>Ga0209725_1001132_pt1 | contig 15506 bp, 15 predicted proteins | sample I18A1metaG_FD_184145 | JGI IMG/M metagenome (GOLD analysis project Ga0209725, IMG submission 184145) | Lake sediment bacterial and archeal communities from Gulf of Boni, Indonesia to study Microbial Dark Matter (Phase II) - ​I18A1 metaG... | ecosystem: Environmental > Aquatic > Freshwater > Lake... | reverse complement strand
GCTCTATTCTACTGGCGTCGGCCATTTTTGAAAGCGAAATCACTTCCTCATGGGGCATTGTAGGTTCTAAGGTGATCCCAAACTTCACCAACACTCATGCACCTCTGCCGATTGACTATTCATTAGAATGCGAAAGATTAGCAGATGCTCGAACTCAGCATCCACCGTAAAAGGAAGCCTTTCTGCTATTTAGCCTATTGCCCACGTTCCAGACGAATAGAAAAAGAAAGAGGCCTGATTTCAGTCAGGCCTCTCCAGAGACATTCACGTGAATCGCTGAGCAGCTAGCGCTTTGCTTTCTGGAAGCGGCTGTCAACATCAGACCAGTTGACGACTTCCCACCACTTGTCAACGTATGCGGCCCTGTCGTTCTTGTACTGCAAATAGTAAGCGTGTTCCCATACGTCGATACCCAGAAGGATTGGAAGTTGTGCTAAGTGCATGAAGTTCTGCTTCTCGATCTGGGTCAGAACGAGTTGGTCGGTTGTGTTGTCGTAGAGTAGGAGCGCCCATCCTGAACCTTCGACGGTCTTGGCCGCGTCGGAAAACTGTTGCTTGAACTTGTCGAAGCCTTCGAAATCTTGCTTCATCTTGTCGGCGATGGCTCCGCCGGGTGCGCCGCCTCCCTTGCCCGGGGACGCCATGTTGGGCCAGAAGATGCTGTGCAGAACATGTCCGCCGAAGTGGAAGCTGAAGTCTCTCAGCACGGCTTTGATGTCTATTTGCAGCTCGCCCTTTCTAGCCTTCTCAAGCTTGTCGAGAGCTGTGTTTGCGCCTGTTACGTATGCTGCGTGATGCTTGTCGTGGTGGAGTCGCATGATCTCCTCAGAGATTACTGGTTCGAGCGCGTTGTACTTGTATGGCAAATCTGGAAGAGTGTACTTGGTTGGCATGCCGCCTAGGCTTGCGCGCATCTCTCATAAACTTTTCATCAACCAAAATCTATCGGCTTGAGGAGCCGAATTGGCTCGCGGAACGCAACTAGACTAGCTGTTTCACTTCTTCTGTGACTGCTTGGCCTAGATACCCGTAGACTCCTAGTTTGAGAACTTTCAGTCCCAGAAGTGCGCATTTGATTCTGGTCGGGCCAGGGTCAATGCCTAACAAGCTGAGAACATCTGCTTTCGCCAATGCCTTGATATCATCGAGCGTTTTCCCCTTCACGGTTTCGGTTAACATCGATGCAGATGCCTGGCTTATTGCACAACCTTGTCCCATGAACCGGATGTCCTCGATCTTACCGTCCCTGACTTTCAGCTGCATCTCAATAATGTCACCGCACAGAGGATTCGTGTCCTTTGCCCGGATGTCCGGATCAGGTAGGTCGCCGAAGTTGCGTGGGTTACGGTAATAGTCGAGAATGATTTCCTTGTAGATGTCCGAACTCATAGGCTGAAGAGCTTCCTGGCTTTTTCGAGGGCATTGATGAACACATCGACTTCTTCCTTTGTATTATAAATGTAGAAACTTGCCCGCGAAGTTGCAGGCACGCCAAGGAATTCCATCAGGGGCTGTGCGCAATGATGGCCCGAGCGGATGGCGATGCCTTCCTCATCCATGATTGACGCTAGGTCGTGAGCATGGATGTCTCCGAGATTGAAGGAGATGACCCCCACCCGGTTTTCGACGTCCCTTGGACCGTAGGTTACTAGTCCTTTGACCTCGGACATTCTCCTTAGAGCGTAATCCGCGATGTCTCTCTCATGATCGTGTATAGTATTCATTCCTACATGATTCAAGTAGTCAACCGCTGCCCCTAACCCGATGGCGCCCGCGACATTCGGCGTTCCAGCTTCAAACTTGTATGGGAGATCCTTCCACGAGGAACCTGTGGTGTGGACTTCCCTGATCATTTCGCCTCCACCCAAGAAAGGTGGCATCTTCTCAAGGAATTCTCGTTTTCCGAATAGAACGCCAATTCCTGTTGGCCCCATCATCTTGTGGCCTGAGAACGCCATAAAGTCGCAATCAAGATCCCTCACGTTCACGGACATGTGGGGAACCGATTGGGCCGCGTCCACCATCATCAGTGCGCCATAACGGTGGGCAACGCGGCCGATTTCCCTAATCGGGTTCACGGTGCCGAGAACATTCGATGCGTGCGTCACGCAGACTATTTTCGTTCTTTCGTCAATCAGTTCGTGGATTTCGTCTTGTCGCAGTAGCCCATTTTCATCGATCTTGACGAATGCTACTTCTGCCCCCTTTTCATGTGCAAGCAACTGCCATGGAACAATGTTACTGTGGTGTTCCATGATTGTTAGGACTATTTTGTCCCCTCTTCCTATGTTTGCCCTTCCCCAAGAATTCGCGACTAGGTTTATGGCTTCCGTTGCATTTCGAACGAAAATCATCTCTTCAGTGTGGCGGCCGTTGATGAATTTCGCAACTTTTTCTCGAGCTTCTTCGTGGGCAATTGTAGCTTCCTCGGCTAGTTTGTGGATTCCGCGGTGAATGTTTGCGTTATAATCGCTGTAGTATCTCGTGAGTGAGTCGATTACTGTTCTTGGTTTCTGCGATGTTGCGGCATTATCGAAGTAGATTAGAGTTTTTCCGTTGACTTGGCGTCTGAGGATTGGGAAATCGTCCCGGATCCTGAGAACGTTTATGGTGTGTAGCCTTTCAACCAACACTCAGACCTGCAGACATTGTGTGGCCGACGGAACATAACGTACGTCATAACAATATAAACTCTCCAAGCAATTCTCGAACTACGTGTCAAACTTCTACGTAAACACTTGTGCTTTCAACTTTCAGCTTGTATGTGCCCAATGGCACGACTGCCGGTGGATTCTGAACCGCTCCGGACCTGACATCAAATCTCGACAAATGTAGGGGGCATGTTACTTCAGACCCTGTCAAGAAACCTAACGACAGGTCGGCCGTTTCATGCGTACAGATCCTATCTACAGCGTGGAGAGTTCCGTCAACGTTCACGATCATCAGACGTTTCCCCGCGACATCCACGGGGAACATTGTTCCTGCCTGAACATCGGAGACATCGCAGGCCTTGACGTATTCGCCCAATCTTGAACCATCGGAACTTGCCGAGGGCTGTAATTACCCTTTTTGGCGACACGGGGCTCCGTGTTCTTTCCAGTTGTGCACGATGGCGACAGTGAGTATTGTAAGTATTGTTAGTTCCCAACACCTATTTGCTTGGCTGGACCGGATTTGAAAGTGAGTGACGCACGTGGAATTTTCAGTGAGCAAACCCCAAGCGGCGGTTATGAGAAGGACTCGAAGATTTGTCGAAGATTATGTCTTGCCGAACGCTGACCGTTGGGACAAGTGCAAAAAGTTCCCCATGCAAGCATGGGGGGCATTGAGGAGAGCTGGCTTAACGGGGCTACCCATCCCACGCAAGTACGGAGGCGCAGGCCAAGATGTGGTTAGCTACGTTCTGGCAGTTGAAGAAATCTCCAGGGCCTCAGCAGCACTCGGCGTAACATTGGCCGTGCACGTGTCGTTAGCGAGTCAGCCGTTCCTTTGGTTTGGATCTGAGAGGCAAAAGAGACGTTACTTGAAACCACTAGCGCAGGGAAAGCAGCTCGGGTCATTCTGCTTGACTGAACCAGGTGCAGGAAGTGACGTAGCGTCGATGGAGTCCAAGGCGGTCCTGAAAGGCGACGAGTATGTAGTCAGCGGACGAAAGTACTTCATCGTTAACGCCCCGCTGGCGAGCACATACCTCGTGTTTGCCATGACTGACAAGTCTCTAGCCCACCGTGGGATTTCCTGCTTCATCGTTGAGAGAGGCATGCCTGGTGTGAAGATTGGCAAGGTCTTCGACAAGATGGGAATTCGGTCGTCTATGGTTTCGGAGGTTAAGTTCGATAATGTGCGGGTCCCAGCGGAGAACATGCTTGGCAGGCGAGGAGACGGCTTCAGGATCGCGATGGAGACTCTGGATTGCGGACGGATCAGCATCGCCGCCCAAGCAGTAGGCATAGCTCAAGCATCTCTCGATGCAGCAATTCAGCATGCCCGCTCGAGAGTCCAGTTCGGGAGGCCCATCTCAGACTTGCAAGCGATACGTTGGATGATTGCTGACATGGCTACAGAAATCGAGGCTGCGAGGCTGTTGACTTACAGGGCCGCTCGATTGACTGACGAAGGAAGAAAGCATACGAAAGAAGCCAGCATGGCGAAGCTGTTCGCTGCATCAACAGCCGTCGAAGCTACGCGCAGAGCGCTCCAGATCTATGGTGGTTACGGATACATGGCAGACCTGCCGATTGAGAGATACTACCGCGACGCGAAGATTACCGAGATCTACGAAGGCACCTCAGAGATTCAGAGATTAGTGATTTCCAACGAACTTCTGTGATGTGTCTGTATGACATTGAAATCGAAAGGCGAGTACCTGAGCAGCATCAGGAAGCAGAACGCCGAAGCCTACCTACTGGGGAAGCGCATACCCGATGTGACAAAGAACCCCTTTACGCGCTTAGCTCTGAATGGCGTTGGCCAGATCTATGAGTTCTCGAGGGACCCTAGCTTTGCGGGCCTTCTCACTAGGAGGGGAGAGTCTGGAGCTGCGATCAGCGCCTACTGCTCAATTCACAAGACGAGAGAGGATCTGGTCAATCGTGTTCGCGCGGCTCGCTTGGTATGCCAGAAGACTGGAGTCTGCACGGCCAGCCGTTGCTGTGGCTGGGATGCTCTCAATGCTCTGTGGCACACCACATACGAAATAGATTCCCGCTTCAAGACAAGCTACCACAAAGGGCTGAGACGATACGCCGCAAAGGTACAGGACAGGGACTTGACTTGTGCTGGAGCGCTAACAGACCCAAAGGGCAACCGGTCCCTGAAACCGAGGCACCAACCAGACAAAGACATGTATCTTAGGCTAGTTGACGAGAACAGGAAAGGTATCATAGTTCGAGGAGCCAAAAGCATGATTGGAGGAGCCATAGGCTCACACGAGATAATCGTTCAGCCTGGCACTGGCTTCTCCGAGGCAGAGAAGGAACATGCTATTGCTTTTGCGATCCCGCTGGACGCTGAGGGTGTCGTTCAAGTGGTTGACATGCAGCCGGGTGGCGAGAGGAAGTTGGAAGATCGTTTCGATAAGGGAAACGTCAATTTTGGGTCTTCTGAGTCGCTGGTCGTGTTTGACGATGTCTTTGTCCCGAGAGAGAGGGTCTTCATGAATGGCGAGTACGAATACGCGGCGGAAGCTGTTAACAAATTCGTACTCTTACACCGGATGACTCTTGGTGGGTGCCTCGCTGGATGTGGGGACGTCTTGACAGGTGCCGCCGCGCTGATGGCAGAGTACAACGGGCTCTCCAGACAGCTTGCTGACCGTCTAGCTGAGATGACCTATCTCTCGGAAGCCCTGTACTCACAGGCGCTGGGCGCCGCTCACGAAGGCCAGGCCACTCTATCTGGGGCATGGTTCCCAGACCCTCTCTTGGCAAATGTCACGAAAATCAGCGTCTCCCGGCTCCCGTACGAAATTCAGAAGATAGCGGAGGACATAGGGGGCGGCATGGTCTCATGCATGCCGTCAGAACTCGACCTGAAAAACCTTAGGATCGGGGCGCTTGTCGAGAAGTACTACCGCGGGTCCCGCGAGGTCACAGCGGAGATGAGATTGAGAGCTGCTAAGTTGATTGAGAGCATGGTGGCTGGCCCCGGGAGGCTTGGCGCGCTTTGCATGCATGGTGGAGGTTCACCCGCGGCTGCCCAGATGGCGGTCAGGGAGCTCTCTGACCTCGAGAGAAAGAAGGACATGGCCAGAAGATTGGCCGGCATAAAACAAGAATAACTAGGCGCCGGCAACATTCGATAACTACTCCCGTAGACACATCGCCTCGTGAGACGAAGCTATGAACAAACCAAGGGTCGTCGCTTTTCAGGGCGAGCATGGTGCATATAGTGAACAGGCTGCGCTGAACCACTTTGGAATAACAGTCGAGACTCTCCCCTGCAGGGCTCTTCAGAAAGTCTTCGGAGTAGTTGAGGACGGAGGTGCAGAGATGGGAGTCATACCTGTCGAGAACTCACTAGAGGGGAGCATCAACCTTACCTACGACCTTCTCCTCGAATCGAATCTGAGAATAATCGGCGAAATCAAGCATAGAATCACCCATTGCCTTGTTGGTCCTCCAGGGACAAGGTTGGAGGACATCAAAGTCGTGTACTCGCATCCGCAGGCGCTGGCTCAGTGCTCAGTTTTTCTGGATGGGCTGGGAATTCAGACATCTCCCACTTACGACACCGCTGGCAGCGTGAAGATGATAAAAGAGAGGCGGCTTCCAAACTCTGCCGCAATTGCAAGTGAACATGCCGCGGAAATATACGGCCTGACGGTTCTGCGCAAAGGAATAGAAGACTATTCCCAGAACTTCACTCGGTTCTTCGTGATAAGCAAGCACGAACCAGAACCATCAGGAAGAGACAAGACGACCATTGTATTCGGAACAAAGCATGCTCCCGGCGCACTTCATAGAGCACTGGGCGAACTTGCCGACAGAGGAATAAACCTCACGAAGATTGAATCTCGGCCGGTGAGAACAACGCCCTGGGAATACTATTTCTTCGTGGATTTCGAGGGACACTCAAAAGACTACAAATGCGCGGAAGCGCTTGAAGCCTTGAGGGCTTCCGCAACCTTCCTGAAGGTCCTGGGCTCCTATCCACGTGCCACAGATGACATTTGACCGGTACTCCAGCCGCGTACCAAATTGTGGCAGACGCGTTAAAACAAACCGTCCTACCAAGTCGAAATGAAGCAATGTCTCCGAAGATTCACATACATGCACCCCGTTGCGGTCCTGTTCAATGTCTTGGGCGGATTGCTGGCGCGGGGTCCTAAGGCTGGTTCCGCGGTCCCCGCATCGCTGTGGCCAGAATATGTTTCGTCATTCTTCGGTTGACCCAGATGCAGGCTTGAAGAGTTTTTCTTTGTCCAGTAAGAGTTCTGTCTCAACGTACCTGCGGCCGTACATCTTCTTCACTATTAGGAAACGTCTTGACCGTTCCTTCAGCTCTCTCTCGTAGATCTCGATAATCCCGTCGAAGAAATCGATGACCGTGTGCGCTTCCTCTCTCGAGGTTATCAAGGGATTGAGCGTGGCCAGTATCGTGAAACCTTGGGCTTTTCGTTTGTCAACAAAATCCGCCAACCACTTGCGGGTTGTAAGCGATTTATGTTGCAGAAGTACTTCCGAAACAATGTCGAGGATCAGCATCTTGTCAGGCGCTTTCTCCAGGCCACGGTCCGTGATGGTCTTGCTTAACACTATGTTGAAGTCGCTCAGGTTTTCAACGCGAGGAAGCCCATAGACGTTTGGTGCGGCCAACCTGTCAGCATGCGGGCAGAAGGCATAGAAGTCCTTCTGGAACTGGGAGGCCAGATCTCTTGTCCTGCCTAAGTCCCCTGATACGTAGAAGGTGGGCCTGGCGGAGGAGACGCACGATTCGACAACTCTCCGCAGGAGGAGGTCCCTTTCATCGCAGGATGGAGAAACAAGCAAGACCGCGTATCCTTCCGGCAAGCCACCTGCCAAAACTGCGTCCAAATCCGTGTAGCCAGTCGAAACGCTCGGTCCGGAAGGCACGGGAACCTCAATGGGCCGAGGTGCTTCTTGCTCTGCTACTGCAGATTCCGTTTCTTGAACGGGGATCGCGGCCGGTTTTCTTCTTCTTTTCACGATCATAAACGATGCTACGACCAAGACAGCTACTAGTCCGACTAATGCAAACACGCCAATTGGCGTTTGACGAGGCTCGCCTGGAGTTGTGGGCGTTGTGGTTGTGGCAGTAGGGGTGATCGGATTTTCTAGAATTGAGAGCGCCAGAGCTGCCGTGTAGGGCGTCTTTGTATTTGCGTCAAGGACGCCGGCAAACAGCTGCTCATCAGTTCCTCCGTAAGTGTTTCCTGCTGACATCGACCAGTCATGGCGTGCGTCCCCTGAGTTGAGCTTCTTCCGAAATTCGCACCACATATACGAATCGTCCTGTGTGATAGTTCCTTCAACATCATTTGTGCCGCCGTCATCAACATCATTGAGCCAACGCGAACCATCGTAACCATAGAAATCTCCGGCAATCCCTCGTTTGTTCACCTGACCCGCGTCGCTAGTCTTTCCCTGCGTGCCGATCGCGCCGGGTCCCCAGTGGTAGTAGATGCCGCAGTTATCTTGCGCGTTGTCAGAGGAAAGCCGCTCCACCCTCAATAGAAGATAGAGCCATTCCTCATCATGTTTGGCTCGAATTGTGGCATCCTTCTTCTCTGATCCGTCTCGTGTGTACATAGCGATAGGATTCTCTGTCGTGTCAGACCATTCAACTGCGTCCGTGGTTCGTCCGTCCAGTGTGACGGGTTTTGTTAGCAATGGAGCTTGAACACTGGTTTGGGAGAACACGGCCATGAGGGCTGTGCCGGAGAAGACGAGGAATAGAATCACAAACGCCAGTATGTTTTGGCCCTTAGCGTAACGCAATTTGGTGGGCGGGGTCCTACTCAGCAACTTGTCATCCTGAGATGTTGTTTGGGGCTTGAGGCGATCAACCAGATCAACCATATGGGATTCCTACACAAAAGAGCAGAGTCTCCTCGACCTGTTTCGATATTAGACTTTCCAAGCTGCGCGAATTTGCAGAAGGTAAAGAGCAACCCAAACTAGGATTTGGTTGACCCGAAATTTTACAGAGGAAATGGAAAACGGCTGAGGTGCAGGTCAAAAATGACTGGTTGACTCAATGCTTTCGAGAACGTCATGAGCGTTGAACGCGTAATAGTTTCGCATGTTCTTTGTTCTCTTGCGACCGGGTAACTGTATTTTCAGGATATCCTGCTTTTCGCGAATCGCTTTGACAACCGCAGCGGGTGGAAGGATGGATCGCGAGGCAACGTGATGCGGTTGGAAATGTATTCGAACCTACTCGCTCACGCGAACGCTAAGCCGGCATCAAGCTTGGTCTACCTAAGAGGCAAACAAATCAGCCCGGAAAGATTCGTAGCGCTATCAGAAATATCGGGCCGACCTATGATATCATTAACGGTATTTGTAGTGGCCCTCGAATATGTCGCGGGTCTTGTGTATTTCCTCCGGGTACTCGTCCTCAAACTCAGGAATCCTTATCGATGATTCGAAATCGTAAACCCCTGACCACTTCAAGTCAACGATTCTTCTAATTCGCTTGGCGACTTGCAGAACTGGGATTCGCTCTATCACGGGTTCGAAGAATCCGATTATGATCAGTTTCTTGGCCTCGTCTTCCGATAGGCCTCTTGACATCAGGTAGAAGATCTGCTCATCGTTTATCTGAGCAACTGAGGCGGAATGGGTGGCTTTGACTTCATTCGTTTCGATTTCGAGTCCAGGAATGGCGTCTGCGCGTGCATCCTTCCCGACGAGCATGCCATGTTCGGCAAGGTAAGCACGTGAGTTCTTTGCTTCCTTTCCGATCCGTATCATGCCCTTGAAGATTGACCTCGCCTTGTCTCTCACGACTCCCTTAGAAACTGCATGTCCTGTTGTGTTTGGGCCTGCGTGAGTTATGTTCGAGACGGTGTCGAAACGTTGCATCCCAGCGCCGAAAACGACTTCAATGTTCTCCGATGAGGCTCCTTGGCCTCTCATTACGCTCTCTAGGCGTGACCTAGTGTAGGCGCCGCCAAGGTAGCCTGAAGACCACACGATCTGGCTGTCCCGCTCTCCGATTGACTTCTTGTTTGAAAATATGCTGACGCCTGTGGCAAGATTGTTTACAGTCGCATACGTAACCTCGGCCGCATCATAGAGGTGCGCCTCACTCAGATTGCTGTATGTCGCGCTCTTCTGTGGCCTTGCAAGTTGGGTTGAGTAGAGTTCTTCAAGGACAGTGAATTTGCTTCTCGGCTCTGCAATTACGAGATTCTGGGAGAAGAGGCCAAGGCCTTCTGAGTCGAGGATCGTCACTTGCCTGAAAGGCATGGTCACTTCTATGCCTTTTGGAACATGCAGAAAGAAACCTGATGTAAAGAGAGCGTTGTTCAGTGCAGCGAATTTGTCTTCGTCAGGCAGAATCGCTTTTTGTAGGAAGTAACTTCGGAAGAAGTCTGGGTTACTTCGAATTGCCGTTCCGATGTTCGTGAAGACTATTCCTGCTTCTTGGAGAGGCTGGTGAATCTCTGCTTGAAGAGTCTTCGATTCGATCTGGTAGAGGGTTATGGCCCGGTCAGACCTGAATTTTTCAAGAATACCGTTGACCTTTGCATGGGAAGGCTCTGCAGGCTGCAGGTTTGCTGATTCGAAGTCCACTCCGGAGAGGTCTGCGTATTTAGTGTATAGTGTGGAGAGTTCAAGCGGAAGTTTGCGGAACAGTTTCAATGATTTGACTCTGAACTCTCTCAGCCATTCCGGTTCTTCCCTTGAATCCGATATGGTTCGGATGAAGTCTTCTGTCGCTTGGGTTACCGTGACTTCTGACATCTTCTGCTTGCATCTCGTCGGTTGGAGGGCCGTGAATTGTGAATGGACTGTTGCGAAAAAGGGTTGGGGTTAGCCGACTGAACCAGCCATCTCCAGCTGTATGAGTCTATTCAGTTCTATCGCGTATTCCATTGGAAGTTCTTTGGTGAAGGGTTCTAAGAAACCCATGACAATCATGTTTAGCGCTTCTTGCTCTGAGAGGCCTCTGGACATAAGGTAGAACAGTTGGTCCTCGCCGATCTTTCCGACGGTTGCTTCATGAGTGGTTGTGGCATCATCTTCGTTGATCTCGTTGTACGGGTACGTATCCGTCCTTGAATATTCGTCCAGTAGGAGAGCGTCGCATCTGACACTCGACTTCACACCCTTAGCCCCCTTCGCGACATGGAGCAAACCACGATAGGTTGTTCTTCCACCATCCTTCGAGACCGACTTCGATGTGATTCTTGAAGTGGTGTGTGGTGCGAGGTGCACAACTTTACCACCGGCGTCTTGGTGCTGGTTCTTGCCAGCGAAGGCTATAGAGAGAATCTCAGCTTTTGCGCCAGATCCGAGCAAGTAAACTGACGGATACTTCATTGTGAGTTTGCTGCCGATGTTTCCGTCAACCCATTCGACGGTGGCGTTCGCGTAAGCGTAAGCTCGTTTGGTAACCAGATTGTAGACATCATTGGACCAGTTCTGGATAGTCGTGTAACGCACATAAGCCCCCGGCTTCGCGATGATTTCAACGACTGCTGAGTGCAGTGAATCTGTTGAATAGATTGGTGCAGTGCATCCTTCGATGTAGTGCACTCTGCTGTTCTTCTCGGCTATGATGAGCGTTCGTTCGAATTGGCCCATGTTCTGAACATTTATCCTGAAGTACGCCTGAAGCGGTACATCCACGTGCACGCCTTCAGGAACATAGATGAAGCTCCCGCCGCTCCAGACTGCACTGTTCAGCGCGGCGAATTTGTTGTCCTCGGGCGGTATGACTGTCCCGAAATGCTTCTTCACAATCTCCGGATACTCACGGAGAGCTGTATCCGTATCGACGAAGATCACGCCCTTCTTTGCCAGGTCCTCTCTCAAATTGTGATAGACAACTTCAGATTCGTATTGCGCGCCCACACCGCCTAGGAACTTTCTCTCAGCTTCAGGGATCCCTAGCTTTTCGAAGGTTTCCTTGATGTAGCTTGGGACGTCGTCCCATGATCGGCTCTTCTTTTCGGTTGGGCTAGCGTAGTAGACCATATCATCGAAGCCAAGCTTGCTTAGGTCGCCGCCCCACGTCGGCAAAGGCCTTTTCATGAAGTGGTCATAGGCCCTGAGCCTGAACTGGCGCATCCAGTCAGGTTCTTTCTTAATCATTGAAATTTGCTCAACAATTTCACGGCTGAGACCCTGCGGGAACTTGTACTGGTAGTCGGTGTCAGAGGACCTGAAATTGTACTTCGAATAATCGATGTCGATTACTTGAGCGGTGGCCATGCGCTTCGCCTGACTAGGCTAATCATGACATACGTTATAAGCGTTCCTTTCAACGGGCAGCTACAATGTCTCGCTCAAGCCACTCGTAGCCCTTCTGCTCGAGCTCCTGAGCTAACTCAGGACCGCCGGACCTGACGATTCTCCCGTCAACCATCACATGCACAAACTGCGGTTTCAAATACTGTAGAATTCTCTGGTAGTGGGTGATCATGAGCACGCCCATCTCGGGGCCCACCATGGTGCCCGTGACTTCTGCTACCTTCCTGACCGCATCGATGTCGAGGCCTGAATCAGTTTCATCCATTATCGCAATGACGGGTTTCAAGACGGCCATCTGAAGAATCTCTGCTCTTTTCTTCTCCCCGCCGGAGAATCCTTCATTCAAGTAGCGGCTCGCGAAGGATTCGTCCATCTCAACTTCCTTCAGCTTCTCCTGGAGCTTCTTCTTGAAGGCTACGGCCGATATCATCTCCGCGCCCACTCCTTTCGCCTCAGGCTTCTGCTGGCCGTCACCTTTCACGGCTCGGTAGGCGGTTCGAAGGAATTGGGATAGGGGGACGCCTGGGATCTCCAGCGGGTATTGGAACGCCAAGAACAGGCCCTTCTTGGCGCGCTGGTTGGGACTGAGCGAAACGATGCTCTCTCCATTGACGAGAATGTCGCCGCTGTCAATCTTGTATCTGGGGTGTCCCATCAACGTATTTGCGAGAGTGCTCTTGCCAGACCCATTTGGGCCCATGATTGCGTGAATTTCGCCTTGAGATACCCTCAGGTTAACGCCTTTCAGAATTTCTTTGCCTTCGATGCTGACGTGTAGGTCTCTGATTTCCAGGGTACTAGTCATCTCGCATCACGGAAGTTCGCGGTAAGACCAAGGCCTGTTTATTTAAGTATGACGTATGTTATGGAGAGCCTCAAAACGGCAGAGGCGCAGACTTCCTGTAAGGGCCACGCTTACGCTTCCGAGCCTTCGTCTTCTTCTCGATCTGCCGTCCAATCTTATCTTCCGTATCGAACATGTATTGCACTACACCATGGATGCTCAGAACTAGTCGATCCTGGCTTACTTGGATTTCCGTTCCTTGTTCACTTGCTCATACGTGACACCGAGCTTCCCATGGAAAACTGACTGGTAGTCACCGATATTCGTCGGAGGCCTAGAGAGCCGTTGAGGGCTCCAGACAAGCAATTCCCGATCGTATTCAGCCAACTCATAGTCGGGTGTATAGTCCAATGCTCCTGTGGGACAATAGTCGGTGCAGAAATGGCAAAAGCAACATCGAGCGTACCAGTATTGTGGGAAGCGCTTCTCCGGGTTTTGCGGATACTCTTTCGCATCTGTGACCGGAACCATGGTTATGCATCGTTCGGGACAGATCCAGGCGCAGATGCCGCAACCCGTGCACTTTTCCATATAGAGGAGGTGTCGTCCGCGGAAGCCTTTCGGCAACATGACTCTCTGGTACGGGTACTTCATTGTGAAAGTGCGTTTGAAGATGTGTTTGATTCCTTCATACATTGCCTGAAGTACCGTGCTTCTTCCCTCCGCCTAACGGTCGGCTTCCACGGGCCAGTAGTCCAAGCTGCCGTAGATGATTGGCATGTCAGCCACGTGGACGTTTCGAATCAAGAATGGTAGGGCTGCGAGGTTTCTGAAGGATCCGTTCATGATCTTGACGCGGTAGGGCTTATCGCTGTTGTCCCCCATGACCATGACCGTGTATTCGCCTCTGGATGATTCAACTCTCCCTGCTGCTTCGCCCTCGGGCGCAACAAGCGGAGCTTTGCGTGCTATCGGGCCCTTCGGTATCTTCTGGAGGCACTGCCTGAGAATCTTGACGCTCTGCTTCATCTCCTCAAATCTGACCAAGAACCGTGCATATGAGTCGCCTTCTTCAAATGTCGGGATCTCAAAATCAACGTCCCCGTACGCTCCGTAAGGTTCCACCTTTCGAACATCGTACTTGACCCCAGAACCTCGCAAAACTGGCCCAGCGACGCCCAGCTCCATCGCCTCTTCGCGCGTAAGAACGCCTATCCCCTTGGCTCTTGAAACAACGAGTGGATTGCTGAAGAAGATGTGGTCATATTCAACCAGCCGATTCTCAAAGTAGTCAAGTAGCTTTGAGAGCTTGTCTTCAAAACCGAATGGTAGGTCTCGCCTAGGGCCTCCAGGAGGTAGAAATGAGTACGTTAGTCGGGCTCCCGTGAGCATTTCGGCGAGTTCTATGAAGAGGTCTCGGTCACCGAAGGCCCACATGAAGATGGTTGTATGTCCTGAGAAGACACCGGCGTTTATTGCGAGCCAGTATAGGTGGCTCATTATGCGGTTCATTTCAGCCGCTATGGTCGAGATGTATTGGCCTCGGGGTGGCACGACCACGCCTTGGAGCTCCTCTACGGGAAGAACGTAGGCCCAGTTTAGGTGAATTGCATCTATGATGCATGGCCTTTCTAGATGTGGAATGTTGCTCACGTAGTTCCTGTACTCGGCGATTTTTTCGCAGCCTCGGTGGACGTACCCAATATCTGGATCCACGCTCACAATATAGTCGCCATCAACACGGATGAGCATTCGAAAGTGGCCTGAACCAGGGTGCTGCGGGCCGACTGAAACGTCGAGTGTGGACGGTTCCTGTGTCTTGGTGATTGTGATCGGCGGTGCCGGAGGCTTCATCTGGGTAGTTTCTGTTGTCATCGTTGGCCCATCTCTGGAAACTTGATGTCCTTCAGCATGGGCGGTGGCCCTTCCCAGTTGTCTAGAGTGAGCAGCTTTCGCAGGTCGGGGTGGCCTTCGAATTTCACACCGAACATTTCGAAGGTTTCCCGCTCGTGGAAATGAGAGCTGGGCCACACCGAAACAGCGGAAGCAATAGTGGCATCTTCGCGTGGTAGCTCTGCCTTAAGGATCACGATTAGATCTTGGATTTCGGGTTTGGAATATGAGCCCGCGAAGTACAGAACTTCAATTTTCCTATGCGTTGGGTGATCTATGCCTGCCACACCTTTCACATGGTCGAAGCCGAGTTCGTCGTGCATGAATTTCGCAATTTCCAGCAGGTGGTTTTTCTCGAAGTGGATTGTCACCCTATGTGGGCGGTCCACTTTGGCTACCATGATCGCGTCAGGGAAACGAGCCTTCAGTTGACTGATTGTTTCTTCTTCTTTTGAAGGCGTGGCTTGGTTCACTAGGCGAATACCTCTTCCCTGCGAATCTTCTCACGTAGCTTGACTATGGCACTAAGAAGCGCTTCCGGACGAGGAGGGCATCCAGGAACGTACACATCAACCGGGAAAAGCTTGTGTACATCATTCACAATGCTATACGAGTCGTGAAACAGTCCGCCCGAGCAGGCACAGTCTCCCATCGCGATAACATACCGCGGCCTAGCCATCTGCTCGTAAACAATTTTGAGGCGCTTTGCCATCTTCTTCGTGACCGTTCCTTCAACGATCAGAAGGTCGCACTGCCTGAGACCGCCGGCCACGGCCTGAAGCCCAAACCTCTCGGGGTCGAGCCGTGGCCCCATCATTGCTCCGAACTCGGCGCTGCAGCAGGCAGTAGTAATGTGAACGGGCCAGAGAGCATACATCCTACTC
>Ga0209725_1001131_pt1 | contig 15525 bp, 12 predicted proteins | sample I18A1metaG_FD_184145 | JGI IMG/M metagenome (GOLD analysis project Ga0209725, IMG submission 184145) | Lake sediment bacterial and archeal communities from Gulf of Boni, Indonesia to study Microbial Dark Matter (Phase II) - ​I18A1 metaG... | ecosystem: Environmental > Aquatic > Freshwater > Lake... | reverse complement strand
CATGAGTTTTGATGCGCTGACAAGCCAGATTAGGGGTTACGACTCCGAAATGATGACTCACAGAGAAGTCGCGACCGCTGTTGCGACGAGACGCGCAGATGTCGGCGTTGGGTTGACATCTGTCGCAGCCGAGGCGGGATTGGGCTTCATCCCATTCGCAGAGGAACTGTATGACTTCTTGGTGGAGAAGAGGCTGAGGAACCCCTACGTGCGCGGATTCGTCGATGTCCTCGCGTCCAAGCGTTTCCAACGCCAAATCAACGCCACGATGTCTGGCATCGCGTTCCTGAAAGAGACCGGTCGAATAGTCGGATAGCAAGCCGCTACTGTTCACTTCAGAAGTTCTAACTGAGTAAATACAGTCATAGCGATATCATAGTCTTGCGTTCCGGTGCGTGAGAAGCGTGTCTTTACAGATTTGAAGACATCGCGGTCTTGCCTTCCTCGTTCACGGCCGAAAATCTCATAACGCGGACCAAGTTTTGCACGCAAAGGATGTTCCAATGAGCAAGGAGAGCGGGCCTGAAACCGTCGAGACTCTGATGCGGACAAAGGAAGTCTTTCCTCCTCCGAAGTCAATTCTAGAGAAGGCTTGGGTGAAGGACTACGACTCAGTGTACAAGGAATCGATCGCGAACACCGAGAAATTCTGGGAAGGAGTAGCAAACGAGCTGAACTGGTACAAGAAATGGGACAAGGTCCTCGAGTGGAACTACCCCTGGGCCAAGTGGTTCGTCGGCGCACAATGCAATATCATCCAGAACGCGCTTGACAGGCATCAGACAACGCCGACGAAGAACAAGACCGCCATGCTTTGGGAAGGTGAAAAAGGAGAGACCAGAGCGATAACGTACGGAGAGCTCAACACGCTCGTTTGCAAGTTCGCGAATGTTCTCAAGAGCCTGGGCATCAAGAAAGGAGACCGAGTCGCAGTCTACCTTCCACGCATTCCTGAACAGTTTGTGACGATGCTTGCATGCGCCAAAATCGGCGCAATCCACACTGTCGTGTACTCGGGATTCAGCTCAGGCGCTCTCCAGGAGAGAATCAAGGACTCGGAAGCGAAACTTCTCGTAACAGCCGACGGTTCCCATTATCACGGCAAGATTCTCGGTCTGGCCAAGATCGTAAGCGAGCTGAAGGACATACCGACCGTCAAGAACGTCATCTATGTGAGGAGGGTCGGTACGCCGATACAGAGCTCGCCGGCTCCGGCGCTGTACTGGGACGAATTGATGGCTAAGGCGTCGGACAAGTGCGAGACCGAGCGGCTGGCCTCGGACGACCCGCTGTACTTTCTCTACACTTCCGGAACCACAGGACGGCCGAAGGGTGTGGTTCACGCTCACGGCGGCTACATGGTCGGCCTGTACATTACTATGAAGTGGATATTCGACCTCAAGGATGATGACGTGTTCTGGTGCACGGCCGACCCCGGCTGGGTAACAGGTCACAGCTACATCGTCTACGGGCCGCTCATGAACGGAGCCACCATAGTCTTCTACGAGGGCGCTCCCGACCAGCCTGACCCTGGGCGATGGTGGTCGATCGTTCAGAACAAGAAGATCACGGTGCTCTACAGCACGCCGACTGCGATACGCGCTCTGATGAGGTTCGGTGAAGACATACCGAAGAAGTACGACCTCGGCAGTCTCAGGCTTCTCGGGTCAGTCGGTGAACCCATCAACCCTGAGGCGTGGCACTGGTACCACAAGAACATCGGCCGCGGCAAATGCCCGATCATGGACACGTGGTGGCAGACGGAGACGGGCATGATCCTGATCACGCCGCTGCCCTGCCTACCGCTCAAGGCTGGCTCGGCGGCGAAGCCGTTCCCCGGCATAATCGCTGAGATCGTTGACAGGGACGGTAACGTGCTTCCGCCGTTCAAGGGCGGCAACTTGGCGATCAAGACCCCGTGGCCGGCGATGATGAAGACGATTCACAAGGACCCGTCGCGGTACGAGACTTACTGGAACAGCATAAAGGGATGGTACATGGCGGGCGACATCGCGAGCAAGGACGACGACGGATACTTCTGGGTCAAAGGACGCTCAGACGACGTCATCAAGACCTCAGGCTACCGAATCGGCACAGCCGAGGTCGAAAGCGCCCTAGTCAGCTTTCCGGCGGTGGCTGAGGCGGCCGTGATCGGCAAGCCAGACCCGCTCAAGGGCGAGATAATCAAGGCTTTCGTCATCCTACGCGTCGGAGCCCAGAGGTCACCCACACTCATCGATGAGATGAAGAAGCACGTAAGGTCAGTCATGGGCCCAATCGCGGTGCCCGCGGAGATCGACATAGTGGATTCGCTTCCGAAGACGAGAAGCGGCAAGATCATGAGGAGACTACTCAGAGCAAAAGAACTCGGACTACCGATCGGAGACATCTCAACACTCGAAGAATAGCAGAGAACTACTCCGCGCCACGGAACGTGCTTTTGCTAGTATGGTGGAGTCTAACCAGGGAACGCCAGAACACACTCTTTGCATCAAACATTATGCACAGAAGATACCGGCCAAAATTGCGACATCGGCACCAGCTACCCACACGCACAAAATCAACCCAAACGACGACGGTTCAAATTCGGGCGTCCGCACCAAGTGACCGGGGATATTACATAAGGCTCGATTTTTCATGGCCACGTGGACACGCTGGAGGGGACGTGGAAGTTCACGTGTAACATCGCCGGGTCAGTCTTAGGGTCTCTGAAGCACCTGCCTCTTGTTCTCCAATCGAGATGATCATCAGGTACCCTCATAGTGCGAACCGAAAGTCTTCGACTTGGATATCTGACTCTCGCACTCTTGTCGAATAGCTACGGTAGACTGTGCTTAGTTTCATGTTTGGTTTCTCGAAAAGCTTGTTCCATTCAGCGACTCTGGACTCGATGCGTGCCCTATTGAACGCAACTCGCTTCGCGTCGTCTCCAAGGAGATACTGCAGGTTGTTGGCCACATGGGCCTCAACAGCTGGCTTGATCCTGATGTAGAAATGCACTCCATGCCGGCTTCTAGAAGATCTGATCCATACCACCTTGATCGCGTATTTTCTGCACACATGCAGAATTGTTCGAACGTATTCCATGTTCAATCCGGGGTCGACGAAGCAGTCCTTGTCGATCTTCAGGAGGCTTGTCTTGTTCAGGTTTCGCCTTTTACGTCTTCTTCGCATAGCTAACCACCTTTGAGGGGATCGTGGTGGATTTCCATTTGTCTCCCCTGTATTCCATGTACCTGGCTTGCACCATTATGCTGTTCTGAAGTCTTGTCGCGGGTTCTTCGCGTTCGAAACCGATCCTGATTCTTCTCTTAGGAATCCATTGGCCAAATCTCTTGTAGATTGTCTCCTGAAAGTACGCCACTCCTTCGGACTCTAATGCACGTCTGACATCTTCGATTTTGCCCCGTCGTGCGGTCTTGAAGTGCATCTCGTATCCCTGCTCCATTTGAGCAGGCATGTAGTACCAGACAGTCGACGTGGTCATTCTGTATGTGTTGATGCTTGTCTCCGCAGCTTTTCTTCTCTCTGTAGTTCCAATGAATATCGGCTCAGTTTCAGTCAATGTGCTTGTAGCGGTCTTTGTGAGGGTTCTAAATCCTGGACTGACATAGTAGAGAGCGCTTCCGACAGCAACTGCCATCAGGGCGCCACCGATCATGAGAAACTCCCTCCGACCTATCTTGACAATCTCATACTGCTGTATCGAGTCGCCTTGGCTTGGCGTCCCGAGTAATCGATGCGTCTCCGAAGTGAGCGGAGATAGAGCGTAACTGGCCATGGAAGCTGCCCCTCTTCCCAACTTCGCGACGCTGAGCCTCCTATCATAGAGACGGGAAAGAGCATGACAAATGGCTTTGATCTCATGCTGATTGGAAGATGCCAGACAATTGCCCTTGGCTAGGTCGGCGAGATTCTTAGTGCCCAGAGAAAGGATTTGTCGGAGAAGGCTTCGCCTCTCCATTCAATTCCCTAGTATAGACCACCAATTGTAGGCTATAAGGCGCGTTTTTGGGTGGCCACGTGGATTGGGTTTGGGGGACGTGGAAGTCCACGTGTAGCCTCCAGAATCAGCTACAGTCTTGTGGAAGACGGTCCGAGGCGGTCGACGATACCGAGAATATTTTCCACAACAGCTTTCGCTTCGTTTTCGGCTACATCCGCGCTTGAATGGACTGCGCGGTTCCGGATCTGAATCCAGACGCTGGCTGATTCAAGTTCGCCTGGGCTCACAATGTGAAGCCTTGCAGCCTCTCGTGGCATGGGGATCAACGACTGCGCAGGATACACGAATTCTCCTGTCTGCTTTCTATACTCAGATAGCTTCTCGCGCAAAGCTGCTTCTAATACTGTAACCGCTGAAATGACGGCCGCACGGTATTCCCTCTTATCCAGCAACCGCTTTGGCTCTTCGGAAAGAGCCGGCCGCAAGCTCAACGAAACTTCTTGAAACCATGCATTCACCTGATCAAGGAAATCCTCAGAGTCAATGTGAGGCTCCTTTGGGCGCAGTATGACCTTGATGTTGTCAAACGAGGTGATCATCTTGCTGGGTGGCTCGTCCGCTATGACCAAGATACGACGTGTCTCCGGGCCTCTGTAGCGAGCGAATTGAAGTTCGGCGATTCCGGGAGCCCCGCTGCCAATATCGACGACAATTATTTCGCATCTGTCCATGATCGCGGAGATCTATTTCGCATCTGTCCATGATCACGGAGATCTTCGCCAAGACGTTATCTCCAGGCGAAATGATGTCTTCCGTGGTAATCGGGTTGAACCCGTTGGCTTCAGCCATAGGAAAAACGAAGCCGCGGTAGAATGAATAGAGGACCACTGGGAATGAGAAATAGCACAGTCTCGTCAACGCGTCCCTAGGCAAAGAGAGATCCCCGAGTGCGCGTTCCTCAGTTATCGTGCTCAGCTTGATGGACTCCTCATCCCAGTATTCCTTTAGTTCAACAAAGGCCTTCTCAAGAGCTTCGCCGGGGTTTTGACCAACGTGAAGATCGATTGGCTTGACCCCGCGCCGCTGAAAGCGTCCGACGTTGGCAGATCTTGGATCAATTATTAGAGCGTATGCCGCACGCCTCAGTCTGCCCAGCCGGTCGCCGATAAGTTGCCACAGTTGGCGGAAGTCTGCATCTTCAAGGCTGAAGCCGATGAAGACTGGGGTGTGAGAAATTAGCAAATTCGCAAGGTATGTGGCAAGAAGTGGATTCCTGCTTAGGAATGCATCGTAGTCTTCTTCTGTGACGATCATCCTTTCGGGATGATCGAGATCTCCATGAAGTTTTAGCAAAGTGACCGATCTTCTCTCGGTGGTCACGGAAAGTTGCTCTTCCCCGATAATTGGTCTGCAATGTCTCCTAACAATACTATACGCTTCATCTATCAAGAAATCGAAATTGGTGGTGCAAACTACTTGAAAAGGCAGGCTGCAGAAGGCTTTGTGAACAGGACCCGGTCTGGCTACGTCAACAAGAAGTAGCTCTCTCAGCTGCTCAACTAACTTCGGGCGAGAGAACTCGTGAGCGTAGGCAGATATCGCATCTAGAGGAGTCGTATAAGGGTAGTCGCGCATCTGCCTAGCCAACGCTCTACCCACATCGTCCCAGAGGGGCATCTCACGTTCAGGAGGCAGGATCGCGTTGCGCGAGAAGCCCGCTCCTATGATTGGCAGACATTGGTTTCTTACGAGGTCGTCAAGAAATGGTTGAGGAAAATACTTCAAGTAGTCAGGCATTCTTTCACCTCTTGCGGATATTGTGACATGCCCGAGCAGACGGGTGATCCAGTGTTCGATCGGACTAGCATTAAGGTTTGCGAGCAGGGCTGTCTCAGATCACTGGATCTCTATCTGTCCCAATCTGGCAAGATTGAGTAGGGCTGTGAGACAGCTATTGGCGTCGCTCGCGCACTCTATGGCTGCTTTCGCATCTGTTTCCTTGAACAATCTACTGGGACTAGCATCAAGCGCACCATACACTGCAAGGGAATGCGCAGGTTCCCACATCTTGCTGCACACTCTCGTCCTCGCAATCGATTCGACTAGGTGATCGGGTAGACCTTTGACTTTCTTCGGAATCACGACCAGTTTGTCCGAAACGTCGTGTTCGGGCGGATATTCGATGTCGAACAACTTGAGCATTCCCTTGACTGACAGCTCTATGCAGAGCTGAGCTGCCTTGGCTGCCTCTGCCCACTGGCAGGCTCCAGCTTTTTCTCGTGAACCATATCAGAATGGGAGCCCAATTGTAATTCGTGGAATAACCATCCCGACAGATGACTTGAAACAGATAAGGATCACTAGGACTCAAGACCACTCGTCCAAGATACTGCCCATTGTCAGGGCCGAACGAGCCCAAAGTAGAGTCGTCACTGCAATATCCGATGAATGGTACGTGGCGAAAAGAGGAGAGGACGTTACCGATGCACTGATCCTAGCTCCACCAGGCAGCGCGAAACCCCGTCTACCCGCCCGCGCAGCCAAATTGAGCAAGCAGGTCTTTATTGTGCACGGCCACGATGACGCCTCGAAACAAGAGCTCGAACTTTTCCTCAAAGAACTGGGCCTAGACCCCATTGTGCTGCACCGAAAGCCTGACGAAGGTCGCACGATCATAGAGAAGTTTGAGAAGTACAGCGATGTTTCATACGCCTTCGTGTTGCTCACACCTGATGACGTTGGCTACTCGAAATCTGAAGAAAGTAAATCCGATGAGAAACGTGTGAAGGAGCTACGCGCTAGGCAGAACGTAATCTTCGAGTTCGGCTACTTCGTTGGAAGACTAGGTCGTGGTAGAGTCTGCTGTCTCCACAAACCCGGCGTGAGACTACCGACCGATGTCTCTGGAGTGCTCTATAAGGAACTTTCGGGAAACGTTGCTAATCTCGGATACGAGATTATCAAGGAGCTCAAAGCCGCCGGTTTCGAACTGAAACTCAAGGACTGACCTGCCTTGGATTACGACTGATTTGCTTTCTTGTCGGTAGGCTTCCTTGGAACGTTTGGGTCTGGTGGCAGCGCTCCCCTAATCTCTTCCACAGGAATCTGCTTCTCGGGGGGTTCATACGGCAGTGGCGCCCTTACCCCATTAACCCTCTTCTTCTGCTTGTCAGAGGTTTCAGACAAATCTGATCATCACGTAGATATAGCGGCGAAATCATATTACCTTTGGGCCTAGTGCTTTGGGCTACTCCGTTAGCTATTTCTATAGACCTGCTCTGCCGGGCGACATCCTGTATCGATACTGCCCTAATTGTGGCGCTCTCGTTTGGTATTACGACAGATTCTGCTGGCGATGCGGGTTCTGTCTGCTTTGGTAGGTACGTAGGTTGGCCGGTTACAACTGGCGAGACACACTCGGAGATGCGACCTCTGTATCTGGAATACTGGCAGGATTCTCAATCGCATTCGTTGGCCTGATTCTCCAGTCGCAGAAAGACCTCACACTACTAACGATAACCGACGTCAGCGGAGGCTTCGCTCTCTCCGCCAACTTGATCGGGCTATTCTCGTCTGGCATATCTGCCACGCTTTTCATCGCTTCTCTTGAACTGAGTTTGGAAGCGAAGACCTATGACGTTTGGGCGCTGCCCAAAGAATATGAGGAGTCGCTACGTTCGGGATTCAAGGAGATTGAGAAATCTTGGTTGGACACTCGCGGTGAACAAGATGCATTGTGCCGAAAGTACACCAATCTCAGCAGACATCTCTACAATCTCGGAGTCTTTGCCATGTTCTCGGCTCTGGGCTTCGCGATTCTACCCCACAGTCTCTCAATAGGAATAGCTGCGGCAGCGATTGGCTGGATGGCTGAGATCGCTCAAATACTACTCTTCCGATGGAAACCACCAATAGGCCGCAGGAATTCGCACAGAGCAAATGAACCAGATGCTTCACTTGGCGAAGAACCGCGAGCCCATAGAAGTGTGGAGATAATATACGCATTCGTCATCATTCTGATCGTCCTGATAACTGGCGTGGCGGCAACGGTTTCATATCCCTATGTCTACAGCCGAATGCATACACTAGCCGAAGTGCTTGCGTTAAATGAACAACTTACACGTCGAATTGGCCAGTCAGGCGCCGAGACGATCGCACAGGGCGTGGCTGTCTTCGTTGCGGGGATAGCAGCGATTACTCCAATGGTGGTCCTGTTCACGCTCATTGAGCAGCTGAAGAAACTGTTGGGCTGGATTCTGAAGTCTCTGAGAAATCCCAATCCCGAATGAGATTGAAACAGGTGAAGCCGGATTCCTCTCTTCCCTATCCAATAGCTCGACGCTTACACGTGGACTTCCACGTCCCCAAAACCACATCCACGTGGCAGCGAAAAATCAGCCCTTAGGTAATATCCCCCGCACCAAGTGACCCGACGACGACGAAAACGTGCCTCTCCTATGAGGGTTCATATCCGGATGCCCGCGCCAAGGTACCCGACGACGACGAATACCTCTCCTCTTCATGCCCGTCATGGTCCGTGAATGTGCACTTGGTCGATCTGTATGTCGGCGTGCTTGATCGTTAGGGGGAGGAATCCCCCTAACAACTCCCTCTTTTCCAACCGTTCAGCTTGGGATCTCGTCGCGCAACCCAACATTATTCTTGTTCGGAAAGGCAAGCGCAGAGTGAGGAAGCGAACAGACTAATCAGGGAGAACTGCGATTTAGCTAGCAGATTCAGTAGGTGGCAGCCAGTCATGCGCTTGACCACTATCCTTGGATTGGCTGCGCTAGTAATAGTGCTCCTCGGATTACAAATGATGGTATCAGGGTTCAGTGTCTGGTTGGCAGGACCAACGGTGTCCTATCGCACTTACAAGGCTACGTCACAGGAGTTCACAAGGCAAATACCGCCCTTCTCAACTAGGGAAGCTTGGGAGACGGGGATTCGCGTTGCAAACTCGACCTTGTATAGGGACTCTTGGATCAACTTCACTGTGCTGGCAAGAGACTATCCAGTAAACCTGTACGTGACACGCACGACGACGCATGCAGCCTACGTTTCAATAATCAACGTCACGGGTTCCAAGATCATAGTTTTCAGACCGCCAGACAACGGAACTTACATGCTAGCCATCGAGAACAACTCCACGCGCGTCGCGAACGTTTTGGTCAGTTCTGCACTATACATAGTTGGCCCTCATTTCGACTATGCTACAATAGAACATGGCTTGGAGGCCGCAAAACAGGCCTCGCTCATTTCTGTCTTGGCTCTACTCGTATCCGGCCCTTTCTTGCACAGCGGACTCGTCTGGGTTCTTTCTTTGCCTCGTCTGTTGCGCGGGAGAAAATACTGGTCGGTCACGTACAAGCGAGTCAGGCCAGTTGCGTACCTGTTCGAGGTCTGTGCATCAATTATGATCCTCGCTCCAATTTTTTTCTTCCTTGCGTGGACTGACGAAAACGTCGGTATTGCATCTTCGGAGATGGTTCTCGCCCCAAACCTGGTCCCTGCCATCAGAGATCTCGGAATAAGATACACTTTGTTCTATTTGCTTGGCATTGCAGTCTCATTCGGATTGATCTTGTTCATCGCGTTGCTCCTATTCGAAACTCTCGACAACGTGATTGTCAGATTGTCCTCGGCGACGGCTACAGAAGAATCAAAAAAGACCGACCTCCAGATCCTCGCGGATGCTTACTTCCGGAAAAACATTACATCTAGGAGATACCTTCCGGCCCTGTTTGCAGGATTTGTGTTGAGTCAGCTCTTGTATCCGATTGCAGGCGGCGCTTCCATAATAGGCCTAATGTTCATTGGTGGCACAGTTTTGAGTTTCGCAGAATATGAATCTTTGCGGGAAGCGGCCCGCATGCTAGAGTACGCTTGGTCCGGGACGATCATTTCCGCAATCTCACGTAGCCTGAGGACTTTCTTTTCAGCACTGTTCATGGCCCCTGTTATTTTCGGATGTGCCCGCTATTTGGTGCCCGCTGCTGTTGACTTTGCTGTCCATGCAGTGTTGTCGCGATTTGTTCTTTGGCAGTTCATGCCGGGTCTGGGGCAACGAATCCTAGCGGTGTGGGGGCCACTTGAGATGTTATCATCTCTGGACAAGATTACTAGCGGCGTGCTATTCTATTGGTCCCTCTGGCTTGTCTTGTGGGGGTCGATATATGCTGTGTTCGTACCCTACATGCTAGGTGTAAAGGACGTGGCCAGCAGCCTTGCCTCGGAAGCCATGATCGGAATCTTCCTGTTTGTTTCGATTCAATTGACCTCAGCGTGGATGGGCGTTGCTGGTGTCCCCGCGCTTACGTCTGCTCTCGCGTTTTCTGCTGCAGGAAGTCTGCTCGCTGCCTTATTGAAGAGATCGATGAGGATGAAAGCATAAGGAGCAGACGGAGAATGTGCGAAGGATGCCTTGGTTTATTGTGATGTCTGGTTCGCGCGGTCGTTTCTGATATCCCTAAGCATTTCGAGCAGCGTTCGTTCATCAGGGCATGTCTGACAGAGATCTTCCTTGAGCCACTCGTAGAAGCCTTTGCCTTCAGCTGCTGCTATCATCTTCAGCCTTGCTCACACGTGGTAAACGCAGGCTCTGAACTTCAATGGGTTCAAAAACCTCCGGGCCTGACGACACAGTACAATGAACTCGCCACATCGGTCTGGCTAATAGGAAGAAGCAATTCCTTATCTTCATTACCGTCCACACCTGCGGTAGGATCTCCTGATCTAGCACGTGAGCTTCCAAGAGAGGAGGCACGAAATGAACGGCGAAAGGTCAAGGACAGCTGTGTGGGTCAGTGTGGCACTGCTCTTGGCGATCACTGGCGCGTCGACCGAGCCGGGCAGGTTGCCCACAGCTGCACCCCTAATCTTCCAGCAGACTCGCGAAACAGGCTGGGAACCATGCGGTTTCGGCGGCGCCGGCAACTTCCTCAGTGTCCACTTCCATCCTAACCAGGCCGGGGTTGTCTACGCTGCCAGTGATGTAGCTGGAGTTTTTCGCAGCATCGACTACGGCGACCATTGGGAGATGCGCAGCGTCGGATTGGGCAACTACGAGGTTTCGTCGTTCGCCGTGGACCCCTTCAATGGCAACACGGTCTATGCCGGCACAGGTGCCTTTACCTCATCCAACAAGGCAGGCATCTACCTGAGCCACGACGCCGGCTTGGCGTGGGAGCACCTGACAAGTACCTTCACCCACCACATTACTTTCCGCAAGTACCGGACCTCCAACGCCATCGCACCTGACCCGGCGCAGCAAGGGGTGATCCTCAGCGGGAGCCGCGACAACGGCATCTGGCGCTCGATGGACGAGGGTCACACTTGGAGCCAGGTCTATTCCGCTCCGCTGACCACCGCACCTCTCTTCAACGATGGCACAATTAGTGACGACGTAGCGACGGACCCGCATCCCGCGCCGGTCTCCATCGTCGTCTTTGACCCGGTCGTCTCGAACATGGTTTACGCCGGATTAGACGGTGCTGGAGTAATCAAGAGTACGCAAGGCGGTGTGGCCGGCTCATGGGAGGCTATTAACAGTGGCTTGCCTCCTTCGGCCACGGTCAAATACCTTGCTATAGGCAGCGGTGGCGTAATCTACGCTGCTGTTGCCGAGGAGGGGATTTACAAGACCATCGACGGTGGCAACACATGGCGGTCGGCGAGCGGTTCACTGCCTCCTTTGAACGTGGACACATGGATCAGCTCGGTCGCGGTCCACCCAACCGATTCCAACATCGCCTATCTAACCCTAGTCACATATGACTACCCCAACATTTGGAAGACCACCGACGGCGGCGCGACCTGGGTGCCCAGAGGTGACGTGGCCTATGATCCTGTGAACGACCCGACGGAGGTCTGGGCTACCAACCCTACTTGGAGTTGGCAGGTAACGCTTGACCGAGCCAAACCGGATAGGCTCTTCTTCGTTAGCTACTGGGACATCTACCGCAGTGACGACGGCGGCGAACACTGGTCAACCAAGATCTTCGGCGCCCAGAACACCGTGGTCACCGACCTGATTGTAGACATTCATCATCCCGCTGACCAGCCCGACGTGTTGTATGCTACCCACATGGATGCTGGTCTGCTCTCATCCACCGACAAAGGCGTCACCTGGACGGTGTTCCCTCGAACATACGACACCGCACTATCCGGCCACTACTGGCGATTCGCCATTGCACAAGTCGGCGATCGGAAGTACTACTACACCACCTCCGACCCGTGGAGTCAGAACTACGGCCAAGTGCTGCGCAGCACCGACGGCGTCAACTGGATGAAGGTCTTCAGCCAAACCCGGCCCAAGGGAGAGTTCATGGACGGGGCAATGCTTGGGCTAGCCGTGGACCCGAACGAACCATCGACCGTCTACCTCGCGCAGGACGGGGGGCACGTGTGGAAATCCACGAACGACGGCAACACTTGGGCACTGACGACGGGCCAACCGCTGGGATCATCGTTTACGTACGCTCTGGCTGTTGACACTGCCGGGCGCGTCTTCGCAGGCACATTGCGTGACGGTCTGTGGCGGACGACCAATGGGGGCGCTTCTTGGGAGCGTGTGCTGAACGGACAGGATACGATCTTCGGCCTGTTGACTGTGCCGGGCGCGGTCTACGCGTCATCCGGCGATGGCAACCTGTTCCAGAGCAGCGACGGCGGCATCACTTGGAACCGGCTCACGGATTTCCGTTCAGTTGACGACGATGGGGTCGGTGACCAGGGGATGGCGATCGCTGTCAACCCCAACGACCCGAATCATCTCCTCTTTAGCCGCACGGACACATGGCACTCGGCCGACTCAGGCCCAGGCGTCGTGGAGAGCACCGACGGTGGTGCCTCGTGGACACCACTCAACAACGACTTGCGCCACAGTAAGGTCAGCGCGCTTGCCCTAGGTCAAGATGGTACTATTTTCGCCGGCACCTGGGGCGGCGGGATCTGGCGTCTAGGGACAGAGGCTAGGCCGGTCACCACAACTGTGCGTCCGCCTGAAACGACAACCACAACTCAGCCACCCCCCTCACGAACTACTGCGACATCCTCGATCACAACTGGGACCCAACCTACTCCAACCGGATTGCCCAACGAACTATTGATTGCGGCTGTTGTTGTGATTACCCTGCTAGGAGCAGGCTACGCGTATACACGAAGAAAGAAGACAGCCAAGCGGCACAGGTAGCAGCGAGGCAAATCGGGCATCGCTATCCGCTGGTGGCATGTCACGTGTGCTGTGCGGTGAGGACCGGACGCATAGACTACCTATGTGCCTTGGGAGGAGATCGTGATCCGTGGGGCTGTGGAGAACTCGCATGGGGCTTTGCTTGGGAGCAACTATCCCAAAGCCTCTTTCACTTACACTATGCGAAGTCGGTCCGTGATTTAGTCAATATCGCTTACACTCAGCCCTTATGTAACTTACCCATTCTAGATGGTGCGCGAACGGGTGCGGGTGGGGCAGCTGCCCCAGTCTCACACGATCGTCGGCTTGGCGTTGATCGTCGTGGTGCCAAGCCAAGGTACCCACACCCACAGGATGACTCACCTCCTACTCCCGACCTATCCAAACGGGCTAAGAGAGGAATGCCTCTTCTCTTGCTTACTCTGGTTTCTGTCTCAACGCATATGAATAGCAAGTCAGGTCAGAGGATCGCTATCGATTTTGTTTTCTCTTTCCTAGTCTGTATCGAACAATGCTAGGAATAATGCTTCCAAGCACGCGAGGTCTCTCCCAGAAAGGGACTTGCCCAAGGAGCCCGAATATCCAATCTCGGGCAGTGATGAGCGGGCCCTTCGCAAGGAACGGGTTCTCCTTTGCCAGCATTTCGCGTATTCGTGTTCTGCTCTGGCCGACCTCGAGGATCGGCATCTCGTTCATGTCTGAGGGGATAAGCTGTCGCCGTAGCATCTCAAGAAAATACTCAACTGAAAATGGCGCGTACCCCATCATCTCCGCCGTCACTGCGTCCGCAACTCCGATGTTGTTGGAAATGATCAAGGAATTCCATTCGACTGGGCACAACTCCACCTGTCCTCTTAGGCTACCTGCATAACGGCCTCCGTTAATTGCAACGCATGGAACCGCAGCTGAGTGAATTCTCTTCAGGACGTCAACGATGTAGTCTTTGAGACCCAGTCCGAGGTCTGCAAATGCGATGTGCAGCAGGTTCTTCTTCCTGAACAATGTGGAACCCATTACTAGCGCTTTCCCACTGAGAGAGAATGGGAGCCCTTTGAATCCAGGCACATTCTCGGAGAAGGGAGCTTTGGGATTGCCAACGCTGATGATCAAGTTCTCGTTGTCGAAAAGAAACGCAGGAAGATTCAGCGGTGGGTATTCAAACCAATCATCTATGCGAATGATGTCTTGAGGGTTCGCAGTCGCATAGCTCTGAAGGTCCAGAAGTTGGATATGGCTGTGCTTCTCGGTCAGTTTGAGGTAGCCTAGCCTCTCAAAGAGTTTCGTGACGTTCTTGTGGGCTGTTGCCGGAGCTTCGTAGAGGATCACCTGTTTGTGAAGACAGTTTAGCGCCATTGCTTCAGCCAGCTCTGCGTCTAGATAGCTTCCCTGAACCGGTCCGCCTGCCCTGAGAAGGGTGGCTGCCAGCGGCGCGTGAACGTACACTCTTTGCGCCTTCTCGACGAGTGAGGCTGTGCCTGTGCGCTCAAACCCCTTCCTGACACACTCACATGGATCCTGATCCTTCATGTCAACAACTACAGCCGGTTCGGCAAGATTCTGGGCTGGCATGTGAGCCGTTCTTCTCGTGGATCGTTTATCGCTTGTGGACTGGCTCCGCCTTCTTTTGCCTTCTCCCTTCTTCACGGTAATCGGCAAGAATCCGGCTAGTCAAGCATCGGAGGCGACGGGCCATTCGTCGATTGTTTCGTAGGGGCGGAGATCCAAGCTGAAGGCCCAAGGTACTGTTTCGCTGCATGGAACGCCGATGTTTCTAATGGGAAACATTAATATACCATGCGCCATGCCAACGTAGACCTCATGACAAACAAAATTGGAACAACATCGTTCGGTTCAAGACACAAGTGGATACCAGCGCTATTCATCACGTTGGCCATCGTTGGCGCATTTGCAGCAAGCCCTGGCTACTCACAAAAGTCGACCGCGACCGCTGTGTCGCCAGACCCATCAAGCGTGGCCATCGGAGACACGATAACATACGCCGCGACCGTAACCGATACCTCAGCGTCTCCAACAACTCCGAGTGGTTCCGTGAGTTGGGCTGATGGTAACGTCGGTGGCAGCTTCAGCAACTCGGGTTCGTGCACATTGGGCACATTGGATGCAACATCTGCCAGCTGTACCGTTATCTACACTCCGCCCTCAGTCGCGGGAACCGTGACAATTACCGCAACCTACACCGCAGATGTAGAGCACTCGGGCAGTTCAGGAACATCAACGCTAACAGTCAGCCTACGTACAACAAGCACAACCGTATCACCGAACCCGTCGACAGCCATAATTGGAAACACCATAACCTACACGGCTACGGTAGAGGACATTTCCCCCGGCTCAGCCTCTACTCCTACCGGTGCTGTGAGTTGGGATG
>Ga0209725_1001130_pt1 | contig 15525 bp, 16 predicted proteins | sample I18A1metaG_FD_184145 | JGI IMG/M metagenome (GOLD analysis project Ga0209725, IMG submission 184145) | Lake sediment bacterial and archeal communities from Gulf of Boni, Indonesia to study Microbial Dark Matter (Phase II) - ​I18A1 metaG... | ecosystem: Environmental > Aquatic > Freshwater > Lake... | reverse complement strand
AGCTCGATTTATGATAATTGGTGAAGACTATGGATACCTTGGGAATTTGAGGAGAATGGTTGAGAGACTCGGTATTCGGGACTGCGTGATTTTTCTGAGTCGACTGAGTCAGGGGGAGATAGTTGAAGCCTACAAGTCTGCGGATATCTTTGTTCTCCCTTCCACTCTGGAGGCTTTCGGCTTAGTCCTTGTTGAAGCTATGGCCTCTGGGGCGCCGGTTGTTGCGTCAAATTACGGCAGTATCCGATGTCTAGTGCAAGATGGTGTTAACGGTTTGACTTTTAGGACCGAGGATTCAGTTGAGCTAGCGGATAGGGTTAAGAGAATTCTGACCGATGATGCGTTAAGAACTAGGATTGTCGAGAATGCTCGTGTTACCGTCTTAGGTAAGTTCTCGATTGAGCGGACGGTCAACGAGCTTGAGATACTTTACGAAAATCTCAAAGCTTGTTTTCGGAGATTTCGTAGTTGACTGTGTTCAAATAGGATGTCGAGTATTCGGCGCAGTTCAGCTCTTTCCGGGGGCTGATGTCTTTTGAGTCTTGGATACATCCTATTCAGTATTTCCTTTTCCCCGATCTTTCTATTAGCTTGAATTTCCAATCGCTGGAGATAGGTATCCCTGAAATTGACGAGGTTCCAAAAAATTGCCTTTGTCACCGCTATGGCTTTCCTCGGGTCCAGTATGCTAAAGCCCGCGGCCATTATTATGCTAAGAAGGAAGTAGGTTCTAAGAGCCCAGCCTAGCGACGGACCGCAGTTCTTGAGAATCGCCCTTAGAAAGTTTCTATGACAATAATATAGCTTCTGAGCATCGATGACTCTGCTTCCAGTTGAGCCTGAAAAATAATGGGCCACTTTGGCATTAGGCGAGAAGGCCACTCGATAACCGGAAAGCCTAAGTCTCCAAGATAGATCTGGGTCTTCCACGTATAAGAAGAATTTTCTATCGAAACCTCTAAGCCTCAAGAAGACGCTACGTTTGATCAGGGCTGCGCCTCCGCAGAATGCGAATGGCTCAAAGTCATGGCGATCGTATTGTCCTCGATCCTGTTCTCCTCGACCTATGTCGATGAAGCCGCGCCAGAAGGGTATTCCCGTTCCACCTACAGAGTCTAGGCGTGAATGATCCTCCATGGAGACCATCTTACAGGCGACAGCCGCTGCCATGGGATCGCTTACCGCTATATCGACCAACCGCGCAACCCAGTCTTGGTTCAGAACCTCGGTATCGTTATTCAGTAACACGATATATTCGGCGTCAACCTTGTCTATTGCTGTATTATATCCTTCAGCGAAGCCCAGGTTCTTCTTGTTATTTACAACTTTAACCCATGAAAAGTTATTTTGGACGTAATCCACCGACCCGTCAGTACTTCCGTTATCCACTAAGTAAACATCTAGATTGGAATAGTCGGTTCTAGCTACGCTGGACAGGCATGCAGGAAGCCATCTCAAACCGTTATAATTCAGTATCATTACAGAGAGCTTCGGAAGCTTCGTCATCTCATGCATCTCTTTAAGCACAGATGGCGGTTACGGGCCTCGAATTCGTCTTACATATTCGTTTATGATAGTTCCCGTCTCTCCGAAACTTATCATCTCGCCTCTCGATAGGAACAAAGTCTTCTCGCAGAACTTCTTTACAAGGTCTAAGGCGTGAGATACTAGGACGATCGTCTTCTTATCTGCTTTGAACTTCTTGAATTCGTCGAGGCATTTTTGCTGGAATTCCATGTCTCCGACTGCCAAAGCCTCATCTATCAGGAAGATGTCTGGCTCTGTCTCGATGGCAACTGAGAAGCCGAGCCTCATATGCATTCCGGATGATAGGTTCTTCAATTTTGCGTCTCTGAATCTTTCTAGACCCGAAAATGCTAGGATTGAATTCATCCGCTTCTTCACCTCACTGTTCTTCAAGCCCATTATTGATCCATAAATCAGAGCGTTCTCTTTGACTGTCAAGTCAGGATGGAAACCGACTCCCAGTTCCAGTATCGGCGCAATCTTTCCTGTCACTTTGACTCTTCCTCTACTCGGTCTTAGAATGTTCGCTATTACCTTCAGCAAAGTGCTCTTTCCGCTCCCGTTCTCGCCGATAACGCCTATCGATTCTCCATATTGAACGGAGAAATTTATCGCTCTTAAAGCCCAGAACTCTTCGTAGGTGAATCTCTTTCCCTCGAGAATCTGCAGTGTTCCAGCTATGTTTTCAAGGATCGTTGTTCTCCTTTGATGGGGGATCTTGAACTTCTTCCAAAGGTCTTCAACTTCTATGACTGCTTGCATTGTCTAGATCTCCTCCGCGAATCTGGGTTCGAGTCTGCGGAAGATCAGGTAGCCTGCGAGTAGCAGAAGAAGGCCGCTTACAAGTATGATGACGAAATCTGCGATGGTTGGCAGCGTATTGTAGTAAAGAATTTTTCTGATCGATTCGATGACTCTGGTCATCGGGTTAAGAGAGTACGCGGTCAAGTATCTCTGAGGGATCAGGTTGATGCTGTATATGATTGGGGTTAGGAAGAAGCCTGCTTGAAGTGTTATGTCCCATATTTGATTCACATCTCTATAGTAGACGTTCAACGGGGCTAGTATGAGGGACAAACCAATAATCAATATGAATTCCAAGACCAAGATCACGGGAAGAAGAAGTACCAGGTACGTTATCTTCATGCCGAGAAAGATCAGTAAGGGGAAGAGCACGGCGAACTCCAGCGAAGACCCTATCAGGTTGGCTAGATTGCTCGATAAGACTAGGAGCCACCTTGGAAAGTAGATCTTAGTCACCAGTGGGGCGTTGCCGATTATCGAGGAGAGAGACATGGATGTGCTTATGGAGAAGAAACGCCAAGCTAGAATGGCTGTGAGTAGGAAGACCGGGAAGTTTTCGATCCCAGCTCTTAGCAGAGTTGAGAAGACGAGCGTTAGGATTATCATCATGGCCAGAGGATTGAGAAGGGACCAGATGAAGCCCAGGACGGAGTTTCGGTATCTGAGCTTGAACTCCTTGATCGTCAGATTCCTCACAAGCTCGCCATACTGAAACAATATCTGGATATTCCCCCTCCGGGGTCTTCTCTCTCGTCACTCTACTTTACACCTGAACTCATAAGGCGTATTAGATAAGATTTTGGTGGCTAACTACTGAAACAATATCTGGATATTCCCCCTCCGGGGTCTTCTCTCTCGTCACTCTACTTTACACCTGAACTCATAAGGCGTATTAGATAAGATTTTGGTGGCTAACCTCCAAGGTGTTCGATGCGTCATCCTCTCAGCGGCTGGATGCTTGCACCACTTATTGTTCATGTATCAGCCTGCAGCTCAGTTTGCTCTTTCCAGAGGCTTAAACGATAGTCCTCCTTTGGGAATCTCACATCGTCCCAGTTGACTATCTGATCCTTCTTCTTAGATTTGAGAAGAACGGTGCCTTCAGCCATCCCGATTGGCAAGTTACCTGCCTTTTCCAAGATGCCGTATAGATGGTGACCCCCAATTCCTTCCAGTCTCGTTCCTGCTTGAAGATCAGTTTTCGCTCGGCATCCGACCTCCAGAAACCGTTTCTTTTGGACTAGAACGGGCTTGCCGGATTCCATGATTCTTCGAATTGCAGAAGGTGTCTCGAAATGGCAGAGATGGTATGGTCGCATGAAGAGGTAGTAGGGTCCTTCGCCCATCTTATAGTAATTCATGTAAAAACGGTCCTCCCGATCGTCTGAATACCCTATTACAAAGACGCTACCGCCTGGCTTGGCTCCAAGAACATAGTCAACGACGCCTCCAAGCTTGCGGGCGCGTTGGAGGTCAAATGCTTCCAACGCGTCCTCCAGATCATCGACTCTCGGTCCCATCATGCCTCTCTGCAAAAGGACGAGTTCCGCCGAATTTCCAACCAAAGCCATTTCAATTGCGAGCTTAGTTCCGTCTGTGTAGGAGGTACACTGCCTCAAAGAAAGACGCCGCTTTGCAGCTTCTTGCTTGACTGAGTTCGGATCGGCATACCTGTCTAAGAACCCTTTATTGTTTCCCGCCATCACTATTTCGAATCCCATCTGACGTACATCCTCTATTGTGCGGCCTAGAACACCGTGCTGATCGCCAGCGTCGGAAGTGAGAACAACTCCGTTGGCTTCGGCATCCTTAGCTAATAGACGACCGAAAAGTTGGTCAACTTCACCATTCATCAAAACGATATGTATCTTATCTTCAATAGCGCGACGCACGATGGAAGCGGCTTCAACGATAGTTGAAGTAGCTTCAACGAGGACATCTGGTTTCTTAGTCAAAACGTCCCTCGCATTGGTTGTCACTAGAGCGTTCTTTCTGAGAAAGGGCCTAGACCTCTCCAACGCATTTGAGTCGATGTCTGCGATTGCCACGACTTCTATGTCTTCGATCTTTCGCAATACCGATACGATGCCCCGACCCATTGCTCCGACTCCGACCACTGCTACTCTAATTTTCAATATGGATCGAACTCTCTGGAATTGATCCTCACCGATGGATAGATGTAACGTGGTGAATCGACGACTGTAGGAGGTAAATGCAGTAATCCGCGAGCGACCGGAGCATATAGAGAGCTGGCGTCGGGTCCCGTCGGCGGATGCGCTGGATCTGTTGCTCTACGGTGCGTTTTGCTTCGTGGTATCTCAGCCGCTTGATTTGCGGGTGGCTCTTGCGTATTTGGGCGTATCGGAGCAAACCTTCAAGAAGCCACATCATATCCAGCCAGTTGCGGTTCCTCTGGATGTTGGCGAAAGTTGCTGAGGCGGAGTGCAACCGAAAGGCAGAGAGAGGTTCGTCGATGAAACCGACATCGTAGAAGTACATCATTCGAATCCACATCTCGTAATCCGAACACTGTCGCATACGAGTGTTGAAAAGTCCAACTTCCTCTAGGTAAGCTTTCCGCAGCATCACATTCGACGGCTCGCCAACCCAGTTCTCACGGAAGCCGCTGGCCAGCCAAAAATTGAAGAGGTTGACGCCTCGGTTCACTTCACCTAGACGAACGCCGAACCGAGTGTGGAGCATACTGTTGTGTTCTTTCCACGCTATGACTGCTGGGTCGTCCGAGTCTTCGGACAGAACATCCCGCGGGGCGAAGACTATGCCCACCCGCTTGTATACCTCAAAGAGCCGCGCCATCTTCTCTACGCAGGTGGGGTAGAGCAAATCGTCTTGAAAGAGGAACTTGACCAAGGAACCTTTCGATATCGTGACGCAGCGGTTCCGGTTTCGCACTGCCCCGAGGTTCTTTCTGTTGACCTCAACTCGAATGCGAGGGTCATTGAAAGACCGAATGACATCGAACGTTTGGTCAGTTGAGGCGTCGTCAACGATCAGAATCTCTAGGGGCTCGTAGGTCTGGGCTAACGCGGAACGAAGGGCTTCTCCAATCCACTTAGCGCCGTTGTAGGTAGGGATACAGACCGAGACTAGAGGAGAGGCCACAGACTCCAACCCTTCAAATGTATTCGGATCCCAGCATTTTAGATTTCGGCTTTTTTTGCTTTGCTGAAGATCTCGCATGTCGAACAGTGCCAAACATCAGATCTTGACTCTCATCCCGTCTTCTGCTATGGATATCTCTCCGGCAAAATGTCTCTCTGCCTGTCTGAGCATCTCTTCTTCTCTGCCTTCGCATTCAGGATACAAGTGGGTTAGAATAACTCTTTTTGCCTTCATCTTGGAAGCCATTTTCCCAACGAGAAGCGGGTATAGATGTTCGCCTCTAAGCGATGCCGAATCTGGGAAAGAGCATTCGATGACGGCCAAGTCCACCTCTCTTCCCAGTTCCACGAGGCTTTGGCATGAACCTGTATCTCCAGAGTAGAGTAGAGACTTACCAGCAGAGTCTATTCTATACGAGAGTCCACCAGCATGCTCAGCTGGGGCGCAACTTACCTTCCAATCATCTTTCTCCGCTACGAGTCCTCTTCTCACCTCTTCTGCGGTCAAATACTTGAAGCATCCGAGTTTTGAGGCCAAGTCTGGAAAGAGCTTAATGAAGAGTGTCCTTGTATGTCTCTCCAGTCCTTTTGGGCCGTAGACATGTAGAGGATCGCGTGTAGTGAAAGCTCTATCGTTCACTATCGTCGCGTAGTCGAGAGCATGATCTGCATGGAGATGCGTCAGAAAAATGTTGTCGAGTTTTGAGACGCTGTATCCCATCGCATCAAGGGTCTGAGCTGTTCCCGGCCCGCAGTCGAACAGGAGTCGGTGAGCTCGCTCCGTTTCGATCAAGAGCCCAGGCGAGCGTCTCCTTCTCGTGATTATGGAGACTCCCGTTCCAAGGAAGATTGCTTTCATCCTTAAGCGTCTCCTCGATGGAAGATTGAGAACGTGCTCTGCTTGAGTCTTTCGCTAATGAGGATCGTAGCGTGCTCTGCGCCTTGGAAGAACCTCTATTTTCTATGATTCGCAGTTTGGAATAGTTTGGAATTCTCGCTCGAGCTCCTCGTATCCTTCTATTGTGCCGATATCCCAGAGTCGTCCTGGCAGCATATATCCATAGACCGTCTCCCTCTCGCATAGCCATTCCATAAAGTTTCCAGGCTCATCTCTGTCTCCGCCTTCCTGAAGGTACTCGCTCGTCCTGAGGAAGGTCTTGTGGGGTAATATGTAGATGCATGCGCCGATCAGCATCGTCTCGACTTTCATCGGTTTTTCCTTGAAGCGCGCTATCCTCATATCCTCTTCAAGGAGGACTGAAGAGCCGCGTAGGACTTCATCTGCGCTTCTAGCCTTAATGACTGCAACTACTGGCGCCTTCTTCTCTTTATAGAAGCCTATCATGCCTCTTATTCCAGCCGTGAATACGTTGTCGCCGGCTATGATGAGGTAATCGTCTGGTTTGACCTTTCGAGCGAGCTGTGCTAATGCTCCAACGGCGCCAAGTTTTTCATCTTCGCTTCTCGAGGTTTCTGCTATGATCTCGATAGGACCGTTATGCTTCTCTTTGAGCCAAGCTTTGAACCGCGGCTTGAACTTTAGATTTGTAGAGATGATTATGGCGTTGACATCGGTCTCCTGCAGCCTGTCCAAGATATGATCTATCGCTGGTTTGCCTCTTATGGGCAATAAAGTCTTCGGAAAGTCTTTTGTGAGAGGCCACATCCTCTTGGCGTAGCCCCCAGCTAATATGATAGCCTTCAAGACCGAGATACACATTCTTTTATGAGTGCGAAAAAAGGCATATTGGAAAGAAGTTTGGGAGAAGCTTCTTCTCAGTTAGCCTGAACTCTTGGGTCTAGATTTAATTCTTCTCCTAAACCCGAGGACAGTTATCCCGATCAGGTTCTCTCCTCGATATCTGTAGACGATTCCGTCCAAGTCCACGCTGTCTGTAGCCTCTCTAGGCTCCCCGAAACTGATGTATAACACATCACCCTCTTCATCGTATGTAAGCCTCGCCTTTTCAGCGTCAGGTACTGTCAAGACCTTCGCCATGCCACTCCCCTCTTGCAGGCCTTTTCCAAGTCTGATGTTACATAGGCGGTTACTATAAACCCTTCCTTCTCATTCGTTTTCCTGTAAACTACAACTAGATGCTTTGGGCCGACATGAAGATCTTCAAACCACTTGATGGCCTTCAATTCGCCAGTAGCCCCCGCCGCTATGAGGTCTGGTGCTTCGGCCGTCTCAAGGATTTTTGTAAGGTAAGGTTTCATCTCCGGGTGCTCTTTAGAAATATGTTCCCAGAAGGATTTTGTCAACCTCAAAATAGCTCCGTCTGGGCTTCGCACTCTTCCAACGGCTTGCATCGATATTCAACCTACCTGAGACTCGAAGTCTCTGACTGGTTGCTACAAGGACAATTGTACTAATCCCTATTTGCATTGCCTAAACTATCCCGAGCTTGCAGACGGGAGGAGATGTCTCAACATCTTGACCGTTCCAATCTGCTAGGTTCTCTTCTCTGCAAGCTTGAACTCTTGCCATGCGCGGTCGAACTCCGCTATCGTCTCTTCAGTCTTCTTGTGGAAAGGCATCTGGACCAAGATCTTGTATGTGATAGTGATTATGTGAGCTCCAGCGATCGCCGCTTGCGTGACATCTTCGGGCTTCCTGATGCTTCCGACAATTATCCTTGTAGGCGTGTTCATTCTGTCCAACAAAGCACGCGATTCCCTGACAACTCGCTCTGCATCTTCGCCTGCATCCTTCACTCTATTGAAGAAGATGCTTGCGTATGTTGCGCCAGCTTTAGCTGCGAGCATGACTTGGTTGGTAGAGATGAGAGCGGTCATATTCGTCTTCACATTTCTCTTTCGAAGTTGACTGACGATTCTGAGTCCTCTCCCATCCCCGAACATTGGAACTTTAATTGTGACATTTTTCGGGTTCCAACTTGAATACTCCATTGCCTCAGCGATCAGCTCATCATCGCTCTTATCAGTCTTTGTCAACTCCACGCTCAAAGGCCCGTCGACAAGCGAGAGGATTTCCATCACGCGTTCTTTGAAGTTGCATCCTTTCTCAGCGAGGAAGATCTTTTGATTGGTTGTAACGCCGCTGATGAGGCCCCATGGAAGTATCTCCTTGATCTCTTTCACGCTTGCTGTGTCGAGGAATATCTCCATTGCCGCTCACTTCCTGCGAATTATGTCAACAGCCTTAATCAAACTTCCGACTATGAAATCTGGACGAGCGTCTTCCTGATCCATCAACCTGCATAAGTCGCATTTCATCGATCCGATGAGGATGGTTGTGTATCCTGCCGCTTTTCCCGCTTTGACATCCATCAAGCTGTCGCCGATGGAGAATGACCTTGAAGGATCTAGACCCAGCTCAGATGAGGCCCGCAGGAAGAGCCCGGTCTTCGGTTTCCTGCAATCGCAATTAACCCTATACTCTTTCTTGATCGCGTCTGGATGATGGAGACAGTAGTATTCAGCGTCTAGATGCGCTCCTTCTTTTTCAAGTTCCTTCTTCATCTTAGACCTGATCTGCTCGAAGAGCTCTCCAGTCATCTTCCCTTTCGCTATTCCAGGCTGGTTAGAGACGACTACGACCTTGAAACCAAGTTCATTCAAAGTTCGTACAGCCCTGGCAACGTCAGGCAGTAACCTAAACTGGTCTGGGTTGAGCGGTGAATCTATAACGCCGACCTCGGGAAAGTAAACTAACTCGTTGATGACGCCATCACGGTCGAGAATGACTCCTCGGGCGCTCAAGCCTTCTGAATCTTCTCCCTCAGGCAACCGCAAATAAGATGCTCGAGAGCTAAGTGCCATGACTCGACGTAAGGCGTGGAATTTGCAGGGACTACTATGCATGCGTCCGCCATCTTCTTGAAGGCTCCTCCGTCGAAGCCGGCTATCCCTATGGTCTTTGCAGAGTTATCCTTCGCGTACTGTATTGCGGCGAGCAGGTTCTGCGACCATGGGCCTGCCTTGTCCTGTCCTGCTCCACCGTGGACGCTTATGGCTACAACCACATCATCCTTTTCAAGTAGGTTTTTGAGTTGTTCGATGAAGATGCTTGCGAAGCCTTCGTCGTTCGTCAATGCTGTGAGCAGTGGGACGTTGTCTGTGAGGCTGATGACCTTGAACCGCTTCTTTCCTTTAACAGCAGTCGTTTTTGCGAGATCGCATGCGAAGTGTGTGGCAGTTGATGCTGAGCCTCCGTTGCCAATGATGAATATCTTGCTTCCCTTCTTCCAAGCCTCGAATAGAATCTCAATTGCCTTATTGATATCGTCTTCAGAAAATCGACCGGCAACCTCAGCGAACTCATTTAGAAACTTCTTCACAAAACCTTCATTCTTCAAGCAAAAGCATCTCCAGAAACCTATAGGTTCAGCAGTATCTTCGACCCGTCAAAGTCGAATCTGAACCTGGCTTCTTTTAGTCCCTCTTTCGCCATGGCATTCCGGAGTCTCTCCTTGCCATTTTCTGAGTAGAATACGAAGAAGCCTCCGCCTCCCGCACCCATGATTTTGCCTCCTATGGCTCCGTTTCGCTTCGCGATCTCATACAACTGATCGATGCGGTCATTGCTCACTTGCTCTGAAAGGTTCTTCTTTGTACGCCAATGGACGTCGAGCAGTTCACCGAAACTTCGTACGTCTCCGTTCGCCAAGGAATCCCTGATTTTATACCCGATCTTCTTGATTTCATGCATAGTCTCAATAACCCGCTTGATGCCTTTCTCCTCATCTTGCTTTTGGCGTCCGAGTATCTGTGAAGCATCTCTCTTGATGCCCGTATAGAATAGGAGAAGATTGCCCTCAAGCTCAGAAATGCTATGCGGTGAGATGACGAGCGGGTTCACATGCACCGTGCCGTCCTTTTCGATCTCGTAGCAGTTTATTCCGCCGAAGGCCGCGACATACTGGTCCTGCTTTCCAATGGGCTCCTTCAAGATGTCGATCTCTATGTGGCAAGCCTCCTCAGCCAACGCTTGACGGGAAACATTGTCCTTTTTGAAGGAATGCAACGCATTCAGTACGCCTATGGCATAACTGCTAGAACCGCCCAATCCAGAGCGACCAGGGACATCGGCTATCGAGACTATCTCCAAATAGTCACTGACGTTCAGTAGCTTTAGCGCTTCCCTGACGATTGGCTGCTGGATACTCTCAACCCTATCTGTGATCTCCGTCCTAGAGTAACTGACCCTGAACCCATTCTCAAACCTCCTCTTGACAGCAATGTAATTGTATTTGTCTAAGGCTGCACTGACGAAGAACCCACCGAATTTTGAGTAATAAGAAGCGAGATCTGTCCCCCCACCGCCCAAGGGAAGTCGGACGGGAGTCCTCGAGATTATCATGTGAGTCCCCAATAGCATAATAAAGAGTGAAGCTATAAGTCAAATGGTCGGTTATTTGAAAACATGCCCGATGACCGGTTGTGATTAGTAAGTGCAGTTTGGAATGACTAGGAAGGGATAACAAAACCTATTCCAGATATTGTGTCTACTGGTATGTACGCACTGCGGTAGATCAGTACCAGAAAAGAGTGAACATTATGAAGGTTGGACTAATAGGCGCCGGCCGCCAAGGAAGACGCCGAGCGCAAGCGGTTAAGGAACTCGAAGAGACAGAATTAGCTATTGTAGCTGACGTTGATTCGAGGGCAGCAAGAGCTTTGGCCAAAGATTTGGGATGCGAAGCGACGAATAATTGGGAAGAAGTAGTTGCGAGGAACGATTTAGAGGCGGTGATTATTTGCACTCCAAACCACCTCCATGCGCCGATGAGCATCGCCGCGTTAAGAAGAAGAAAGCATGTACTCTGCGAAAAGCCCTTGGCTAGAGATCCCGAGGAAGCTGAAAAGATCGTAAACGCCGCAAAGGAGGGGGGAGTCAAGCTCAAATGTGGGTTGACTCTTCGTCATCACCCGGGGATACAGCATGCTAGAGAATGGTTTGATAGGGGTTTCATCGGTGAACTGATTTTTCTCCGTTGTCGATATGGGATTTGTGGGCGGCCTGGCTATGACAAAGAGTGGAGGGCAAAATTCGAGTTTTCAGGTGGAGGCGAGCTCATAGACCAAGGGATACATGTGCTAGATCTCTTCCGTTGGTTCGCAGGAGATTTTGTTCAAGCTGTCGGCTTTACCAGCACAGCGTTTTGGGACATAGCTCCTTTGGAGGATAATGCTTTCGGCCTTTTACGTACAAGAGGAGGGCAAGTAGCGTCTCTGCATGTGAGTTGGACGGAGTGGAAAAACCTCTTCTCTTTCGAGATCTTTGGAAAGGACGGATACATTGTGGTTGAAGGGCTTGGTGGAAGCTACGGACTGGAGCAGGCGACTCTGGGCAGAAGATCGTTCGTAGAGCCCTTCAAGGAGGAAAGCATCGAGTTCCGTGGTGAGGATAGATGTTGGCAGGACGAGTGGAAGGAGTTCATAATGGCAATAAGGGAGAATCGTGAGCCGTTAGGGAATGGTTTGGATGGGTTAGAGTCGCTGAAACTGGCATACGCCCTGTATGAGTCGGCTAGAAAAAGCTGTGTGGTATCACTAGTTACGTGACAAAGACTTTAGAAGAGCGTTGACCGGAAAAAAGCATATTTGACTTGTTCGATCACGCATTGCAAGAGTTTAGGATGGAAGACGTGACAAGCAACGATAGGTGAGGTATCATGAGAGCGATTGTGACTGGTGGAGCTGGCTTCATTGGAAGCCATTTGGTCGATCGATTGCTTGATGATGGATACTCGGTTACGGTTGTGGACAATATGTCTTGCGGCTACATTGAGAACCTGAAGCGGCACTCAAGTAATCCTCGTCTGGTGGTTCATAATGTCGATATCAAAAATGCAGTCCAACTTGAAAAACTGTTTGCAGGACATGATGTTGTCTTTCATATGGCTGCTCACGCGGACATTAGAGAGAGTCTGGCTGACCACATGTCTGACTTACAAAACAACCTAGTTGGAACGCTCAACATTCTAGAAGCCATGACAAAGAACGGCATCCAAGATCTGGTGTTCGCATCGACTTCTGCGTTGTACGGTGAGGCGACCGTTAGGCCGACGCCTGAAGACTATTTTCCAGTACAGACTTCTCTGTATGGAGCCTCGAAGCTGGCTTGCGAGGCTTATGCGCAGGCTTACACAGAGTTTGCGCCGATCAAGTTATGGTCCTTCAGGTTTGCGAATGTTATCGGTGAGAGATGTAGGAGGGGAGTTGTCTGGGACTTTGTTCATAAGCTGCTGAAGAATCCAGGGGAGCTTGAGATTTTAGGTGATGGGAAGCAGAGTAAGGAGTATCTGTACGTGAAGGATTGTGTGAATGGTATGATGGTCGGTTATCGAGGAGCTTCGGGCAAAGTTAACACATTCAACCTTGGCATGGGGGAGCAGACTCTTGTGGACAGAGTTGCAGATCTAGCGATCGAGGAGATGCGGCTGAGAAATGTGAGGAGAAGGTATACGGGTGGTCCTCGCGGCTGGATCGGGGATAATGCTATAGTTGAGCTAGCTTTGGATCGAATTGAGAAACTAGGGTGGAAACCACAACTCACGTCTGAAGAGGCGATTAGAAGAACAATCAGATGGACTTTAGATTATGGGATTTCACCTGTCTCAAAAGAATGAGTGTTTCTATCCGTAGAGATTGTTGATGTTCAAAAACCTGTTAAATGTGTTGTTTCAACTCAAGGAATCGCACGCCATCGATTCGCCGAACTTGGTAAAGAGAACTGTTGGCAACTCTTTCGACATCAAGATTTTCCCAATCGTCCCACACAGCACTAAGTAATCGACCCGTCAAATTCTTTGATGTATCAGATGCAAGGAAGACGGCAAGTTCTGCAGTTCTTTCAGGAGGCACGCCTCCCGAGGCCTTCTGTTTCTTTGCTTTCTCGTAGTAAATCCCCGCTTCTTGTCCTGCGGCAAGAACTTGGTCTAGAAGTCTTGTGTTCACTGCGCCTGGTGCAATCGCGTTGACTTGGATATTGTACTCGCCCAACTCATCCGCGAGGGTTTCAGTCAGTCTTACTGTTGCGCTCTTTGAACACGCGTATGCACTGAAACGCGGAAAACCTCCCTCACCGCCTCCTGCCACATTGATTATCTTTCCTCTGCGAGCTTCAATCATGTGCGGTGCAACTGCTCGTATGCAATGCATCGCGCCGAACAAGTTTATCTCGACCGTTTTCTTCCAGTGAAGCACATCGTTCTTCCAGATTGGACCTATTGGTCCGTAAATACCTGCGTTGTTGACTAAAACATCAATCTTTCCCAGACGGGAGATAGCGTCTGCAACCATGTTTGAGACCTGTTGTAAGTCAGATACATCAACCCTGAATGTCATTGTGACGCTACCGGCTGCCCTCGTCTGGGCTGCAACTCTTTCGACTTCTTCAAGGGTCCTAGAACAAAGGGCAAGAGTTGCTCCGTGACGTGCAAATGTAAGAGCTATGACCTCCCCAATTCCCCTTCCAGCACCAGTAACCAAGCAAACTTTTCTCTCTAACTTCATCCTCACCGCCACCGGAGCGACATGCCAATAGTTGCAGGTCTTTTTGTCTATGCGCGGAACTTTGGTATAAGGAATTCACTCGGGGACACAATAGCTTCTTGTTGACGCATGTGAGGGAGCAGAAAAAAGTGTTCTTGGAATGTTGTTTACGGATTATGAGCCAGAGATTCCGAAAGGCTGCGGCTCCTGCAATGAGGAGTCAAATGGCCCATGCAGTTTCCGAAGAATGAAGGTTAAATTGGAGGATCGTCCATCCTTTTTTTGGATGAAATAATGAACCGCGGCTTGGAAGCAATTAGGGAAAACGTGCGCAGTTTCTTTATCTTCGACCTTTGCAGCTTGCTTCATGAAGAATCTGCTCATGAGCTGGGTAGTATAGCGATTTCGAACCCTTCTCCAAGAACTTCGTCAAGACTTCTGAAAGTGACAGGTAGAATTCGAGCGCAAACTTCCGAATTCATTCCTCGACGACGGAGAGGTGTTGAGACGTGAGAGTGGCCGATGTACGCGTATGCGTTATAGGGCTGTGGCACTTGGGTTGCGTTTACTCAGCTTGTCTTGCCAAGCTTGGCTATGTTGTAGTAGGAACAGATGAGAACAGAAGGGTTGTTGAGAACTTGAGGAGGGGAAAGCCTCCGATATTTGAACCTGGGTTGGATCAACTTGTTGCGGAAGGCATGACCTCCCGCCGTCTGAGCTTCGTTGATGACATTAGAGAAGGAAGTAAGAATGCTGACTATGCGATAATCGCCTATGACACGCCCGTCGACGCTGAAGATAGACCGGATCCTTCAATTGTATTTCGAGCTATAGATCGGCTGAAGAAGGTCACGCCGCATCCAACGATTATTGTGAGTAGCCAAGTTCCAGTTGGAACATGCAAACAGATAGCTTCCATGTTCTCGAATACTGGTATGGTTCCTGATCTTGCGTACGTTCCAGAGAATCTGAGACTTGGTCAAGCCATTGAGCGTTTCATGAAACCCGACATGATAGTGATCGGAGCGAACCGTCCTTCAACGATTGTGAAGGTTCGAGCTCTTTTCTCGCCGATCCGGACGAAAATTATTGAGATGGAATTGACTTCTGCTGAGATGGCCAAGCATGCGCTGAATGCGTTTCTTGCCACCTCGATCAGTTTCGCTAACGAGATCGGGAATATCTGCGATCTTGTCGGAGCGGACGCGCTGAAGGTGGCGGAGGCGTTAAAATCAGATTCTAGAATCGGGTCCAAGGCTCTACTTAGACCGGGCTTGGGTTTCGCCGGCGGGACATTGGCACGTGACATAAGGGCACTGCAGGAGACCGGCAAGAGGCATGGATACGAAACGTTACTTGTTAACGGAGTGATCGGTGTAAATGAGAGACAAAATACTTCGATTGTAAATAGACTTGAGCGACTAGTGGGGAAGCTCAAAGGCAAATCCGTAGGCGTGTTAGGCCTGACCTACAAGGCAGGAACTAGTGCACTCAGGAGATCCGCTGCTGTTGAGATCATTAGGCATATACAACAACAAGGAGCCTCCGTAAAAGCATTTGATGCTCAAGTTTCAAAATCTGACGTAGCCTCTGAAACGTTCTTTCTTTG
>Ga0209725_1001129_pt1 | contig 15537 bp, 18 predicted proteins | sample I18A1metaG_FD_184145 | JGI IMG/M metagenome (GOLD analysis project Ga0209725, IMG submission 184145) | Lake sediment bacterial and archeal communities from Gulf of Boni, Indonesia to study Microbial Dark Matter (Phase II) - ​I18A1 metaG... | ecosystem: Environmental > Aquatic > Freshwater > Lake... | reverse complement strand
CCGCTTCAGCCTGAGTTCACTTGCCAAGACTTGCCCCTGGTTCGTTTGGGTAAGCAGATCGAGGACACCCGAGATCTTATTCGCTTGCACACAGGCTTGCATAAATCGATCGATGCATTGGCCAATAAGGCTGGCAAATTACTGTGGGAGGCCGTCATTGAGCGACAACGTGTTAGATTCTTAAACGCTTGTCAAGTTAAGTGCTGAGCTTCTGTAAAGCTCCCGCAAGAACAAGTGGCTGACTTTGATCAAGAACGCAAATCTTAGCTATGACAAGACATCCAGACTCAGTCTTTCTTGGCAGATGCTGGAGCACACGGCGCATTTGACAGAATCTTCTGGCTGTTAGTAGTCAGGCAAACAGTGGGCCCTTGAAAGCTCCTAGCGCGCGCTTAAGTGCCCTATCTGGCTGTCCTCATCCTGCGGCCAGGCCCTCTAAGTGTCGGACCATGGTCATGACGTTGGGCCTAGCAAGGAATCTGTTGGTTCGTTTGAAGGCTTCTTTGGCGAGTTCTTCTTGGTTCAACGATATCTTCTGCATCTTGGCACGAGAATAGCATAGAATGATCTTTTGCGCAATTCTTTTGAGATCCTCTATTCCAGCGAAATCTGCCGAAACCATTGACCCAGACTCTTGAAGCATTGTACTCAACCGAGGTACTTCCTGAATTGTAACGCGAGGTGTACCATACTGGTCAGCTTGGGCTTTGAAGTCCACCCCCTTCAGCTGGATAACACCACTGTATCCAAGATAGAACGTACTTATCGCATAGCAGATGAATAGCCCTCTCATGGCCCCTCTCTTTATCGGAAGTGATTCTTCGCTCGTAAGTATGTTGATGAGGTCGCGTATGACAGAGAGCGTCTCTCTTCCCTTTACGGGAGGCAATTCGCCCACCTTCTCTATTTCGTCAACTGAAACAAGTAACCCTTTGCACCCAAGATATTGGATAAGATCCTTGATCAGATATAGCATCCTATTTGTTGGTACATTCAGAACAGACTTCATGGATCTATCAAGAATGTCCATCTCTCTCATCTCCGCGACATATTTCGGTTCACCTTTGAGCCAAGACATAGCCCTCTTCCTTAGTTCGTCATTCTGTACTGAATCATCTGTGGCGAGCAAGAGTGCCTGCGTGAGAGCTGGGTTATAGTAATCAAAATCGACAAAATGGTTCTCAATGACCTTGTGCAGCTTTCGCCTGAATTGCTCGTCTCTGCCTATCTTGTAGAGCATTATCTCTCCGTCTGGCATCCTCACGCTTTGGAGCATTTGGAGCGTAAAGTAGCCTACAGGTCCATATTGCCAGATCTGCTTGTCGTCGATTTCTATGTGGCTGATTGCATAGTCATTAGCGTTCGCAACGTGTTCGAGGTATCTTATGTAAACTGATTTTCCCGCTCCATTCTCCCCTCTGACCAGAACAAAACCCCAGTCTCCAGTCTTCAAACTGTCCACGAAATCATTATGCACAGCCTCAGTACCTTTTGGCAGCACATAGAGCTCGGGGCAGGTCGTTCTTTGTCCTATCTTCAATAGGCCTACATTTGTTCTCGCCGTTGCCTTCGGGCAAGTGTCACATGAAGTCATTCTGCTACCTCAATTTGATCTAGATAGAGCGTCGAGTCACGATTGTACGTTAGGCTTTGGCATGGAGTCCGATCCGTCTCGAATTGACCTTCTCTATACCGAGGTGCCAAAACCCACATAACTGGGACTCCTCCCACTGGAATCAGTATTCTCCTAAGAACGGCCATCTCTATAATCCTTTTCGCGAAGTCATTCTCATATCCATCCGTTGTCACGATGTTCTCGATCCACTGGTTCAAAGTGTGATGCGATATCCTCGGCTTGGGGGCAGTGGGCGACAAAGCAAACCTATCGATGAGTGATTCGACAAGATCTTTGATGCCAACTGTCGTGGGGTCTGGAAAGGAAGATACGGCTTCATTTATCACCCGACATAGCAAATCGTACTTCTTGACGTTATTCTCATACAATTCTCTTATTGTCTGATTGTGTTGCGAGTGAAAACCGTCAACTGCGTTCCAAACAGAGCTGATAACTGACGCAAGAGACTTAGGCAAGTGCCCCCGATGAGCTCTGCCAAACCCTTCCTTGACAATGATCCAATGTCTGGTCACCTTGTAAGAGTAGGGTAACACCAACAACTCCCAGACTAGGTTTAGAGTAAGTTCAGGAAGCTCTTTTGCTACGGGGGAAACGCAGATGGATTGCACGAGGTCGAGATATCTGCCTATTCCAGATTGTTTTAGGCCGACCTTCTTGGTTCCTCGATCTGTTGTTGCCCTTCCTTCAAAGTAGCACGCACGTATTGGATTTTCGAACTCCACATTCTCGTGGTAGATTAGGACGTTGAAGGGTTGCTCTAGCATCTTCTTGATCTCAAGAAGACAAGCGCTAGCAACCCTTCTGACCTCTACCATTTTGAGTATTCTCTCTCTTCGAAAAGTCTTCACCTCGGCCCCACGTCTTTTCAAGTCAGGAATCGCTTGTGACAGGTCATCGGGAATGACCCATATGAGACGAAAGGTTTTGACATGAGATGATATGTCTCTATGGTACATAGTCACTTGGTCTTCATCAATCGTGCTCCATTTGATTTCTGTGAACATGGGCATCCCCCGAGCATCGACCAGTTCAAGATCTATGTGTCTCAGACTACTGTTCGACAGAAATCTCTCCCCTCTACTGAACATCGCGCCCTCTTCAACGAGAAAAGGGTTGGCTCTGAAAATTGGATGGATATCTCTGACCTCTGAGATATCGCCACCTAGAGCTGTCGAGCTCATAATTCCCACTAGTACTCTACGGTATTAGTTGCCCGATATTAGAAGCTGTCCTTGTAAACGCAATACTGATTGCCAATTGCTACCGACTTTCTAATCGAAGTCTTCTCTTTTCGTCGTCTATGTTCTTGAGTGTCTCCTCTATCGCTCTGTTAAATCCTTGTTTGTTTCTCATGCTGTACCACATCCTCAAGTTTAGTCTCATAGTTTTCTCCCACTCAGAAAGGATGTCTTCCCAGTCTCCTTCTCCTTTGAGGCAGCGTTCTGTTACTGTTAGTAGGTTGACCTTGGAATTTCTTATGTTGTCCTCAATCCACTCCCTGATCCTGTTTGGTGGAGTGTCCTCTGACAAAGGCGACGATTTCGTCAAAGAGTATCTTACGAAGCGACCTCGTGAGACCGTGATCCATCGACCGTCAGGAAGCTTCCTTCGCGCTTCACGCTTAACGAGGTTCTGTCTCACAAGCATTCGCAAATAGAGATTGAACGTTGTCTTGCTCCCGAACCGGTCTTGGAGACTTCTCCACAATGTACCGTAACTTGTGGGCTTTGCTTCTTTCACTAGTTCGTCTAAGATGGCATTTAGCAACTGAGGATTGCTAGGTGTCCACATTCTTGAAATCACCTTGGTACAAGGGACGCTGGGCCGTATACCCTACGTATACTATAGTATACGTAGGGTATGATTAGTACACTAAACCGCTGTACTTAAATCTTACCACGTCTCTGCCTCGTCCATGAGTCAATCCACGGCCACGGTTGTTCGGGCACTATTCTTTCACCTCACTGGCCTGGTGCGAAGGCAAGACTTATCTACTACCGTAAACGGTATAGCGGTATCAAGGCGAGGCTGCTATGCTTCTCCTAAAGAGGTGTAACATCGATGGAACTGCAAATTGGTTCGCAATCAATCTCGCAGGATGCCTCTATCGAGGAGTTGATGGAAACTATAGACAGCCTACGATGCGCAGTCGAACCTATCCTCAGAGAAGCATATTCGGAGCGACGGAGGCGACCGTCCTACGGCCCGTTATCTATGCTAAAAGCGGTTCTTTACCGAACCAGAGCCCAGTCGCTTCGACAGTTGTGTAAAGAGCTACAATCAAACTCGAGACTATCGAATTTAATGGGACTCTCTAGGGTTCCAACTCACCAGACATTCTCAGTCTTTCTGAAGCGAATCGGAGAGGACAGACTCCAAAGAATCAGCCAGTTGATCGTACTGGAGTTGAAGAAGTATTGGCCTGACTTCGGAAAAGTTTTGTCCGTCGATGGGACGGTGGTCAAGGCCTATGCCAAGAGAAATCGCGGCTTCCTTTCCACCACAGATCCAGATGCGAGACTAGGATACAAAGAACATCGTTCCGATAAACCTTCGTTCGAGTTCGGTTACAGACACATAATCGCATCGGACGGTCAACGTGAAATTCCGATAACCGCCGTCACCAAGCCTGCTAACGCAAACGAGAGTGGATTCCTCCAACCCATTCTTAGGCAAGTCTGGAATCTAGGGATACGATTCGAGGTTCTGGTTGCGGATGCTCAGTTCGATTCAAGAAAGAATATCTCGCTCACAATAGCCTATGGAGCCAAGCCAATCATCCCCCTGAACCCACGTTCATCGAAGACTGCAAAGGAAACAGGAACTCGAACAAGCGACTTCATCTTACCTATCCCGCGCAACTCTCCCAAGTGGAAGAAGTACCTAGCGATGCGAAGCTCATCAGAACGAGTCAACTCCTCACTTAAGGATCTGGTAGGACTGGAGACTCTGAAGTTTCGACGACTACCACGTGTTGCTTCCTTCTTCTGGATATGTGCCATAGCAAAACAATTGTTCGCTCTCAGCGCCGCTCGTCTAGGACGAGACGAGCTCTGCCGAAGCGTTCTCGTGTGGTGTTACTAGTTGAAGAGCGAATATTACGTACTAGTGCAACGAAGGAAGTCACTCAGATACGGAGAGAAGCAGCACTATCAGGACTACGTCACCATTCCGGCCGAACTCTCACGGTTACTTGGATTGCTGCCTGGCCAAGTAATGAGATGTATAGCCAACGGTAGAGGCCTAACCTACGCCAAATCAGAAGGCAAACCAAGGAACGGAACAACCTACCACGATTGGATTAGTACGATCAAAGACCTTATCCCTCCTATGGGCCAGCAAGGAAAGACATACTCGCAGATACGACGGGAAGCTAATATTCCCCTTAAGAGCGCTCCTGCACTTTGGGTGAAACAGGCAGAGAGAGACATCGGTCTGATCAGGAGACGAGATCCGAAAACTCATCGCGTTCTTTGGACAAAGGTTATGGCGGCTCAGAATTTGTCAAGCAAATTCAGAACCATGACGCTCACCGAGGTTCTGGCAGAATAGGATTGTTGGATGTATTTTAGTCACGAGTTTAGAACCTACAGCTGCTTGATAAACCTGTATTCCCTTGCATCACGCGCTAATATTATGCTTCATCTCTAGAGATCTTGTTGAGAGATCAGTCTTCACTACGCCGAGGCTTGTGTGTCGACCGCCTTTGTCGTGCTTTCCTCTGTCTCACTTGTGATTTTCGCAGCCAAAATGCAAATAGTTGCATACGTGTGTCGGACAAGGATGTCCACCTCTCTTTCGGGAAGGCCTACGTAGGAATGAAACATCTTGTTCCGTGGCTCGTTCAGATCCTCATACAAATCCGCGTATTCCACTTCGCTAAGAACTCCGATTTCCTTTAGGGCAATTGACTTTGCGTACATTCCCCACTGGTTCTCAATCTCGTACTTGTTTACTTTGAGGTTGTGTTTGCTCTCCAATTCAGCTCCGCGCTCTTCGAGTTTCTCAAGGCATAGAAGGCATAGATCCGTCAAAATCCCTTCAACGACACGTAGAAGATGCAACAGTGATGACTCCTTGCAGCCCTGTCTCAGAAGAGACTCCGCCAGAGCAATCTGACTTATTGCCTGAGGGTGGACCTTCTTGGTTGCTAAGTCTTGGCGGAATATCGGACCAAGCAACTGAAAGGTAGGGCGGATCGTCTGCGGATAGATCTTTCGAAGTTCTGCATTTTCCGCTGGCCCAAGCAATCCCTGAGTCGTCAACTTGTCTACAGTGTACCATTGTTTATTCTCAGCCAGTCTTTGAGCGATCGGCAGAATGTCGCTAGGAGTCAGTTCTTTGTCCTTGAGTCGTCGCCTTATCTCTACGACGGCGAATCCCGGAGGTAGTAGCTTCACCACGGCTATCGCCGCCGTGACACTGTGGCTCACCTTGTTTCACGTCTTACTAATGCATTTTCGAGTGAGTTCAAAGCGCGTACGGCATCTTCATGTGTTCCTGCTCTGCATAATACAAGAACCGGACCAGCTTTCCTTTCTCCGGGTCTGATGGGTGCTATCGACTCAAGTCTGGCAAGTCCCTTCGGTGGGGAGATTAGAATCTCGACCGATTTCACTTTCACCTCCTTCCCATATTCCCTTTGCAGGGTTCTCAGCAAATCGTCACTGATGAGGATGTTGAGGTCGACCTCCACAGGTTTGCCGACTTCAACTTCTTCGACGCGAGGTCCAGCTCTCACATTTGGTCCTTTGATTTGTTGAATGAATTGCTTCAAGCTATGGTTTACAATCTCCAGAGCCTGCTCGGGGCTCGTTGCTGTTCCACTGCCCCTCACTTCGCCATCTTCATAGATGTATACGGAATATCCATCTTCCTCGTACCTAAAACCGCGTCTGCTCACCTCAGAATAAGGCATGAAAATCTTCGTGTCCAATTGCGTCAATGCGGTATCGTACAGGATGGGGCCAGCAAGCGAACCTGACACCTTTATGTCTGTAACAAACAACCTCTCTACCAAGAGAAATGCCCACAGAGATCATGTTCTCTACTAAGTTAAATAACTTGTGAGCTAGGATAGATGGAAATGGAGGCGCGCGACCTGGGTCTTGAGCGTCTTAACCTCACTGATAATCCGTTTCTTAAGGTCGGCATTCCTCGAGGCTTCGTGGAATGGGGTGACCGTAAAGAAGTCAAAGAACAACTTGAAAGCCATGCCATAGCAGTTGCGAGTTCAGGTCGGGCACGTAACCTGATCGTTAGGGGTGGGTACGGTTCAGGAAAAACCCATTGCTTACGTTATCTCAACTGGTTCGTCAACACTAAGCTTGCTGCCGAAATGAAGGAGAAACCGCCATTAAGCATTTACGTCAAGAACCCAGGAGAGAGCTTTGCTGATCTATTTCGTGCGACGCTTGCTGGCATTTCATTCGATGAGCTCAGAAGATCAGCAATCAGACTTTGCTCAACCCTCGTTTACGAACTGTTCAAGAAATCTCGGGAAGCGAGCCAGATAGAGAAAGATCAGCTATTCTTGACATTGGTATCTTCCCTTCAAGAGGAAACGCTCGCCAGAAGCATTCTAACACGATTCGGCGGGTTGTCGCAGGAGTTCTCCAGATTCATTGCAGCACTAGCCCTTGGCAGGGACGACGACGTGGCAGAAAGGTGGTTGGCTGGGGAAAAAATCAGCTCAGCTGACTTGAAGCGACTGGGGGTTAGTGCGCCTATCCTAACTGATGACCAATCCGTCGAAACTCTTGATTCCACTCTGAGGTTGGTCACTGTTGGAGGCGGAATGCGCACCTTCATCATTTGCCTAGATGAGTTTGAAGATATCGCTGAACTGACTCGCAAAGAGAGTCTTTCCTACCTCCGGCACCTTCGGAGATTCCTGGATGCACACACCACTGACTTTTCAGCAGTAGTGGCGGTAGACACTGACGTGCTTGAGCGAATAAGGAAAACATACGCCCCCATAGGATCCCGATTGAGACAGGCCGAAAAGATTGATCTATCCTATCTAACTAGAGATCAAATCCAAAGATTCATTGAAGATATTTGCGAACCCTACAAGACTCGGAAGAACTCTGCTCTGCCCTTCCAAAAGTCAGCGTATGACGTAGTCAGCGACATAACTAGAGGCGTAGCAAGAGATGTCGTCAAACTCGTGCATGACTCTATAGAGCTAGCCGCCAAGGAAGGTGTTGATTCCATCGATGCCAAGCTCATGCGGCGTGCGGCGAGGCCTTAGTATATTCGCATCAAGGAACTTCAGATACGAGACGCGGACAGGCCCGTACTGTATCGGAGAACCCAGCCCTATTTCCTCTGTCATTGCTTCCATAGAACTCACTTGATCCCTGTTAGCGTCCATCAGGTCGACAATCTGCTTTTCGACAACTTTCCTCAACACAAACTTTCCTGACAATGTGGCCAATAGCTGTGCAACATCTGCCAACGCTGCCACACTAACGTATTCACCAGCAAGCTGATAGCCCTGTTTTTCAAGCATCGTATATGCGTACTTGACATAATCATCAATCTGATTTGCGGGCAACAGCTTGTTTCGTCTCAGAAAAAGCTCAACCAGAGATGATTCAATCCGATCGTAATGCGAACTGAGCATGCCACGCAAGGTTTGCCTGCTCCTTAGCGATCCACAATCAACGTAGGTCGCTTCACGTTGCATCCCCTGGCGTTCAAGCAATCCCAAGTCAACCAACCACTCAAGGTGGGGCTTCATTATGTGGTAAAACTGCTCTTTGCTCAAATACACATTTGAGAAGTAAGAATACAGATCAGGCAGTGATCGATTCTTCTTGAGCAATTTGACTAACCCTCCAAAGCAAGCTCGGTCCACTTCCCACAAGAGCTTCGTGCAGAAGAACCTGAGAATTGGATTCAATTGCCAGTCCTCATCGTTCTCCCTGATTCTCTGAGCGAGGGCTATCACTATGGCCCGAGGAGTCAAGGCGAGGTCAGACCCAGCACTCAAGTCTCCAAGTCTTTCGAGCAGTCCAAGTGCGACACATGTCATGAGGTAATAGTGTGCTGTCGACTCTGACTTGACCGCGCCTGAAAGGGAGGCGGATTGGAAATACTGGTTCAATTCCTTAGCCTCTCGGAGAAGTTTTTGGCGTAAGTCACCTCTCCCAAGACGGCGTCCCCGCGATTGGTCGACTATCTGAAGTGCAAGAAGACAAGGGTGAAGACGGCATGCTTCTCGGTATAGCTCCTTCAGCTTGCACTTTGCTACATCGGCCGAGTCAGTTGACATCGCAGGACAGATGTTAAATGATTTGAGAAGACCAATATCTGTTTTGGGTTACTCTCTTCCGGGGAGGTTCGCTTCAATATCTCACGTGCTTGAGGACCGCCAGGTTATTATCGCACCACTACGCCAGGGGTAGGTGTAGATGGGCGTTAGCGGTTGGTGGCAGGCATATCCAAGCTGCCCCTGAGATGCCGAAGGAGAACGATACGATGAGACTGTATCTCTCACAGTCTCCTCCGACGTCGATGGTTCGTCCGTGGTCGATCTTCGAAGTGGAGGGTGTACTGGTCAGCGCGTACGAGTTCTTTTGCTCCAAACGAATGTATGAACGTGCCATTTCGAAAGGAATCCAAGATGTACTTGATTTCGATGGCAAGATCATGGTTGATAGTGGAGGCTACCAATTATCGCAAGGCAGGGCCATAGACTACGATGCTGACGATCTCGCAAGTTTCGCAAGACAATGTGGCGCAGACTATTGCATCTCTCTAGACTACTTGCCGAGATGTGGACAAGGCTATCGCAAACTTGCAAGACGAAACTATCTGAATTTCATTCGGATGCGAACGAAGTTCGACAATGTCATCCCTGTCGTTCATGCTCCTTGGAGCCTAGCTTTACTTGAACTTGAACGCTACGGAGACGCGGGAATCAACTATCTCGCTATCGGGGGGTTGGTTGGTCTATCACGAGGTACTGCAAGCGAGAGCATTGAAGCAGTGGAGCGTGTTCTCTATGAAGCTGAGGTCATGGGGATTAGACGCGTCCACATGTTAGGCCTCGTTGGCTCTCAAATGATCAGAAAGTTCGAAAGAAGCATACACTCAGCAGACTTCGGTGGATGGAGAACTGCCGCTGCTGTAGGATACATACTGCTTCCCACGGGGTACCGAAAAATCTCTCCTAGAAACAAGAGAGGGCACGCACCTCATCCCAGTAAAGCAGAAATGAGTAAGATAGTTGAGGTGTGCAAAGAACTTCGGCTCACAAAGCGAGAGCTGACGCAAGACTTTGCATCCAGAGCGATATTCAATGCTCGAACCGCTACGAGGTACCTATGCAAATGAGAGCGAAACTCACTCTAGGTCGTGGTCTTTCTTCTCGGTTAGATAACTTGGGATGACCAGTGTCGATTCCAGAACCAATACCGTAATACCTTTAGCCATCTTTACCCTAGAGGGACATAGCCATGGTCAAACAAAAGACGTCCATAGCCATTGAAAAGGATCTGTGGACGGAGTGGATTCAATTCGTTGTGGCTAGGACAGGTTCTGCCCGTAGGCTTAGTGAGGAGATTGAGCGGGCGCTTCGTTACTACATGGCACATGTCAAGAAGCGCAGCTCATAGGCGGCGGGGGGGGGCCACGCTTCACGGTATAACTGTATAACGGTAATGCTTAAATCCAAGAGCATCATCTATATCTTTCGGAGGAATGAGGACATGACAGTCGTAATTGTTGAAGCAAAGACCCCCGGTATGGCCTGGGAGATAGCTGAGGAGATACGGGTCATACTGGGTCGCCGCGCAAAGGTAGTGGAGACCTAGGATGCCTGATTCACAGGTCAAATGTGGAGGTTGTGAGGACTCACAAGCTCGATCGTCTGTAGTCATGGAAAGAACGTGTTTCTATGTGCACAGTGTAACGAGCTTCTGCCGTCTTCCCTCTGGGCCCGCCTGAGTTCCAAGAGGTTCTACCCGCAGCCCAACACATATCATGTTACAGATCTGACCAACTGCCTATCGAAGGCATATCTAGACAGGACTCTTCCAATCGAAGAGCCCATCAAATCAACTTGGAGTAGATTTCGCGGATCACTAATTCACTATGCAGGCCGGTCACTGGGCTGGAATGAACTTCCAGTGAAGATGGTCTTCCAAGTCGATGGCCAATCGTGCTCGATTGTCGGTCATATCGACGCCTATGATCCTGAGACTGCCACGATCTATGACCTGAAAACAACTCGTTTCGTCAATTGGCAGTGTGAAAAAGGATTCATTCCTCGCGAGACCCATGTTGCGCAAATGCAGTGTTACTACACGCTTATGATTTCCTACGATATTCCTGTAAGCCGCTTGGTTCTTGTCTACGTAGACGACAGTAGTATTGTGGCTAAACAGGTTTCTCTTGGCAGCCGCAGAGAATGGATGATTCGACGCGCAACTGTGCTGCACAGAGCTCTGAGGGATTCTCAGCCATCTGAGCCAGAACCTGGTTCTGCTTGCCGATATTGTGCGTTCGCATGCATGTGCTCCAAGACGAAGGGGGCAACTGAACTCATGGAGCAAAGATCTTGAGCGACGAGACCATACGGGACGAAGGCTTTAGAATCTTCAAGAATGGCTTAGTTCGCAGACTATCCCCAACACATTACGTTGTGAGAACGGAAAACATCGGAGCTTGGAGGCTGCTGGAACTGAAAGATGGCGCTTGGGCATGTGATTGTGGCTCGAAGGAACCTTGCTCTCATCTCTACGCGATTCAATTGCACCGTTCAACTGCCAAGCTCAAACCTGATTTTGATGCAACTCATCTGAAATGCAGATACTGCGGATCCCCGGATATTGCAAAATGCGGTTTCAGATATAACAGTCGTGGCATGGCGAGACGCTATTTTTGTCATGACTGCCAACGGAAGTTCTCGGTACCCTACATTGAAAAAGAGGCCACTTCCGTGGCTCCATCAGAAACACTTTGGTTGTTGGGCCAGGTAGCCATGCTCACATCGAAACTGAATGACCTTATTAGAGAATTGGATGAGAGGATCATGTCAAGAACAGAACAGGTTACTGTATCATCTTCAGCCCAAGGAAGATAGCATGGGTCGTTCTGGCAACTGGTCAACGTATACAAACGCGATCCAAAACGCAGACACGCTGATCTACCACTTGTGGCTTAAGATACAGAGTGACCATGCGTACAAAGACGAAACAACTATGTTCATAGCCAATGATCATGGTAGACATCTTGACAGCGTGAAGACGGGGTTCCAGGCATCCTCGACATAGCACTCGTATGTTAGATTCTTGCGGATTTGCCGAGAGGAGAGCAAGAATGAACACAGACAGATTTCTGTTTCATATTCCGTTGCCTGTACCGTCCTCCAACGCAAAAAGAGGCAAGATGTCGGTTTCACACGAATCTTGATTCTGTGATTAATTGTTCCTAGTAATATATCGTTTTGAAATTCGGCTCCTTGAGTTCCCAGATTTTGGGCCGCTCATATCCGGCGCAACCTCGTCCAAATGGACATTCACCGATGGGTCCAGACCGGATCATTCGGTAGGGTCGCTGGTATGATATGCCTGGTAGAGTACTGCAGACCGGTTTTGGCACCCCACAATGGGCGCGCCCAAACTCCCAAAGTATGTCGTCAAGGTGGGTGGCGTTCATGTTGATCGAGAGTGCAACTTTGTTGAAGGCCTCAAGTGTAAACTGCCGCAACGTGCGCTCCTGCTCTTGACTTATCACCTCGTTGGATCTGATCTTTCGATCTAGATCATAGTCTATCATCTTCACAATTCCTGTTCTAAATGCAAGGCGCAATAGAATGTTGTCTACAGGGACATGCGAATTCCCAGGGTCCCTGATATTGATGAAGTGCCGTCTCTCAAGGAATTTCACTAATAGAAAAGATTTCTTGTTCATTGGATCCTCGTACGCCATGAATTGCTTTAGTTGTTGAAGGAAACCCTGCCCATCTTCGCGGAAGAGCCAGCCTCCAGACTGGGAGACTGCGTTTAGTATTGATCCTGCGAAATTGGTTTGAAGCTTTTCGGCACAATCTCTCAGGAGGACCGTTCTCTCCTCTGGCCCCGCTATTCGCATCGGCCGCGGTTCTGTAACTTGGAAGAGATTGATGATTTCATCTACCGATACCTTGGAAAGCCTCTTCGGGGAAAAGAAAGTTTGGTCTTCCCTAAGTCGCTTCTTCGCAAGGGCCCACATAAGTTCAGCCCCCGTCAGTTTGGCTCCATTTATTATTCCTTCGTATGTTCCCTTATCCGTGTGCGTGCGATGGTCAATCGCGGCCAAAAAGAAAAAGAAATTGGCACTTAGAGTGAGGCCCGTCTTCTTATCAGGGTACAATAGTGGATCTTCGAACGTGTCAAGTACCCAATCAAACCTTTTGATACTTTCTGCAAATCTATTGATCTGAGCAATGTCAATCGAGAGCGATGCCATCTACACATCACACAACTAGATTCTCTTCTGCAAGCGTAACACGCAGATTTTCATTCAACAGATAGGCTAGGTTCTTCAGATTGCTCCTCGGATTTCAAAACCCAGTCATTGTTCATTTCTTTGATCATGACAGGACCCTTTTTTTCCGAAAACAATGATTCAATGGACATATACTCGTGCGTTTTCTGATACTCGAAGTCTACTTCGCAATACGCGTTCCATCGCAAGAAGCCTATGTCGACTGGCATGGATAGTCCGGGTCGAGGCACATCGCGGATGTAAAGGTAAAGTGAATTAGCGCGGTTTTGATCTTCCCATACCATATTGTGTTTGATTAGCTGCATAGTAAGTTGCGGATCACCATACTGAAGCAAGTCTGATATAGAATCATATACAACTCTAACAAACACTGACTGACTGACCGGTTTGCCGGATTGGCTTGGTGGACTGGCTGAATCGTGAATTACTTTCCGCAATGCCTTCTCGTATTTTGATCCCAAAGCAACGGGGTCTCTAGGGTCAGAGCGAAAGATGTGCCTGTTGCTTTGTACCACGATAAGGAGCTTCTTTTCGGGAGATTTCTGCTCCTCCTCGCTAGGTTTCTGAGAAGCATGACTGGCTCGACTTCCAATCCAAGGACTGCAACAATCAACAATGTAAAGGTTCTCGAACTTATGCATCGAATCTTCGTTCTCCTTCTTTCTCCACCAAGATCTCCAATCAGAGTCAGATCCTTTCAGGAATGCGAATTGTGCTGCCAATTGAGACACGATTATGTCAGGCGGCTGATTGAAACTGAAGTAAATGACTCTTTCATCGTCGCTTAGCCCTGCAGCTGCGAATCGAAGACATATTCTCCACGGCCGAAAATGCTTCTCAGCTACAACTAAGATCGGAAAGAACAGTCTATGTCCTCCTTTCGTAGCTAGCTTGAGATAGTGATCTACGCATCCCACTCCAAATTGCTTTGTCGATCTAGGAGTGGCTTTCAGATCTTGAAACATACTGAAAGGAGGCCACGTGGTAGCTGATCTTCTCCATGGGGCTCTGAGGCGAGGTTCCGTAGGCTTTTTGAACTTGATTCGATCTATGGAAACCACTTGGTCAAGCAGGTAATACAAAGGGATAAGGCTGACGGTCCATGTGATTAGTGAAGACTTGAACAGGAAATTAGACCAACCGAGAAAACTTGCTTGAGTAGCAAGGTCCATGATTCCCAAGAACAAAGAGAACCCCTGAACCGTAATAACTACTGTGACCTTGCGCTGAATACGTACGTATGCTTTCCGTGAGGCGATTGAAGTGAGAATATATATAAGGAAACCGCTAAAGAATCCAAACGCGCCAACTGCGGCCCTAACATCTGCTGCTTCGATGGGGCCCGCGGCCAACATCCAGAACGAGATCAGCCCCCTCCCAATATCGTCAAATACGGTCATGACTTAGTCACTAACCGTCGTTCTGCCTTCGAGCAAACTATGATTGCATTCGATTCTATTGACATTTCACATTTATGTATTATCTTTCCGCTCAGTCAGATCTCTCCACATTGTGCATATCTCGATTTTCGCAGATGTTAGGGGAGCATGGATGTAATATCGTCTTGATGAAAGTTGACAATGATGAGGCAACGGTCTCAAAGGCAAAGAAAATGGCGCAGGAATACGGGTTAGTGGTGACTGACTATGACAAGACACGGGACACGAATCTGGCCTTCACCCTGGTCTCAACATCGGCGATATTCTTCAATCCTCTGGCTGCATTCAACTTGAGACAGTTCAAGGACTATACGATGTTACGAGCGATTGAAGCTGAAAATCATAACATCCTCAGGCTTCTACTCCTTGAAGCCTCTCTAACACCGGTTACTTGAGTGATGTTCGCGCTGCCAGCCAGCCTCTTCTGTACGTTTTTAGTTATAGGCGACGCAAAGATTCTATTTGACAGGTTACTTCTATCCATCATCCTTCCTCCGTCTCTCTTATTCGGCGCGTGTATTGCCAACTCGGTTCCTTATTCGAAGAGAATCAAATTAACCGAACTCAAGGATATGGGATTGCAGAATATTCGCTGAAGATTGCTGTGTGTAATATCTCTTGAGCGGCCGAAAGAATTTCCTCCCGGATTCAGGTCAGTTTGACACTTTTAGGCCTCAAACTACAGCCGTTCAAGGGCATTTCGTCTACTAATGCACTCTGCGACCTACTCATCAACTCAAGCACGGCGTTGTCGAATCAAGCACTTAAATGGTCATCGAATTAAGCCAGAGCGCGTCCACCGACGCATGAGTGGCCTCCGATTTATTTGCCAACCTCGCCAATGCTAAGACCCTCGGAACTGCACAGGGAGTGGAACTTCTTGAGAACCAACGCATCTACCCTAGCGCCAGTCTGAACTTTTCCCAAGTTACCAATCACCGTTACCAATACCGCTATCTTGGG
>Ga0209725_1001128_pt1 | contig 15538 bp, 11 predicted proteins | sample I18A1metaG_FD_184145 | JGI IMG/M metagenome (GOLD analysis project Ga0209725, IMG submission 184145) | Lake sediment bacterial and archeal communities from Gulf of Boni, Indonesia to study Microbial Dark Matter (Phase II) - ​I18A1 metaG... | ecosystem: Environmental > Aquatic > Freshwater > Lake... | reverse complement strand
GTTCTAGTCCTGCGTTTTCAGCTAACGTTCTAGGTATTACCTCAATAGCGTCGGCGAAGGCTTCTATGGCGAGTTGTTCTCTTCCACCAACCTTTGTGGCATAACCTCGAAGTTCTTTAGCTACTTCAACTTCTACTGCGCCGCCACCAGCGACTATTTTGTTGTTTTCTATTACGTCTGAGACAACAGATAAAGCGTCGTTCATGGCTCTTTCTGCTTCGTCAACCATCCTTTCAAGTCCAGCCCGTATAAGCACAGCCACCGATCGAGGGTCTTTGCATTTCTCGACGAAAATCATTTTGTCTTCGCCTATTTTGCGTTCTTCGACAATGCCCGCTTCTCCTAAGTCTTGGGGTGTTAAGTCATCTAAATTTGTTATCATTCTTCCGCCTGTTGCCCTTGCAAGTTTCTCCATGTCTGACTGTTTTACTCTTCTGGCTGCCAATATTCCCTCTTTTGCTAGGAAGTGTTGTGCCATGTCGTCTATGCCTTTCTGGCAGAAAACGACGTTTGCTTCTGCGGCCTTTATTTTGTCCACCATTTGCTTCAGCATTTTGGTTTCTTGGTCTAGGAAAGCTTTCATTTGGTTTGGGTCGCGGATTCTTATTTCGGCGCTGATTTCTGTCTTTTCAATTTCAAGTGGGCAGTCTAGCAGCATTATTTTTGCGTTTTCTAATTTTTTAGGCATTCCAGGGTGAACGGCTTCTTTGTCTATTATTAAGCCTTGGACAAGCTGGGATTCGAGAAGGCTTTTTCCTGTTTTCTTTATTATTTGGATGTTGTCTATGTCTGCGAGTCTTCTGTCTCCGCGTTTTTCAGTTATTTGTTTCACGGCGTCTATTGCGATTTCCGCCAAGTGTTCTTTTGCTGGGCCTACGCCTTTGCTTGCCATCGACGTTACGGCGACTTTCTTCATTGTTTCACGGTCTTCGATGTCTACTGGTATTGAGATTTTGTTTATGGTTTCCATTGCATTTTGTGCCGCTTTTCGGTAACCGCTTACCATGATCGTTGGGTGAATATTTTGGTCTAGGAGTTCTTCCGCCCTTTTTAATAGTTCGCCTGCTAGGACTACGGCGGTTGTTGTTCCGTCCCCTACCATGTCGTCTTGTGTTTTTGCAATTTCCACCATCATTTTGGCTGCCGGATGATCCACTTCCATTTCGTTTAGGATTGCTGCGCCGTCATTTGTTATTGTTATGTCTCCGAGGCTGTCGATGAGCATTTTATCCATGCCGCGCGGACCCAGCGTGGTCTTTAACACCTCGCCGATTATGCGGGCTGCCATTATGTTGTTTCTTTGGGCTTCTCTTCCTCTGCTTCTGGTTGTGCCTTCTTTGAGAATTAGAACTGGCTGTCCCGAGGCTGTGGTTGTTAGGTAAGCCATACAAATCCTCCATTCAAAGTTAAAATTTTTTTATTAATCGGAATAAGCAAAAATGCCCCAAAAATATAAACCTTTACCTCTACTTATTCAAATCGCATATTCCATTGCATAACAGTTTAAATTTTGGCTTGCAGTTTTTGATTATTGGTGGTTGCGCTTTGCAAGTTTCGGTGCGCTTCTTTACAAGTCTAAGGGAGTTAACTGGTAAAAAAGAGGAAACCCTAAAGTTTCGAGAAGGCAAAACAGTAACAGTAGATAAAGTTCTCAAAAGGTTGGCTAAGCGTCATGGAAAAAGCTTCGTTGAATATGTTTACGACAGCAAGACCGGCGAGGTTAAGGGTTTTCTGCAGTTTCTCGTTAATGGGAGAAGCGCATCCACGCTTAACGGTTTAGATACAAAACTTGCGGACGGCGATGTTTTAGCTATAATACCGCCTGTTGGCGGCGGCTGAGTATTACTATTTTGATTATCTATTTCTAGTCTTATACATTTTGAGGAATCTTTCTGAGTATGGAAAGGGGCGTTCCTCGTAGTATTTACATGGAAATTCTGGGCAGTCTTTCATGCAATAGCTTATTCCTTTTTCAAGTACGCATTGAATTTTTGAACACACATGCCCCAAGTTCTTCATTTGCTCTTCTTTTTTCCTCTTAACAATTTCCTCGTCTTTTTTGAGCCCTGAGCCGCAAGGGAGACATATACCCTTTAGGTAAAGTCCGCAGATGCTACAACATATCCCACATGCGCCGATATAGACACGTTCTTCATTCATACTTTCACTCTTACTATAGTTGTTTACTACCGTTTTAAAGAATAAGTTTAGAGAGAAGTTATATTCCGAAGTTTTGTTAAATTTTTATGGAGCCGCACTTATGGGGAAATGTTTGGTTTGTGGCGAAAAAGCTGAGACTATTTCGGATCATTTAGGTGTTTGTCTGAAATGTATAAGAGGAAAACCAGAAAAAGCGCTTGAAATTACAAGACAAGTGCATACGAAAAGCCGTGGTGTTTTCGGTTTACCTCCAGAACCGCCGAAGGATGCTGATGGACTGCCTTGCAGAGTTTGTGCCAACGATTGCGTAATTGGCGTGGATAATTGTGGTTTTTGTGGGCTTGTTTGGAATGTTGGCGGACGTTTGGTCCGTTTCGGCGGAACTGCCGAGAAAGGTGTTTTGGAGTGGTATTATGATAGTTTGCCGACTAACTGTGTTAGTTGGTGGTTTTGTCCCGGCTGTACGGGGAGTGGCTATCCTAAATATGCGTATAAGCAGGGGGCGGAGTATGGCTATGCGAATTTGGCGGTTTTTTATGGAGCTTGCAGTTTTGATTGTCTTTTCTGTCAGAATTGGCATTACAGGAATTTGTCTGTGAAGCATAAGCCTGTTATGAGCGCTCATGATTTAGCAGACAAAGTGGATCAGCATGTTTCTTGCATATGCTACTTTGGCGGCGACCCCTCGCCACAAATGCCTCACAGTCTTGACGTAAGCCGAATAGCCTATGAAAAAGCCAAGGCTGAAGAGCGCATCCTTCGCATTTGCTGGGAAACCAACGGCTACATGAATCCAAAATTGGCGAAAAAGGCTGCAGAATACGCTTTAGAAAGCGGAGGCAACATAAAATTTGACTTAAAGGCTTGGAGTGAAGAATTAACAGTCGCCTTATGTGGAGTTTCCAATAAGCCTACGCTTGAGAACTTCAAAATGATCGGAGAAAAATTCTATCCAAAGCGAAGGGAACTGCCAATGCTTACCGCTAGCACATTGCTTGTTCCGGGCTACATAGACATGGAAGAGGTTGAAAACATTGCCAAATTCATAAGCGAAATAGACCCGAACATTCCATACACGCTTTTAGCCTTTTACCCATGCTACGTAATGAATGATTTGCCAACAACAAGCAGAAAACAAGCGTTAGAATGCCAAAAAGCAGCGGAAAAACACCTAAAAAACACAAGAATAGGAAATGTAAACCTACTCACATAAGTCCATAAGAGGTGTGAAGGAGGTAAGCTTTTTCTGTTTCGTCTCCATTTTAAAACAAGGTTTCATTCATGAATTCTCTTGGAAACGTTCTCTATCTTTCTCGTGCTGAGATAGATAAGCTGAAAATTTCCATGTCAAAGGTCATTGAAGTGGTTGAGGAAGCCTTTCGAGAAAAAGCAGAGGGAAAGGTTGAGACTCCGCCAAAACCTGGGGTCCACCCTCACAACGATGCTTTCATTCATGCCATGCTCGCTTACATACGTAAAATGCAGGTTGCTGGTGTTAAATGGGTCACCGGTTTTCCAGAAAATCCAAAGCGGGGCTTGCCATACATATCTGGCTTGCTCATTTTGAATGATGTTGAAACTGGTTTTCCAATTTGTGTCATGGATTCCGCGCGCGTTTTGTCTGAATCGAAGACTGCGCCATAAGTTATAAGAACGTCAATGCAAAGTATTCTATTGATAGATTCAAGTGGAGAAGTTATCTTGGCATCGCTTGAGCGTGGTCGCGTTCCGAGTCCCCGTCCTCTTGCAACAAAGGAGACTCAGCTTATCGATAGAGCTGAAGAGATGAGGCTCCTCAGAGAGGCGGCTGACAGAGCTGTTCGCGGCGAAGGTGGGGTCGTTTTTCTGTATGGAGAGGCTGGAATTGGAAAGACAAGGCTGACTAGGGAGCTGGGAGCTTACGCGCGTTTGCGTGGGATGCAGGTTCTGTATGGTCGTTGCCCAGCGTTGTTTAGGATGGATGGTGTGCCTCCATACATTCTCTGGAGTGAAGTGATTAAGGATTATTTGCATTCTTGCACTTCTGAGCAATTGTATAAGGTGATTGGACTCTACCCAGGAGAGCTATTCAAACTCGTTCCCGAGATTAAGCAGGAGTTGAAAGTCTTTTCTGAATCTTCACCTATAAGCCCTGAAAGTGGGCGTGATAGGCTTTTCGAAGCGGTTTCGCAGTTTGTCACCAATATTTCTAGAGAAGCACCATTGTTGGTTATTCTTGATGATTTGCAGTGGACTGATCAGACTTCACTTTTGTTGCTACATTATTTGGCTCGCGGCGTCTACAGAGAACCTTTGCTTCTTTTAGGCGCTTACCGCGACACTGACATTGATGAAAAGCATCCGTTGACCCCAGTTTTGACAGAATTAAACAGGGAACGGTTGCTTCAATCTGCCCAACTGAAACGCATGTCCTTCGATGATGCTTCAGAAATGATTAAACGGATTCTGGAGCAAGACGATGTTCCGCGAGAGTTTTGTGAACTGGTCTATGAGAAGACGAGGGGTAATCCATTCTTTGCTGAAGAAGTAATAAAGTCTCTGAAGGAAGAGGGAGTTATCTACAGAGAGGAGAACAAATGGGGAATCAAAGATGTTTCCAAGATCGAGTTTCCGAAAACCGTCAAGAGCGTAATAAAGGCAAGAATAGGGCGATTGGACGATGAGTGTCAAAACGTCTTGACTTTGGCTTCTTTCATCGGGAACGATTTCACTGTAGAAGCAATGTGCGCAGTTACGAACATTGAAGAGAGTAAGCTGCTTGAATTAATGGATAAAATGTTCAAAACTGGATTGATTGAAGAAAGGGTGATTCGTGGAAAAGGAATCTGTTCATTTGCTGACATATTAATCAGAGATATTGCGTATGAGGAAGTTAGCCCCTTGAAGCGAAAGAAGCTACACGGAGTTGTGGGGTGCGCCCTAGAAAATGTCTATGCCAAGAAAATTGATGAGCATTTTGGAGAACTAGCCTTCCACTTTCTTGAAAGTGGAGATAGAGATAAGGCACTTGACTATTTCTTGAAGGCCGCGGAAAAGTCTACAAAGATCTATGCTAATGTTGAGGCTGCTTCGTATTTCGAGTCAGCCCTTAGATTGCTCGAAGAGAAAGAGGGTGGAATACAGGAAAAGGCAAATGTTCTTGAAATGCTTGGAGACGTCAAAAACTTCGTTGGAGAATATGACGCTTGTATAAAGTTTTGGAACGAAGCACTGGCTTTGTGGAAGCAACTCGATGAGAAGGAAAAAGTTGCAAGACTGTATCGCAAGACGGCGGTTATTCTTTGGCATGAACTTGGCGATACGGAAAAAGCTCGACAGAATTTTGATATTGCTTTAAGGATTCTAGAAACCAAGCCTGAAAACGCTGAATTGGCTACTCTCTACTCGGACAAATCGCGCATGTCATATTTCACTGAAGATGTAGCTGAAGCTATTTCGTGGGCTGAGAGAGCCCTTGAACTTGCGAAAAAACTGGATGCCTTTGAGGTTATTGCAAGCTCGTATATCAACTTGGCCTTGGTGTGTAGTTCTACGGGAGATTGGAAAAACGGGGTTGAATGCTTGGAGAAAGCCTTGAAAATAGCCCTTGACAAAGGCTACATAGAAACAGCGTTGCGTGCTTATAACAACCTTGCCAATGCACTTCCAGCAGGAGAAAATGCAAGAATCTTGGAATTTTATGAAAAAGGATTCGAACTGGCAAGAAAAGTGGGGCATGTTAGGTGGATATCTTGGTTTGGTACTGTGTTATCCTCGATGTTTATCGGCATGGGAAACATGAACAAGGCGTTTCTCTTGGCGGACGAATCAGAGAAGTTGAGTAGAAAAACGGGCGATCTGGCTAATCTCGAGTTGTCGAGGGAAAATGTTGGGTTCATCTATCACATACTGGGAGAATGGGATAGGGGCGAACAATATCTAAAAGAAGCGTTTGTCCTTTCCCAAAAAGGAAACAATACTCAATCGATCTGGAGAAGCTGTGGGTATCTTGGATGGTCCTATTATGATAGAGGCAAATATGCAGAGGCAATGGAATGTTGGGAGAAAGGGTATGAAGTCATTGGGAAGGCAGGAGCAAAAAGCTACCAAACATATGCGTCTCAATGGGTTGCTTCGGCGTGTATAGAGCTTGGAGAAATCGAGAAAGCCAGCGACCTAATTGATAAATCGCTTGATTTTGCTCTCGAAAAAGAGGATAAACAACTCATGGCTGACGCATATGGTCTAAGAGCTAGGGTTTTTCGGGCAGAGAAGAAATGGGACGAATCCATCGAGTTCTTTGAGAAGTGCCTTAAGGGGTATGAAGCCTTGGGCGCGAGGCGATGGAACGTCTACTTTTTCGCCAAATGGATTTTCGTTGAATATGCTCGTGTATATTTGGAAAGAGCTCAGGAAGGCGACAGAGAAAAAGCAGCCAAACTCCTCAACCAAGCACTAGAAATATTCCAGAAAATGGGCGCCAAAAAAGACATAGAAAAGATAGAGGCAGAGATTATCTACCTAGAAGGCCCTCATCTGACCCTAGAGCCCAAGCCCATAGGTCATATTGCCACTGGACACGAAGACCTTGACAAGTTGCTGTGTGGAGGAATGCCCCAAAACTACGCTGTTGTACTGACCTCACTTTCTTGCGACGAAAGGGATTCGCTGATCAGAAACTTTCTTGAGACGGGAGCAAAGAAAGGTGAAGTTACATTTTACGTCACGATAGATCCCGGTGTTGTGAAACCTCTTGCAGAAGAGTTTCAGTCAAGCTTCTACCTTTTCGTATGCAATCCTCAAGCTAACGCAATTGTCAAAGACTTGCCCAACGTATTTAAATTGAAGGGAGTTGAAAACCTAACCGACATTAGCATCGCTTTGACCTCAACCATCCGCAAACTAGATCCATCTCTCAAGGGCCCGAGAAGAGCCTGCATAAGCCTAATCTCGGATATTCTGCTGCAGCATCATGCAGTTCAAACCAGAAGATGGCTGACCGCACTCACGACAGAATTGAAATCAGCCGGATTTACCACTCTAGGAGTAATAGATCCACGAATGCACCCTTCAGAGGAGCTTTACGCGATCCTGGGACTGTTCGAAGGGGAAATCAGCATCTACGAGAAAGAAACCGAAAAAGGCTTAGGCAAATACTTGAAGATCAAGAAAATGACTAATCAGAAGTATCTAGAGAATGAGTTACTTCTTACAAAAACAGGCTTGCAGAATCGAAAGTAGCATTCTAAACTAATCAAAGGTTCAACCTATTTATAGGGGGCTACACTTTTTTAGAGCGCCTATTATGGCTATTATGCTGCCCAGAAGGGTGTTTTCTTTCTCATCATGTTTGTGTATTCGTTTAGTGCCTCTTGCTCTTCGGTTGTTAACCTATCCATAAACGTTGTTAACAACACTTTTGCATGTGGTTCTGGCACTTTCACGTATAAGGTATCTTTTTCGAAGATGTGTCTTCCAACTATCGGCTTATCCATGGATATTGCGACCTGCATTCCTTTTCCAGCTTCTGGCAAAGCTTTGCCTTTTTCTTGGATTTGCTGTATTTCGCCTATTTCCTCGCCATCCTCAGCCCTCACGAGAACGCTTTTCGGCTTTATGTTTCCCGCCAATATTTCCACGCCCACTATTGCTGGCTTTGCCCTTCGGAAAACATAGCCTTCCAATATGCGGATTTTTGCAGGTTTAACCAGATTGTCAAATTGCTGCTCAAACTTTGCTTCTCGTTGAGTTTTAAGCCAAGACAAGTAATTACCTATTAAATGATAAATTATTTTTTCCCTAAAAACTTGAACATCCTTAATTGAAGCGTCTTCTTCTGCGTCTGGCAAAATTTTGACGTTGAATGCTAAAATAACGCCATATAGGGGTTCGTGTTCCTTTACAACTGAAGCCTCTGTAACATCCCGCTTTGAAATGTCTCCAACGTCCGCCAGCCGAATGGGCACACCATTGCCTTTTAGGTTTTCGGCAATAGCCTCCAAAGACCCCAGCGTATCAGCCTTCAAAACAATCCCATCAACATCTGTCACAATTCTAATCTTCTCAATCTCCTCAGAAACAAGCTTAACATACTTTTCAGGTTTTTCACCCTCAGCAACACCGTATATGGGCGCTCCAGCCAAGGCGCCTTCCAAATCTGGCGCAACAATTTTAACTCCAGCTGCTGCGGAAACAGAATCTACGGAAGAAAACTTATCCCTTGGGTCTCTAATCTCGTCTAAAGGTTTGGGAACCAAAATCGCCCTTATACGCGTTACAATAGGCTTTTCCTTCCCGCCCACAACTATCACATCGTCCTTCTGCAAGGCTCCATCATAAATTATGGTGTTAAGCGTCAAACCCAAACCCGGTTCTTCCTTAACCTCTAACACAGTGCCCTTCGCCGGTCCTTCAGTTGTCTGCAGCCGCTTCTTTAGATGCTGCTGTGTTAAACCAATAAGAACCATTAGAAGGTCAGTTATGCCTTCGCCAGTTTTGGCGCTGGTAGGCACTATTGCCACAGTTTTTGTAAAGTCTTTTATGCGATCAAAACGATCCGTCTTAAACCCCAGTCGCGAAAAAACACCTATAATCTCGTACAGTTTTGTGTCCAAATCCTGTCGGACATAAGGATCCTGCGCCTGATAAGCTCTCAAAAAGGGCGTGTCCGGATAGGATTTCCAGCCGGGTACGCGGTCTATCTTGTTTGCAGCCACGAGAAAAGGCGTTTTACGTGCCTTCAAAATCTCTATGCACTCGTAGGTTTGAGCCTCAAAACTCCGCAGAATATCAATTACAAGGATGGCTATGTCAGCGGCGCTTCCGCCCCTCTTGCGCAGGTTCGTAAAAGCCTCATGTCCAGGCGTGTCAATAACGAGTAAGCCTGGAATCTCTATTTCGCTCTTAACCATAGAAAGTAAGGGACCAACCAACTGCTTAAGTGTGTCAACTGGGAAAAAACTCGCGCCAATGTGTTGTGTGATTCCTCCAGCCTCTCGTGCTTGGACGCTTGTTTTGCGGATTTTGTCCAAAAGCAGAGTCTTGCCAGTATCCACATGGCCAAGCACACAGACGATTGGTTGGCGAATAGGCATAGTGCATATCTCCTTCGGTGGGATTGAACAACTAGTCATTCAATGACGCACTTCAAAACTAATAAACTATTACCCTAATAAACACTCAGCCATTTTATTCGCAACATATTTAAATGTGCAACAAAATTCTGTTAGAAATGGTGAAAAGATTTTGCCTTACTGTTTGAAGTGTGGAGCAAAATTGAAGGAAGAGGATAAGTTCTGTTATGCTTGTGGGACTCCAGTTGCCAAAGTGGTTAGGGAGGAGTTTGCTGTTTCTGCTGATAATCTTATTGAGAAGGTTAATGAGTTGCTTCATGAGGGGAATGTGACTAGGATTATTGTTAAGGATGAAAAGGGAAAGGTTTTGCTCGAGATTCCTGCTACTGTAGGTGTTATTGGTGTGGTTTTGGCTCCTTGGCTTGCGGCTTTAGGCGTGATTGCTGCTTTGGTTACGAATTGTAAGATGGTTGTTGAAAGAAGAGAATAGCGGGCTGTTATGTATGTGCAACGGTTGTAGGCCCCTCTATTTGGAGCCAAATAGGCTGATTGCGGGAGACACTCCATCTGTCTTGGGTTCAATTTCCAGCGACCCCACCACAAAACCCAAAGGCGTCGATCCGAGTGATCATTTGCGTTTGCTTTAATGACCATAGATCGAATAGCTAATGTTGGTTCTTCGTGGATGTAGGGCTTCTGTATCTTGGAATAGAGGCGATCGCGTAAATCTTTTATCATCGTAGGAGAAAATAGTAAATGATGCAATATGAGACAACGATTCTTGCTTACTCTAAGTCTTCTCACGTTACTGTTTTGTTTGCTAATCATAAAGCTTAACCAAATTGAAGTTAAAGCTCCTAATGACTATCCAGTTCACAACCTTGATACGAGCTTAAACTACACGACAATTCAAGAAGCGATTGATGCTCCTGAAACTCTGAACGGACATACTATTAGTGTAGATTCTGGAATATACTTCGAGCACGTATACATTAACAAGTCAATATCCCTTGTTGGAGAGAATAGAAGCACAACGATCATTGATGGCAACGATACAGGGACCGTGATTGCTGTATATGCAGATTTTGCCATGGTTAGAGGATTTTCAATTCAACACAGTGGCTTTTTTGTGGGCTTGCCAAGTGGCATTGAAGTTGGCTCTTCAAATTGCACTATAATCGACAACATTATTGTTTTGAACAAAGGAGGCATATCCCTGCTTTTTGGAGGCAATCATACCATTTCAAATAACACAATATCGTCAAGTTATTATGGCATTAACATAATTTACTCTGAGAATAACAGGATCTTCCACAATTACTTCTTGAACAACACGCAACATGTCTACATTACTGGCTCAATCAACAATTGGGATGATGGCTATCCTTCTGCTGGGAACTACTGGGGCAACTATACTGATGTAGATTTGAAAAATGGTCCATACCAGAACATTACTGGAAGTGATGGCATATGGGATCACCCCTACGTTATTGATGACAACAACAAAGACAATTATCCCATAGTTCCAGAGTTCCCGTCATTCTTAGTTCTGCCACTATTCATGATAGCAACACTACTAGCAGTCATAGTCTACAAAAAGAAACATCCTGAATCTTTCGGAAGATAAAAAAAGGTTGTTCGCGGGAGATATCTTGCTTCTGTTTTTAGAATTTGAAGGGGCTATTCTGTTTTTGCGATTATCAAAAATACTCCTAAGGCTAAAAGAAAAATGCTTAGAACTCCAAAAAATCCTGTAAAACTGCCTAATTCTTGAGTGCTTGTGAATGTGTAATACGTAGCCAAAGCGCCAATAATAATGATTATGAAACCGAAAAATTTTTCAGCCAACGTTATTCCGAAACCGCCACCTTCTTCACTCATATCCTAGCCCTTCACTTTCCAATATGCTTTACACCATAGAACATGAACAGTTATTTTAAATTTCCCCCGCTTCACTTTGTCTCTTCAAGCTTCGCTGGCAAATACTCATCAACAATATACGTTAAACCATACCTGCTGAAAGCCTCTTGCTCCGCCTTCTTCTTAATCTTCATAAACGTCTTAATTTCCCTCTGCCACAACGGGTTCTTATAGCGCGGGTCTCTCTGCAACTCGCTAAGCCTCTTCATGTCCACCTCATCCAACGGATCCGTCGGCAATTTGTAATTGACAATGTCCGTTGCCCACACACCACTCCATTTCGCATCAGGAGTATTCAACTCTCTCAAATGTGCAGCATTTGCAGAACCAGAAATTATCACCATTGCAATGTGCATTCCCCAAGGGTCACCATCCGTGAAAACATAAACTGGAAGATTCAGCTCTCCATTCAGTCTCCTAACAAAGTGCCTCGTAGCCCTAGGCGCTTGTCCAGCCGTCAAAACAAGTATGGCATTAAACTTCTTATGCACATTCTCTTCTATAAAACGTGTGAATAGTCCGCCTTTCTCTATAGCTATGACCTTGTCTGCTGTCGTTTTCGCAAATTCAGAAGAAGTCAAAGCTGGTCCAATCAAGACACCGTCGGGATGAGAAGTCAAATTCAATGTTTTTCCTTCATAACCTGGCACCGTATATTCTATGGTTAAGTCGCCAAAAACTGCTGAACGCTCTTCTGGAAAAATGTTGAAATCTTCCCGTGAAAAACCCAAAAGTGTTTCTAAATCCGTTACAATGTTATTTGATTCCTGCTGGTCTTTAAACGTCATTTCATACGCTTGAGCAGAATAGTAAACGTCTCTTAAGGTTGATGTTTTCCTTTGCGAAGTGAGCTCATGAGAAAATTCCGCAGCCCAAGTAAGCTGTGTGAAAGGCTTCACGTGGCGGATGTTGCGGGCGCTTCGACGAACCTTCCTATCGCCCAAAATGAACTGTCTAAGTTGCGGATCGTAATTGATGTTTTCTATTGATCTGCTGGGCATCTCTACTGATGGGAAATATCCACTATCAAGTTGATCGTAAATTTTCACTCCAAGGTTTTCCAAACCTGATAAAACTTCCTTCTTTCTTTCAATAATGCTACTTTTATGTTTCTTCTGCTCCAAACTTTCTCACACTCCTCAACAGTTTTTCTATATCTGGAAGCTTTTCCCTACCAGCCAGTTTAGTTGAAAACTGGGCTATTTTCGGCAAATATTTGCTGAATACTCCAAGGCGTTTACGTTCTCTGTCCACATGTTCCCTTCTTGTCAAGAAACGCTGGAGTTGACGGGCAACTTCTCGCAGTCCATTAGCTATTTCTTTTTTAACTTCGGGTCTGTCGGCGATGAATTCCTTTCCCACCGTTTTGTATGGAACTTTCGTGCTGCAAACATGCACTAGAATTGCAATCGGCATATCTGGCGTGATCTTATACCTTCGCCAATTCATAGAGTCTATCACTTTAACTGAAACATCGCTTGCCTCGTCATAAAGCAATGGGATTCTGTTGGCAAAACGGTAAATTAGGAATTTTCCTTGCTTGGGGATTTCTCCTCCATAGGCGATTCCCCCTTCAATGATAAAAGGGTGCCCTGCATAAGTTGCTGGTTTACGCTGATGAACAGCCACAAACTCGGGTTTTAACTCCTTCACTATCCCAGCCTTTAACAGATCCTCACCCAATGGCGACAGACAACTTGCATCCGGTGGCAAGAACTCTCTAAACTTCTTAAGCATGTGCATTAGCCTAACGATTTCCTCATGGGAAAGTTTCTTCGGATTTCTAGACGGACTTATGTTACTGAATTCCAAAAACTTATTTGCAGTAGTCTCTCCAACCCTGTGGAAATGATGCCTCAAAAACTCAAGCATGTTCTTATAAGGCGTTATTTGTATAAGCCGCTGAAGAAGCTCCACATCCACACCATATGGGTGCGGTTTAGTTTCTTTCGGTGGTTCGGGCATTTCCTTCGTAATTCTGGTGAATTTATAAAGTCTACCTTTAGGGTCAACAAAAGTCAAGTTAGCATAAGGGTTCATCATAGCTGTCTGTTTAAAATATTCTAGAATTTTGGGCATGGCCCTAAAGTAGTCACCTTCCAAGCAGAATTCAACTGTTGTTCCCCGCCACTGCTCCTTGTTTATGAGAACTTTTCTGTCAAGTATAAGTGGACGATTTCTCTGTATGTCAATCATAAGCTTGTACATGTAAATTTTCGCGATACCAGCGCTTGAAAAAATGCAGGCCGGCTGGTGTGTCGTAATTTGTCCATATAGAATTGCCATTTTCCCGCCTAAACCAAAGGTTCCCCTCTGCTGCTTTAACTTGTATTTTGAGCCAAAAAGCACCTGTCCAAAAGCTGATGGTATATGCCTTGGTGGGACTCCTATGCCGTTGTCTTCAACTCTTAACCTGTAAATTTGGGCTTCTTTGCTGGCTTCCCCCTCATATGAAAGCCTCACATAAATATCTGGCGGTATTTTGAGGCTTTCAGCGGCATCCAACGAGTTTTCCACAAGCTCCCTTATAGCTGCAAAAATGGCTCTAGACGGACTTGTGAAGCCAGCTATGTCTCGGTTTCGGTAAAAAAAATCTGAAGCGCTGATTTCTTCAAACGTTGTTTGAGCCACTTTAAGCTTCCACCAGTACCTCTTTAGCAGCCGTTCTTACGGTATGCTCTGCTCATTCTTTAATTTAACTGCATTTTTAGGCGAAAATTATTCATTTTCTAAAAGGAAACGGCAACAACTCCTCAAGAGTCTTTACTTTAACAGTGTCAAACAAGATTCTACCATTTTCTGCTTTTGCCATAACAACTTTAACTTTGGGGTTTTTGGCAAAGTCATAAATGTATTGTAGGCATGCTCCGCATGGTCTAGGCTCGTTGCGGCTATCTGTATCCGCGATTAGGGCTATTTCCTCAATTTTTCGGTTACCATGCAAAACAGCATGATTAATTGCACATCTCTCAGCGCAAGTCCCGAGTCCGGAAACCCAACTTTCAACATTACATCCCTCATAAATTTGTCCATTCTCTGCAAGCACTGCTGCGCCAACTTCAACACCCCAAAGCACGTAGGCATTATCCATGGCCTTCAAAGCAGCTTGCAACAACTTCTTTTCCCTTTCTTCAATCTTAACCATTAATTATCCCTTTACTGATTCATTTTTGCAGTGAGCGTACATAATAGTACTCTCCAATTTCTTTCTGAAACTTATCCAGTTTTGAACCTTCCTTGTTAACTCTCGGTCTCTTCGTAATCGGGTCTCTTCGGAAAGTCACTGCCATCTCTTTCAGGAATATGTTCATTCCATCTCTTAGGCTCAATGGTGGGTTTGCCATGCCTCTTTTTCCAGGCTCTCCCGTGAAAACTAGTAGGTGGTCAGCTATAAAGTCCTGTGCAACTACGTCGTGTTCAACGACTAAGGCTGCTGTATTGTGGTTTTCAACAACTCTTCGGATGATCCGCGCCATATTCAATCGTTCTTCAACATCCAAGTAGGCGCTCGGTTCATCAAGCAGGTAAAGAACAGCTTTACGAGACAGGCAGGCTGCGATGGCGACTTTTTGTAGTTCACCACCGCTGAGTTCATCCACATCTCTGTCCAAAAGCAAATTTACCCCTAAAGGCTGGAGAATTTCAGTCTTATACAAGCTTGAAGAGAAACTCTCTTTGGCAACGCTCATTAGAAGCTCTTGAACAGTTCCAGTGTACTCTGCCGAAATATACTGTGGCTTGTAGCTTACTTTCAATTCGCCGAACTTTTGCCCGTCATCAGCCTCTTCAATCCCGGCTAAAATCTTTATAAAAGTTGTCTTGCCTATGCCGTTTGGCCCTAGAATTCCGATGATTTCGCCTCTTCTTATTTCCCCTTTATGGGCAACAAGTTTAAACCCTTCGTACGTTTTCTCTATTTGTCTCCATTTTAACAGCATTTCGCCAGCACCAAAACTGACTGTGGGTGGCTTTTCATGAAATACGATTGCTTCTTTTCTAAATCGAACATTCTCGTCTGGAATGTAACCTTGTAGGTAGATGTTAATGCCAGTTCTAACGCTGTGAACGTTGGAGACTATGCCATAAACACCCGGTTCTCCGTAGAAAATGCAGATTTGGTCAGATAAGTAATCTATTATTGCTAAATCATGTTCGGCTACAATTATCGTTTTTTCATCGTTTTTCAGGCTTCTTATGGCTTTAGCCGTCTCAAGTCTCTGTTTTACGTCCAAGTAGCTTGATGGTTCGTCGAAAAGATATACATCAGCTTCACGACATATTGTGGCCGCAACTGCCACGCGTTGCAGTTCACCTCCACTCAAAACTTCAAGGGAACGGTTCCAGAATTGTTTAAGTTCAAGCTGTTCAGCAATTTTATCCAGCTTTTTCCTCTCATCTACCCTTTC
>Ga0209725_1001127_pt1 | contig 15566 bp, 13 predicted proteins | sample I18A1metaG_FD_184145 | JGI IMG/M metagenome (GOLD analysis project Ga0209725, IMG submission 184145) | Lake sediment bacterial and archeal communities from Gulf of Boni, Indonesia to study Microbial Dark Matter (Phase II) - ​I18A1 metaG... | ecosystem: Environmental > Aquatic > Freshwater > Lake... | reverse complement strand
TGGCGCCTGGATCTTCCGGTGGTGGGGATTACTTGGCCCACCCATTGCATCCCTCGTGAAACCATGTTGCGAGCCGGTACTCTGTCGTGCCCGGCCATGTTCATGGCCCAGGTTTTGAGGTTGCACTTGACAAGAGGGGCTGTTTGTTATATAAAGCAACACCCGAAAGAACGTTTTTAAAACAACATGAAAAGGGGAAGATATGATTCATCGCTTTACCATATTGCTCCTCGTGACATTGTTGGCCATTCCCTCCCTCGTTTTTGCTGCAAAGACCCATAAAGTTAAGAAAAACGAAACCCTCGCCTCCGTTGCCAAAAAATACCATGTCTCGATAACCGACCTGAAAGAAGCTAACACCCGCCCCAACTCCAGCGTCAAGCCAGGTGATGTCCTGGTCATCCCGCCACGCTCAGCGTCCGCTGCGACCGGCAAAAGTGCCGCCACGGTTTCATCCTCGACCTATAAAGTCCGCAAGGGCGACAACCTGCAGAAGATCGCCCGGAAGACGGGGGTCTCGGTTGCTCAGCTCAAGCGGCTCAACGGTCTCGGCAAGGGGAAACTGAAGAACGGGCAGGTCCTCGCGTTGCGCGAGGTCGAAAGGGACAAGGGGGAGACGGTCCAGGTCGCCGCCGCAGCGAAACCGACCTTGCGGTATCCCGACCTGCTCAATGACAAGGAGTACGAGCAGAGTCTTTCCGAGTTGCTTGATCAGGACGGGGTCAACATTGGTGTTTCCCGGGGGGCGGATGCTCCGGCCGACAATGTCAAGATGCTGAAGACAAAGGCTTTCGGGTTCCTCGGTACCCGGTATCGTTTCGGCGGTACCAGCAGGAACGGTCTCGACTGTTCCGCCTTCGTGCAGAAGGTGTTCAATGAAATGGACGTGAATCTTCCCCGGACCGCACGGGAGCAGTATGAGAAAGGGGAAGTGGTCACTCAGGGTGACATGCAGAAGGGTGACCTGGTCTTTTTCAGGACATATGCGTCCTTCCCCTCCCATGTCGGCATCTATCTGGGCAACAACAGGATGATACATGCCTCTTCACGGGATCGCCGCGTGGTGATTTCGTCCGTCGACACCCCCTACTACCGTTCCCGTTTCATCGGCGCCAAGCGGGTCGCCAAGATCAACCCCGACCGGCTCAACCTGGACGAATTGATGCTCGGCGTCGAGGAGGAGTTTGCGGACGAAGCGCAGAAGAACGATACCCTGGGGCTGGATGCGAACGCCAAGCCCTGATCTCCCCTGAAATCTCCCTGCTCCGCCAGCCTGGCGGCATGCCGCAAGTTACAGCAACAAAAAAGGCGGAACCTTTCGGTTCCGCCTTTTTTGTTTGTCCGGCTAGGATCTTCTGCTTACTTGGACTTGCGCAGACCGGCAGAGAAGATGACCTTGTCGAAGGTCTTCTTCAGCTCTTTGCTCTGGAAGTTGACCATGGGGGGTGAGTCCGGGAACTCGATGGTGTCGCCAACCTTGACGCCTTCCTTGACAACGGCTTCCTTCATAACGGCAATCCAGAGCTTCTGGCCTTTTTCTTCCACCTCTACGTAGGTGTAGGAACCAGCATCCATGGTCTGGAGCACTTTACCCTTGTGACCAGCGCCAGCAGGGATGTCCATCGGCTTGAGGCCGGCATGGGGATCGCCACCCGGTGCAGCACCAGCAGGCATCTGGGGAGCGCCTGCCTGGGGAGCGGCAGCTTTAGGGGCTTCTTCCTTCTTCTGGCAACCGGCGGCGGCCAGTGCGAGTACTGCGAGAACAACAGCAATTTTCTTCACGTTTATCCTCCCTATTGTTGGATGGTTAAAGATCAACAGGCAAATTATCACAGGATCGAATTATTTGACAATAAAAAAAAAGTAATCAAGACCCCGCCTCCCGGTTATTTCCGTGGTACCACACGGCCCGGGACGGCGCCGCGTCAATTCCCGAGCACCACCTCTCCCGTGTCGGTTATGAGCTTTGCCGGCAGCTGAAAGACCCGCTTGAAGATGTCCAGAACGCCTCTCCCCAGGTATTTGACCGGTATTGCCGATACCTGGGGGTTGGCTGACTTCCCCTTGATCTCGAAGTAGGTCGTGATGAGGGACTTGTCCTTGCCGGTGAGGATCCAGCCGACAATCGGTATGTGGCTGACGACCTTGTCGACGGTCTGCAGCGGCTGTATCCCCAGGGTGAGGTCCAGGTTGTCGCGGACGAAATCGTACTTGCCGATGAGGGACATGTTCATGGCGTTGCTGGTGACGAACAGGTCGTTGGTTGCCGCGACCCCGTCCTTGATGGCCAGGGTGGCCTTGATCGTGTTGTACGGCATCCCCTCTGACACCATGTCCGGCAACTTGAACTTGAACAGTTGCGAGACGTTGAGGATGGAGAATACCTTGGAGAGCCCGGAGAACTGGCGCATGGAACCGTTATGAGCGAATACCTTCACCGAGCCGAGGATCGATTTCTTCAGGTCGGCCGCCGACTCCCCCCTGGCGGTCAGTTCCCCTTCCACGTTCATCGTGCCGGTCAGCTCTTTCTTGTCCATGGAGAGCTGCTGGAGGATCTGCCCGGCGGAAGCATTGACCAACTTGAACTCGGCCTGGTATCTGCCCGGTTGCGATAGGGTGTCGATCCTCCCCTTCGCCGTGAGCCTTCCCCCCATGACCGCGGCCTCAAGGGGCTGCAGGTAGACGATCTTATTGGCAAGCTGTAGTGTGGCGTTCAGTTTTTCGAAGGGGATATCCCTGAACGTGCCGCTCTCTGCCTTGACGGCCGCCTGCAGGGTGATGTCGGAGGACCCCTTATCCCCCGGCAGCCGCTTCTTTTCAAGCTCGGTGACAGCCAGGATGTCGGCGATGTTCAGGAAGGGGGAGGTTATTGCCAGATCGATGGCAGGGTTGTCCAGGTTGAGTATGGTGCCTTTTACCTGCAGGTGGGACGAGTTCAGCTGGCCGGACACCCCTTTTATCAGCAGGTTGTTGTCCCTCAAGGTAAGGTCGCCCCGTACCCTGGAGATCTGCACCGGTTTGCCGGCGGTGAAGCCGAAGTCGGAGAGGTCGATGCGCGGAGCGGAGAAGGTGGCGCTGACCGCAAGTGGCGTGAAGCTGGCAATGGCCCCCTTGCCGCTGAACATGCTGCTGCCGATCCTGGCGGAGAGCTGGGACGACTCCATGGCCGCCTCGTCGAATGCGATCCTTCCGTTAATGGCGGTGACCGGCTTGATTCTGTCGGAGGGGGTGAAGGAGGCGTTCACCAGGGAAAGGGAGCCGCGCCATGCGAAATTGTCGCTCCCCGCATCCGCATTTTCGCCCCGCACCGAGAGCTGGATTCTTCCTGCCGGCTGATATTTCTTGATGGCCGGCATCATGCCGGCAACCTCCCCGATGTTGAACATGTTGGTGGTGATGCCCAGGTCGAGCTTGCTGCCGTTGGCGAAGGGGTAGCTGGCGGTGAGGTCGAGGGCCAGGGGGCCGAGGGTGTAGTGAAGTGCCGGCACCGTTGCGTCCTTCGGGGTAAGGTCCAGCCGGAAATTGAGCGACGAAGGAACCCCCACCGGCTTCGACACCATGCCGGTGTAGGAGTAGGCGGCAGGTGTCAGGTTCCAGGCGCCGGCCAGGTGGTAGCCGCTGGTGAACCCTTCCCCGCTCAGGTTGAGGGAGCCGTTGCCGTTGTAGAACAGGCGGCTTCCCCGGCTCTTGCCCAGGAGCCATGCCAGTTCCTCCTGCCCCGGGCTGATGGTCATCTTGAAGGGGTAGGCGCACGGGGTGACGAGGGGGTAGTCGGTGATCCGCCCTTCCAGGGTAAAGGGGGCGGTGCCGAACCTGCCCGATGCCTGGTGGAGGAGGAAGTCCTTCCCTTTCATCTCCAGGACCCCCTTGATGCTGTTGAAGGTCGGGACGGTACTGCCGTAACTGACCACCCCCTTTTCGACGCGACCATTGATATAGAGGACGTTGTAATTATCCCCTTTCTCCATGTGAACGATCTGGCTTACCCTGCCGTCGAGACGACCGTCATCCAGTCGGTAGATACCCCCTTTGATGTGCTGCTCGATCCAGTCTGCCGTATCCTTGACGATGATGCCGTAGGGGATGTACTGCTGACACTTTTGAAAATCGAAGCTGGAGGTGATCGCACGGGCGGTGATGCGCGGGTCCCTGGTGGTGATGTCGCGGATTGCGCAGCTCCCCTTGATATCCACGCCGTCGACGGCCACCTCCAGCGCCTTGACGAGCACATCATTTGGGGTGAGCTCCATGTTGTACTTGAGCTGCAGCGATGACGGGGTGAGTGCCGATCTGAACACGGGCCGGTAGTCGAAGCGGAGGCCGCTGAAAGCTAGTTTCCCCGTGGAGGTGAATTCGCGCAGCTTTCCGCTGAAGTCGGTGTGGGCATCCAGCCGGCCCAGAATCTTTTTGAACGGTACGTAGTTGCTGTAGTACGGCCAGAAATGGCCCACATCCAGCTGTCTGGCCTCAAGCTTGACCTCCATGACGGTGTCGCTGAGGGGCTTGTCCTTCGGTGCCAGCCTGACCTTGCCGCCCACGACGAAGCTGCCGCTCCCCCCTTCGGTGAACGTCCCCGAGAGTTTCACGTCGCCTTTCCCCCCCCGGGCGAGGTTGTCCAGGTGAAGATCGGTCTCCCCGATCTTCGTTACCACGCCGACGGGACTTACCAGCATATCCTTGAAGCGGACGGTGCCGTTCTTGATCCTGATCTGCTTGATGCTGAGCGGCGGTGTGGTCGGTTCCTGCTGCTCGAGCAGGTCGGAGAAGTTGAACCGCCCCTCCTGGTTCCGTTCAAGCCTGATCATCGGCCGGTCCGCCTGGAGTCCTCTGAGGACAACGTGCTTTTTCAGCAGGGGGAGCAGGGCGATGCGGCAGGTGAGCCTGTCGACGGTGACGAAGTCCGAGGAACCATCGGGCTCCTTGACGACGACGCCGCTGAAGGATATGGCCGGACCGTAGCTGAAGGTGAACGCGCCCGAGGCATACGTTACGGGCCGTTTCAGCGCGTGCCGCAGTTCGGCGAGAATCTCCTCCCGGTAGGTGTCGAGGTCGAGCAGACGGGGGAGGAGCAGGGTTCCTGCTGTTGCGAGCAGTATGAGGAGAAGGGAAAGGGAGACGGCTATTTTTATCCGGCTGCGTTGTGCTGGCATGGGGAACTTTCTGCGCACCGTCGGGGGATTTGTCATGCGGGGAAAAAGTATACCTGTCGGGGAGTGAGTCTGCAAGCCATACTGCCGTATCCGGGCTTTTATCGTTGACCGCCGTTCTTGATTTACGCTACGATGCTCCGATTTTAGCCGGAGAGTCATACCAGGCACGGGCCATGAAAATAAAAAGGTTGGAAATATCGGGTTTCAAGTCGTTCGTGGAAAAAGCCGCCTTCGACTTCCCCGCCGGAGTTACCGCGGTCGTCGGCCCGAACGGGTGCGGCAAGTCGAACGTGGTCGATGCCATCCGCTGGGTCATGGGGGAGCAGTCCGCCAAGAACCTGCGCGGCCGCCAGATGGAGGACGTGATCTTCGGCGGCAGTGAGTCGCGCAAGCCCCTGGGGATGGCGGAGGTGTCGCTGGTCTTCTCCACGGAGGACGGCCACATCCCGGCCAAATACCTGAACTACTCGGAAATCCAGGTTACCCGCCGACTGTACCGGGACGGCGAGAGCGAGTATCTGCTCAACAAGACCCCCTGCAGGCTGATGGATATTACCGAGCTGTTCATGGATACCGGCGTCGGTGCCCGGGCCTACTCCATCATAGAGCAGGGGCGGATCGGCATGATCCTCATGGCCAAGCCGGAAGAGCGGCGCTTCCTCATCGAGGAGGCCGCGGGGGTTACCAAATACAAGTCGCGCAAACAGCAGGCACTGAAAAAGATCGAGGCTACGCGGCAGAACCTGCTTCGCATCGGTGACATCGTGGCCGAGATCAAACGCCAGCTCAACTCCCTGCAGCGCCAGGCGAAAAAGGCCGAGCGGTTCAAGGAGGTGCGGGAAGAGCTCAGGGGGATCGAGCTCTACTTCGCGTCCCTCCGCCATGGGGAACTCTGCCGCAGCAGGAGTGCCCTCGAGTCGGCGGCGTCCGAGCTCGTCATCCGGGAGCAGCGTCTCCTTGCCGAGCTGGAGGCCAAGATCGGCGCGGTAGAGAGCCTTCGGGTCAATCTCTTCGTCGAGGAGCAGCAGCTTGCTGCCGTGCAGGAAGAGATCTTCTCAGGGAAGGCCGAGCTGCAGGGGGTGGAGAACCGGCTTGAATTCCAGGGGAAGGAGGCCCAGGGGATCGAACGCCAGTTGATCCGCTCCCGTGAGGAGTTGGCCATCCTTCAGCAGCAGATGGAGGAGGCCGTGGCGGAGCAGGCCGCCCTGGAGCTGCGCAGCCGGGAGTTCGTCGACGAGTCCTCCGGCGAGGAGCATGCCCTCGAGGCCCGGGTTGCCGAACTGGACGAGCTGACCATGGCCGAGCGATCCGCCTTTGCCGCACAGGAGGAGGCACGGCGCAAACTGTTCAGCCTCCTGAACGAGATCAGCCAGATTGCCAACCAGCATCTTGCCATGGGGAAGAGGCTCGACGGGCTGGCTGAGCGGGGGGCGCGGAGCCACAGCGAGGAGCTGGCCATCCGCGAGCGGCTTGAGGAGTCCTCCGGCAAGGTTGCCGGCATCGAGGTGGGGCTCTCTGCCGAGGGTCGCGCCATCGAGAACCTGAACAGCTCCCTGGCCTCCATGGCAGCGCGTGAGGTCGAGCTGAAACGGTGCATTGCCGCTGATGACGGCGAGCTGCAGTCGGCCCGCGACGAACTGAGCAGGGTTGCCTCACGGCTCCAGTCGCTCCAGGAGCTCGAGGCCCAGTTCGCCGGTTACGGCCAGGGGGTGCGGACCCTCTTCCAGGACGATGGCTACCGCCAGCGCTTTGCCGGCATCGTCGCCGATGCGGTGGAGGCTGACGACGAGTACGAGGCAGCGGTGGAGGCGGCCCTGGGGGAGCGGCTCCAGGCGGTCCTGGCCGACGGGGGGGATGATGTCCTCGCTGCGGTGGATTTTCTCAAAAGCGGCAGCGGCGGCAGGTGCAGCTTCCTCCTCTCCGGACTGGCCCCTGCGCCGTCATGCCCCGCCCCTCCCGGGTGCCAGCCGCTCATGGAAAGGGTGCGGATCGCCGCCGGAAAACGGGGCCTTGTCGAGCCGCTACTGGCCAATGTCCTGCTGGCAGGCGACCTGGCGACCGCCATCGAGCTCTCCCGCCGTCACCCTGCCTACACCTTCGTGACGCTCGCAGGGGATATGGCCTACGGTGGCGGGGTTGTTGACGGCGGGTCCCGGGAGTCGGCCGGGCAGGGGTTGATTCACAAGAAGCGGGAGATCCGGGAGCTGACCGCCATGGTAAGCGTCCTGGAGGAGCGGGTGAAGGAGCTTACGGCGGTGCGCGAGGCCCGCAAGGGCGAGCTGCACGCCGTGGAGGAGGAGATCCGGATCGGGCGACAGACCCTGCACCAGGCGGAAATCGCCCTGCTCACCCACCAGAAGGACCTGCAGCGCGCCCAGGAGGAACGCCAGCGGCTTGACGAGCGGCTGGCGGTGAAAGCGCTGGAGGATGAGCAGCTGAGCGAGGAGCGGGAGATCCTCCTCCGGGAGATGGCCGATGCCGAAACCAGGCGAGCAGCCCTTGAAGGGCAGAAGGCGGCGCTGGAGGGTGAGGTGGAGGAGCTGCAGGCGCGGCTCGCGGAGAAGCGGCAGGCCATCGAGCATGCCCGGGAAGAGGTCACCGCCATGAAGGTGCGGGCGGCATCCCTCCGTGAAAAGCGCGAATCGACCGCCCGGGCACTGCACCGGGTCGGGCAGCTCCAGCTGGACCTAGCTGCCAGGATAGCCCGGCAGCACGAAGAGCAGGTAAGCGGCGAGGCTTCCCTGGAGAGGCTGCGGGCGACAACAGCCGAGGCCGAAGTCCAGTTGCGCCAGCTCGTCCTGCTCCACGCCGCACGGGAAGAAAAGCTTGCCGCCGTCAAAGGCCGGTACGAAACCCAGGCCCAGCTGCTCCGCGAAGGGGAGAGCGCGGTCAGGGAGTTGCGGGGCACGGCCGACGACCTCCATCGTCACCTTGCCGACATCAACCTGCAGATATCTTCCCAGTCCCTGGAACTGAATCACCTGGAGGAGCTGCTCCGCGAGCGCTACCGCCTGGAAATATCCGAACTTGCCGGCCAGGTGCCGCCCCGGGAAGGGAGCGACGAGGAGCTTCGCCGGCGCCAGGCCGAGCTGCAGAAGCAGGTCGATGACATCGGCGAGGTCAACCTTACCGCCATCGAGGAGTACCAGGAGCTGGAGGAGAGGCACAATTTCCTCGCCGGCCAGAAGGCTGACCTGGAGGAGTCCCTCCACTCGCTGCAGCAAGCGATCCAGCGGATCAACCGGACCACCAGGAAACGTTTTGCCGAGACCTTCGAGCTGGTGAACGAAAAGTTCAAGGATGTGTTCCCGCGACTCTTCTGCGGCGGCAGGGCCGAGCTGAAACTTACCAATGAAGAGGACATGCTGGAGACCGGCCTGGATATCATCGTGCAGCCGCCGGGCAAGAAGCTGCAGAACGTCTCGCTCCTCTCCGGAGGGGAGAAGGCGCTGACCGCCGTTGCCCTGATATTCTCCATCTTTCTCATCAAGCCATCTCCCTTCTGCCTGCTGGATGAGGTGGATGCGCCGCTGGACGATGCCAATATCGGCAGGTTCAATGACATGATCAGGGAGATGTCCTCCTTCTCCCAGTTCATTCTCATTACCCACAGCAAGACCACCATGGCGGTGGCCGACACCCTCTACGGCGTGACCATGGAGGAGCCGGGGGTGTCGAAGCTGGTTTCGGTCAAGCTGCAGTGAGGCAGCAGCAGGGGCGACATGCCGGCATCAGCTGCCAGGCTAGCGCCAGGACAAGGAGTGGCACGTGCCGTTCAAGATGATACTGAAAGAGCTCATGGATACCGTCCCCGGGGCCACCGGTGCGATCCTTGCCGACTGGGAGGGTGAGGCTGTCGAGCAGTGCTGCTGTTACGATGTCTATGAACTGAAGGTCATAGGGGCACACAAGGGAATCCTGCTCAACATGATGAAGGAGATGCACCAGAAGCTTGCCGTCGGTGATATCCGCCACACGGTGATATCCACCGCTGCACAGCACTTCCTCGTCGGGCCGATCGGCCCCGATTACCTGCTGGTGATGACCCTGGCGAGGGGGGCGGTTGTCGGCCTGGCCGTCCGCCGCTTCGAGTCGGCTCTCGAGCGAATGTACAAGGAGATTTACTGATGTCCGAAAAGAGAGGATTTTTCGGCAACCTGATGGATAAGCTGACCGGCGCGGGTGAGGCGCAGGAGATGCCCGTAGCGTCTGAAACGCCGCCATCCGCTGCCGTCGAGGTGACAGCCGGGCCGCTGGAGCAGGAAAAACCCCGCAGCGGGTTTTTCGAGAGGCTCAGGCAGGGCCTGAGCAAAACCTCCGAAAGCCTGGTGGGACGGATTGACCGGCTGCTGCTCGGCAAGAAGGAGATCGACGCCGATACCCTGGAAGAGCTGGAGGAGATCCTCATCACGGCGGATATCGGCGTCACCACGACGGTGGAACTGATCAGGGGGCTGGAGCAGAGGCTGAAAAGGGATGAGCTGCGGGACGGAGACGCCCTGCGCAGGGCGCTGCGTGACGATATCCTCGCCCGCATGGAACCCTATGCCCGTCCCTTGGCGATTTCCGGCCCCGCGCCGTTCGTCATCCTTGTCATCGGCGTGAACGGGGTCGGCAAGACGACCACCATCGGCAAGCTGGCAAGCAGGTTTACCCAGGAGGGGAAAAAGGTTCTGATGGCCGCCGGAGACACGTTCCGGGCGGCGGCTGCCGACCAGCTCTCCATCTGGGGAGAGCGGGCCGGGGTCGACCTGATCCGACACAAGGAGGGGGGAGACCCCTCCGCGGTTGTTTTCGATGCCTGCAAGGCGGCCCTTGCCCGGAAGGTTGACGTGCTCATCATCGATACGGCCGGGCGGCTGCATACCAAGGTCAACCTGATGGAGGAGCTGAAGAAGATCTTCCGCATCGTCGGCAGGGAGATCCCCGGCGCGCCCCACGAGACCCTGCTGGTGCTCGATGCGGCAACCGGCCAGAATGCCCTCTCCCAGGCAAAGCTGTTCAGGGACGCCGCCGCGGTCAGCGGCATTGCCCTCACCAAGCTTGACGGCACCGCCAAGGGGGGGATTGCCGTTGCCGTCTGCAACGAGCTGAAAATCCCCTTGAGGTATATCGGCGTCGGTGAATCGGTTGAGGACCTGCGCGACTTCGACCCGCAGCAGTTCGTGGATGCTCTTTTCCAATAAATCATTGACTTTTGTGGGTTTATTTACTACTGTAACCCCCCGCGGGATGGAATAAATGGCACAGCGATCCATTGAAGAACTAGAGGCGGGCGTTGACCGGCTCCTGGCTGCTTTTGCCCGGGTAAAGGAGGAGAATCTGCACCTCCGGGAACAGCTTGCTGCCATGGGAAGGCAGCAGGATGAGGTCAGGGGGCGCCTTGATTCCCTGATCGCCAGGCTCGACGAGGCTGATCTCCCGTGAAGGTGGCCCACCGCATAAGGGTGATGGGGCGCGAGATCCAGGTGCGCAGCAGTTCCCCGGCGGAAAGGGTGCACGAGGTCGAATCCTTCGTCAACCAGAAGCTGGGAGAGATTGCCTCTTCCATCCCCCATGCCGATCAGCAGCTTGTGGCACTCCTGGCACTGCTGAACATAACCGAAGCCTATCTGGCCGTCACGGGTCAGGGGGGGGCGGAGGCTTCACCCGATCGGGATGCGGTCGGGCGGATTTTGCACAAGATTGACAAAGCTCTGGAGTGACGGAGTCCTCCCGGAGAGTTTTTTTATATATAAGTGCTGGATGGTCAGAGAATGATTCCCCGTGCTGTCTTTCCGCGAGATGGTTGCTCCCGCGGATGCACGGTTGCTGATACACATGGAGGAGTAGCATATCGGTGGCCCGCCTGTCGGGTCATGATGTTGACCCATAGCCATAACTCCTGTTTGTCAGCTGCCCTTACGACCTCGTAGGAACTTTCTCGCCTTACCCGCTCTTCGCTCTCTCCGGGTTTCTCCCGCAAGTACTCCCCAGTGCAGTCCGTCAACGGCCGCTACGGCCACACCAAGGTCCAGTTATGCCCAAGAGCGCGCTCAGAATGCGGATGCTGGCTGCCCGCGACCATCTGGCCGAAGAGGAACGGTTTCGTGCTGCAGCCCTCATCCAGGCATCCCTGACCGCTCTGCCGGAATACGCCGCGGCCGGTTCGCTGGCTTTGTATGCGGCATTTCGCGGCGAGGTCCCCACGGCCGGGATGATTCGCGAGGCGCTGTCGGCAGGCAAGAAGGTGCTGCTGCCGGCTGTTGAAAAGAGTGGCCTCGTCTTCAGGCGCATCGGCTGCGACGCGGACATGGTTCCCGGCCGGTTCGGCATTCCGGAACCTGGCGCGGGCTGTAGGCCGGCACCGGTCGAGTCCATCGACCTGTTCGTCATCCCGGGAGTCGCCTTCGATCTGCAGGGACACAGGGTCGGCTACGGGCGTGGCTACTATGACCGGGCCCTGCACCGCTTCGAGTCGGGTGGGAAGCTTGTCGGCATCTGCTATGACTTCCAGTTGGTGGACGAGATTGCCGGTGAGCCCCACGATGTCATCATGGACAGGGTAATAACAGAGCGGCGGGCTGTCACCCCCGTACTGCTAAAATAGAGAAGGAGAGAGATTATGAATGTTCAACAGATATTCGTGCTGTTTGCAGTAGCTGTAGTGGCTGTCGGTGCCGGCTTTGCACTTGCATTTTTCATGAAGAAACGCGACGAGGGCAAAAATGTGCATGCCGGGGAAACGGCGGTCAAAATCCTCGAAGATGCCAAGCGGGAGTCGGAGACGATCATCAGGGAGGCAGCCATCCAGGCCAAGGATGTCGTCTACCAGGCCAAGGCTGATTTCGAGAAGGAGACCACTGAAAAGCGCAGGGACCTGCAGGCCCTTGAAAAACGGGTGCAGCAGAAAGAGGAGAACCTGGACAAGAAGATCAACCTGTTCGACCAGCGTGAACTGGAGTTCACCAAGCGCGAGCAGGGGTTGGCGTCCAAGGAGCAGGCCATTGCCCAGAAAGCCGAGAAGATCGAGCAGGCGATCGAGGAGCAGAAAAGGCAGTTGGAGAAAATATCGGGCATGACGGCGGCAGAAGCCAAGGGTATTCTCATGGAGCAGATGGAGAACGAAGCCAAGCTCGATGCCGCCAAGAAGATCAAGCTTATCGAGGAGGAGGCAAAGGAGACCGCAGACAAGAAGTCGAAGGAGATCCTCTCCCTGGCGATCCAACGCTATGCCGGCGAGTATGTTGCCGAACGGACCGTTTCGGTCGTGCCACTCCCCTCCGACGAGATGAAGGGGCGGATCATCGGCCGGGAAGGTCGCAACATCAGGGCGCTGGAGGCGGCGACCGGCATCGACCTCATCATTGACGACACCCCCGAAGCGGTCATCCTTTCCGGTTTCAACCCGGTTCGCCGTGAGGTCGCTCGCATTGCCCTGGAAAAGCTGATCTCCGACGGACGAATCCATCCGGGCCGTATCGAGGACGTGGTGCACAAGGCCGAAGAGGAGGTCGAGCAGGCGATCAAGGAAGCGGGTGAGCAGGCTGCCTTTGACCTCGGTGTCCACGGCATCCATCCGGAGATTCTCAAGCTGATCGGACGCCTCAGGTACCGGACTTCCTACAGCCAGAACGTCTATCTCCACTCCCTGGAGGTAGCGTTCCTCTGCGGGATCATGGCGGCGGAGCTGGGGATCAACGTCAAGCAGGCCAAGCGTGCCGGTCTGCTCCATGACCTGGGCAAGGCGGTGGACCACGAGGTGGAAGGTTCCCATGCGGTCATCGGCGCTGAACTCGCCAGGAAATACGGCGAGTCTCCCAAGATCGTCCACGCGATCATGGCCCACCACGAAGACGAGAAACCGAATTCTGTCCTTGCCGTCCTGGTCCAGGCTGCCGACGCCCTCTCCGGTGCCCGCCCCGGCGCCCGAAGGGAGATGATGGAAACCTACGTCAAGCGACTCGAAGACCTGGAGAAGATCTCCACGTCATTTCCCGGCGTCACCACGGCCTTTGCCATCCAGGCCGGACGCGAGATCAGGGTCATGGTTGCCAGCGAGGAAGTCACCGACGAGCGGGCCATTGTCCTGGCCAAGGATATTGCCAAGAAGATCGAGGCCGACATGACCTATCCGGGTCAGATCAAGGTCAACGTCATTCGCGAGACCAGGGCGATAGAGTATGCCCGTTAACATCCTCTTCATCGGCGACATCGTCGGCAAACCGGGAAGGCAGGCGGTCTCCCGTGAGTTGCACCGCCTGGTCGACCGGCACCGCATCGACCTGGTGATCGCCAACGGTGAGAACGCCTCCGGCGGTTTCGGCATAACCGTCGAGACCGCCCGGGAGCTTTTCGCCACGGGAATCCAGTTCATCACCACCGGCAATCACGTGTGGGACAAGAAGGATGCCTTCGACTATCTGGACAGGGAAGCGCGTATCGTCCGTCCGGCCAACTATCCCGACGGCACCCCCGGCAAAGGGGCGCGCATGGTGTTCACCCCCGGAGGGGTGGGCGTGGGAATCATCAATCTCGAAGGGCGGATCTTCATGAACAACCTGGAGTGCCCCTTCAAGGTGGCCGACCGGGAAGTTGCCGGGCTCTCCACGAGCACCAGGATCATCTTCGTCGATTTCCATGCCGAGGCAACTTCGGAAAAGACCGCCCTCGGCTGGTATCTGGATGGACGGGTGAGCGCGGTGGTCGGCACCCATACCCACGTGCAGACAGCCGACGAGCGGATTCTCACCGACGGCACCGCCTACATCACCGATGCGGGGATGACCGGAGCTTTCGATTCCGTCATTGGCGTGCGCAAGGATGAGCCGATTCAGAAATTTCTCACCCAACTCCCCGCCAAGTTCGAGGTGGCCAAGAAGGATATCCGCCTGAACGGTGTCGTGGTACGTGTTGACGAGGTGTCCGGCAAGGCTCTTGCCATTGAGCGGATCAATGTGTCGTGCGAGTGATTCGATAGAGTTTTCAGAGGAGACAGTTATGACAGTTGCCGAGCAGATGGCCATAATCAAGCGTGGTGCGGTCGAGATCCTTGTGGAGAAGGAGCTTGAGGAAAAGCTTGCAAAATCGATCGAGACCGGTACCCCGTTGCGGATCAAGGCCGGTTTCGACCCTACTGCTCCCGACCTCCATCTTGGCCATACCGTTCTTCTCCAGAAGCTGCGCCAGTTCCAGCAACTCGGGCACGAGGTCTGCTTCCTGATCGGTGACTTTACCGGCATGATCGGCGATCCCACCGGCAAGTCGGAGACCCGCAAGGCCCTGACCCGGGAAGATGTGCTTCGCAATGCGGAAACGTACAAGGAGCAGGTGTTCAAGATCCTCGATCCGGAGAAGACCAGGGTCGTCTTCAATTCTGAGTGGCTTTCTGCCATGACTGCCACGGAGATGATCGGCCTGGCGGCTCGTTACACCGTTGCCCGGATGCTGGAGCGGGATGATTTCGGCAAGCGCTATGCCAACCAGATGCCGATCAGTATTCACGAATTCCTCTACCCCCTGATACAGGGGTATGACTCGGTAGCGCTCCAGGCGGACGTGGAGCTCGGCGGAACGGACCAGAAGTTCAATCTGCTCGTTGGCCGCGAATTGCAGCGTGAGTGGGGGCAGCGCCCCCAGTCGGTTCTGACCATGCCGCTCCTCGAAGGTCTCGACGGTGTCAACAAGATGTCCAAGTCCCTCGGTAACTATATCGGCATCAACGAGCCGGCCGAGGAGATCTTCGGCAAGATCATGTCGATCTCCGATCAGCTGATGGTCCGCTACTATGAGCTGTTGAGCGACCTTTCCCTTGCCGACCTGGAAACACTGAAGCAGGATATCAAGACCGGTGCGGTTCATCCGATGGCGGTGAAGAAGCAACTGGGCCGCGAGATCGTGGCCCGCTACCATGGTGAGGCTGCTGCGGTCGCTGCCGAGGAGAGCTTTGTCAGCAGGTTCAGGGATAACCAGATCCCGGATGAGATGCCGGAGTATACTATTAACGCTGTCGCTGATCTTGCAGAAGGTACAGTGCCACTTTTTAAGCTTCTTGCCATGACGGGTCTGGTGGCCTCCAACGGCGAAGGGAAGCGAGCTATCCTGCAGGGTGGGGTTAAGGTGAACGGCGAAAAGGTGAGTGACGAATTCCTGGAGTTGAAGTGCGAAGGCACTTACATCCTCCAGGTAGGCAAGAGACGGTTCGCAAAGGTCGTGAATGTTGCGAGCTGAGAGGTTGCAGCTGGAATATATACTGTACTTCTGCGCTGTACACGCCGACTAGACAAGAATTGAGGTATTTGTCGTCAGGCGGTTAAAAAAGCTATTGACATGATGGAGAAGAGTCTGTAGATTGCACAGCTCTTCGGATGAAGGCGGTGGAAGTTCACCGATGCTCTTTAGAAAAAAATCAAGCCGCGAAAAAAAAGAGTTGACTGA
>Ga0209725_1001126_pt1 | contig 15568 bp, 20 predicted proteins | sample I18A1metaG_FD_184145 | JGI IMG/M metagenome (GOLD analysis project Ga0209725, IMG submission 184145) | Lake sediment bacterial and archeal communities from Gulf of Boni, Indonesia to study Microbial Dark Matter (Phase II) - ​I18A1 metaG... | ecosystem: Environmental > Aquatic > Freshwater > Lake... | reverse complement strand
CGGCGAATAGGATTATCCAGCCTCTCTCAAGTGAGGTTCCGCCTAAACCCTTACTCATCTCAAGTCCTCTCTACATTAAAAATAGACTCGTGGTAACTCTGTCCGTAGGGAGGGGTCGCAGGGTCACGAGCTTAACTACTGTCGCCTGAGAGATTATTACACTGTAATAATCTTCTCTTCTACGGCTATAATGGATTCAAGTCTCTCAAGGTCCTTCCCCATGGCTTCAGCAGATCTTCTTTCCAAGCGTTGACCGTTATCTTCGGCTTCTTCAACGTCACCTTCTTTCCGCATGAAGGGCAGACTCCGCTCGCCTGGTAGTCGAAGCCTTTGAACATTTGAAGCTCAATCTCTTCAAGCTGCCTCTTAACTAGGATAGGGTTCAATTGCCCGAGCTCCTTGAGGCTTCTAGTCATCTCGTCCAAATGCTCTTTCGCGTAGTCTCTACTTGGCAACCGAGCCGTGTATTTTCCAAGATTCAACTTGTCAACCTTAACCTTCACGCTGGACCCTCTTTCCTTTTCGTCTGTTCCTTCTCGATTTAGGGATCTTAACGGCGAAACGCCAACAAACCATTTCTCACTCACCTCTAGACTTGGCGGTGAATGCCCAAGATCCGACCCAAGCCCTTGAACGGTTCAGTTTGATGCGAGACCACGATGAGCTTCCGCGTATGCTTCCGAGCTTCAGCCATGAAATCCTTCAGCACTTTCAGCTTCTCGAATCTATGACCTTCCTCAAATATGATGGTCCAATGCGCGAGGAACTTCTGGTTTCGGACTAGATGCGAGACCAAGCCTGCGATCTCGCTTTTAGAGACATCTACATCTGGGTTCGGTGTGAACCGCAACTCGATGCCTCCAGGAACCGCGTACAAGCTGCTTTCAATATTTGCGAAACAAGGCTTGCTCGAGCGTTTGGAGAAGAGCCGCTACCGTGTCTTGCCTGAGACAAGGGATTTGATAGCAAGGCTGCAAAACGTCTAGAGTTATCCTCTCTGTCGAAAGATTGTGCAAGACTGAGGAAAAGCTTAATCGTACGTTTGAAGAAATCGTACATGATCAAATCAGTACCTTTTCGGTCTTGATTGAGTTGATTTGGATTGACGATCTGTATCGCAGCAATTTGTGATAACAAATCTAAGGTTATAGTCGCGTGCGATCGAATGATAACAGTCAGAATGCCTCCTCAAGAGTTCGAACATAGTGGACCAAAGTTGCATAGAATCTCGGATACATGCGTAGTTACAACTGCTGGCTCTGTTCTTGCCCATGTGGACATGTGTGAAGATGTCAAAACAGAGATGGTTCACATCAGTCAACCGTCCATAAGAGCTATAGTTGAATGTATAACCAAAAACTTCGTTGCACAAAGGAAGAGAAGAGTAGAAGATGATATTCTAAAGCCACGAGGCTTCGACCTCAAGTCTTTCTACGAAAAAGTAGGAGAATTACCGCCACAGATAGGAGTGACTATTGATAGTGATATTATGAAATACGATGGCTTCAACTTGGAGCTACTCATAGCAGGCGTTGATAGGGCAGGGGCGCATATCTATGAGGTCATTGATCCGGGAAGCTTCGAGTGTTATGACTCCTTGGGATACGACGCGATCGGATCAGGCGAACATCATGCCATAAGAACTTTCATATTCAACAACTACTCTTGTACTCTTCCCTTAAATCAGGCGCTCTTCTCCGTCTATGAAGCAAAGAAATGGTCTGAGAATGCGCCGGGAGTAGGGAAAGCTACCGATATGTGTGTGGTAGAAAAACAAAAGGTTACGGTCCTTTCAACAGAGACGATCAACGGACTAGAAGCGATTTATGAAAAGAAGATTGGGTTAGAGAGATCGCATGCAAAAGATGTCGCGACTCTAATCGACAACCTCAAAATAGAAGAATAAATCACTTCTTGGTACGAGTAGAAGACTTTCGAGCTGCCTCGGCGAGGGCGATCAAGGCTCTTCGCTCAGCTTCATAATACTCACGAAGAGCATTTGGCTTCCCTTTACTGTCTCTTACCCTCATCCCCAACCCCCAGCAACTCTATATTGATTGATACTTGAAAAATAAATATTGTCTTTGTATGATCTTGCTAATAGCAAGAAGAACACCACTTTCTACCCCATTCAATATACCGCATAATTGTATCTGGCCTGTATATCTTGAACAAAACTTGACTTATTTAAATAGATTTCAAAAAAGAGTCGGAATAGAATTCAATCTTAACCGGCTCTTGAACTGAGTTCTAAATAGCCTCGACCTGCCGATTTACATAGGTCTGTTCTATTTACAATATATTTAGTGCTCCGCCGAGAGTCGAATAAGGCTGAAATAGGTGTTTCCTAGCCCAAGGAAGCTTATTTCTATCTTCCATTCAGCCAGAAGATGAATTTCAAGCCTTTTCATATCTTGGAATCGCCGTCAAGAAACATTCTGAGCCTTTCGCTATTCCAAAGCTCTCTTGGCACTCAAGGAATGTGGATTCTAGACCATCCGTCAATTGCTTCAACAACCGAGTGCTGAAGCTCTTCCATGATCCTATGTCTATGATCTTCCGACTTCGCTTGGTTCACCTTGTCGGTAACAAGCTTTTGCAAGTTCGGACCCAACAGAAAAACTGTTGCGAGAACCTTTCTTTCAGTCCCTTCAGTGATAGGAACGAAGCCGAAGCCATCAGGGGCAGTTATCGGTCTTTGATACAAAAGACCATAGAGAGTTTCGGCGATTTGTTCAACATACTCTTTATGAGTGCCGTGAAAATCTTTGAATTGAGCACCCGTACGCGTACTGTATTCTCGCAATATCTCTCCTGGAGGAACCGGCGACGCAAAGTCTGTCTCAAAAGAGATTGCTCTATCGTTTTTCAATACCTCAAAACATTTGTCGAGTAGTTTCTGGCGAAGAGTGTCCATCGTCATGGTTTGAACTTCCTTTTTCACTCCTAGGAAGTTCACTAGGTCAAAGTGCCTCTCTGCAGTTCCATTTGGATTCCTTATCGTTGGTATGCACCTTACATTCATGACTGGAAGGCCGATGATACTTAGCTTGTTAGTTGCTGAATCTCGAATGAGAAAGTATAGGTCCTTCGGAGGAGGTATGTGATTCTGCTGCATTCTAACCCATCCTGTTACAATATCTGTGATATCAATAAACTCGAAGCCGTGAGTCTTTAGGGCTGAGAGATATGTGTTTTTCATAGCACGGACAATATCGTCTTGAACATCATCCCAAGTCTTACCCGCGATGCGACTGTAGACCTCAATGGCCTCTCGAATAAGCTCTGACTTGCTTTTGCCTTTCTCCTTCTCAAGAATATTGAGACTCTTAAACCAAGGATCTGTTTCACTGTATCTGATTCTGACAAATTTCTCTTTCAAGTTGGAAGCCGTCGTAGCCACACTCAGGCTAAACGTAGCTACAAACCATATATTAAACTTTACTTAGACTTTACTCGAACGCTATTGCCAATAACTAATCGCAAGGTTATACGGCTCGGAAATGCCAGAGCCATCGTCCCTCCGATCGACTGGTTTCGGACTTTTAATCTGACCAAAAGAGAGAAAGTGCGAGTCTTGGTTCTTTACGACTCAATCTTAGTGGTTTTGCCTCCGAAGCGGCTCGACCGTGATTTCCTTCTACGTGAATTTTCACATCTTCTGGATCTAGCTGACCAGTACAAAACGGCGGTTGCCGCATCGACTTGATTGACGATTATGAGGGGCTTGGGCCCGCCGGAACCTACGCGACCCAAGCCGAGGTGCGGACTTCTGGGAGCTGAGTCAATGACACCTCAGAATAAAAATAGGCTCACTGTTGCGGACAAGATTAGGCTCTACGCGAACTTCTCTTGTCCTGAAGGCAAGCTCCATCGAGACATGCTGGAGTGCCAGAGGATAGACTGCCCTAGTGGTGTCGCGTGTTTTTATTACCTCCTTCCAGACAGAAACCTCCTATACTATGCCACGAAGGCTCAAAAGAGCCAAGTGACTGAACAGCCTCACGGTCCCTTTTGCGGGTCATGTCACAAGTACCGCGAGTCAAGTTGCACTTTCTACTCTCTACGGGATGTCATTGAACCCCAAGACCAAGCGTGTTGCGATTTTGAAGTCAAAATGACTCGGAGAAGATGAGCATGTCTGAATGTCCGGTCGATTCTAGTCGTAGATGGGAAAGCTGTCCGCAAGTGAGCCGAGAGAGTTGCTCCCGAGTTCAGTTGGGACTCTGCCCAGGACAACCTAAGCCTGAAAAGGGAGGAACGTATCACATTGAACCGCGTCACTATGGTGACTACAAGGACGCCATTCGACCAGTCATCAAACTTTTCACTGCAGAGCATTTGTACACCAAGGCTCAGCAACGTCTTTCAGAAGATGGAGAGTTTCTCGGTGGCAGAAAGGTTTGGAGTGTCTACTTAGGTTGGCAAGAGCGGAACTACCCACCTATCGTCGTCTTGGACACAGACGGATACGTGAATGTCAAGAACCTTGACATGGCCTTGGTTTCGGAGGAGGACCCGAAGTCACTTGCAGAGTATTTGAAGGACCTACCGGACAGGGAAAGAGCCAGAGTCGTTGGAGTACTCAGATCGTGGGGAATCAAAAGCGACAATCTAGACATACCGACCGAATTGACGAAAGCCAAGATCGCGTTTCGACCTGTGCCTAGGCTGAAGGACCCTTCAATACTCACCAACATCGACTGGCATGAACTGGTCGAAAGTATCGTGGCGTGGAAATGCAGGAAAGATGAGAGGCTTAAGCTCGTCCACAAGTCTCATCTCATACGTGGATCTGACCAGCGACTTAACGATCACAGTCTCCAGTTCACCAATTCAGGGCCTGGTAAAACTGAGTTCTATGATAAAGCTGGATACAGGTTTGACAAGGTTACACCTCGAAGTTTTCTAGGTTTCGCCAAGAGTCCAGAAGAGGTCTATCCCGGTGTCATCGATGGAACAGAGTTACCGATCGGTATCGACCAGATTGAGTCGCAGGGAGCTCAACAAATACTTTCCTACCTCTTTTCAGCCATGGTTCAAGGGGAAGGCAAGGTTTCGAGTGGGAGTGTTTCATTCACTGTCAAGACTAGTTCTACCTTTAACATTCTTGGAAATCCTGTTGGGTATGCGTCCGACACGACAAAGAGTTTCGGGTCCCTCATCGAACACATGAGTTTCAATCCGGCGATAGGCTCTAGGTTTGGACTCATAGTCTACGGCAAGGACTTTCAACCTATCGAGCGAGAGTCGAGAACCCTAGACGGATGGGAGGATGCCTTTCGACTCTTTCGTGCTGTCGAGGAGTTCGCTCTTCCATCATTACGTGAGATCCGCGAACATGCAAGAACTTGGGAGTGGATGAAGCAAGAGATACCCCAATACTTTGAGACAGTTCGGTCAATAGTTGAAGGCGTTGAAAACGAGACTGTCCACGACTTTCTCATGGAGCACGCTAGGGGAGCTCAGCCAAGGATCAGAAACGCTGCGCTAAATGTCGCCTTGGCAGAGCATCTGAAAGAGATCGCTCTTAAAGAGTATGAACTTGATGAGCTATTAGGGGAAGCTGACGACTATCTCAGTCGTCTAGTTGACTGCAACATTCAATCAATAATCAACATCGCAAAAGCGTATGAGCAGGAGATTGAGGCCTATGCTTCAACGTTCTTCAGAAACCTACCCGACTATATGACGCAGATCGTTTCGGCTGTTGAACTCTATCGGAGGCTAAAGCCAGAGTCACCTACTATTCTTTTGAAACAAATTGCTTACCAGCCACCTACGGGCTACTTCAGTAAGGCGATCGAGAAACTTCTTAGAAGAAAGAACCTCGAAGACATAAGCACCAAGCTCCAGAGGTACTTTGGTTTTCAGCTAAAGCGACTAGAGGGCGACGTTGAGATCTTCTACACGAAGCTTGATGCTTCCAGCTACATCACGCCTGTAGGCCGACTCTTATCTGGTCTACCCGATTTCCCTGTTTCCCCAATTTCCCCATTTCCCCGCCATTCCAGAGACACCTCTTCTTCCGTATTAGAACTGAACTCGAATAGACCTGAACAAGAGCCTGTCTGTGAGAGCGGGGAAAAAGCGAAAACGGGGAAATGGGGAAAAGCAGAACCTTCCTTTGAGGAAGCGAAAGGTAGCGAGGGTGTCTGCGAACTCTGCAATCGGTCAGGAGGTAGATGGTGGGCTTTCGGCATAGTCGCCGACAAACGACTCTTGATTTGTGATTCCTGCAAGTCCAGTTTTAGCAGAGAGGGAGGGGCATCCTCTCCCAGACTTATTCAAGGTGATGTGGGTTGACAGCACCTAGCCAAGAGAAGATACCCCAACCTAGAGTTGGGGATAAACCCCTTAAAGAGAATGTCGATCGACAAGGTCCAGAGAGCTCTAGGACCCAAAGCAGTAAGGAAGATGAGAGCTCAAACGAGCGAACCCAACCGCTTGAATCGATGCTGGCGCCAACAGGCATAGTGAGGCCTGCGGTGCCGATAGATGAGATCGCTGCTCACATGCAACTCTTCCAACAGTTGAAAGTTAAGCTTCTCAGCAGAGATGATGTCGTCATAATCAAGGAGAAGCCTTTCATCAAGCGTTCTGGCTGGCGCAAGTTCGCTTTAGCCTTCAACATAAGCGACGAGATCGCGAACGCTGAACGCGAGGACCTAGGTGAAGGAGAATACGTCTGGCGGATCTGGGTTAAATGCACAGCTCCTAATGGCCGGACATCATTTGGAGTCGGCTCATGCTCCACGAGGGAGAGGGAATCATTCGCCCATGAAGAGCATGACGTCTATGCGATCGCTCATACTCGAGCGAAGAACCGAGCTATCTCAGACTTGATCGGGTCCGGCGAAGTTTCAGCCGAGGAGATTCAGGGTCTAGGCGAGATAGCGGTTCCTCCGAAGCTTGTTGAACCTGAAATCTCAAAGCCTTCTGAATTGGTCGTAGTCCGTTTCGTCCAGGATGTTCCTCAGATAATCGGAGTTGACTTGAAGACCCATGGCCCTTTTAGAGCTGAAGATGTAGCGAGCCTTCCGAGAGAGAATGCAGAAGCACTTGTGAAACAGGGACTCGCAAAGACGATACCTAGCCCTGCAGTTCCCGAACCTTCAACCTTTGAGATAAGAGGCAAGGATGGGTCACAGCTAGCCATAGCTGAAACTACGTCGGAAGGTGTTACGATTGAGCCGACGGTCACGGTGAAAGCGGATCTTTCAGTCTTCAAGAGCTTTCTCATTCAGAGAGTTCTAATTCCCCTAACCGAGAAGCATGGCGGGAAATATCGGCTAGACGCGGATAGCGAAGGCTACTTGACAGAGATCTCGCTGGAAGGCTTGAAGCTCGATGAGAAGCTGATCAAAGAGCTAACCGGAGCTGTTCGTTGGACTCTTGAACGCGCAGTCGAGAAGACTGGAGAACCCCAAACATGAGCGAACTCCAGCCTGAAAGGATCACCGTAGGCGGTCTGCATGAAGACGATTTCCAGTATGCGTTAGCCAACGAGCCTCCAGGATTCGTTCTCGTCGCGTTTCAGTTGAGCCTTGACCGATATCACTGGGAAGCCGTCTACGAGAGGAATCAAGGACAGTTTCCATGATGGAGAAAAAGAGAGAGGACCTAATCATGTGTCCAAATTGCCAAGTTCCGAACTCTCCCGATTCCTCAGAATGCTACGGATGCGGCTTTGAACTCACTAAAGAATCCATTAGCATTGAACTCTCCAGAAATCAAGCGCGTTTTCTAAGAACCCTTCTCAACATCTTCTGGTCCTCTTTCAACCGCTGGACTCCGTTTCACAAACTGGCTGACGAGTATCCCGGATTCGACCTAATAGTTCTCGCAGATAGAATCACTCGCAAGCTTGAGCATGCTCTAGGAGAACGATAAGAATGGGGAAATGTCCAGTCTGCGGAGCTGAGACATTCGGGACAGATGATCCTCGCATCGACATCTGCATCAATTTTCGAGCGCATGGCGGTCAATATTATAAGCTTCTCAGAAAGAGACCGCGACCCCAATTCGATGAAGATCCAGAGCTCTCTCCTGAAGTGAAAGAAGCCCTAGCGAAAGCTTGTCCAAGCGGAGGATGCGACGATGGCTAGGCGAATCGTTGAGACACATCCAGAGATCAAGGACCACATCTTACTCTTGGCCGAGTACGGACACTCAGTCCGGCAGATAGCGGAGATGGTGAGCAAGGTTAACGGTCAGAAGGTCTCCAGCACTCTCGTCTGGAAGACGTTACGGAACTATCGTAACGAATCTGAGGAACCGTTACGACAGAATCGAAACAGCGAGTGCCCTAGCTGCTTCTCCCACCTAATACTCGAATTGAACAATCCAGAGGACCCTGACCGCTTTGTTTGCGCACTATGCGGCTTGGTCCTTGAAAGAAAGATCCGCTTCATCGTTCCAAAGGAAACTCAGCTTGAGAGCTACATGCCTTCTAACCGATTGAACTTCAGTCGGCTCGGACAGGGGAATCCAACTCCGCTTTTGATTCAAGCCATAAACTCAGCCAACCCTCAGTTCAAGAAGCGGAACGGCGACTACCGAGAGTTCATGTTGAAGCTTTGGGAGCTGAAGGCCCACTTAGGCATCGACGACCGCCTCAAGAAGTTGAAGGACAGAGCATCAAAGCGTCTGGCTGAACTAGGATTTTCGAAGAGAAGACACTTCGTTATCTCAGATCAGGTTGGAAGGCTCATCGAGGCCTTCTTTGAGCGTCACGTTCAAGCTCTGCCGGAATGCTTCCAAGTCAAGGATTACAGCATCATCATCGACAGCGCTATCGCCATCATACTTGAGAGCTATTATCCTGAAAACAAGTGTTCTCGGCTTCAAGCGGACTTTCGCCTCAAGTCTTTGATGAAGCAATTCCTTCCAAGAAAGGTTGCAGCTCAATGAGTCAATCGGAATCCTGTAGTAGATGCAGAAAGCCGGGACCGATTGCGCTGTACGTCAAGGATGAACGTCACCCGGTTTGCTCTCGATGCTGGAAGAGAATCGTTGAAAGCGGTGAGGAATGGGAATGAAAGAAGCGTCGAGAGTACTAAGGTGACGTATGATGGATGAGAAAGAAGGTCCATAAGTTTTTTTGCCACCCTGAGATATGTTAGGATATGCCATTAGCAATTAGATGGTCCTATTTTACCAAGGAGGATGTTGCTAGAGAGACAGCCAACTACGGGGTCTATGAGCTGGGGAACGAATATGATATTCTATACATAGGGGAAGGAGCTGTTTACACACAGCTTATGTCTCACTTCTCCACAGGTAGAGCACCAATAGTAGGCGCTTCATATTACAGAGTCGAATATACAGGCGGTAAGGATAGAGCTGTGCAAAGACAAAACGCTGAATTGCATGCCTACAAAAGAAGACACGGGCGCTATCCAAAGTTCAATCGACGGAAGGGGTAATCCAGAAATAGTCGAGACGCTAGAGTTTGGTATATGAATCCTTGGCAGGATTGTCTCCGGAGATTTGATGAACATTTTTACGAGAGGATGATTGACCGTTCACTGCCAAGAAATCAAGTTGAAACAGCACTTTTACAAGGGATGAAGATCCCACTAAGCCAAAAGGGTCTCTCAAGGAGAACAAGAATATGAAGTCCACCCGGGTGAACGGTTCTCCTAGGAGAACTTTGCATTAGACTTGACCGTGAATAAACCCTTTTTCTAAACTTTTCTATAGTTGCACGGTGTTACGCAATCGCTCGGACACCTGTCTATAAAATGCGATGGGAAAAAGACAGGCATTAGTCTCCATCCTCTATATAGCATTCTATCATCACGACTGACAATGCAGGTGTCCTCCTTGATTTTTTCCCTAAGTTTTCTTGCCGACTGTAATACCATGGCGTCTTTAACGGTAACGCATAGATTTAGCACGGTCTCATAGATCTCTTCATGTTCTATCTCGGGAATTTCCGCCGATTTTATGTTTTGTCGGATTAGTCTGATACTCTCATCTATTACTTCTTTGTCATGTTTTGACAACACTTCGCGCTTGACTTTCTCCAAACCTAGTTTCTTTTCTCGTTCTCCTTTCAGAATGCCTAATAATTCTGATAGTACAAAATCTGAGGTCAGCCCCTTGATATGTCCTGAAGCCACTTTGTCTAGAAACATCACCGAACACGGATAGGTATCGGCTCTTCTCAGATAGTCTTCAAGTATGTTTGTGTCAACAAAAACAATCAAGTTGACATTTCACTCATACAAGTCCCGTAGCGCATTTCTCGCTTTCCTAAAGGCTTCTAGGTCAGGTTTCATTTCCAGAATTCTCAAGCCAAGTCCTTCATCATAGACGTAACTCCACTTTGGCGAGATTTCACGCGTCGTTTGTGAAAGGCTTTCGAGAACCGTGGTCGCTGTCTTGTAGAAAAAGGTCAATGATTGACAGGCCCCGTTCATTAGTGCGTTGAAGCCATTATCCCTAAACAAGTAGTTAGAGATGCTTATGGGCGTAGAAAGGATCTTGTCCACATCAGGAACTTCTAGAGACAAGACTTACCCACTGCTTAAACTACTTTATCAGCTTCTTGAACTCTTCTGCTATATCTATTAAATCTTTTCCTAGTTTAATCTTCTCATCAGCAGAAAGCTCCATTAGTTTGGAGAGTTGGCTTTGAACGACAGTCATCCTTATTATGAGTTTCATGAACACACCGATAGTTTCCGGTGGGGCCTTTCCTATCAGTGTTTCAAGTAATCGTGGGGATTGCCCAATCGTTTTGAAGGCTAGAAACGCTTCTTCATAGTTCTTCTCAACTTTTCCGAGGGTCTCTGCAAATTTCCCTATCGCCGACATCATATCTACAACTAACATGGAAATGGTCTTTATGTCGGTTCTTTCTAGGATCTCCTTTACCTTTTGGAGCTCCTCGGTCAAAGTTTCTCCCCTTAGCAACTATTCACGCGAACTTATATAACCTTGTAATCGGCTTTCCAAGCCAACATCTCGCGCACGCATTGCTTGAACTGGGTTTCTCCCAAAGTCCCAGAACAGGTGTATACACAATGAAGGATATCGCCGAACAGGAGCAGGCCAGAGCTCGTCGTCTCGAGGTGACATCTAGCTTAGTTCTCCTGGGGGAACCTGTGCTAGCGCAAGTTGTCGCGCGACAACCTAGAAATTCTCTTAGATTTGATATAGTTTTCCCGGGAAAACTGGATTATTGATATCAATAATCTATAACCTACAGGTTGTCACAAGTGACAACCTCACAGAGAAGTCGAGGTTCTCGCGCGAGAACCCTTCATTAGACTTGACCGCGTACAGGTCCCTTTTCTAAATGTTTCACTTGCGACATAAAGATGATTTGACGGATAGACGCCTGTTTATACCTAATGTCTTACTGGACGAAACGCTAGATTTAGACGAGTTCACTGTTTTGGAGGAGTTTGTTTGACAGTAATTGGCGAGACGATGAACTTGCATCTCCCAGTAGAAATAATTGTCGTGTCTTCGAAGGGGAATGAATCCACATACTCGTCATTGCATTGGGGTTTGTGGTAGAAGACTAGGGCAGCTTCAGCGCGCTCCCGATCTGGACTCGTAATTCCAGCAAATGAAAAGCATATCTCTGATCCTTGAGGAATCTTTTTTCGCCACTCTGGCCACTTCTCATGTTTGGATATGCGATCTTTAACATCCTCGGCTTCACCAATGTAAATCAACTTATCTAAGGTGACAGTACCTTGCGACTCCTTATCTTTCGGTTCGTTGTATCTGCAGACGTAGACGAGGTAGACCCCCGAGCTTGCAGGCATATGTGCTTGGTTCACCTCACGCCAGTAACCGTCGAAATTCAACTCGATTGTCTTCACGACCTTTTTTCTCTCCTCATTTTCCTGTGATAATAGTTAGCCTATGATAGAATCCATATTATGGTTAGTCGGTAGTTCCTTTATATACTCTGCTGGAATCTCTGGCAAGGCATGGTGATGGTTCTCCTACGAGGCCCTCTATTATAGCTCGATTACTCTTACCAGAAGTTTCGGACAACGCTCACTATTTTTGTTATAGATGAACTATGACCGAGAAGAAAACTCAAACGATCTTGAAGCTGAAGCAAACTGTGCCCTACGACATACAAACGGTTCTCGAATCAATCTTTTTCCGCTCATACTCAACCAAGCCCATGCCTAACGGCCACAGATTGAAACATTTGAGGAAAGAGCGGATAGTCGTGATGTCGGTTGACATGGCTAAGAAGGCGTTGGACCTGATGAACCATGTCCGACAGAGGCAGATCGAAGGACAGCCCTACCGAGTCAAGGAGTGGAAAGAATACATCTCCAACAATGGCCTGACAGTGAGCACTTACGAATCCATCAAGGCAAGGCTTCTCGCGTCTGGCTTGCTACGCCAAGAAAGCGGGATATTACGTGTCTCAAGCCCAACAGAGTTTGAGTCTGTCTTAGCAAGGATGCTGAATGCCGTTCAAGTCTGGAGAGAATACGGAAGGTGACGTAAAATGGATAGGAAAGAGGATCCAGTTGAGAATGCTATCAAGACCATAGAGTTTTGGATCGAGAAGCTCGAAAAGGTCGAGCAGAAGCTTAGAGGTCGGATCGAGCGGGAAAACCATTCCTCTACTTAGGAGACGCTGTATTTTCCTCGGTCAAGAAAAATTCTTGCGAATGGATCGCGGATAACCTGTATAAATTCCTTAATCGTAATGTCCTGATCTTGAGTTGCAAGATACGCAAATGCCATATTGTAACGCCGACTTCTCCGTCGGCAGTCCAAACGCATGCGATGCCAAATATGATGGCAATACGCGGTCTATGACAGAATTTGAATACTTTATGGTCTTCACTTCTGACTTTTTTTGAACGCTTCCTCTAACCGTCTTAAGACGTTGGTTTCTTCCAATTGGTCGCAGAAATCCCAAGCTAGTTTCAATACTTCTTCTCGTTGACGTACTCTTTCGAGATACTTTCTCAAATGCTCAACTTTCAATTCACCTGCAATAGGCTTACCGTCTTGAATTCTGAAATAGTAGCTTGCACCTTCGAAGGGGCCAACATTCGTATCTACTTTACTGACCATTTCTATCGTGTATGCTGCAAGCATTTGCGCATAATCTACAGGTAGATCTGGTCTCCAAAATTGTTGGAGTATCATATTTCCGCCTGTTACGAAACCGATACCAATGCATGCGAAACCCGGCGTGTCCTGGACTGGTCTACTTAAACCGAGGTTGTCAAAAACATAAATTGAGGCTTTTCCATAAGGATCAATCCCGCATAAAATCATGCTCAGATTGATATCCAAGTCTTCTTTCCTCCATTCTGCCAATTTTCCGACTAGCTTAGTTTCAATTCGTTCAACCGCGGTTTCAAACTGACTGGCGGAAGGATGAATACCTTTCCATTGGGTCTCAGCCAGTTCCATAAATTCCTTTTCTGCGAGCCTGACAGCATGTCTAACCATCGATTCGTATCCAGCTCCTGCCGCTATTGCTATATCCACCTCTTTCTCAGTACCTGGGTTAAGTGCTATTGGAAAGATCTTTTGGACCCTGTAGGCTAGTCCCCCGTACACTGTCGCTTTTGAATCAGCACATACTAGGACTGCCTCTCCTTGCTTGGTAGCACATTTCAGAGCGAGTATGAGAGTCATGTACTTGCCCTCATTTGATGAGTTCAAACGGAGTCTTGCTTTGGCAGCTCATGACCAGTAATCCAGTGCAGTATCCCTATGGAATAGAATTTTCCTTCGGTGATGAACCTCTCTTCGAAGTCTTCAATTATCGGTCTAGTCACTTTCAAGATCGCTTGGTCATTGGTTTTTGAAGCAGTGTCGTGTATAGGTTTCAGCACAGTATATAGTACCCTGACTCCATAAGACAATTCAATCGGTGTAAAGCCGTAGCCAAGCCACGAATAGAACAAGTTCAGAAAAGCCCTCGCTGGTCTACGTCCTGAAATTCTAGCGAATTCTAGGGCTGAACGTATCTCATCGACGAACTTTGGATTTACTCTGTAGGTGTAGAGGACCCTCTTCCTTTCGATTTCTGGTCTTAAGCGAGTTATTTCTATCATCTTCAACAAGTCAAGTAATTCTAAGAAAGAGTTCATTATGGCGTAGCGGTTGATTTTTCTTGAGCCCTTATCAGCCTCATTCCTTATTCTCTTTCTTATCTCCAAGAACTTAGGTTGTACATCAAGGCTGTCCAGTGATGATTCATCATTGGACAAATCCAATCCTCCTTTGAAAGATTAGATTCAAGATTGGGGTACTAGTACATACCCAGATGTATATGTTTGTATCGGATAGCAATTAGGTTTAGTCCAACGTATCTCGGGCTTCTTGCTTGAGACCTTGAGATTGGATTGAGGAGGGCACTCAACCTTGCACTTGGTCAACGACTTGCCCTGTAAGGTTCATGTCCTTGAGTTTAGATAGAGTGAGTGCAATTATTTCTCGTATCTTTATCTTTGTTAGATCCTTCTCTACGGCTGTTACCACCATTGTATTTGGCCCAACACGTCTAGCCCAAGCGCTTCCTATAGTCGACCGCGTCTCTGAAGAAAGATTGTCCCAATTTCTTGAATCCCTAAGTGTTTTGATTTGTCTGACGATTTCTTGTGGCATTTCCAGCAGTCTACCCTGATCAATAAGTTGCTTCGCCCAACGAATAGCTGGTTCTCGATCTTTTTCATCCAACTTGACTACTCTAGTTTTAGGAGACAGCGCTCGATCTAGTATTTGCACAGCAGCATCAACTGGTATTCTATCTCTAGAGAAGTTTAGTAATTCGATTTCAGCATCGATCATTCTTCGAAGCATATCCGAGCTTACTGTGACCTTGCTCATCAGATCTGTCATTTCCACAATCTTGAAAGTTTCACCACGCTTCTCAATGACAACGGCGTACAATAAGTGTGGAACGCCTTGATGCATATCTGCATCGCCTGACATTCCCATGTAGTTTCCATCGCCTTTTCCCTTTGAACTATAAAGAGCGAGTTCTATCGCTTTCACAATAGGATGGGGATGAAATGGATCTGCTAGTTTCGGTTGAATGCGTCTCGAATACTCTAACACAGTTTCCTCTGTAGCGGGCAAGAAGATTTCTCCCAATATGATTCTACTAGCGATTTTAAAATAATTACTAAAGACAGTAGCTGGCTAGAATCATATCTATCTAAGAACGGCCGCCACCTCAATTCGGCTTAGGCTTCCTTCAAGGTCTTGAGGTCCCGTGCCACTCGGCGCATCTCATTCTGAAGTTCGGCTAAGATCTTCGCTTGCGCCGCCATCTCTTCCTCAAGCATCCTACGTCCTGAATGAGCTAAAGCTAGGTCCACGCGTAAACGCTCAATCTCTGCTTTGCTGGCTTCCAGTTCTTTCTGAAGGTCGTCCGTCTTCTTGCTAGCGCTGAAGTCAGCGGTCATGTATTTGCGAGCGATTTCATCCAAGTCGTGGCTGTCAAAATAGTTTTCACGGGACCCAGGCAACCTATGGCCCATGAGAGCCTCTTTCGTATCTTCATCTATAGGCGAGGCGTTCAAGACTTTGCGGAATGATTTGCGGATCGTAT
>Ga0209725_1001125_pt1 | contig 15579 bp, 13 predicted proteins | sample I18A1metaG_FD_184145 | JGI IMG/M metagenome (GOLD analysis project Ga0209725, IMG submission 184145) | Lake sediment bacterial and archeal communities from Gulf of Boni, Indonesia to study Microbial Dark Matter (Phase II) - ​I18A1 metaG... | ecosystem: Environmental > Aquatic > Freshwater > Lake... | reverse complement strand
CTGTACGTGTCCAAAACTCTCCTTTGGAAACCACTGAAAACAGCGTCGTACAGGTCACTAGCCCTATTGAGTCGTTCTTTTACTCTTTCCACCATTGGACACCGAAGATATACTTAGTGTTCGTATGCATAATTAGAGCTTACGTTTGGCTTAGCAATACTGTTACTCAAGCCAGAAAGGAGTTCAGATCTGAAAAAATCTTCGCGCGATATCCTAGGAGGTTTCTGAGAGGCACAGACCGATTCTGTTAGTGATCAGACCTCTATGCTTCATCCGAGAGAACGTTTGCTTTGGAAATTCCCCTTTAGAATTGCAGCTGATGAATTATAGTCATGACGATTGCGATTTGATGGTTATTTCATCCTGCTCAGTCGAGATGAAGGTAATCTCGGTCGTCTTCATCGATCTGTCGTCGAAGAATCTCCAATAGTTGGAGCTGCAGGAGACTATGGGTGGGTATTCTGTTTTGAAATCGATTGTGATATTGAATCCTGAGGAACCTCGTACTATAAGTTTCAGTTCCGCTGGCCTATTGCTAACATTGGCTTGAATCGGGTTGTGGAGAGAGGGTAGGACTGCTGTTACGTTCTGAAGATTTAATGGCTCGGATGGATACGATGACTGGAAAGTTAGGTTTCCAGTGATGAACTTCGGTGAGAAGGGGATTCTACCGAGTGAAGTTCTGTCCTTGAAGAAGGTGTAGGCTAGAAGGTATTTTCCGCTGACCCAGATGGGGTCCTTGCCTTCATAGCCATCGGTCTCCGTTAGATACCACGGATCATTCGATAATCCGGCTTCCGCGTACGCTTCGAGGATGTCGTACGCCATCTGAGAGTACTTTGGAGCTAGTCCTATTGCTGCGAAGACTGATCGGCTGCTCGCCGTTTTGTCGTCTTTCCTCCATTTTATCAGCCATGAGTTCTCGTTCTCACGAAGGTTATTGACTAGGTATTCTTTCAGCTGGTCGACTTTCTCATCTCCGTCGATGAATGAAAGTGTCGTTCCTAACTGGAGCGCTGTCCCGTAGGCTTGCTCAGGGTTGCTTCCGAATATGCTTGTCGGAAACCAGTTCCATGTCTGATTGTAGAAGTGGGCGATGAGGTCGTTCGCGTACAATACATAGCGCCCGTAGCCTTCTATATCATTCACTAAGGTCCTAGCGATTTCTGCCGCAGCTATGAGAGCTGCGTATTCGAACGCACTGTCTACGCTAGCGGTCAGGTCTTTGATTTCGACGATTTGGATTCCATCTTCTGTTCGGTACGCGTCTACGTATGCGCATGGTTGATGGCGTTCCGGAAGCCACATTTTCGTGAGAGAGTCCGCGACGTTTCTCAGTATCCGATAGTTTCTCATTCCCCATGCTTTATCGAAGCATGAAAGCGTGTAGTATTCGAGGATGAATGCTGCGACGTGAACCGGTTTGTAGTCGTTCCAGTAGTCTTCCCAAGTCCCATCGGTTCTCAGATATTGGATTAGGCTTTCAAACGGCATCTTGGGGCTGTTTTTAACGTTTGGATACCAAGCTCGATTATAGTAGGTCACCAATAGATCCTCCATCGTGTCAACAATCGAGGTGTCGCCTTGATCTATTCTCCAGAGTGTGTAGGCGAGGACTGTCCAACGAAGGAAACGGTCACCGTAGATGATCCTGCTGCTATCGTTTTTCTTCAAAGCTTCCGTTACCGCTTCTAATTCTTCGGCTTGGATTCTCTCAGCCTTCAAGGCTGCTTCCTCAATCGTGCTGAGACCCGCTCGATAGCTGACTTCTGGTTGCTTGAAGGCAATGTACCAAGAGCTGAGAACTACGATCAGGACTATGACTAAACCGCCGATTGTTAGAGTTCGCCTCAACGATTCGGCCCTTCAGAGTATCTTGGAACCATTCATGCTCTTGGATTTTTCGAAACTTTGCGTTGGAAAGGCACGCCGTTTCACTGCGATGCTTCAGCGGCCGGAGCGTGCTCAAGAATATAGTTGTAGGAGAAGAACCAGAATAGAACCAGGTAAAGTAAGGTCAAGATTGTCCCGGCGTAGTCGTGGAATACGACCGCTGGAAGATAGCCCACATAGAAGGCGAGTAGGACGACGAAGACTATTCTGAAGAGGTTCAGTAGGAAAATTCCTTCTGCGCCTAGAATTATGCATAAGGCTTTGCTTCTTCTCGTAAACGGCCCTTGCAAACCTGTAAGCAAAGTGAATCCGAAGAGGATTAGCGATTGCCACCCCACACAGTTCCACGCAATGTAAACGGTTAGCGCTCGACCCGCGGACTGTATGTGTAGGTACTCGCTTGAGACGAGCGTTTGGATTCCAAAGAGGTATTGGAGTATCGCTGCGACCATTTTCACCTCTATCGGAACTACAACATCATGGATGAAAGTGTACAATTGGATTCTCATCACTATTGCAGTTAAAAGCTCGTTAAAGCTACTGACGAAGGGCAGAACCATGAAGAGCACAGCTGCTATGACTATTATGTACTGATAAGTCCTTCGAGCGATCAGCGGTTCCCCCTCTGCTACCAATAGAATCAATTCCCTGCGAGCCATCTACAGCTATATTGTAAAGATGCGTCCTCTTTTAAATTTCAGAAGCTTCCAAGCCAACCCTCATCCCTCCCAACCTCGTCGAGAATTGATACGAAAGTTATCGATCGTCTCTTTTGACCCTTCTCAACCGCATACAAGTTCCTAAGTCGAATAGCGAAGGTTGAATTGCACTTCCTGCAAATAATCTTGTAGTCAGCAATCTCCTGATCTTTGCCTTGAACAGCCTCAATCCTCTTTTCCATTATCTGCAGTTGTTGGACATTCTGATTCGAGCAACGAAAGCACTGTTTGAGCTTGATGGATTGAAGCCCTCGAGTACCCAGCGGCGCGTATATCTGATCCGGAAGCTCCTCGATCGATTTGTCTTTCATCCATGGAGCCTTCGATTTTCGTAGGTAAGGTGTAGAGGCCATGACTATGGTTTCAGGGTTAGTCTTATTAAGATTTAAATTGTTACGAACGTCCGATACTTGTAGTGAGGCTGATCTCGTAATGTCGTATATCTGTCCTTACTGCGGCTGCATGACCGGTTATCCGACTGAAGCTATGCCATACATGGCGTATCCATCGAAGGTCTGTCGATTCTGCGGTGGACTTGCGACTTGGATACCTCAATACCAAAAGTGGTACTGTTTCCACTGCAACCACTACGTCTGAAAAGACAGCTCTACCATAATCGGCCTGCAACAGTAGCTAACATCGTTTCTAGAGTTTCCCAAATATTGATGCGGGTTGTAGATCCAACCATGACATGGCATCCCATAGCTACGCTGACTTCTTCAGACCATCTTTCTCATAGAATTAAGAATCTTCAGCCCTCCTTCAATAAGATAGAATAGCCCCCATGAATAACAATTGACTCAAGTAATCGATGCTATTTGCTTAGTCTTATTTCTGCCTTTATCTCGTAGGGAAATGGTAATGGAAGCTTCGAATTTCTTTTTGCTTTGAAACGTAGCGCCCAAAACAAGCTTATAAAACCGTATGATAGTCTGAAATCAGTAAAATGGGCTCTGAGAAGATCTTTGAAACTGCCCATGCCGTAACTATGGAGATGATGATTCTTCCTCCACTTCTTCCATCCTTTGAAAAAGAATAGATTGTTAGCCAATGTTTCCCACCATTTATATGGCACCCTGACTATTAGCATTCCAGCTGTAACTCTTTCGAGTTCCTTCAACACATACACTTCGTCATCTATGTGCTCTAAAAGGTGAGAGCAAATAGTTGTTTTGAACGCTTTGTCTCTTATTGGCAAATGTTTAGCATCTGCCTTGATGAGATTAGGAATGTTTTTTGGATTAAAAATTCTATCTGTTCCCGGTAACTCATTGGATCCCTTCAGCAGTAAATCGATGTTGATATCTCCCTCTGGCCTGGAGCCACAGCCAACATCGAGGATCATTTTTCCACCACACTAACGATCGCGCAACAGCCTTCACAATGCATGAAGTAGATGAGCCATCATACTAGGAATTAGCTCCAAGTTAGAAAACAGATCGGGCGTTGGTTTTGTTCGACCATTCGTCTAATTCGTAACCATTGAGGTAATGAGAAAATACTTTCGAAATCATAGTTAACATTTCTCAAATTCTTATCACTTGCCCCTAGCATTCATGCAGTATCTATTCCTTCTCGAAAGTTCCCCTTATCCTGAAGTTCCTTCTCTAAACGCTTTCTGACTTCAACCAGAAACTTCAATTGTAAACCTGGAATTAAATCGCCCAACATGTAGGCATAAGACATATTGAACTTAAGGTACCCTAGTCTAAGCATACGCCTCGCGGAGGGAAAAGCCCGAATCTTAAAAGAAAACTTTGTCTTCCCCAATTTGGAAAGTGAGAACCCTACCCTGCCATCTAGCAAGGATTTTGGTAGATACGGGTGTTTTTGCCCTCCATAACCTCCAGCTTTGAAGAATAGATCTTTGCGAACTACCAGAAAATGGCCAGGCGGGTAAAACCTACCCATAAGGCTCAAGAACCACTTGACCAAAGACCATAGCGCATATTGTGCCTTCAGGATTATCGGTCCGTCATAAGGAATGGTTAAACCAGTTAAAGCAACGATTGATTTATCCCTATCGAGCGTTTCTGCCACCTTTGCAAGGAAATTTGGTGGAAGAATCGTATCGGCGTCTGTGAACGCTAAAAAGGGACTTCTAGCTCGTTTTGCCCCCAGATCACGGGCATTGTGCACACCACTGTTTTCTTGGAAAATAGATTTGCAGGTGAACTTTCTCGTTGCTGTGTATGTTTTGTCGCTTGTGACGTTATCAAGGACTACAATTATTTCAAAGTCTTCGAAAGCTTGCCTGTCCAAGGAAGCCAATGTCTTGTCGATCCATTTTTCCTCGTTTTTCGCCGGAATAATCACGGAAAAATGAGGCATCAGTTCTATCCTCCAATCAATCTTGTTTTTAAGGTTTGAATTGCCGTGGACCAGGGATGAGCCATCATCGTAGGAATGGCCTCACAAGTGTTCCAACATATCGGACACTTCTCTTCCTCAACTAATTTTCTTACTTTCCTTCTCTCGGAACTTTCAATGAATTTTGTAAAGTCACAATCGTAGTCTCGTACATTCCCCATACTAGCTCCGAAGATTGTACAGGGATAAACGTCGCCGTTAGGCGCCAGAAAATACCTCACCTTTGCGCCTCCACACGGTATAACTTGTTTCTCGGGCTTGCTAAGCCAAAGACGAAGCAAGTCTATGCAGATGCCTCTTCCCTTTGCAAGTGGCGTCGCCTTTTCTTCAATAACCCCCTTAAGCTTAGGAAGGACCCTGACCAGCTTCCTCCTGAACCCTTCAACGTCGATATCCTCTTTGCATCCAAAATTCTTGTAAAGCTGACCTTCAAGCCATATGCAGTACGTAGGTTCTAAGTTGTATTCTAATTGAAGCTTCGATATTTCACGAATTACATCATCAAACCTATTTATGTTGAAAGGAGATAGAACAGTATCTGTTCCTACCTCAAAGAGATCATAGGAGGCTCGCAATTCCGCAAGTTCTCTTATCGTATCTATAGACCTATCATAGGCATCTTTCAAGCCACGAATATAGTTGTGTAACCCCTTAGGACCGTCCAAGCTCACAATCATTTGCAATTTGAATTTACGCTTGTTCAAGCTACGAGTGTCTAGTATTTGTCTGACCCTGCCACTAGTTAACTTTGGAAGTTGACCATTAGTAGTTATGAACACTAGCTTCAGCTTTTTCTGTGTTTCGCCTATGATATCAACTATTTTAGGTAAATCATCTCTTAGGAACGGCTCTCCTCCAGTTATTCCGACTACGCTGAAGCGACCGTAAGATGAAAATGCCTTCTCAATCTCGTCGCACGTCAACTCTTTCACGATTTCCTCAGGGTTTTCTCTATAATGTCGCCAAACGTTGCATTGTAAACACATAGAGTTGCACTTGTAAGTTACTGCAAATTCAACATTAAACGGCAGATCACTCAAATTGCTTAAAACAGCACTGAGCAGGACATGCCATTCCATTTGCTTCACTTTCGACATGGTCGTTATCAAGACACGGATTATTCCAACGTATTTATTATTCTCCGTCACGATATATACGCAATTTGTATCGTTAAATATTAGTGGCAGAGATTTATCTTTGAAAGTCAAGATGACACAAATTTTGATCTTAAAAAGTAAACTGTGTTGCGTGCATGGGCGAACCAGAAGGCATCTTCCGGCGTTGGTACTATTTGGCTTCTTGTCATTGTTATATTGTCGCCTTTTCCTTTTTTCCTCTGCCGAATACTTGCCCGGACAATCTATATTCTCAGATTTCTATCTCAATTTTCTTGTCTGGAAAGAGCAGTTGAGTATGTTAAGGAATCAATTCATTCCTCTTGGAGTCTATTGGTTTCCTAGCTACTTCGGGGGCTTTCGGGGCATGATTATACCGAATCAGGGTCTAGGAGATATACCAAATCTGCTCTCATTAATCCTATATGCTGTGACCGAGGACCATGTTCTCGCAGTTAAACAGATTATTTTTTTCTCGGTTTTCTCCTCCTCGATAACGTCTTACTTTTACGGTTATCAAATATTTAGTAGGCGTGATGCCTCCGTCCTTTTTTCTGTTGGATATTCGTTTAGCTCCTACTACTTGACAGAAATATATTATGGGCATCTTAATTTTCTAGTAGCAGCAGGCGCTATCCCGCTGGTTCTGTATGTTTGGGAATCATATTTTTCGCAATCTGACGTAAGGCATGCTGCATGGGCCGGCTTGTCCTTGGTGTTGCTCTTTTTTATCGAATGGCAAATCTTGTTTTTCGCCATGTTGTTCGTTTTTTTCCGCTTTCTGTACATTTGTTACGGCAAATTTCGCACAACTGAACTGAGCAAAACGGTTGTTAACTCAATAATTTCTGCGCTCGTCTTTTTAATGTGTATTTTTCCATTTATTTTGCCATATCTGTTTTCTTATTCTCTGTGGCGCGCTCCGGGCGGAGAACCTGCGTATCTCTATTTCATGAGGCTTAACCCTCTCGCTCTTACGGATATTCAAATGACAAACCACTATGTTGGCGTCTCCATCCTAGTCCTTGCGCTGATCCCAATGTTTGCTAGAAATAAACCAAGCGCAACCTCATCTTTGCATAAACGTCAGTACTTCTTCTTTCTATTTGTTTGTATTTTCTATGTTATGTACTCGACCGCTCAATATTCTCCAATTAACGTAGCGGGACTACTTCATAAAATAATCCCCCTTGCCTCTTTTATTGGGGCGGTGCACAGAAGCTCAATTTTCGTCTTCTTATCTGTGAGCGTCTGCTGCAGCATAGGATATATTACATTAACAGAGAATTTGTCGTCTTTTATGAGCACTCAAAAAGTGAGCAAGCTATCTTCAAGGACAGTAAGGAGACTAGTAAGAAGGTTTCTTCCGATCTTACTATGTATGCTGATTTTTCTGGATCTTAGTTACGATTTAGAACCAAGAACTACCTCTATGTTCATTCCGTCTTCATTCTCATATGATTTTCTCAGGCAGCAAAGCAGCGAATTCAGAGTGGTCGAAATTCCCGCTTGTTACGGTCTTCCGATGATCAGCTCTAGATATATCAGTCATGAGGTCTTGGATTGGCGCTACCCCTACACAGGTTCTCCGAGTAGCTTTTCGCAATTGTATTCTGAATTCGTAGACCTTGCCGAGAATCTATTCATCAAGAACGGGGACTTTGTAGGTAATGTCAGTGCCGACTGGAAAATAGTTTCCTCTGAAAATTGTGAGGTTCTCGTGGAAAAAACTTCTGCGATGAGTCTCATTGGTAACTCAAGTTTGATGGTATTTCTCGAGTCCTCACGAAAATATGATTTTGTAAAAATTGAACAGGAATTGGTCAATAAACCTGTACTTACAGACAATATGTTTTTATCAATCGCCCTTTATGCTCAAAGTTTCAAAAATTCAACATTAGACGTCATAGTTGGCTTGCGGAATAAAGTTTCTAGTGAGGCGACCACGGTAATTTATACAGTGGCGAATGGATCTTTAGGGGCATCTGGAACCGATTCTACAAGAATCGTAGTTCAACCCAATTTGTTATTCTGGGAGAAGTTGCATAGAAAGCTATTAGCGGATTTACCCGAAAAAAATAGAACAAAAACGTGGCAAATAGAGAAACTTTCCTTCTTGATCAGGAATACTGCGTTGAACGGTGTTCAAAACAGGATTAGGGTCTTTTTTGACATGGTTAGTATTCATAAGATCACCGACATCATTGCGAAAGCCACCTTATACGGAGTGAGGTACGTCCTCGTTCATACAAACGAAACTTTTTTTGAAAAATGGAATGGAAGCCCAGGTCTCATTGAACGCAACAATGCATTGGACGTAAAGTTCTATTTAAGCCTCATCGACGACTTCAAGGAGGTATTACATGATGATGATATCTATCTATACGAGAACAGAAACTTTCGGGGGATGGTTTTTGCTATCAAGAACAATTCGACCGTCGAGGATAGACTGAATTCTAACGCCCTTCTACCTGCCAATGCAAGTGTAAACTACAAGCGAAAAGATCCAAACACAATTTTTATCTCAGTTACTGCTGGAGAGCCTTGTTTATTATTGATCAGCCAAAACTTTGATGAGGGCTGGAGAGCTCTAGACCAAAATCAAATTTTCACGATTCGTAAAATATTTGGGATAAGTGGCATCCATCTTGCACCTGGAAACTACTCTATCTCTTTGCATTTTAGTTACTACGAGGAATCATTACTTCTGTTTCCAGCTTTCTACATACCGTTGTTGCTCATATTCTCTCTCTCGATCTTGGAGTGGAGGCGTAGACCGCTCAACAAGAGAGCTTTGAAAGGCCTTATCATATTACCACTGTCAATTTACAGTCCTACCGTCATCGCGCTCTCTCTGTTTCTTTATAAAGGGTTTTACAATTTGTACTTCGCTGGTCGCTTCATTGAGCATGGACCTGAGTTATCGCCTTTCGGAAACATACTGATGTGGTTTGGAATCTTAGTAGTTGTAGGCACAGCTCTCTTATCATTGCTACTCGAGGCTAAGGAGGCTAAACTTCTTTCCACGCAGCTAATAGTTCTTATAGGCGCCTCAAGCTTGTTCGTCATCAAAGTTTGGCTTGACCTTCAAGACTACGCCCATAAATATTGGGCGTTATTTTTATTAATTGTCGCTTTCACCGCCTCTTCCCTGCTTATCCTTCAACATAGACGTGGAGCAATGACTTTGAGGGAATCGTCGACTTTCTTTGATTTCGCGTTGAGGCTAACTCGATATGGCAAAAGTTTACCGACCTCCTTTATTGATCGCTTAGAACAGAACAGGTTTGCTATGTTACTTTTTCCAATAATTAGCCTGTTTCTAATCCTTCTATCGCCGTTTCTTAACCGAACCATTGGAGGAGTATGGTATAGCAACGCCTTCTTAGGCTACGCGCTTTACCTAACTCCACCTGGCGAGATCATTCTTTCGTTAGGAACGCTAATCATAGTGGGGCTAGCTTTCTATTCCTTTTGGCTTGAAAGAAGCAAGTCGCTCTTTACCACACAAACAATCTTGATAACAAGCGCTCTGCTTTGCCTCTACTTCAGACTTCGAATAGCTGCCGAAGGATACATCTTCGTCTCCCAGAATCCTTTAGAAAATGATCTATTACTTATGACGATTTTCTCCTTCTTAACCTCCCTTCTGTTCATAGCCCAGTACAAAAGTGGCCCGCTCGTCATTAGTAATTCTCGAACAATACACGAGTTCCTTCTTACTCCACCATTAGGGATTTTGGCCATACTGACAATCTCCCTCACCTTTCTCGCTACGCTTATCCAATATTTTTGGGCTTTCATCGCACTCTTACTAGCGAATTGCGCATTCTACTTATTCATAGCTCTTGCCTCGCTGTATTTCATATCTCACGCGCGTTTAATGAAGAGATTCAGACAGGCATCGAATAGCGATTTCTAGAATACTGCAATAATCGTTTGAGAATAATAGCCCAAATGTAAATCTTCTAGGATAACCATGGATAAATACGCGGTTGTGACCAAAACAGAACTAAGGCTTTTAAGGGTTTTTGTTAGGCTGTATTGGTGTTTAATGTACATGCGGGCGTGAAGATTTGAGGAAAATTGGGTTTCTGGGAGTTTTTTTCTTTTTTCTTCTTTTTACTTTTCCATTTTCGATTCGTTTTTTCTGGGCTTTCAGTCTTGCCCCAGTTCCCTACTTGACTCCTGACGAGTTCTTATATCCCTTCGCCGGCAAGCTTTACATCCAAGGCTTGGCTTCCGGGAACTTCTCTGTTTTTAAGGTTAATGCTGAGCACCCTCCCTTATCTAAACTGATCACTGCGCTCTTTACTTTCTTGCTTGGGCCTCTTGGTTTTTCCGATATCGGCGCACTAAGGGTGCAAGGCTGTTTTTTCTCCGCGCTCACCTGTCTCTTGGCATACTCGATCGGCTCAAGGGTGGGTAGACGCATGGGCATGCTTTCTTGGGTTCTCCTGTCTCTCGACCCTGTTTCTATCCGGTTCGCTGTTGCTTCGCTTGACGTAACCTCCCTATTCTTTGCCTCCCTGTCGATCTACATGCTCCTGAGAGCCCATCCAAATTCTTGTAGGTTATACTTGCTTTCTGGGCTTATTCTTGGTTTAGCTACGCTTTGCAAGTACTCAGCCTACCCGATAGTTTTAGGCGCCCTTACGCTGATTCTGCTTGGCGGAAGGACTCCTTTCAGGCCGGCCTCGCTAAGAATCTCGCTCGTGGCAGCCTCATCACTTGTGCTGTTGGTTTTAGGGAACCCCCTTTTTTGGCCTCCTCAGCTAATAGGCTTCTCAGGTTACAGCGCATTCCTTGAAGCCTCAAGCCGGTACACTATCGGTCCTGGAGGCATATGCCTAACTCCTCTAGACTGGCTAGAACCGGTCTTAAAGGCGTGGAATACGCCTCACGCATTGTTGTATCTATCCATGTTCGGCTTGGGCTCGCTGACCTATCCGCTTCCGATATTTCAATCCTCATATCTCCCATGGCTCTTCTTGGCTTCTCTGCTTCAGTTGGCAAGGCGAAAAGCTAGGCTTGAGGGGTTGAGGTTCAAGAGCCTACTATGGTTCTCAGCTGGCTTCCTATTCTTCTGGCTTCTAGCCAAGTCTCAGGCCGAGCCATACTACTCCGTTTGGCTTCAACCTCCGCTAGCCATTTTCTCAGCCGGCTCAATAATAGATGCGTGGAGGAAAGCGAGACGATAGTTTCAGCAATAGCTCTTCCAGCCCTACTCCTTTCCGTCCTAGCCGCGGCTAGACTGATGGGAATCTCCAAGCGCACAGCATCGATCTTCATGACATTAAACGCAACAATTGGATTGGCAATTTTCTCTGCGCTAACAACTATTCCTCAGCTAAGCATTCAAGCACTGAACACCCTTAACCCAGAAGAGGTGGTTGTGATTATGCCGCTCATCTTCACGTTCGAACTTCTTTCAGGAACGTATTTCGCGTCAAGGATTCTAGAGCTCGATTACCTGCGGTTCCTAAAGCTAACCTTAGCCGCGTTGTCGCTTACATTAGCGATATCGGTTCCGCTGTGCTTACTAGTCTTACTTTTCAAGCCCTAAAGGCTATGATGCTGTTCCCGGCGTCACGGAGTTAAAAAGCTGGCAGCTGTCTCCATTATTAATCGCGAACACAGAATCCGGAAAAGCTAGCTCTGCCATGAAAAGCCTGCAACAGTGGTCAACATCGGAGAGAATGTCTATGATCTAAGCGGCGGGCATCCTGGTTTCCAGCCCAACCTTTTTTATATAATTCTTTTTTATATCATTTCCAAATCGAGTGAAGAGTGATGACAACGCCGGAGCTCCAAGATAAAGTCACGACCCTTCGCCAGGCCGCCAAACTCGTTCCGAATGGAGCTCACATCTCGCTCGGGGGATTCACAACACAGCGCCACCCAATGGCATTTGTTCACGAGATGATTCGACAGCGCAAGCGAAACCTTCACGTTTATGGTCACTCCCCAGGCGGCGACTGGGATATGCTGATTGGCGCAGACTGTGTCCGCAGGGTTGAACTCGCTTATGAGGCTGATGAGGCATTCGCCCGCATTGGCCCTCGCTTCAGGAATGCGGTCGAGAAACGACTGATAGAGTGGGAGGACTACAGCAACTTCGGGATGGTGCAGCGGTTTGCAGCAGGAGCCATGGGGATCCCCTTCATCCCTACGCGGACTATGCTGGGGTCCGACATGCTCAAGAAGGAGGGTTTCAACCCTGAGCTCAGGAAGAGCGACCGGAAGATCGCTTCTAAGAAATTCGCAGTAATGGAATGCCCGTTCACTGGAGATGAAGTCGTCCTCCTCCCTGCAATTCAACCCGACGCAACCATCATTCATGCCCAAATTGTCGATACCCAAGGAACTGTCAGGATTTACGGGCAGAACTTCGGCGACGAGCAGCAAGCAAAGGCCGCGAAAAAACTCATCGTCACCTGTGAGGAGATCGTGAAGCCAAAGAAGCTGCGCGAGTTCCCTGAGCACAATTACATTCCGTTCTTCCGCGTCAATGCAGTCGTTAAGGTCCCCTACGGCGCGCACCCTTACGCTTGTTACCGATACTACGATTACGATCCAGAATTCCTGCGCCTATATCACGAGCAAGCCACGGATGATGCCTCCTTCAAAGAATTTCTTGGCGAATACATTTACGGCGTAAACGACTGGGAGGAGTACCTTAAGAAGATAGGCGGTGTCAAGAAACTGGCAATGCTCAAGGCCGATAAAAAGCTGGGATATGCGCCCAAGCTCAAGCGGAGGTAGGCAGATGAAGAAGAAATACGCGGAAGACTACGCGTTGACGGAACTCATGGCAGTAGCTGCAGCTCGGGAAATTAAGGACCGGGAAATCGTTTTTGCTGGAACTGGTCTGCCAATGCTGGGGGCCATGCTCGCTCAGCACACCAACGCCGCTAACTGCGTCATCGTCTTCGAGGCTGGGGCGGTTGACTGCAAGCTCGCCCATCTCCCTATGTCTGTAGGGGATCCGCGCACAATGCGATTTGCCTCGACAGCGACAGGCCTCTTCGATGTTTTTTCCACTGTCCTACAGCGAGGATTTATCGATGTCGGATTTCTAGGAGGGGCACAGGTTGACATGTACGGGAATATAAACACGACATGCATAGGCGACTACCATCACCCCAAGGTCCGTTTTCCTGGCAGTGGTGGCTCTGGTGACATCGCATGCTTATCGAAGCGGACGATAATCATCGCCGTCCATGAGAGACGGCGGTTCCCGGAGCGCTGCGACTACATCACGAGCCCTGGGTGGATCGATGGGCCAGAGGGGAGGAAGAAGGCTGGGCTGCTGTGGGGTGGCCCGTCCGCGGTGATCACCAACCTAGGGTTGCTAAGGTTCGATGAGCAGACGAAGCGGGCTTACCTCGCCTCTTACCACCCTGGGGTGACGCCCGAGCAGGTCCAAGAGAACACGGGCTTTGAGCTTAATGTTTCGCAGGCAAAACAAACGGAGCCTCCGACCGAGGCCGAGATAAGAGTCCTAAGGGAGAAGGTTGATCCGGAGAGTATCTTCCTAAGGAAGGCTGAGGAGTAATCATCAACCCAGTCGCTCATCTCCACTCGACTTTCAGCCGATCGGTGAAAACCGGTATTGCTTTGTGTTCCGATGACGGAATATATCATGAGCGATGTGAGCGCAATTGAAGACGCCAGGATTCCTATGCTTCCAAAGCCCAAAAAGTGCTTTGAACGTTCCTTCCAGCCTTCATGCGTTCGCTCAGATCAAGAAGAATAAGCGTGATGCCGCATGGTAAAGGACGCTGAGAGGCTCAGTAGAGAAGAGCTGGGAAGACTCCAGAAAAAGAGGCTTAGAAGTACACTAAGGCTCGCGTATGAGAAGACTAGGCTCTACAGAGAGAAGTTCAAACAAGTTGAAGTGCAGCCAAGTGATATAAAGACTTACGACGATCTGGTGAAGATTCCATTCTCGAGCAAGGAAGATTTCGTAGAGGATTACTTAGCACCGATAGCTTCACAGGTTTCGGTGTGGCATACAACTTCAGGCACATCTGGACTGCCTTCGATCATCGGATTCTCTGATAACGATCTTGAAGCGCAGACTTCGATGGAAGAGAGAAACTTGAGGGTCATCGGAGTGACAGCTCAAGATGTGGTTCACAATGTTACTCCTTACGGAATGTTTTTCGCAGGGATCTGTCTTCATGAAGGAACGAGACGTCTCGGAGCCACTGTCATCCCTGCCGGGAAGCTCCCCACTAGCAAGCAGCAGGCTATGGTAGTGGATGTATTCAAGCCCACCGTTATACTCGGCGTTCCCCAATTCATCCTCAAGCTTTCGTATGTCTATGAGAAAGAGATCGGGAAGGACCCGAGAAAGAGTTCGCTAAGGTTAGCGTACGCGCTCGGTGAAGCGCTTCCCGATGTTGTTAGAGGGAAGCTGGAGGAGAGATGGGGCATTGAAGTTAGGATAGGCTACGGCTTGACCGAGGCTGGAAGCGCAGCTGAATGCGAAGAGAAGAACGGAGTCCATTGGCCTGAGGACCACACGCTCGTCGAGGTTATTGACCCCAAAACAGGCGAGAGGGTTTCAGAGGGAGAAGAGGGAGAGCTTGTATTCACAACATTGACTAGGACCGGAACAATCGCGATTAGGTTCAGGTCGAATGATTTCTCTCGTGCTGTACTTGAAGAATGCTCTTGCGGACGAACATTATTGAGACTCGCTCCACCCAAGTACAGGCTTGATGATCTTGTGAAGATTAGAGGTACCTTGACGAGCCCATATGCTATAGACAGCGCGATCTTTGAGTTCCCTGAGATCAGGAACTACTTGTTCGTCGTCGACAAGGACCCAAGCGGGATTGTGGACTTGATAAAGATCTTCGTCGAAGCTGATTATCGAGACCCTAAGACGATAGATCGATTATCTGAGAAGCTTGGAGGAGGCATCTGTGTGACACCAAACATGATCAAGTACGTGCCTCTGGGTTCGATCCCGACGATCGGTAGAAAAGAGGTTAGACTCATAGACTTGCGTAAGGATACGCCTTACAAAAATGCTGTGAAGGAGTTTATGAGTAGATTCGAAAGCAGGATCGTGCGCGGAGTCTAGTCTTATCTATCTCCTGAACGCTGTAGTGATAGCTTTAGCCAGATAAGTCGTCTCATGCATCGCGCCTTCGATGATGAAACTCCAGTCAGCCGTGACGTCCCTTAGTTGCTTTTCGCCTTTTAAGACTCCGAGAAAAGTGTATGGATCTGAGACGTAACGTACATCAGCGCTAGGATATTCTCCATCTCTCAACTCGACATGACCGTCGGCGAAGAAGATCAAATGAAACTTGCTTCCGTCAACGTTGAATTGAAATATCTTGCCGGGATAATGTCTACAAGCCTCTCTAACGATCGATCGGGCTTGCTCGCTTCTATTCATCGCATCCGCGGCCTTTGAAAGAAACAGCTTGACATCGTTAGGGGTGGCCATCTTTCCACCTACC
>Ga0209725_1001124_pt1 | contig 15583 bp, 25 predicted proteins | sample I18A1metaG_FD_184145 | JGI IMG/M metagenome (GOLD analysis project Ga0209725, IMG submission 184145) | Lake sediment bacterial and archeal communities from Gulf of Boni, Indonesia to study Microbial Dark Matter (Phase II) - ​I18A1 metaG... | ecosystem: Environmental > Aquatic > Freshwater > Lake... | reverse complement strand
GTGTCGCTGTGGCTGGAATTGTGATCTTCCACTCGTAGAACAACGGGCCAATCACGTCTCCTCCGCAGATATGTTGATGAGAGCTGTTCGCGACTCGGTTGCGTGAGTGTTCTTGTATTGGACGTCGATGTTGGAGCCTGGACCCCACTCTTTCCTTGCGACTGAGACGATCGTTGTGCTGTTGCCTTGGAAAGCTCCGTTTTCAGGGTACTTCTGGTTCTCTCCCTCTTTCAGTGAGAGGGTGAGGTTGAGTGCTGCGTCTGCCAGGAAAGCGATCTCGAGCCTGGTTATTGCGAGCTTGCAGTTTGTGGGGACCTTGTAGATCGAGACCTTGCCGTCTCCAAGAGCTGCGACTGTCAGAGTCTTGAAGATCGAGACGTCCGGCAAAGATCACTCGATCTCCAAGACCACGTCGACGTTGACTGTGCCACCTGTGCCATTGGTCAGCTTGACGTAGACCTTGGTCCCTTTGACGAGGTCGATGTTGACCTCGAGAGCTTGCTCCTTGTTCGCTCCAAAGACGCGACAGGGAACTGTTGGCTTGGTGATCGGGTTGTCTGCGATCGTGATGTATGCGTGTATGTTGGAGAGCTCTCCACTTGCTCTTTCAGTCACCATGATCCGACGGATCTTGACGTCAGTCTCAGGAGACCACGTCTGTTCAGCTGAGGCTCCAGTTGCGAGACCAGTAAAGGGGAGGTTCTGAAGATATCGCATGACTCAGCTCCTCCCTAGAACTTCTTGTATTCTGCCACAGCTGCCAGGCTGACGACTCGGGCTGCCGTTGCGTGAGCAGAGATATCCTTGTTCGCTATGAGACGAAACTCGATCTTGTGGTTTGGCTCAAGAGCGATCGACTGATCTGCCAAGTCCATGGGAGACTCCTCAGTGGAGTCGTCCTTCGGAACGAGGCAACTGTAGAGCTCCCAGCCTTTGTTGGCAAAGGTGAACTCCCTGATGTCGATCGGCTCCTCATCAATGTAGACACGTAGCCCTAGAGCTCCCTCTCCGAACGGATTGGTTGGGTCGTCCCATAGAAGAAACAAGTGTCGGAAGACTAGGCGCTCAAAGGCCTCGAGTCTCCGGGAGTAGATGCCTGCTTCGATGTCTTTGGCCCAGGCCACGGTTGCAGCAAGAGTGTAGGATCCTCGCTCGATCGTGAAGTATCGGTTATGCTGCTCTTGGAATCTGCCAAAGTGGCCGCTGGGAAATGAGTCGCCTGGCTCCAGGAGAATCAAGCGCCCTCTCAGCCGGACTTTGTCAGTCGTCACTCCTCCGAGCTTGTACTTGTAGAATGGAGGGACCACAACAGGGAGATCCCGGAAGTCAAGTGGACCGAGTAGATTCTGGCTGGTCAAGTGGAGTGGTGAGACGTCGCTGCGGAGCTTCATCAGCTCCTTTCCGTCGACCGTCACCAGAACGTCGGTCGCTTTGTCTGTTCCAGCCTTCTCAACGACTATGCCCTTGTTGCTCTCGGCTGTGTACTCCGTGCCTCCAGCGACAACCTTGTCAAGAATAATGGTCTTCATGGATTCAAACACTCCAGGGTTGATGGATCAAGAACCCTCAGAGAGTCTAGGCCTTCCCGTGAAGCGCCTTGAGCCCTTCCAGGTTCTTAATCATCTTTTCCTTGCGTTGTGTGTCGGTCCCTGTCTCCAGCTTGTCCATAGCGTCCACATGGGCCTTGAGAAGTGGATTGTACTTCTCTAGGAACTTAGCGACCTTGGTCTCCCTCTTGACCACACCTTCCTCTAGGCGGCCAGCCCCGATGTTGCTTGAGAAGCCAAACCATTCCTCCATGTTGGTTCCTTCGAGACCTTTCTTTCGGAGCTCTCCGTCTGTGACCTTCTTCATGGCATCCTTGAACGCTGCCTCCGCATCTATGCCAGCCTTTATCGGATCCTTTCGAGGATACCCTATGCCAATCTTGTAGTTCGAAGCTCCGACAGCTTTGAGGTTCACGATCTGTCGGTTTCTCCAAGTTGTCGGATCCAAGATCCTTGTGACTGTTGCAGATGTTGGAACTGCTACTGCCATAGTCAAATCACCTCTTATTTTCTGAGTTGATTCAAAACTGTCACGAGTCTTTTAGAGGCTGCATAGAATTATGGCCAATGGTGGAACTCCTATGACTGCGAGTCGCAACGCCACAAGGAGGGAGTGGCAGCCGAGGGAGATGCAGCTCCTAACAGAGTGGCTCATGAAGAACTATTCTCATGCAAAGTGGCAGACACGAGTCCGGCTTGGAGCTCCTCATCCAAGCCTCACAGAACGGGCCATGACAGAGACCGAGGAGAGAATGGTAGGATCCTGGAGACGCTGGGCTGACGCAGTGATCTTCAACGGAGACAAAGTCATCATAGTCGAGGCTGCGATTCGACCGAACCCTGGAAAGATCTCACAGCTCCAGCTATACGATCAGCTGTTCGCAACCACTCCCGAGTTCAGAGAGCATCGGTCCAAGAAGCGTGAGCTCGTCCTCCTCTACGGAGTCGAGGACCTGGCTCTCGTCACTCTCGCCAGGAGACAAGGAATTCGCTGCGTCGAATATGTACCCGAGTGGCTGCCGGACTATCTGGCGATCCTCTACCCCAGAGAACGGAGAGCCCCACTAGCCCCAGAGTTCGAGGAGGAGGAGCAAGAGAAGTGACACCCCCCCACCCCTCACCCGTGAAATTAATTCGTTCGGCGCCACACCGATTATTTCCAGTGGTGCGGGGGCCTGGATCTATGCCTGGAGGAGGTGAGTGTAAGTAATGGCTGAGTTGCCTGAGCTCCAGGGTCCTTATGAGATTCTGGATTTGCCGGATCGTGGGTCTATCAGGCTGCGAGTTAGGGGTTGGATTCATGGCCGAGTGACGATCCATCCGAAGTATCCGGGGGCTCCTGAGGAGAAGGAGGTTGAGGCGTTGAGGTTGCAGCTCGTTGAGGGTTACAAGGCTACGCCTCCACACTACTACGATGTGACTGCTAAGACTTTGATCTATCAGCTCTTGCCTGTCCTGCAGCGTCCGGACTATTCGAGCTTTGAGCTTGGCATAACAAAGTATGGAGTGGCGCCTAGAGCTCGGTTCACGGTTGAAGTGACTCCGATCGCGAAGACGTAGGATCCTGTGGGTCCTAGCCTTGGAGCTCTGACGTCGGAGGAGGTGGAGGAGGGATCCCTGGCTGATTCTGTCGACGCTGCCATTCCTGGTAGCGTTGGTGGAAGTCTAGGGCTTCGTACACTTTCTGAATGGCATCCTCAGGTTTTCCGAGCTGACTTGTCACATAGCGAATGAGCTCATAGCATGGGTCGCACATGGTTGGCATACGGATCTGGTTGACGAGTCGCATCTGGCCACAACATAGACACTGGCGAGTCCGAGCCATCTCAGCCATGGCTGCAGGAGCAGGAGGAGCGATAGGTTGGCCGCTTTGATCTTGAGCCTGGGCTCTTTGGATATCCACGAGTCGGTTGTCGACGTAGTTTTTCAGTACATTCACTGGCCAGTCGAGATCTCTGGCTGTGGAGAGAGCTGCCTCTATCTCGATCGGGTTTGGCAATCGGAGGATCTCCTCGACGTGGCCCACTTTGAGCTTTCCAGTTGTGAGATCTCCCTGATACTTCTCTGGCAGCTGCAGGAGAGCCAGTCGGAGGTCGACCCACTCTTTGCTCCGTCCAAGGATTGAGGCAACTTCCGACTCGTTGGAGCCGAGGTCAATGAGTTTCTTGATGACCTTGGCTTCTGAGATCGGATCTGTGGATCCTCTTGCCAGGTTCTCTGCTAAGTGAATGATGAGTCCTGTCTTCTCGTCTGTGTCTATGATTTTGGCTTCGACTTCTGTGTTGCCTCTTGCTTTGAGCTCCTCGAGTCGACTCTTTCCGGCTTGGAGCTCGAAAAATCCGTCGGGCAGCTTTCGGAGTACGATATCGTTTATGACTCCCACTTTGTCGATCGTTGCCTTGAAGAAGGCTTCCTGCTCCTCTGTGAATCTGCTGGAGGCTCTGATCTCAGGTATCCGGATCTTGTCGATCGGAACCTTTGGTCTTGTACTCAACTTGAGTCGGTTGTAGTTAGTCGTCGGAGGATTAAAACCACGCCATAGCCATAGGCCAAGATCATCAATGCAACGTGGACCAGGTTGAGGACGTCAGCAACGATCATGGAGCTGTCACTATCGTCTTCTCCTTTGCTGGGAGACGAGGAATCTTCGTCTGCCGATCTTCTTAAGATATCCAAGGACCTTGGGGAGATCTTTGTCAGTGAATCCGGTTCGACGTTTGAGGATCCTCAGAGCCTCGTCTGACGTCAGGAGACGTTTACGGAATTCCTTTTCTGCCTTGAGAGCTGCCTGGACAGGATCCGAAACCATCTTCTCAGTCATCTTCTATGGATTATGGCCCTGAGTTGAGCAAATCCATGGAGATCGTCTTTGCGGAATCCAGAGGTTTGACAGAGGACCTCGATTTTCTGCCAGTACTCGTTAACAGTGATTAGCTTCTTCTCCATCAGAACATAGGCGTCTTCTGCAAGTGAGACGCACTCCTGAGCTGTCATGAGCTCCTGGAATGTCAAAGGTCTCTCCTTGACCATATCTTCAAACCTCCAGAATGAAGTACAGATCTCCCCTCGCCTACATAGGTCTAGCGACTACGGTCTTCTCGGAGCCACACTTCTCGCATTTGATCGGGGCGCCCGGTCGGGCGAATAGCTTCTTGAATTCGTGGCCACAGTCGAGGCATCTCATGACGGGCATTGACTCACCTCACTTTTTGAGGGGGATCTGAACCCCCGTTAATTGAACCTGTGTGTGTCTGCGAGATCAGGCCACGCAAAGTGGACACAGAGACAGGCCACATGAAGTGAGTACAGAGCCAGTGGACCATACCCTTTCGACAGGAAGGACAGGGGTAGAGAGCGATTATCTTAGAGAGAGTTTGTTCTCTCAACTGGAAGCCACTCTGCATGCTTCAGCTGCAGCCACTCTCTGAAGGCCTTGCGTTCCTCAAGGAGCCCTGGATAGTCGTCAGGGAGGAGGAAGGTTCCAAGTCGGACTCTTTTCTTCGTCTCTTGGTAGTATTCTCGCAGGATCGGAATGAACTCGTCTTTGAGGCAGCAACAGGGATAGGTCAGACCTGGCTTGGCTCCAGAAGGTTCGAGGAGCTGGTAGGGAGCCCCACAGGTCACACAGGTTTGCTGTCCATAGAAGTCTGTCCATGTACCCACGAACTCGTTATCGCATACCTCACACTTCATGCTCTCACCTAGCCAGCCGTTGTGTGTGGGTGTGTGTGTATCGCTTCATTTTTATCGCCGTGAGCCCACGTGCTTCTTGCTGCCTACGTTCTTGGCAGAGTCAATGGACGAGAGATTGTCTTGTCGAACTAGTGGAACTGCCACGGGCTCCTCGACAGGAACGACCATCCATGTTGACCGTCTGAGCCTGATATCCGGAAAGAACTCTTTGTATCCCCTCGCGATAGCGTACTGTGTCGACATAGGTATCCCCAGCTCGACCTCGACCTCTCCCATGGAACATTCGCCCTTCGACCGTACGAACGTAACGAGCCTATTGACGCGGGCCATTCTAGGGTTCCAGTTCATACACACACACCCACGCACACAATGGCCAGTTCTTTCTCCAGCCGCGTGAACTCACTCTCCAGGACAGCTCTATCCTCGAGGTACTCCTCTGTCGTGAGGAGACGTCTACTCCAGAGTTCTCTCAAGTCTCGAAGTTCCTTTACGACGTCCTCCATCTTGCCAGCGATCTCGTAGAGCTCGACAGCTTGACGGCTCACCATCTACGATCACCACTCCGGAGCCTTGCGCCCCTTGAGGAATTCGTCTATAGTCTCCTTGCGACAACGCTCACAGAATCTTAGAGTATAGTGAGGTGGCAGCACGTCTCTGCAGCGTTCACAATACTTGGGCTCTCCCCAAGCTCCTGGCCTCCTTTCCTTCTCGTGGCCCATGATCGTCTGAGGCGCCGAGTCAGGAGGCTTCTCCACGTCAAGCACTTCCATCTAGCTCTCCCTCTCGGCGTCGAGGCCCGGATTGCGCGTCCATTCCAGCCGTCCGTTGTTCTCTCTCACAGTCCAGGCTTTGCCATGGTCATAGAAGATCTGGCCGATATCCTCCCTCGTCAGGTTGTGAGGACTCTCCCTTGTAATCTTCATCTATTGCCTCACCTTGGCCGATAGTAGCTGCGTCTGAGGTTGTTGATGCACGTCTGACAATCTGACCCTACGTCAATGCAATCACGTGAGTACGGACAAGATATTCTGGGAAGGATCATTTCCTGTCTCTCTCCCTCCGTCGACCCCAAGCTGACAGAAGCGCCTGATCCTTGCCGAGTCGAAGTCGCTTGTGAGTTGTGGATCCTGGCAGCGATATCTTAACGCAATTGTAGTCTCTGAGGAGCGGCCCGATCTCTTGGATGACCAGACTTCTCTCGACCACGTACTTCTTTACTCCTACCGTTCAAACCATCCTCCTTTCTTGTTGTTTCGTGCTTCGGAGGCGGTCGTAGGCCTGACGGAGATAGGCGAAGTCGAAGTCTAAGTAGACCTGAGTCGTGTTGAGTCTTGAATGTCCGAGAAGTCTCCGGAGAGACTCGATATCTCCTCCTCTCTGGATCCACTGAATCGCAAAGGTGTGTCTGAGCTTGTGAGGAGAGATCTTTGTAGCGTTGCGAACTTCAGCTTTCGCAGCCATACTCTTGACTATGTTATAGATTCTCTTGGGCGATACTCCGAAGACGCTGCCGGTAGTCCGGCTGCCTAGAAACTTCCTGAGGAGCTTGAGCGTCTCCTCGTCAACGAGTACGATCCGGTCTTTCCGGCCTTTGCCTCTGCGAACATAGATCACTCGCTCCTCCAAGTCTATGTCTTCGACCTTGAGGTTTGCGAGCTCGGATCGTCGGAGCCCTGTGGAGAGGATCAACCGAACGAGTAGCTGGTTCCGAAAGTTTCTGTCCGGACCTCTATGGAAGGCAACTTGCGTTATCTTCTTGACGTCCGGATCCTTGAGGTAGATCGGAAGCGTTGCCGTTATGCCATACTCTCGCTGGAGCAGGCTATGGCTCACTGTGAGTTAAACCCGTTTGCTTGTCAGCCATGGGCCGACACTCAAACAGACTTATCTCCACGCTCGGAACTATTCCCTTTTCCCTCTTTTTGGGATCAGTTCTTTTGAGCCTACGACTGTCTCCAATAGAGCCTATCGCCCTGATTTTCCTTAAGAATCTTTGTTCATCAGTACCATTCAAACAGGGCTCGGAAGGATCCTCTGCGTGACAGGATCGTGAGTATAAAAAGAGGATAATTAAGGGAGCTCCGATCGCAGCGTCAAAGCATCTAGGTTCTTTGCCCCAGGGAAGGGAGAAGAATCGGTTTGTCTGGAGCTACTGGCCTAGATATCTGACCTGAGTCTTGATCTCAGCTGCCTTTGCCTCTATGACTTCTCCGCCGACAGGCCAGATCGGAACGATCTCAATGGGGCTCTCAGGGAATTTGATCGTGAAGTCTCCGGTCTCCTTTGCCCTCTTGTTCTCCTCTGTGTCTTCTGCGTCATATCTCAATCGACAGACTCCCTCCCTGGGGAATTTCCACTTCAACGAGTAGACATCGTTCTCTCCTTTCGTCATGTCTCCGATCAGAGTCCAGTCTCCATCTGAGAACTTGTAAGACGCTTGGACTCTACGGATCCCTGGACCAGCTTTCCAGTGATCGTTAGGGTCACAGGTTATGACGTGGCTGTCACGGTCCCATGGTAGATAGTCGTTGCCAGTTCGACCCTGAGCGAAATAGTCTGTGTAGGCCTTCTTGAGAGCTGCCTGAGCTTCTCCGGCGCTGGCATCCTTCAACCACACAGCCAGCGCATACTGATGGTCGCTGTCGAAGTACTGTTCTGCGACGTCATTCGGATAGGTCGATATGTAGAAGTAGTAGGTCCGATTGTAGCCGGATCCGTGCTTGAATTTGAGTCCTAGTCTAGCAAAGACCTCGCAGCTCAAGAGGTGGACCCATGCCTCGGCCCACAGCTCTATGTTCTGATCGTCAATCGTCACCTCGAAATTCTGTTGAGTGAGGACGTCTGCGTTGCCATGTCCGAATTTGTAGTCGAAGGCCTGGGGGTATTCCTTGATCGCTGCCTCACTCTTTGCGCGAGTGGCATCATCCTTGTAGAGCTCAACGACTTGGAAAGGACACTTCTCGATCAGCTTCTTGGTCCACCAGGTTCCCCAGTGGATAGCTGTGTCGTCAAAGTCCGGCCGGCCGAATATGCAAACCTGGCTAAGTCGCTGTCGACGTGACACTTCTCCTCATTCCTCCAAGTCCGAACCGTTCAGCCATCGCGAGCTTCCTGGCGTCCAGCATCTCTCTACCGTAGCGAGACCTGATGAGTCCAAAGAGGTGGCCTCTCATCTCTCGGAGCTCCTCCTCGAGACTCCAGACTCTTTCACCTTTCGCAGTGACGCCTACGAGGACGAGCTCGTTCTTCTTCTTCTCCTGCAGGCTGAGGTTGAACTGCTCCAAGACGTGGCCGTCACTGATCCCGTGGAGACGGCTGTCGTTCCGTCCGATGTGCCAGCCTCGGATTCTCATTCGATCACCTTGTCCACGATGAACAGCGCAGCTCCGATCGCTACTAGGGCGACGCCCCACTGGTAGACTCCTTGCTGAACCATCATGATCCCCACAGTGACCGCTGTGACAGCTGCAGTTTCTTTGGCCCCTTCAGCTGCGGCTCTCTTGTACGATACTTTCTTTGGCATTTCCTTATGGCACCTCCTTCTTCTTCCTCTTTTTCAGTAGGTCACTCATTCTCTCATAGGGTTCCTCTGGTTGAGCTGCCTTCGACAAGATCCGTCACCTCTTTGTCGTCTTTGCAGTTCTCCGGAGGTTGTCCTCCTCCAGAATGAGTTTGATCTTCCACTCTTGCAGTAGGAGCCCCTCTTTCATATACTTCGTAAACGTCTCCTCGTCAATGGCGTCTCCTCTGAACAGGGTCCTGGCGGTTTTGAGGAGCTCCCTCTTGTGGTCTCGGTCGAGCTTCTGTTTTGCAGCACTTGCGAACATCTGGACCTCGTCAGGTCTGAAGCCTAGAGCATCCAAGTTGACCATGAGCAGCTCGTAGCTGATGAACCCGTCCAGGTAGTCGTACTCGGCTTGTGTTCGCAGCTTGAGCCTCTCATCTGAGATGGCTTTCACAGTCGCGAGATCATGAAGATAGTCGATGTCAACGCTGTCGTAGCCTTTCCTTCTCAGCTCGTTGTCAAAGTCGAGATCCTCTATCATGCCGAGACTGGCCAGTGTCAAGATGTCGTCTTTGCTGAGAGCTGCCTCAGGGGCCGGAGACTCTCGAGGAAGCCTAGTTCTCCAGAGGAGAAGTAGATCCTCTATCTCAGTCGGATCGTATCCCTTGGCTACGAGCTGCTCTCTTGTCCAGGACTCGGACTTCTGGCCGCTGATGAAAAGTGATTCTATCTCTCCCTTTGTCAGAGCTGCCTCAGGTGCAGCAGGCTGCCGTGGGAGCCTTGAGGTCCATAGATCTATGAGGTCTTGGATCTCCTGAGCGTTGTAGCCTCTGGTCACGAGCTCAGATCTGATCCACTCCTCAGGCTTCAGCTTCGCGATGAACAGGGCCTCGAGATCTCCCTTTGTGAGAGCTGCATCTGGAGGTAGAGGACCCTGAGGGATCCTCGATCTCCAGAGAAGTATGAGATCTTCGATCTCCTCCGATGTGTAGCCTCTTGAATCCAGTTTCGATCGAGCCCACTCCTCAGACTTGAGGTTTGAGACGAATAGAGCCCCGATCTCTGCCTTTGTGAGAGCCAGCTCTGCCTCTGGAGCTGTCGGGATTTTCCGTTTCTTTGCGAGAGCAACCAGGTCGTCGACCTCGGCAGGATCAAAACCCATTCCGAGGAGACGATCTCGATACTTTGCTTCATCTATGATGTCGAATCGGAACAGCGACTCCTGATCTGCCTTTGTGAGAGCCCTCTCAACTGAGTCTTTCCTGTCGAGCTTGGCCAGCTGGACCTCTATCTCGATACGATCCTTCTGCATACCCAGCTTCTCAAGTCCAGCTCGGTACTCTGCCTCCTGGATAACGAGCTTGACGAATTTCTCTCTCAAGAGCTTCCGTTCTGCAGATCTCTTAGACTTCTCAGCCTTGAGTTTCGCGAGGTCGACTCTGGTTGTGATCTCCTCTTTTGGACGTTGGAGTTTGTTGAGAGCTGACGTCAGATCGGACTCTGAGGAGAATCCGTCTGCGAACTCTGTGACGAGCTCTGTCATGACTCCTTTGAGCTCGTCTCGAGTTGCGAGCTTGTTGAAGATCGAGATGAGTTTCTGAGCGTCCTCTGCAGTGTATCCGCGATTAGTGAGCTTCTCTGTGAACCAGGGCTTTTCCTCTTGAGCGACCTCCAGCATGGTTGATATCAGACGATCGCTCGGATTGGTCCACATGGCCTTTTGCCATGCGTCTCTATGCTCATCTCGCCATCCACTCTTTGAGTAGATGAGCTGCCACTTCTCGAGTGAGATCTCTTTGTGAAAGAGCATCTGGTCAGCTAGGCGAGTTGGTGGAATGATACGGAGCTCGTTCTGTATGTGTTTGATATCTGTGTCCGTGAATCCGTACCATTCGTAGATCAGTTTCCAAGTCTTCTCGTCAATCTCTCCACGAATGAACAATTCGTCTGCGAGATCTCTCTCAAAGATGTGAGTCCGGAACGCCCGGTCGAAATGGCGTCCGACCCATGGCATGATTCCCTGAGCGATCGGAGCTGTGACGATCTGACTGGCCATTCTCCGGATTCCAGTGTAACGTATGATTTCTCTGGCTCCTTTGCCAAAGGCTTCGACCTGGCCAAGAGTAGCGAACTCCCCGGCGACGTCTGCGAGGAAAGCTGTGGTGACAGCTCCGAGTCCAGCTGCCGCGATAGTTGGAGCCCACTTGAGAGCCTCCTCCATTGTCATAGGTGAATGAGTCTTCTCGAGATCTCCGATCGGAGTGACTATCGACTTGTAGACGCTGTCTTTGAACCCTGTCAGCTTTTCATCGAGATCCTTCTTCCATTCTGGACTCGTAGGAGAAACTACGACTTTGGCTGCCTCGACGAGTCCAGGCGCCTGTTCTTGAAAGTCTCCCAGGAGAGCTCTGGCCATTTCCCTGGCAATTCCTCCGAACAGTCCGACTCCAGCGTTCTCTTGAGATCGGGGCTGATATCGGAGGCCGGGCTCCTCGTTGTAGTTGATCGTTCCTGGAGGAGGCTCACTCGCACGTTTCTGGAATAGTCGATGGCCGATGACTGAGACTCCGTCTGCGACGGTCTTTCCACTGTCGATCGCAGCCTTGAGCCAGTCTGGGAGGAGTTCCCAAAGTGACGTGGCCACGTTCTTCTCAAAGTCTTCCGGTAGCTTGATCCCTCCAAGCGCCTCGACCACTGGACCGGCCCAGCTGTAGAAGGACTCGCATAGCGCCCTAGCGACTACGTTGAATGGCCAGGGGAGTCCTTCTCCGACTTTGGCGCATGGGCCGACTGCAGGAGGACCCAGCGACTCGAGATCAAAGTCTAATGTGACGCTGCCTTCAGCTGTGACTGTGGCAGTTTTCTCCTCCGGCGAATAGTTGGCATGGCTGGCCGTAAGAGTGTAGTCTCCTGGATCCAGTGGCTTGAATTCGTAGCGGCCCATGGGGTCAGTGGTTCTCAGAATGTCTGGAGGTAGGATCGAGACAGTGGCGCCTTCTATTCCTTGTTTTGTGTTCTTGTCGCGAACGTATCCGTGGATATCTGCCGGAGTAGGACCGACCTCTGGCTCCAGCTGGAAGTCCAGAGTCCGTACTTCTCCAGCCGTGACAACGACCGACGTTGTCTTTGTCTTGTAGCCTGTCGCTGAGAACTGGAGGCTGTAGGATCCAGGATCCAGCGTTCCGCTGTCATAGTTGCCATCAACGATCTCGACGTCGAAAGGTGTGGGTCCAGAACCCACCACTCGGCCAGTTGAGATGAGCTCTCCAGTGACGCTGTTCGTCACTTTCCCTTTGATCTCAGCCTTGACGGGCCCAGGTATGAGAGCAAAGTCTACCTTCTCTATCGAGTCATGAGCGAGGCTCACACCCTTCGTCTGAGAATCAAATCCAGGACAGCTGCAGCCAACAAGATAGTCTCCAGGAAATAGCGACTCCGAATAGTACGCTCCGTCTTCAACGATAGCCTCCCAGGACTCAGGACCAGAGCCAGTCACCTTCCCCTCCTTGACAGGGAATCCGTCAACTGCACTATAGACCTGACCCCAGATCTTCCCACGTCCAATGGAAGGAGGTGGAGGTGGAGGAGGTGGTGGAGGAGGAGTTACCGGACAGGTTTGAGTTTGATAGACCCATTTCCCAGCCTGGCAGACGCGCCGTCTTTTCCATGTGACTCCATCCGGACAGGTTTCGAGGACCTCAATGGATCCCTCGATACATTCTGGAGGAGGACCCGCTATCTCGCAACGGTCAGGGGCAGCGTCAACCCAGTCGGCTCCGACTTGCATCCCTCCTAGATATTTCTCGCCGACTCCACTAGCGTCGACGAGAATCATTCCTCCTATTTGGACTCGCTTGTTGCCGAAGAACGGGTCAGCTGTGTGTCCTGGAGGGCCTGTCACTTTGACTCTGACGTCGAATCCGTCTCCTGTCTTGACGTCGAGGCCTACCGAGCTGCAGGCTGTCTTTCCTCCAGCCGGAGCCGAGACTGAACCTCCAGCAATCTCCTTTCCGTCACTCTTGCGGAAGAATCTGAAGCTTGCAGTCATGCCAGGCGTTCCTGAGCTGACGCCTATCCAGACAGCGGGCAACTATGGGTCGACCTCCACAGCGTCCCAGTACATAGTGCCTCGGCTGACAATTGGCGAGTAGAGGAGGAGATGAGCTATGACCTCGATCGTTGTGCTGTTGAGGAAAGGAATGTCATGGGCTTCTGCGAGGAGGCTGCCATAGCGATCGTAGAGCCAGACGTCGAACTTCTCATTATTCCAGTTGACTTTGATTTTGAACTTGTACCAGGTGTTCATGGATCCATGGTAGAAGACGATCGCTCCTCCAGCTCCCCAGTGAAAGACGTCTCCATTGGTCTGCTGACCGACGATCAGAGCGACTCTTGTGTGGGCCTTATTGTAGACGTAGACTTGGCCGCTGACAGTCCACGGAGGCGTTGGTGGCGCAACCTTCTGAGCCACCTCGATCGTGATGAGTGGAGCCTCTCCCCAGAGGTTGTCTCTGTAGAGCCCCGCGGATCTTGAGTCGTCATTGTCGATTAGTCTGACGCAGTAGGCGCCAGCGAAAGGATCCGTGGTGACTCGGTCCACTTGAGGATAGTTCAAGATCGTCCAGTCTTGGCCGGTCTCCCAGCCGTCAGCAAAGAAGACTCCTTTCCGACGATATTCAAAGAGGCTGCGCATCATACATACTCAACTCTCAAGAATGGTCGATAATTCGGATCGGAGTACTCTTTCGAGTACGCATAGTAGCCCTCCCAGTAGTTGGTGTTCTCTGGATTGTCTCTCCAGCGTAGACTGATCTTTCCGTCTCCCTGGTACTCAATCCGGACTTGATCCGTGATATCGTAGTTGTACCAGCCGACAGCTGCGATCTGAGTGTTGTAGATGAGGACCGCACCGGGGGGAGGCTGATTGTTGTATGTGATCGTGGTCTCTCCCCAGGTGTCCGTCGGAACGAAATGGAGATCGTAGCGTCTCTGGTAGGGGATCGTACCCCATATCTGCCAGACGTATTGACAGAGCTTGGCGTAGTTGATCGTCTTTCCTGAGGGAATCGCTGTCAGCGGAAATCTGAGGAAGGCTCTCGCTATGTTTGGAGCCTGACTGACTCCGACTCCCCAGTACGTCAAGGTTCCGTAGTTGTTGTTTGGATAGTAGCTCTGGACGAAGCTGTCAGCCTCAGGAGGGATCTCTATGGTGACTGGAGCTGGAGCGACTGACCCAGCATAGATAACGCTGGTCAATCCGTTGCCATAGCTCCGAATGAGAGGGCTCCTCGAGAGACGTCTCCCTGGCATCAGGACCCCGATCGGTCGAAGATATCTCAAGGCGTTAGACCTCATCCACCATGACTGAGACGTCGACGGTTCCAGCTGCAGAGAGGTTGACGTAGAGAATCTCGTTGACTCCTCCAAGCCAGTTGCAGCCGATGAGGTTGATGGCGAATCCTCCTCCACTAGCAAGAGCTCCTTTGAAGTGAGCTGATCCTCCAGCCGTGAAACGGAGGTCGACTGTGACGGCAGCTGTGCCTGAGTTGTGGACTTTGATGAGTTTGACTCTGAGGCTCTTACCGGTGGCTGGAGCTTTGATCTGTGTCGTCCCTGAGGCTGTGGCAGTGATTGACGCCGGATTGAGAGTCTTGTTCTCCAGGTTGAAGATATCCGTGAGCTTTCCGCTTTCCTTCGCTGGATCAGTCGGAATGTTCTGGAGTTTGGCAAAGTCGCCACTCCAGTCTCTTGCTGTGAGGTCTTTTCCAGTCACAGCTCGGAGGTCTATGTAGACTGGCTGGCCGGCTGCGGTCCCACGGATCTTGAAACAATCATTCTGAGAATCATAGGCGATCGCTGGGTTCTCGACGCTGATGGGGACCGCTGCAGCTACAGAGGGATCCTTGAGAGGAACTCCTTTGATCTTCTTGTGGTCTGTCGTTGTGAGATCAGAGTCACTGACCTCATGGCTTATGGTGATCTTTGTACTCCAGTCAGGGAGATCTTTTGGCAAGTCACCTCACTCCCGTCAACCTGGTCCAGAGGCCCAAGATCTTCTCGAGGACCCGGCCTAAAGCAAGTTGAGGTAAGACAAATGACTCCGGTAGAACAGTGATCCGGAGATAGAAGTCGTGAGGCTCAGAGGCATCCTCAGCCCAGCCTCGGGCCTCAAGATCATGGAAGTCGGTTTCGATCTTAAAGAAAAAAGGGATAGGTAGGGTCTCACCGTTGCCTCGGATCCTTCCGTCCGAGTTGTCTGGACAGATCTGTCGTTCTCCGTCCCAGATGGTGAGACACGCGCAAGCATGATGGCCTTCAGGCATCAGGACACTGAACTGAGTCAGTATTCCCTTCTTGAGTGTGAGCTTCTTCCTGACCGGGTTTGCCTGTGTCGCTGTGGCTGGAATTGTGATCTTCCACTCGTAGAACAACGGGCCAATCACGTCTCCTCCGCAGATATGTTGATGAGAGCTGTTCGCGACTCGGTTGCGTGAGTGTTCTTGTATCTGACATCGACGCTAGAGCCTGGACCCCACTCTTTCCTTGCGACTGAGACGATCGTTGTGCTGTTGCCTTGGAAAGCTCCGTTCTCAGGGTACTTCTGATTCTCTCCCTCTTTCAGTGAGAGAGTGAGGTTGAGAGCTGCGTCTGCTAGGAAAGCGATCTCGAGCCTGGTTATTGTGAGCTTGCAGTTTGTGGGGACCTTGTAGATTGAGACCTTGTCGTCTCCAAGAGCTGCGACTGTCAGAGTCTTGAAGATCGAGACGTCCGGCAAAGATCACTCGATCTCCAAGACCACGTCGACGTTGACTGTGCCACCTGTGCCATTGGTCAGCTT
>Ga0209725_1001123_pt1 | contig 15596 bp, 10 predicted proteins | sample I18A1metaG_FD_184145 | JGI IMG/M metagenome (GOLD analysis project Ga0209725, IMG submission 184145) | Lake sediment bacterial and archeal communities from Gulf of Boni, Indonesia to study Microbial Dark Matter (Phase II) - ​I18A1 metaG... | ecosystem: Environmental > Aquatic > Freshwater > Lake... | reverse complement strand
ATCCAAACATGAAGGAGGTTAGGTCATTCTCGCTCCCCTTATCGAGCTTGACGATACGGAGCCAGTCAAAGTTACGGAGGGTAGATCGGAGGAAGAAATCCTCGACCCTAGCACAGCAACCCACCTTCTGGCCTTGATCAAGTGAACCGGTTCATCAAGCTCGCTTTCCCTTCCGAAAACTATCTTCGCAGATTCTTTGGGATTGAGGTTGAAGAGAAGCAAACTTACCCCCCATAAGTACTTACCCCCCATAAGTAATGAAACCAGCGGAAATGCGTACTGTCAAGAATGCGCGGAGAAAGGCGGAACGATCAAGGAGCTCAGTGTATGCTCAGACTGCGAAGAAGTCTTTGAAGCTGAAGAAGACTACTGGGGCTGGAAGTGATAGATCGTTCGACATCTAATAGACTCAGGCTGGATATCGACTGAGCATGCGGCAGTCGCAGTGCCCCAGAGATGCTCCTCTTTCCTTAACGAATGCTTCCAGTTCTCAAAAGTTCCTGACAGGAGCTTGAACCTTAACCAAGACTTGTCCCTCTTATGGAACATCTGCGAAGTCATGTTCTCTTTCGTTCAGTTCGAGAGAACTGTAGTTGAGAAGGCAAGCGCCATATTTCCTTGCTTTTCAGTCCTTTGAGAATCCCGAATGCCACAGTCGGATTATGAGATCTTGCTAAGAACTGAGGATAGTAAAGTTGGCTTATCTCTGTTCCGTGTTCAGCTCTGCATAGTCAAGGTTCGAGTCATAATGTTCGAAGATCCTCCTGAACAAGAAGAGCAATCTCTTTTCATCAATGTCTCCATCCTTTTCAACGTCAAAAAAGTACCCAGATTCTTTTCGATATTCTTGTAGTAGTTGTTCGTCTTTCGCGCTAGCGCGTTTACTCTACTCATTTATGAACCCGATTTTATTGAGCTAAATCGAGTTTCTGGTGGTCTAAAGGGTTTTGAGACGTATTTCTTTATCAAAACCAGCTGTCCGCATCTTTCTTAACCCCTCAAAATAGGGCGCTGAAGCTTCTAAGAGGCTAATTTCACGGTTATTGGCCGAAGCGTCAACTTACTTCCCGAACAAAGATTTTTCTCAAAACCACCTGCATCGCATTTCGATTTCTAGCAATTTTCTGGCTGCGCTTTCTGAAGGGGGCCAGATCGAAGATTCCATGGGTTCTGCCTCTGAACCCCTTCCTTCTTCGAAGCGAAAAACTCTTTTAGTGCTCGACGAAAATGAACTTTTCTCAATAGAGAGAAGGATACGACTGTACAAATGTCTCTATCAGTCTTTCGGCGATTCGAGTTGAGGGAAAGTTTAGTGATATCGTACACTAAGATTGTCTTTTTCGACGTTCATGAGCAATCTTCACTACAACGGTGAGTATTCTTCTAGCGCCCCTCACATAGAAGACTCCCTCAAGTTTGAATCTGCCAATTTTAAAAAGATGCTCAAGATAATCTCTTGAAAGATACAATTTTATTGGTTCCTTCCAATTTGGCGGAAGAATATCCACCGTCCCAACAAGTTCTTTGTCATAAACAGAAATACCGTTAGATGAAAGAGTATCCGATTCCAACTTCAGCAATTGAATATCGAAATCAACTGGCTTATCAAAGATTGCCAGGTCAGCAATAGGCTCGACCGAAACAAAACTAAGTCTTCCTAGATCCTCCGCCTCTTTTCGGGTGCTTTCGTCGTTCAGAACGAATCCTTTGATTAACCCTCGGAAATGGTGCTTTTCTTCATCTGGTAGCCTCCAGAATTCAACTTCGTTGCGCATCACCTTGAAGAAAACATCTTGCCCAGATTTCCAGTTTCTCAAACTGCTTGGGAATCTCTTTTTTTCCCAAGCTGAATCGAGCAAACCAAGAATTTTTTCCATTATTTGTCCAGTTTGGACGTTTCGAAGACCGGTCGGAAAATCGACGCAGTAGATACCATGAGCATAACAGAACTTTTTCGCGCTTTCGTAGAATCCACTGGCCGAAAAGATTGCACCTCTAACCGTTCTTCTCGAGTATTCATCATCCACGTTTTTTCGTGTGTAGGTCTCAACAGTATACTTTTGGTCGATATCTGCAACTCTTGCCAAAACATCTCTTGCAACCCCTATGTGCACCGGTTTATCGAGATTCCAGTACTTTGCTTCAGCAAGCAGGTGAACCTTGTAGACGAATGGAATACCAAGAAAGTAGTCACCATAGGCATCTGTCTGATGAAATCCTCCTCTCCCACGAATAGTTCCTCTTGAAACTCTAGTAAAACCACTATTTTCCAGCACAATTCCTACAAGCACTTCAAATAGAAAATCTCGCGATATTACTCGGGATACCGACACAGCATTTCACGTCGCATATGAAGGAAAGGCAGCTATCTTGTTTCTTAAGAATTGGATTTAAGTCTTGTATCTGACGAGAAAAGAGGGTTGGAGTGTACATGTTGACAACTTCCAACTCAATATCCTTTTCTCTTACATGAAATCTGGAGAACGCCGGCAGTTATGGCAACACTACTCCAGGAAGAGCACACAATACTAGAGCGAAAACGGCCATCAATAGGTGAAGGCCCAAGACCGCTCGTCGTATTGTCGCCAACTCTCGGAGGATCCACGACTACCGCAGAACGTGACAAACTTAATACCGAGCTCGCGGGACTTGGCGTGTATTTCAAAACCATCGAACAAACAGAGTATCGATATTCTTGCGTCCCCATGAGTCGTTTTATGAGATAAAAGTTGAGCGCCTTCCGTCATACGGCATTTTATCCTATTTTGGCTCATCTGATGAACGGCTGGAGGCTCGAGTATTAATACTTAGAAATAGACAAGCCAAAGGATCTTGAAAAATCAAAGATAAATATACAGAAATTCACAGCTGCCTCCCAGCACTCGTTAGAAAAGGATCTAAGCATTGCCTGCCGGGTACTTGTAGGAAACTTAATCTCACACAATTGTATACAATGTATAACCTAGAGAGCGCGTTCTCATGGCTGAAGATACGACGGTTAGAGTTAAAAGAGAGACGAGGAGACGCCTGGCTGAAGTTGGAAGCAAAGAAGAAACCTTTGATGAGATCATTCAGCGCCTCATAGACTTCTACAAAAAGAATAACAAGCTGTCAAGCTGAGAGTGAATAGAGTTTGCTGAAAGCAGATAGAACAACAATAAGCAAATCTAATGGTAGACGCAATGTTGCTCGAAAAGCTATCTCCAAGCATCGAACTTCTGTCGAAGTGACAGATTATCGCCATAATCAGAAGCGCAAGAACAATCCTGAGGCGGGCTTCGCATCATACAACTACAAGACTCAGGAGCGCGTTAAGTACAGCTACGATCCTCACCTAGACCCCCAGCTGATCTGGGCAGGAAAAGCGGAGCATACCTCCTTTGACGTAGAAATCGTGTCCCTCCACATCCACGAACGATTATCTACGCAGGCAATTCTAAAGTCCGTTCAACGCGCTGGTAAGACTCGTCAAATCAGACTCTTTGCAGAACCTGAACTACCACTTGACATGCGAATAGAGTTCTATCAACACGAGATGGAATGGTCCAACCGCTTGATCCTAGGCGACTCGCTACATGTAATGAACTCGCTTCTGGAAAGAGAACTTATGGCAGGCAAGGTGCAAATGATCTACATCGATCCGCCCTATGGTATTAACTACGCAAGCAACTTTCAGCCTCGCATAGGCAAACGCGATGTCAAAGACAAGGACGAAGATCTCACGCGCGAGCCGGAGCAGATCAAGGCTTACCGTGATACATGGGAGCTGGGGGTCCATTCCTATCTAACGTATCTGCGTGACCGATTGTTTTTGGCGCGAGAGCTACTACACGAGGAGGGCTCTTGCTTCGTGCAGATTGGTGACGAAAACGTCCACCTCGTTCGGAGCCTTATGGATGAAGTGTTTGGATCGAAAAATTTCGTTTCACAGGTCTCTGTATTCAAGACATCCACACCAAGCGCTCTACTTGACAACAATCTCTTCTACTTGCTTTGGTACGCAAAGGAGAAGAGTCGGCTCAAGTATCGTCAATTGTTTGTCGACAAACCATGCGATGAATGGGCTAGAGAGACGAAGGGCGGTTCTTGGGGTGTCACAATCAACGAAGTTGATCGGCCTATGCGCCCAGAGGAAAAGGCTAACACGAACACGCTACCGGAGAATGCTGAAGTTTATCAGTTGTCAGGTTTGACATCAGCTGGAGCGGATTCAAAAGATCGGCCATTCATATTCAGGGGAGAAACTTTCTATCCTGGCTCAGCTAGTCACTGGAAAAGTCCTGATGGGCTTCATCGACTAGTATTGGCAGATAGAATCGAGTCAAGGGGAGGTAAGCCCTGGTTTAAGAAATATCATAAAGACTTTTCCTACGTACGCTTGACGAATGCATGGGTTGATACATCCGGGAAAGCTACGGAGAGGCTATACGTTGTTCAGACTCAAGACAAGGTAATTGAACGCTGCCTCCTGATGACTACTGACCCTGGCGATCTGGTATTAGACCCTACATGCGGCTCCGGCACGACCGCGCACTGCGCTGAGAAGTTGGGGCGCCGCTGGATCACGTGCGATACATCTCGTGTAGCCCTCGCAATTGCTCGCCAGCGCTTGATGACGGCTGTGTTTGACCACTACAAGCTAGCAGACCCTGAACGGGGTCCAGCCAGTGGTTTCGTCTTTGAAACTATCCCGCATATTACTTTGCAAACCATCGCGCGTAATACAGATATCGATGAGACTGCCTCAAAGTATCAGAAACAGATTGACGCGGCGGTGAAGGAACTAAATCGTACTCTGGGCGTTAACTGGAAAGATTGGGAAGTCCCACAAGAACCCGATCCCAAGTGGAGCGACACGGCAAAGAAGGCCCACCAAGACTTTTGGACGCTCAAAGCGCGCAAACGCCGTGAGATTGAGGATTGCATTAGACGCAACGCCAGACACGAGCTGCTCTACGACAGTCCTGAGCTACAACGTGGCTTAGTACGGGTTTCTGGGCCTTTCACGGTCGAAGCTATTCCTGTGGCTGTCAGGGAAAAGTCTGCTGATCTGCCAATACCAGTTCCAAGCTCTAGTGTAGCATCAGACTACGTCAACATGATGATTGAATTTCTACAAAAGAGCGGAATAGTATTCCCTGGCGGCAGAAAAATGACTATAGAGAATTTGCGACCAATTTTGTCTGCTGGGTTCCTTCACGCTGAAGGGGAGGCGACTCAGAACGGAGGCAAAGCCCGCGTCGCGTTTTCATTTGGGCCTCCTCACGGGCCCATCACTGCAAAACAGGTAGATGAGTCCATTCGCTCATCCTACAGATTGGGGTTTGATGTTCTTGTCTTAGCTGGAATGGTCTTTGATCCCGAGGCGCAAGCTACTATCCAGAAGAATCCAATTCCCAAACTCACAGTGCACTTGGCAAACATAAGCCCAGACATCATCGTCGGCGAATACGCTGAACGACCCCTCTTGAAAACTACGAAGGCAAGCCAACTCTTTACGGTATTCGGTCAACCTGATGTCAAAATAGAAAAAGGTAGGGAGGGTTTTGTCGTGAAACTGCTCGGCGTCGACATCTACAACCCTGAAACCGGTGAGGTGTATTCCAGTAGCGCGAGCGAAGTCCCAGCTTGGTTCCTAGACGAGGATTATGACGGCTATACGTTCCGAGTCTGTCAAGCATTTTTCCCGAAGGAGGGAACTGCGAAGAACCCGTGGGACAAGTTGGAGAACGCGCTACGTGGAGTTGTGGACAAGGAGAAGATGGAGATGTTTCGAGGAACTCAGTCGCTACCATTCAAAGCTGGTGAGGAAAAGCGTATTGCCGTCAAGGTGATCAACAACCGGGGTAACGAGGTCATGGTAGTCAAAGTGCTTCACAACGGAAAGGAGTAAAGGCTCTTGGGCGTTGTGGATAAACCCATCATCAACGATCCTTTCGAGGAGCCAACTAGGCACTATTTGTTTGAAGAAGGGCAACCTAACCTTGTGGAAGAGCGTCGGCCTGCAGGGTTCTTCGTAGCTCCGAGAACTCGCAACCATGGTGGACCCGTTGCTGTTGAACAACTGATAAGATACGATGATATAACAGGCCTATCTCCAGTTAATGAGATACGCCGCCGAGTCAACGAGTGGCGTAAGGCTGGATACCCTGGAACAACAAAGATCACCCAGGAGCTTTTACGACATTGGAATGACCCCCGACGTGATCGCAGGCTCTTCTTCTGCCAAAGAGAAGCTGCAGAGACGGTGATTTGGTTGGTCGAAGCACCGGCCGTAGTCAAACAGGGCATTGTCATTCCTGTCGATGAACCAACTGATCCCAAAAGCCGAGAAAACGGATATGGTGCTCTGAGGCGCTACTGTTGCAAGATGGCTACGGCGAGCGGCAAGACAGTCGTCATGGCGATGCTCATTGCGTGGTCAGTCCTCAACAAGATATTCAACAAGCAGGACAAACGGTTCTCTGATGCTATTCTGGTGGTGTGCCCTAGTCTCACTGTCAAGAGACAGAACGCGGAGAGGCTAATTCCGTCAAACCCGAAGAACTTCTATGAGCGATTCGACCTCGTTCCACGGTCACTGCTAACTGCCTTGTCAAAGGGCAAATACTTGGTCACCAATTGGCACCTCTTCACTCCCGAGGATGATTCGCGAACATGCGGAGTCGTACAGCGTGGCGAAGAAGCCGACTCGGCTTTTTGCCGTAGAACGTTGCGGGAGCTAGGAGAGAAACAGAATATTCTTGTGATTAACGATGAGGCACATCACGCCTATCGACCGGCGCAATTGGTTGAACAGTTCCTTCAACTCAAACTGCTGGCAGATGACAAAGAGCAGTTAGAGGAAGAAATCAAGGAGGCTACTGTCTGGGTTGGAGCGCTGGATCGAATCAATAAGGTGCGAGGAATCAACTTCAGCGTAGACTTCTCTGCGACGCCCTTCTTTATCAGAGGCACTGGACGACCTGAAGGAAGCCCCTTTCCTTGGATAATTTCCGACTTTAGCCTAATTGACGCGATAGAATCCGGGATAACCAAGATTCCCCGCGTCCCCGTTGACGACAACTCAGGCCAGCCTATCCCCAGGTACTTTCGAATATGGCAGTGGGTGATGGAAAGACTGCCATGGGTTGACAGAGCCAAGGCAGCGCGTAAGCCAAACCCGGAGGCGGTCCTACGTCAGGCGGAAGGTGCACTTGCGACGCTTGCATCTGAGTGGAAGAAGACGCTCGAGCATTTCAAAGAGAACGGGAGTCAAGTCCCACCTGTAATAATAGTAGTCTGCAACAATACCGATCTGGCCGAGGTTGTTCACGCACATATCGCGAGAGGAAATATCTTTCCTGAGCTTCAAAACACTGAAACCAAGGAAGTCGCGCTTCGAATAGACTCCAAACTGTTGCGTGAAGCCGAAAGCAAACTCGACGTACCAACGACAAAGACAGATGCGGCGGAGAAACTCCGTGAGAAGGTGAATACCATCGGAAAGCTCGGAGAGCCCGGAGAACAGATCTGCTGTGTCGTTTCAGTTTTAATGCTAACTGAAGGATGGGACGCACAAAACGTCACACAGATACTCGGCCTGAGAAGGTTCGATTCGCAGCTACTCTGCGAGCAAGTCGTCGGGCGCGGGCTCAGACGTACAAACTACGACGACTTTAGCCAGCCTGAATATGTGGATGTGTACGGTGTTCCATTCGAGGTGATTCCTGTTCAGAAGGCAAGTCTGAAGAAAAGTGTGCCCCAAAGGTTGCCAACACTCGTAAAGGCGCTTCCCGAAAGAAAGGGCCTCGAGATTCGTTTTCCACGCGTTGAAGGCTACATATTTGACGTACGCCGAAGAATAAAGGCGGACATCAAGTCTATTCCTCCTCTTTATATCGACCCTACGAAGGAGCCAACCCAGGTCGTCGTGAAAGATACTGTGGGCGTGAGGGTCGGCCGACCTGATCGGTTGGGCCCTGGAACCGAAGTTCTTGAAACACGTAACCCATTCCACAAGACGCATCGCCTTCAGACGAGCGTCTATGAAATTGCCGCTCAGGTCACGAGCAAACTTCAACCAGACGTAAGACCTCTCGTCTTTCAACAGGTCTTGGAGATTGTTTGGCAATACCTGGAGAAGCGTGTTAGGGTGAAGGGAGGAGCTGTGCTCGAGGAAGTCGCGCTGAAACGATACATGGATACCATCGTGTCAAGGCTCTGTGATGCCATTGAGCCCGACACTGAAGCGGGAGAAAGCCCGATCTTGCCTCGCATCGAGCGGTATAGGCCCGTAGGCTCTACCTCCGAAGTCTTGTTCAGAACGCTGAAGGAGGTTCATGGAACTATCAAAAGTCATGTGAGCCATGTAGTGGTTGACAGTGGCTGGGAGCATTCCATCGCATTTGAACTAGAGAAGATTCCTGACGTCATAGCTTACGTGAAGAACGATCGTTTGGACTTCACAATCCCATATGAGTACGAAGGGGCTATGCACAACTATATCCCTGACTACATTATTCGCCTGAGACTCGACGACATCTCTGAAATCAATGTCATACTAGAGATCAAAGGTTTCGAGGATGAACAAGATCGGGCCAAGAAGGCAGCCGCCCAAAGATGGATAGAAGCCGTGAACAATCATGGCGGGTTTGGGAAGTGGGCACTCAGAGAGTGCAGAAGCCCATATGCGTTACCAAAGATACTTGAGAAACTAAAGCAAGAGCTGCTCCAATCCCGCGAGTCATGACAAGCCAATCCAAGAAGACCGACTCTCAGGGATAATTTTCAGACGCTTTAAGTCCGGGGCGAGGCATTCAGCGTAGACGACTACAAGGTTGCTTGCGCGATCTCGGTTCTTTTCGAATTCATGCTCAAATTTCTTAGGTATGCGGTCTATCATCCGCAGCAATCCCGAGTCCGGGAGGTAGTCCTGTCTTCTGACGAAGAATAGAAGGTAGCCGCGTTCAACCTTGTTCTCCGCATTCGTAAGGCGCTCCAAGTCTTTTCTGAAATGCGTCAGATCTAGCCGAGTTGTTCCTATTGCATCGAGGCCGAATTCAACCGATCCAGAAACAGGGCAGCTTGCGGCAAAGGTCGTTGTAGATCACTTAACGTGGCCAAGAATTAAGATGGACGTCTAGAATTCTGAGAGAGACTTGATGGAGACAGTCTTGTCAACGAAGACCTTGTGAAGGAGCAGGGGGCAATCCCAAGCCCTCATCCTTAGAAGCGTGCCACTTCCAATTATCTTCTGAGCCTGTTTGCATAGTGTATATAAATCGAATAACATGAGCCCTAGGCCCCATTCCTCCTTACTCCGACCGACGCGTCCCAACCCCTGTTGAAGTCTTCGTATCATGTCCAGTCGGCCGTCCACCACCTTGCTCTTCGCTAGCTCTATCAGGTGAGGTCTTGGAAAAGGTGGCTCGGCTATTATTACAAGTTTTAACCCCCTAATAGTTATGCCCTCCCAGAAGACCGTTGAAGAGGTCAAAAGGACGCCATCAGTGCAACCTAAAAACTGCTTATAGATATCCATACTGGCTGATCCACAGGGAATCATGAAAACATTGCTCAAACCGTTACTGAGTCTTGCGAATGTTTTCTGACAGCTCCGGAAGCTATTGAAGAGGATGAGGATGCGCGTTCTAGACTCGCGAATTAAGCTCATGAGGAGGTCTATCTTGGCATCAGGAGGCAGCCCATTCATAACAGAAATGCAAAGCCTCTGCTTCTCCCTCCACTCGGTTGTTGATTCTACAGCAAGTGCTCTTTCAACGGCGCTCCTGGGAATGCCACAGTAAAAGTCCAATTCTTCGTCCGACAAGGGAGAGGCTGAAAACATCAGGAGGTGTTTGCTAGGAAGTTTGAGCTTACACAGACCGTTGGCACGGGCGAATTTCACAATGCACAGCCCAAACTCCCTCCAAACATAAATGAAGTAGGACCATGAGGTGGGGTCCTTGACAACTTGCCTGAGTTGCCTCGCAAGTCTAGGGTTACGGTTCAGGCTGTCTAGCAAGTCCTTGGCTGAGGAAAAAGACAGCTGCTGAGCTGCAAACGCTCTGTTTGGCGACAGGTACCGGTTGGCTATGTCAGCATACAATTCATCATTTGCTGAGAGGCTAACACTCCTAACTAGGCTTATGTCTAGCTCTATGAAGGATTTTAGATTATGTGCCTCGTCAGCCAAGATGAAATCGTACTGTTTCTTTGTCTTGAGATACTCGGACACGTTAAGAACATCAACCGCGGGTAACCCACCGCATACTTCAGATCGAGCTCCCTCAAACTCCTCCTTGAGATAGTTGTTCGGAACCACTATCGCCGTTCGCTGAGTTGCTTCGCTAAGGATTCTTGCCAGAAGGCATATAGCATGGGTTTTACCTGATGCGGGGGGAGCCACGAAAACCCAGACAGGGCCTTCGGCTCTTGTCAGTTTCTCATATACTCTTTCCAATAACTCCCGCTGTTCTGGTAGGAACGATCCGTATTTCTGAAAGGGCACTGAAAGGCTCTCGAGGGCGGAGAACCATTCTTCTTTTTGAAGTTCCATAGGAATCAGACATAAAAAAGCGTTTGGAATGCCCTTTCATTGGTTGGTAAACCGTATTCATTCACGTACCGAGCATACTTCTTTAGGTAGTATAGAGGTGCTGCTAGTCTGGTTTCATGACCACTCGTCCCGGCTTCAAGCGAAAGAGAGAGCACATAGTGGATTATCTTGCCGATGTCGAAAACGCCTTGACTTCCCAGTATCTTGAGCCTGACAGCAGTAGGACAACCCCGGTGGTAGGTGCGCACCTTTGAAGATGCTGTCGTCACCACGTAATATTCATCCCTCGCAGCCTTCAGTATCGCTCCTTCAGGAACAGCTTCATAAGCTTCCACAGGATAGGTCACAGTTTGAAGCCTTCTCCTTCTGGGCATCGCAACCATCGTAGGCCTGAACGTTGAGAACAGCCTTAGCTCATCTCTTTGTCTTACTTGAATCAGCATGAACTCGGGAACATTAGACGACATTTCCTTGAGGACGAATTCCTGAATCTGTTGATCATCAAAGGACATCATGATCAGGAGTCTACCTCGTTCCTTGGCCCTTGCCCTTACCTCCTCGAGAAAAGCGAGAATGTCGTTACTTTCGAATGGCTTGGACTGGTAGACTATCTCTCCCTCAGATCGCATCACGTTGAAGAGGTAGAACCTTACTCCAGTGAATGGATTCCTATAAGAGTAGATGGATAGTACGTCAACCTCTTCAGGTTCCTTAAGAAACCAAGGATATCCTCCAAGCTTGAGGGTTATCTGCATGGCGAGTTGCGGAATGGAATCGACGGTGGCTTTCTCCGGGGTGACATTTTGGTGAGCTATCCCCAACTTGCCGACGATGACTTCCTTGCATCGCCTTATCAGATTCTCTTCGCTGGTGACTGTCAGAATAAGGTCATGCTCTGACAGATCCTTGTCGTCAATATCGAGCTTACTCTTATAGGATACATTTACCTCGCAGTCGTTCCTTTGCCCGGTCTCCTTTGCCAGTGCCTCGACGAATGGACGGCAACCCTCTTCGCATATGGCCAGAGTCCTTATGGGTCCAATCGCAGGTTTAACGAATTTGGCTGTTTGAGGATATCTTCGGTAGAAGTTCACACCATAGGGCGGCTCGATATCGACCTCTCTGTTCCTGAACTTTAGGCTTATAGAACTTGGCGGCGTCGTGTTTTTGTCTATATTCTTCGGGAAGACGCTGAACTCAAGCTTCGAGGGATACACGACCGAGAACCGGTCCCTCAAGATAGCGTCCGCCTTTCTCAATAGGTCAAAAATCCTCCTCTGCTGATCCCCACAGTGGGGATGGAGTATGTCGAAGACTTGGGAGACCTGAGATTTGGAAACTCTCATTCCGATGTCCTTGAAGGTGTGTCCAACGACTAGCAACTCTGGGACATGGAACTGATCCCTCACTATACCCTCCTTAGTAGTCATCTTCCACTTCACAAGCGGCTGTTCCTCATCCTCTATGATGATCCCTTGGGTCCGTTTATGATAGTCACATGGAGAGATGCCTCCCTCCAACACCTTGTCCTTCGCTCTCGCTTCCCACGTGATTTCTCGGATAACAACGGGTGGCGAAGGGTAAGCTTTGACGTTTGCCGTTCGGTTGCGAAAGACCCAGTTCGCAAATCCCACGAACTCTTTGAGAGGATTGTAGAAATCCACGGTAGTTCCCTTGACGACGCCCCACCATTCAGCCAAAACCTTAAGCTCGTTCAGGAGGTTCTTCCAAGACCTGAGCTCTATCTCCCTGTTGATGATAAGATGAGGAATGCCATCTAGAACCCGAATCCCCCGGTAGAATCTCCTGCCGTCCTCTACTCCTATTCTCTTTCGAAGGGACTCATCAAAATAGCCCTCTCCCCTTTCTATTATGTAAGGCGACCGGTCGCTGTATTTGTAGTAGTCGTCTGACAAATGAACTAGGGCCAAGTCCACAATACGGCTAACGAGCCTGCCATATTCATCGGGAGCATCCGCAAAACCGATATCATTTGCCCCCTCTAGTCTGAGCTTCACCTTGAAGGTAGCTATATTCTCGAGTCCCACTTCGTGCACCAAGTCTTGCTCTTGGATTGGAGATTCTAGGACCTTGATTCTACCCGCATCAGAAATTACTGCGGTTCCCATCGACCTCGTGAGTCTTCGGGCGAGTCTCCCTAGAACTTGGTAGAAGTGAGTCTCCTTCTCGGGAGAGGGTGTCAGCTCAGGGATATAGACGTTCACCTTGAGGGGCTTGTATGTCTTCAGCTCGAACAGGTTTGCATTGAAGCCAGCACACATAAGCTACACCACTCCAATAGCTCGTTCAACCTCACGAGAGACCTTCGCGATGTTAGTGAGCTTTATCCGCTCCCGGTAAGCCTCAGAGAAGTTTGAACTACTCTTGTACTTCTCAAGCCTCTTATCAAATATCACACAAACACCCCGGTCACCCTCTTTCCTGACGAGTCTTCCTATGCCTTGCTGCAATCTTATCAGCATCTTTCGTTTCACGAAAGGAAACGACTTGCTTGAGTCAAGGTATACGGGAGGCCTTATGAAAGGCAGAGAGAATACTATGTCCAGCTTTAAGTCGCTTATATCGATCCCCTCCCATAGTCTTGAGGAAGCGGTAGCCATTATCACATCGGCTTTGTCAACGAGAGTCTGGACAGTCTCTGTCTCATAGCTATCATCGATGAAGGTTATTTCCCTGGTGACCAGTCTCTTAAGGATACCTTCTGCTCTGCGCTGATCCCTATAATTCTTGAAGAGTAGAAGGATCTTTCCCGGGATTCTCGTCAACATCTCCGCAACTATCTCTGCGCTCCTTTCAATTGGGTCTTCGACATCTTCAGGAAAATCCTGTGTTTCAAAGATGCGAAGCCCCTTGAACCAGTTTTTCAAGGCTGCTGGCGGCGTCCTAGGGATCACGGAAATCGTATCCTTGCCGTATCTCCTGTGAGTGCAGTAGTTCGCATGAGTCACAATGTCCCCGGGAGTTGCGCTAACGAACAGGACTCTAGACTCTCCGAATAAAGACGTTATGACGTTGTGTTGGAACGCGTCAGACTTTCTTGCGATGAGAGCGGCTTCCTGTGGATCATCTCGATTGTAGTAGTCTTTTTGAACGTAGAAGGTGTTTAAAGTGGCTTTTTGGCAACTCCTGATGAAATACAGCAATCCATAGGATGCGCTCCTGTCCAATTTGTCAAGGTCCTTCATCTGAATTAGTACTTCATCGTAGCCCTCAATACCGGCCATTTTTTTGACATCGTCATCCGGAATCCTCCTTGTAAGCTGGTCCGGGGAAACGGCCCCCAGAATATTGTCAAAGAGGTCCAGAAATGTTCCGGCGAAATTGGATATCGCATCGTTCAGCGATTGGTGTCTTCGATATAGACCATCGATTTGGTAGTATGCTATTCTCGACTGGAATTTGTCATCAAGGGCATTTTCAAAACCGTGGGAATCATCTACTACAATGAGGTCGAAACCTCGTTTGGTTGGGACTGAGAGAAACTTGTGGAAATTAGTGATGACGAAACCATGCTCCTCGAGCTGTCTGTTGGTGTGAAGAACCATACAGTCAGGGTTGTCTGCTTGGCACAAAGTCCTCTGCTCGAGTGTGCAAGTGCCATAGTCTGCGCTATCCACGGTGAGAAGACACTTGTAGTGTTCTATGCCCTTTGCGTAATATGGCTCAATGTTGGTTCCGAAATTAGGGAAGTACTTTTGTTTCATCTGCCCCATGATGAGATTGGTTGCGACAAGTATGCAGACGCGATACCCCTTGTTAGCTGCAGCTATCGCCACTGGTAGGTACACGTAGGTTTTTCCTGTTCCTGTGGGAAGCCAGAGAGCTACGTCTCTTCCTCCAAGTTCCGTCAGGAGCTCTTTAATCGTGGTCAGCTGGTACGGCTTGGGCTTAGTCTTGGTAAAGGTTTCAATAGCCTCTTGTTCCGAGAGGACCAGCTCGCTTGGCGTCTTTCCACTATTCTGTCGGGTAGTCTTTTCCCGAGCTGGCCAAAGCTTCTTTATACGCTTCAACCGCATCATCCATCGAATGATATCTTGAATTTGAGATATCGATCAGTTTTTGATATCAATTGGATGCCGAACATATTTATAACTTCTCTAGGCTATTAAGAAGAGCGGCTAGATTCTAGTGGAAACTCAATATTAACCTTCAGAAGTTCTCAAGACCTTGACCGCAGGCTACTATACTCTCTATACACTCAATGACAAACTACGCCGAAATGACTGACGGAGAACTTCCCGCCATCTATATGCATCCGTCGTAGCTAATTGAAGATTCTGCATCAAAACATCGGTAGATCGGCTCTTTCTCATTGAGGCCGAATTCAAACGCAGCCTTCAGCCTATGTCCAGAAAAGGCAGGCTCTCTGACTTGCATCCTCCAATGGCGTTCAGAAGGATATTCTGGATCGATTACAGCTAGGTCAAAGTGCCCCCTTCTGCCTCCAGGATATATCCGTAACGTAGGGTATTCCCTGTGCAGCAATACACTCTTGTCGTCGAAATCGGTCTCCACAAAGAATTCTCCAAGCTTACCTGAGATCAAATCGTGGTAGAGGTAGGCTTGCATGTCCTGTTCCGAGTAGAAGAAGTACGGCATCTCCACGAATTTCTCAACTAGCGCCCTGATAGCTGAGCCAACCTCTTCGAAAAACCATTCAAACCGAGACAACTAGCCTTCGAACCAGCTTCCCCTGTCACTAACCTTCTAAGGCCTACTCCTCAGATTGAATCTGGAACCTATGGAATTTAGGGTTTGGTAGTTGACCGTGTTTTACTCTTGGAGATTATGGCTTTGTCTTGATCCAGACTATACCATTTTACTTCATAGCCCAATGCTTCAAGCACTTGGTTGGGTGCTCCTATGCCTATGTCTTACATGAGCTCTGTCACTTTCGAGAGGCTTGCTTCTCCAAGTTGGCTCAGTCTCCTGTCGATATCATCTAGCTTCTTCTCAGAGACTAAGACATCGCCGATCAGCCTATATCCTTTCACCGGAGCTGTCTGAAGCCTACGTCTAAGGGCTTCCTTCGATG
>Ga0209725_1001122_pt1 | contig 15597 bp, 14 predicted proteins | sample I18A1metaG_FD_184145 | JGI IMG/M metagenome (GOLD analysis project Ga0209725, IMG submission 184145) | Lake sediment bacterial and archeal communities from Gulf of Boni, Indonesia to study Microbial Dark Matter (Phase II) - ​I18A1 metaG... | ecosystem: Environmental > Aquatic > Freshwater > Lake... | reverse complement strand
CGGAAGGCCGCCCTCATTACTGGAGGTATTTCCGCAGCCTTTCTGGGCTGGAACGCGTACTTGGTAACGGACGTAACTACTCCGACAATGTCCGTCTCTTGGAAAGCATCCTTGCCGATTGAGGGTCTTGGAACTTGCCCTGTGATTGCGACGATGGGGGAGGAGTCCATGAAGGCGGTTGCGATTCCAGTAACCAGGTTCGTAGCTCCCGGGCCCGAGGTTGACATGCACACACCTACTCGTCCGCTGGCCCGAGCGTATCCGTCGGCCATATGGGCGGCTGTCTGTTCGTGACGCGTTAGAATGTGCCTGATCCTTAGCTCGGATGGCAAATCCCGCATCTTGTAGAAGACATCGTACACCGGCATTATTGCGCCGCCGGGAAGACCGAACACGACGGGCGTCTTCTCTCGTCTAAGCGCCTCGACCAATGCACTCGCGCCGGACATCTCCATCGAGTATGTTCACTTCCATTTTTCTTGCAGACCCCGCGAAAACTTAGACGATCGCGAGGTCTACTGAATCAGAACAAGGACGAGGACGACACTGACGACGATCGATAATGCTACCGATCGTTCGTCGAATTTGTGCAAGGTGAACGGATCTAAGTGTCGCAAGGTCCTTAGAACCGCACGCATGCCCGGACCTTTCATATAAGACTAACCCAGAAATCCGATTCATACTAGGGAAGCGAAAGCGCCCGAACCAGCTGGCCACACAATAGGCAAGCTACTGGACCGCGGGAGATGCCACATCGCGGCGTTCCCCCATAAGCTTTTCATCACGTTCGTGTCAATCTAGGTCACCGAATGATCATCACCAAGCCTTGCTCTCTGCGAAAGCTGTTGACTCGGGTTGCTGTTCTCTGAGTTGTTTCTTGTCGATCTTGCCAGTAGGTGTCATAGGGAATTCTGTCTTGATCACTACTCTCGATGGCCAGTATGTTCGATCTAGGGTCGACGTGCAGTGATTGAGCAAGTCCTCCTCGCGCACATTCTCGCCGTGGAAGAGAGTGACAAGAGCCACGGGGACTTGGTGCTTGCCCTCTTGCAGGCCAACAACACATGCTTGGCGCACCGACTGGTGGTCAAAGAGGGCCTCCTCGATGACCCTGGGATAGATGGGGCCTTTCTCGGTATGAATGATGTCCGTCTTCCGAGCCAGCCAGTAGATATTGTCGAACTCGTCCACTAGGCCGATGTCGCTCGTGTGTAGCCAGCCGCCGCGGGTGGTCTTCGCGGTCTCTTGGGGCATCCTCCAGTACGCCCACATGAAGCCTCCGTGTAGCAGGATCTCACCCGGAGTGCCGCAGGGAACCTCTTTTCCGTCTTCATCAACGATCTTAACCTCCTTGTCCGGCAGTGGAGGCCCTATGGCGGGGATCCTTTCGAATGGTTTGACCGGTTTCGACTTGAACGATCGCCGATATCCCATCGCGACGGAGCCGCCGAGCTCGCTCATCCCATATGTTTCCACAAAAGGCACGCCATGTTCTTCCCACTTCTTTCTGATTCTTCCAATGCCAGCGGAGCCTCCAGAGAGGACCAGCTGTAGGCTGCCCTTGTCGATGCCATCCTCTCGTGCGTAGTCGACTAGCTCTGAAAGTCGGATCGCAGTCCCAGAAACCAGCCGCACCTGACGATCATGAATTATCTTCCATGCCTCTGACAGATTCCAATTCTCCATGATTCCTACGGTTGCTCCCCGATGCATCTGAGGCAGCATCGCATACACGAGAATGTGTGAGCTACTTAGCGTCGTGACCCCGAGGGTCGTATCATCAGTTGTCAATTCCAATCGTTCCGCTATGCATCGCGTGGCGCGAAGAGTCGGTTCGTGCGAGAGCACGGCGGGCTTCGGCTCATAGGTCGTACCCGAGGTGAAGCTCAGATGACATGGAGTATCCTCGGTGAAATCGATCTGTACCTCTGCTCGTCGACCAGCGAGTAGGCCTTGCCATGAATGCTCAGCATCCTTTTCGCCATCGAAAGAAACGAACTTCATCGCCTTGGGAGCTGATTTCTTCAGTTCATCTATGTGTTTGGAGGTCGCTATCACAAGTTTGGGCCCGAGACGTTTCACGTTCCTATGATAACTCTGCGGATCTAAGACATCTATCAGGGCAGCTATGGCGCCGAGCTTGAACACCGCAAACATTGCAAGTACATACTCGACTGAATTCGGGGCGAAAATGAGTACTCTGTCTCTCTTTTTGACTCCAAGGGTACGAAGAGCGCCCGCTCTCTCCTGGACCGTACCAAGAGCCTGGGAGTTGGTCACCGACTTGGATTCGGAGAATAGGAACGTTTTGTCGGGCGCTCGCAAGGCGTTTCGCTCCAGAAGCTCATGCATCCTCATGGGCCAAACCTCCCACTGACATGGTTCAGAACCAAGAAAAGACTTCCAGTTGGCTGAGCTTCACACGCCGATCTCCTTGCAGGTGTTGACCAGTTCCCCGGAGTTCGTCATTCTCCGACTTTCCATGGTGTCTCGGCGTGTGCTTTCATGGCGGGCCAAAGACACCAGGGTCTACCGTCGACGACGCGTAGCGACTGAGCCTACAAGAAGGGCCATGCGGGCTGGCGTCTCTTTTTGACGTACATTCCCGTGATTGGAATCTTCGTCGCACATTTTGGGCATCTTTTGTCTTTGGTCACCTTGTAGGAAACGATGCAGGACCCGTCTCTGACTATGAGAGCCTCACCACACTCCGGACAGAACGTGTTCTCGTATGTGTGACCTCGAACATTCCCTACGTAGGTGTACCTCACTCCTGCCTTCCTCGCGGTTTCGCGCGCGTATTCCAATCTTGCCACGTCGGTCGCGGGTGCTCGGAAGTTGTAAGCTGGGAAATACCGAGTGAAATGTATCGGCGTCTCTGGACCGAGGTACTTGAGATGCTTGTCGATGACGGACGCGACGGTCCCGACATCGTCATTGACGCCTCGAATCACGAGGTTAACAATCTCGACGTGTATCCCCATCTCTTTCGCGGCTCGCGCGTTTCGCCACGGCACGTCTGCATTTGCGGAACCGCAGAAGTTCTGATAGGCGGTCTCATCTCCTTTCACGTCAATCTTCAGGCCGTCGAGGCCTGATCGTCTGAGCAGGTCGAGCGCCTCAAGGGTCATGTACCCGTTTGAGACGTAGCAGCAGTAGAGTCCTCGCCCTCTCGCGATAGGGAACGTGTCTATTGCCCAGTCAGTGAGAAGTGTAGGCTCCTGAAAGCTAGCACAGAGCCCTTCGTCACCAGAGTCTACGGCCGTCTCCACGATTCTCGCTGATGGCATTGACTGGGATCTCTCTGGTCTGGGGCTCGACTTGGAGAGGTTATGGTTTTGGCACCAAGGGCAGTCAAAGTTGCAGGACCAAGTAGAGAACGTTAGAGCAGTCGATCCAGGCCAATAGTGAAAGAACGGTTTAATCTCGATCGGGCGGCTCTCAACTCCGCTTAGGTCTCCGTATACAAGCGTGTACAGTCCTCCATCAATGTTCTTCCGAGTCCTGCATGTGCCAACCTTGCCCACATCGATGACACATCTCCGTTCGCAGAGGATGCACTGCACCCTGTCACCCCCAAGCTTGGCGTAGAGCCGGGACTCGCGAACTGAGGGTCTATCTCGAAGGTCCAAGGATCACGCTCACACCTTCTCCGCACGAGCCCGCGTACTCACGAGGTTCTTGGCACGCGAACTGGTCTCCGCCCCCCCTATCCGTGCGGGATGAGATCGGTCCAATTCTCCGTTAAACTTGACTGGCTTGCTATTCTTTTCTCGATATATGAGTAGTAACCCATGTCACTCAGCTTGACAATCCGGCGGATATGATCGGGAAGATCGCTCTCAGGCTTGCCGGAATGTTCCGCAAGATCGGTGATTAAGTACTTGAATACCTGGTCGATCGACTGCTGACCCTTCACGGCGTCGTAGACCTTCGACCCCCAGTGGGTTACTGCTTCGACATTCTTGCGCTGGAATCCTTCTGCACCGCTGAGTATTGGTCCGAAGTGAGGGAGCAGAAGGCCCGACGGGTTGATGTCTATGATTCTGGTCAGCGTCCTCATGTACTGCTCTTCGTCGAAGCTGGGAGGTGGAGTCGTCGGGATAGGAAAGTCGAACCCCTGGTAGCGCAGTCCCACCGCGTCGCCAGTAACTAGAAGGTGTTCGTGCCCCAGAAGCACCGACATATGGTGGGGCGCGTGGCCAGGGGTCGAGAAGATCTTCAGTTTCTTTCCAGCACCCAAGTCCAGATCATACTTGTCTCCGACTGGCTCAACGCGATCTCTAGCCACGGGAATTGGCGTGCCAAATACAGACATTGCTTCTTGTCCGAAGGCTTTCGTAGCGCTTTCGACGAGTCTGGAAGGATTGATCATGTGCTTCGCTCCGTGCTTGCTTACTAGTATACGTGCATTGGGCATCGCTCTCGCGAGATGACCGACTGCGCCGGCATGATCTAAGTGCACATGTGTTGGAATCAGGTAGTTCACATTGCGGTGCCTGCCGTCGAGTTCTCGCAATTGAGAGAGCACAGCTTTGGCGCTGGTTGGGTATCCAGCATCTATCAAGGCAGATTCCTCTCCCTTCACCAGATAGGCAGCCACAAAACCGGCAGTTCCCGCTGCGAGAGTGTCCAACAGAAAAACACCGTTGACAATCTCTCCGACAGGCAAGATACGTCTGCGACTCATAGCGGCTTGGTTTTCAGTCATGACCATGCACCTAGTCGTCAGCCTCTCATGAATACCCGCAAAGCTGGATGTTCGAGCTGATAGTCGAGGTGATTCAGCAGACACAAGCAAAGAAGAGAAAAGAGAATCTCCCCTAGCACGGCAGAATAGGATAGAGTAGTTCGCGTCAAGCTCCGAGAACTCGAAGCTAGCCGAGGTCTTTCGGAAAAGCGCCTGTTAAGAGGGCGAGTTCCGTGAAGTCGTAGTCCTCGAAACCGTCGTAAGGTTTGAAGAGGTATCTGCTCTCTCTGTATTTCTTCCACATCTCTGCTGGCGCAAGCCTCTTCGACGTGCTTATGCGCGCGATGTCGACGCCCAGCACTCCTTTCTGGCATTCTATGTTATCCCTAACAAAAGCCTTGATCTTGTCCCTACTTGCCGAAAGCATCGACAGAAGAATATCGTCCTCGCCGAACGAGTACGCAGCATACGTCGGAAACAAGTCATTCGGATAATCTAGGTGGACCATGTGGCTGAAAACACTTACAAGCTCATCGGAGGTGACCCTTAGGGCAACCTGGTATCTTTCAAGCTGCGTAGGCCTATCCTTCGGGGCAGGGAAGAAGACAGGCTTCAGCAGAGTGATAGTTCTTGTCTTCTCTGAGTTCGCCGCGGGAGGAATGCCTTTGACAAGAATATCGGCGAAAGAATCGATGTCCTTTACATCATACATTATGCTCAGGAAATCCTTCTCTTCTTGCTGGGAGATGTATAACGGGGTGCAATGTTCGTTCGATATCTTGTCCAAGTTGCTCGTCACTCTCTGCCAACTGTCAGTCAAGTCGCTCTTTGGAAACACTCGCAATATCATCATCATAGGGGATCCCTATGACGCAAGGTAACGCCACGACCGGATATTAATCTCTTACAGAACTCTCAGGCGCCAACTGCGAGCTCGAACTTGCTGCCGGATACCCTCGTGCACCACACTGGATCAAGAATGACGGGCTAGGCGACGGACTTGAGAGCGTCTACGAGCTGGATCTGGTATGGGCCAAGTTTGCCGCCAAAGTTGACCGCAGTGATCTTCACCACGCCTGGGACTCTTGCAGCAGTTGAGATACCCACTCCCGTCGCTCTCTTGACGACGTCGGAGTCGATTCCGTTGAAAACAAGCTCGTACACGCTTTGCACTCCTTGCGGAACTTGGGAATCCGGAAGAGCCGCTCTAAGTGCGGGACAGAAGAAGTGATTCGTTGACGCTGGCAGCTTGTATTTGATGGAACCGACCTTGGATCCCGATCGGCATATTCCGCCTGGAAAGGTCAGGACGACACCCTCCACCGCACCCATCGCATCAACAGCCTTCTCTGCCGCCTCCAAACCTGAAAGCTGCGAATCAGCCATGATGATGAAGTTGCCTCCTGCGACACCCTTTCTGACCCCAAACTTGTCCTCGATTAGGAATTCTCCCTCCATGACAGGTATTCGCCACACCGTCCGATCTCCGATTCTGTCTTTCTTCTGAAAGCCGTCACCGAACTTTCGGAGCGCTCGTCCAACCTTGAGGATGCGCTTTGCGTCTGGCATCGCGTCGAAGGCTGCGGTTGTTGGACACGTCAGGATGCATTGCCCAATTCGCGTGATCATCTGGACCTTCAGCTCCCGCCTCGACCGATGCCACATTTGAATGAAAACTCCAGGGCGACCGTCTGGAGTATTCTCCGGAAGAGCTGTCTTGCCTTCCACTCCGGCTTCTGCGGGTGACATGATTATCGAGGACGCGAACCCGGTGGCCGTCTTGCCGGCAACAGTAGCCCACTTCTCATTCGAAGCCGTCACAAGCAGTCTGCCCGCCACCATTGGGAACGCTTCTGCAAAAGTCTCCTCTACTTCCACTCCATTGAATTCCACAACGAATCACCGAGGACAACAGACTATCTTGGAGAACTGTATTCAAACAATTTAATTGTTTCCTGTACGCGTTCCGCCGGAGGATACCATTCTTCGAGTTCGAAGAGCTTACTTCGGAGTCCCGAAGGTCATCGATATGGAACTTGCTAGGCCGCTAGGGGCCGGCCCAGCGCACCTTAGGGTCGGCCCGTCTAGGGCCGCCTTCCACGGCCAGTAACCTGCTTCTGAGCTAAGAGTTATACACGCAACTGCTGACCCTATGTCGTGGCTGGGTCGACAGATGGTTGTCAAAGTCGGGTTCCTGAAGCTTGGGTGCATCGGATCTGCACTGCTGCTTGAATTCATGCTAGACGAGAGGGCCGAGAGGGAAGATCTGGATCTACGCGTCGTTGGGGCGGGAGCCAAGCTGGGAATAGAGCAGGCTGGAGAGATTGCGCAGAGAATGCTCGATTTCAAGCCACAGCTCGTCATCGTGACAAGCCCAAACGCCACGCTTCCCGGCCCGAAAAGGGCAAGGGACATCCTCAAGGGTGCAGGTGTCCCGACAATAGTGGTCTCTGACAGCCCGGGAAAGAAAGCAGCTCAAGAACTTGAGCAACAAGGTTTCGGCTACGTCATAGTTGAAGCAGACTCAATGATTGGCGCAAGAAGAGAATTCCTCGACCCTCTAGAGATGGTTCTATTCAATCTAGATGTCACGAGGGTGCTAGCCGTGACTGGAGCACTGAACCTACTGACGACAGAGATCGACCGGGCGGTCGAAGCAATCAAGAAAGGCGTCCAAGTGCCGCTGCCCAAGGTTGTTGTTGACAAGGAGAAAGCCATCAAGGCCGCCTCTTTCTCAAATCCGTACGCAGCATCGAAAGCAATGGCAGCGTATGAGACGGCCCGTCGAGTCGCCGACCTGACCGTTGAAGGCTGTTTTGTTGTCAAGGAGTGGGAACGCTACACACAACTTGTGTCATCAGCCCACGAGATGATGCGACAGGCCGCTCGACTCTCGGATGAAGCTAGAGAAATGGAGAAATCCCAGGACACTGTGACTAGGACGCCTCACTATGATGACGGAACCGTACTCCACAAGAAGAAACTGATCGAGAAACCTGTCAAGCCCTAGCAGGCGAGACTAAGGGATCCAAAGAAATCTCAATCGAGCGGTAGGACCTCAACAAGCCTCGTTCCTACCATCCCTACAGGCGTCTTGGCCTATTAGAGAGGCCACTTCAACAATCTGCTCTTCTCAAGAGCGATGAGAACCGGAACGCCAACGATCGTGGCGGCCGGAACCGTGTACGCCGCCTCTAGAGGAGTCTGAATGGCGCCCGCGATGAACAGTGCAGGAAGCGCTTCAATCGGAATCGGATAGACTTGGTAGAGCCCGCCAACTATGAGCATGAACACTCTTACCATCACGTCCAACTCGACCGCGACAAAAGCAACCAAGGCAACGACTGGGAACAGACTGGGCGCACTCAATTTTGCATACTGGAGCTTGCGCACTAGCAGAGCCGCGGGAAAGATCGCGAAGAAACCCAGATATGCATCCCAGAGGGTCCATAAGGGGATAATCCTCGCTAGCGGATGAAACACAAACAGCAGCAGTTGGATTCCGTAGATTCCAGCCGTTGCGTACCACTTTCTTGACATGAGGAATCCTGCTGCCATCGCCCCAACGGCCTCCGCAACTCCAAAAAAGTTCTCGACCCAGAAGCTGTCGGGTCTGACGAAACGACCGCCAATCCACCCTATCGCCGCTGCAAGGAATCCAACATAGGGCCCCGCGATAAGCCCTTCCAACGGCTCCATGACAATGCTGACTCTCCTGAATCCGACTGGTGGCGGCCCATACGAGAGAACAATGTGGAGAGCTGCGAGTGCTGCAACCAGGGTTACGTACTGGCTTCTTCTCGTTCTCAGAGTCATGCTCCTATTGCCCCACCGCTCGAAGGCATCGATCGGTACCGTCACAGCCGGGTGTAATATAGTACCTCCGATGCTATTTGTTGATAGATGGCCCAGTGATGTCAAGGATCGAAGTGACAATCATCTCCGGCAGAAGCCTCTTGCAGGCGCGGAGTCGCGAGCGGGGAAAATTCTCCGAGGCGTACGCCAGATCAGTTGCAGTCTGCGAGCTAGATCCGGATGACATGAGAGAACTCGGGGCAACGGAGGGCAAGAACGTTAGAGTCACGACGAGGTTTGGACAGGTCATCCTCACTGCCACAATCTCTAAACAAGGTCCCCACAGGCGAGTCGTATTTGTCCCCTACGGCGCTTGGGCGAGCATGCTCTTCGATCCGTCGACGCACACGTCTGGCATGCCCACGCTCAAGGGGCTCAAGGCGACAATTGAGACGGCACCTGAAGCAAGAGTCGCCACGCTCGAGGAAGTCACGCGCATGAAGGGTGAGTGATGGACATGTCGAGGATAGTCTCAGAGAACGTGGTGTGCACCTTCTGCGCGTCTGGATGTGATGACCTTGAGATAGCACACGATGGCCACAAGATCGAGTCCGCTCGCAAAGGCTGTGCAATCTCGTTAAGCAGATTTGCGAGCGTGGAGGAGAACCGCCTCTTGAAACCGCTCGTGAGAACGAGGGGAATACTGCGGCCCACGACATTTGCCAAAGCAGTGGACAAGGCAGCGAAGATCTTGAACAGCGCAAGATACCCTGTACTCTACGGATGGAGCCAGACATCCTGCGAAGCGATATCCAAGGGCGTCGAGCTGGCCGAACTTGTCGGAGGCCTCATCGACAACACCACGACTTCATGCCACGGACCCACCATCCTCGGAATGCAGGATGTGGGGGAGTCGACGTGCACGCTTGGCGAAGTTCGGCATTCAGCTGACCTTGTCATCTACTGGGGGTGTAACCCGATCCATTCTCATCCACACCACACCACTCGGTTCACCGTCTTCAGCAAGGGAAGGTTCCGGAAGGCACGGAAGGATAGGAAACTCGTCGTTGTCGACGTCAGGCGAACAGATACTGCCAAGCTTGCTGATCGATTCGTACAAGTGCAGCCGAACGGTGACTACGAGCTCTTGACGGCGTTGAGGACTGCGATCAAGGGCGAAGAGATTGAACAGGATTCGATAGCTGGAGTCCCGACGGAGACCGTTGAAGAGATCGCAGACATGATGATCGACTGCGAATTCGGGGCGCTCTTCTTCGGTCTGGGTCTCACGATGACTGCTGGTAAACATCGGAACACGGAAGCTGCTCTTGCCCTTGTGAGGGATCTGAACTACGTGACGAAGTTCGTGATCATTCCGATGCGAGGGTGGTTCAACGTCACAGGCGCCAACGAAGTCACGACATGGCAAACTGGTTACCCCTACGCCGTCGACCTGACTCAGGGATACCCAAGATTCAACCCCGGCGATACTTCCGCTATTGACGCGGTTGCCCGTGGTGAAGTGGATGCTGCGCTTGTTGTCGCCTCGGACCCGGTTTCCCATTTTCCTAGGGCGGCGGTCAAGCATCTTCTTGAAATCCCGATCGTCACCTTGGAGCCGAAGAGGACCCCAACATCCGAAGCGTCTGAGGTCGTTATCCCATCCACGATCCTAGGTATCGAAGCGGCTGGAACAATATACCGGATCGATGGAGTCCCCCTAGAAGCGAGAAAGGTAATCGACCCGCCTGTCGGCGTGAGGTCTGATGTCGAGATTCTTGACGCATTGATTGACCGCGTCAAGAGCCTGCGGGGGAGACGCTGATGCCCGAGCTTCTCATCCGGAACGGACACGTCTTCGATCCCCTAAACGGTATCGAAGGAGAGAAGGCAGACATCTTCGTCAGGAACGGCAAGATAGTAGAGAAGGTCAGCCGAAAGGCACGTGTGCTCAATGCTTCAGGCATGACAGTGATGCCGGGAGGCGTTGACATCCACTCACACATTGCAGGGTCGAAGGCTAACTGCGCAAGGATGATGCGGCCTGAAGATCATTCCAAGGACCCTGAATCCAAGACGAAGTGTACGCGTTGTGGTGTCGGCCACACAATACCATCGGTGTTCACGACGGGTTACCGATACGCGAGGATGGGCTACACGACTGTATTCGAGCCGGCCACTCCGCCGATCAAGACGCGGCATACCCACGAGGAATTGAATGACATCCCGATCATCGACAAAGGGTGCTTTCCACTTTTCGGCAACAACTGGTTCGTCATGGAGTACGTCAAACAGGGAAGGATCGAAGAGCTCGCGGCCTACGTTGCATGGATGCTTGAAGCCACAAAGGGCTACGCGATCAAGATCGTAAATCCGGGCGGAATAGAGGCGTGGCGATGGGGACGCAACGTCAGACGGCTTGACGACTTGGTTCCAAACTTTGACGTGACCCCGAGGGAGATTGTACGAGCGCTCTGCCAAGTCAACAGTCTCCTCAACCTGCCGCACGCAGTACACGTTCACCCGAACGGTCTGGCCGAGCCAGGCAACTATCAGACCACAATCGACACGATGGAGTGTGCCAGAGACATCCCGATGAAAGAACACCCGGTAATGCACGTAACCCACGTCCAGTTCACTGGGAGGAAGGGGTGGTCGTGGCCTGACGTAAGGTCAGGTGCACCAGAGATTGCAGATTACGTGAACACGCACGATCACGTTTCGATCGATCCCGGCCAGCTCATCTTTACTAATGTGACTTGGATGACCGCGGATGGCCCAGCAATGTTCGCCTTGTTCAAGCTGACAAAAACAAAATGGTTCAACGCAGACGTAGAGTCAGAGACAGGCGCAGGGGTCGTCGCAGCAACCTACAAGAAGAGCAACTATGTGAACGCGATCCAATGGGGGATCGGCCTCGAGCTCGCGCTCCTTGTGAAGGATCCCTGGAGGATTTTTCTCACCACAGACCATCCGAACGGAGGGCCCTTCACGGCCTATCCGCGTGTGATCTCGTGGCTTGTTAGCAAGGAAGCGCGGCAGAAGGTCATCGACAAGATCAACAAGACCGCCAAGAGACGACTGGACCTGGGGGGAATCGACCGAGAATACTCGCTTCATGAAATCGCAACCGTCACTCGGTCGGCCACGGCCAAATCGCTCGGCCTTCGATCGAAGGGGCATCTTGGAGTAGGTGCGGACGCAGACATTGCAATCTACAACATTGAACCCACCAAGGTTGACCCAGCAAAGGACTACAAGTCGGTGAGGAAAGCCTTTGCCCGCGCCACCTTCACCATCAAGGACGGACGCATCGTCGTCAAGAAAGGTGAAGTAGTTCAGGACGTTCAGGGCAGAACCTTCTGGACAAGACCGCGTGTCTCCGAAGGAACAATGAACTTGGTAACGAAGGAGTTGGAATCGAAGTTCGATGACTACTACACCGTCCGAATGGCCAACTATCCAATCGAAGAGCGGTACCTAGTCGCATCAGAGCCGATGACCACGAGCACGGAGGTCTAAGAGCTTGGCGAATCTCATCGTCACGCCCATTCACGAGTTCAAGATTCCAGTTACGGCCGAATGTATCAGCCCAGACTTCGTAGCGGGCAAGTCTTTGAGGGAGATTGAACTGGCCGAAGTCTGGGAGGGCAACCGTCGGGTCAAGCTCGGCTCTCTGTTCAAGATTCAAGGAGAGACGGGACGGATCCCCAACGATTGCACTATTAGAATTATGGGAAACGTGAGCTCAGTTCGGCGAATCGGCTACAGGATGACTGAAGGATCAATTCAGATCGATGGCGACGCCGGGATGTACTTGGGTGAGCGAATGCGAGGAGGCTCGATTGCTGTGGCGGGCAGCGCAGGATCATGGATTGGGACTGAGATGCGCGGTGGTCAGATCGAGGTGAAGAGGAACGCGGGCGATTCGGTCGGGGGCTCTGTGCGAGGCGGGACGAAAGGTATGCGGGGCGGGGTCATGATGATCCACGGCGATTGCGGAACGGAAGCAGGTGCCTGGATGCGTGGCGGCGCCATCAGGATCAAAGGAAATTGCGATCTCTACGCGGGCATACACATGAGGAACGGAACCATCGTAGTCGAGAGGAACTGCGCCGGTCGAGTCGGCGCGCACGCGACTAACGGTAGAATCATAGTCCTTGGAAACATGGGAGGAGTCCTACCGAGTTTCCAATTTGAGGAGATACGCGCGAATGCAAAGGCCGGTGACGAGAAGATTCCTGGTCCATTCTATGTCTTCAGTGGAGACGTGAATGAGGAGGGAGAAGGCCGACTGTTTGCCAGAGTCCCTGACAACCTTGACTTGAAATGGAACGAGAGATTCCTAGAGAGGTGAATGTGTATGATGGTTAGGGTGAATGAACACGCGAGACACCTCGTGAAGGAAGTCATTGACCGTAGAGACGATCTTCAGGTCAGAGTTGAGAAGCGTCCCAAAGGAGCCACGATCATCGATGCCGGCGTTGCCAGTCAGGGAGGGTATGCGGCGGGCCTCATGGTCACGAGGATCTGCATGGGAGGCCTGTGCGAAGCGTCCATTTCGTCGCGAAACTTCGGTGACTTCGCTCTTCCTACAATAGAGGTGGCAACCGATTATCCGGCGATCAGCACCCTAGGCGCACAGTTTGCTGGATGGCAGATAAAGGTCGGGGACTATTTTGCGATGGGCTCAGGACCCGCTAGGGCTCTCGCTCTCAAGCCCAAGGAGCTATACGCGGAGATCAGCTACAAGGACGAGGCAGACTGTGCCGTCATAGTCCTCGAGTCGGACAAGCTACCATCAGATGAAGCGATCGCATACATCGCCTCCGAATGCAAGGTCAGACCAGCGAAGGTCTACGCGGTCGTGACCCCGACGAACTCGCTTGCCGGCTCTACTCAGATATCTGGTAGGATCGTTGAAACAGGCGTCCACAAGCTAGAAAAAGTCGGCCTCGATCCAAAAAAGATCCTCCACGCTTTTGGATCCGCTCCAATTGCTCCCATTCATCCAAAGTCAGCAAAGGCGATGGGCCGAACGAACGATGCACTCTACTACGGCGGAGAGACCATCTACACAGTGAATTTCGAAGACGACGAGAAGTTGAAAGAGATTGTCTCGAAAGCCCCATCCTCAACCGCGCCTGAGCACGGGAAGCCATTCTACGAGATCTTCAAGGCAGCAGGGTTCGATTTCTACAAGATAGACCCAAACCTCTTCGCCCCCGCTGTAGTGACCGTAAACAACATCAAGACAGGGCAAACCTTCAGGTCCGGTCAGATAGACACAAGAATACTGAAAGAGACTATGGGGATAGTTGCTTAGGGTCAATAGGTGAACCATTGTTGAGGTACGTTGAGGCGATGGGGAAGGTAGATCGCTCTAAGAGAGAGAAACTCTCGGACATTCTTCTTGATCTGATTTTGGATTCGGGAAACGCGGATAAGCTAACTCCGGAGTTGGCGCGGTCCTTGATCGACGCAGCTCGAGGAAACATGCTCTCTAGCGAGAATGGTCTCGAGATACTACTGGAGGCCGGCGCCCTCCTCGAACCTGACAAGAGCCCCGCAACTCTCGAGACGCAGGGATTTCCCGAGCTGGCAAGCGAACTGAAGAAGACCATCGGAAAATGACAGGAGATGGTCGAGTTGAGATTTGGCATCGAATTTGTTCCCATGAATCCATATTGGAAGACCTTGCTGTTCGCCATGGAGTCTGAGAAATCAGGATTTGATAACGTTTGGATAACTGACCACTACAACAACCGAAACGTCTACGTCTCGTTGACACTGGTGGGCACTCACACGGAGAGAATCAAGCTCGGGCCAGGCGTCACCAACCCGTACATGATTCATCCAGTCATGACGGCTCAGTCGGTTGCGTCACTGAACGAGGTTGCACCGGGACGCGTGATCTGCGGAATAGGCGTCGGCGACAAGACCACTCTGGAAACCGTCGGGATCGAGCAGCGGGTCCCATTAGCCGCGATCCGCGACTCTGTGCAAATCATCCGCGACATGACATCGGGAAAAGGGACCCAACTTGAAGGAAAAGCCTTCAGAGTGTCCGGCGCAAGATTCTTCTTCAAAGTAGGCAACCCAATCCCGGTGTACATAGGCGCTCAAGGCCCGAAGATGCTCTCGCTTGCTGGCGAGATCGGCGACGGCGTCCTCATCAACGCATCTCACAAACGAGACATCGAGAACGCTCTCAGATTCGTCAGGGAAGGCGCAACAAGAGGAGGGCGGACCATGGACAAAGTGGATGTCGCTGTCTACACGTCTTTCTCCATGGCTGAAGACCCGGCGAAGGCGGTCAAGGCGGCCACACCAGTTGTGGCGTACATAGTGGCTGGTGCTCCTCACCCATTACTCGAAAGCCACGACATTTCAGCTCAAGCGGCTGAATCGATCAAGAACGGGATCGCGCAAGGGAAGTGGAAGGAGGCTTTTGGGCAGGTAACTCCTGAGATGATAGAGGCATTCTCGATTTGTGGCACCCCCGGCACCTGTCTTGAGAGAATAGAGGAACTCGGGAGAATTGGCATGACACAGTTCGTTGCTGGATCCCCGTTGGGGCCGAAGATTAGAGAATCGATTCGAACATTCGGAGAGCGGATAATCCCCCGCCTGAAGCATTACTGAGCAGTCAAAGAAGGACGGCCAACGCGTGGGACATTACTCGTGGCGAAGTTGAGACAGCGAAATCTATGGCGCTGACCTTCGTCCACCTAGGTCTAAGACACACTCAGCCGAGGAGAGTCGTTCTGAAACTAGTGACCTTCGAAGTACATGGCGAAGAGAGAATCGGCGCCCTTGAAAACGATACCCTTGTCGATCTCAATCTTGCCCATGAGCTACGTATGTCGGAATGGGCAGAGTCCGGGAAGGGGATGCCAAAGGCTTTTCCTCAAAGAATGATCGACTTTCTTGAAAGTGAGGAAGAAACCAAGCAGTGTACGTCCGACCTCATAGCACACCTTCGGGGACTCCTGAAAGAGCGGCAAAGAGAACTTGAAAAGCAGAGGGTCTTGCGCAATATTCACGATGTGCATTTATTGCCTCCGATTCCGGCTCCTCCCAAGATAATATGCCTAGGATTGAACTACACC
>Ga0209725_1001121_pt1 | contig 15598 bp, 21 predicted proteins | sample I18A1metaG_FD_184145 | JGI IMG/M metagenome (GOLD analysis project Ga0209725, IMG submission 184145) | Lake sediment bacterial and archeal communities from Gulf of Boni, Indonesia to study Microbial Dark Matter (Phase II) - ​I18A1 metaG... | ecosystem: Environmental > Aquatic > Freshwater > Lake... | reverse complement strand
AGTTTAAACTAGTGAAGAAACTTTATGACTTAACAAAACATCCTTAAAAGCTAGGTAAGGGTAGGAAATGAGAACATTGAAAATAGGATTAGTCACTATAGGTCAGTCGCCTAGAACAGATGTAACACCGATCATAAAAGAAGAGCTTGGGCCTGAAGTTGAGCTTGTCGAGAAAGGGGCTTTAGACGGTTTAACGAGGGAGGAAATTGACATGTTCGCTCCTGCCGCTGGAGATTACATGCTGGTGACAAGAATAAGAGATGGCACATCTGTTAAGGTTGCAAGAAGATACGTATTCCCAAGAATTCAAAAATGTATAGAAGAGCTTGAAGAAATGGGTGCTGATTTAACGTTGCTTTTATGTACTGCAGAATTTCCTGAGATAAAAGCAAAAAAACTTTTGATAAATCCAGACAAATTAATTGCCTACATTGTCTGGGGAATTCTAAATCGCGGAAAACTTGCTGTTGTCGTTCCGGAAAAGAAACAAATCCCTCTGTTAAGAAGAAAATGGAAAAATAAAGGAACATCTCTTGTCATGACGACCGCGAATCCTTATGGTGATATTAAGGCTTTCAAAGAAGCTGCTAATTTTTTAGCTAAACAGAACGTTGATTTAATAATCCTCGATTGCATTGGATTTACTCCGAAGGTTAAAGAATTGTTCAGACGCCTAACGGGAAAGCCAGTCATATTACCGCAAACTATCATTGGACGGATTTTGAAGGAGTTAGTCAGCGCATGAATGAATCAAGTCATGAGTCGTTCAACTATGTTGTAGAGGACGCTTGTTCCAAATACTAGGTTTTCTATGGAGATTCGCTCGTCTATGCCATGTGCCATTTTCAAAATCTCTCCGTAGGGCAAGTCTGAACGCATTGGTTCAAAGCCGTAACATATGCTGCCTAATTTCCTGAAGAAGCGGGAGTCAGTTCCGCCAGTAAGCAGAATTGGTGCTACACAACAGTTTGGTTCAAACTCTTTCATAACGTTTACAATCTGTTTGTAGAGCGGTGTGTTTGCAGGCGATTCAGAGGGTTCGTTGGCTTGAATTGTTTCAAACTCCAGTTTTTCTAGGTCAACATCCTTTAGTAAGCCTTTTATCTCGTTCATGGCTTCCGCAGGAGTTTGTCCAGGTAGAACTCTGCAGTCGAATACGGCTTCGCATTCTGATGGAATTATGTTTTCTTTTATGCCTCCGTGAATTATTGTGGGTGCAATGGTCATTCTGAGGCTTGCCCGAAGCTCCTCAGCCATAGCTTTGTCTTTCTCAGCCAACATATCCAAAATTTGGTCGCCCATGTCAGGGTTTTGGAGTAAGAGCATCAGGGCTTGTTGTACTGTTTTGTTTTCTTTTGTGATTTGGCTTAGAAACTGCTTTACAGTTGGCACGACTGTCATTTTTGCTCGGTAGTTCCCAAGGTTTTCAACAACTCTGTTCATGCGGAGTATGGCGTTGTCAGCTGTCCCGGGCACAGAGCCGTGGCCAGGTCGACCCTTCGCCTTGATCTTAAACCACAGTATTCCTTTCTCTGCTGTTTGAATTGTGTAAATGTTTTTGCCCTCAATTGGGATTGCAAGGCCTCCGCCCTCGTTTATCACATAATCTGCTCGAATTTTTTCAGGATGGTTACGCACAAGCCAGCCTGCTCCTGCTTCTCCACCCTTTTCCTCGTCCGCTGTGGCAGCCAGTATAACATCGCCTTTGAGTTTCATCTTATTTCTTTTCAGAAGCTTCATGACCATGACTTCCATGGCTGTCATCGACTTCATGTCCAATGCGCCGCGTCCCCAAACAAAACCATTTTTCACTACGCCTTCGAATGGGTCTACACTCCACTCTTTCGGGTTCGCAGCCACTACATCTAAGTGTGAAAGTAAAAGCAAGCTTGGTTTTTCGCCTGTTCCTTTAATGCGTGTGATTATGCTATTTCTTCCAGGCGTGGACTCAAAAAGTTCGCATTTGAAGCCTTCTTTTTCTAAAGTTTCAGCCAAGTATTCTGCTGCTTCTGTTTCGTTTCCTGGCGGGTTAGTTGTGTTTATGCGGATTAAATCGCATAGAAGATTTGTGACTTCTCTTTCGACTTCTCTTAACAATTGAGCGCACATTCAATATTCCACCTGTTGCTCAGATTATAAAGGTCTAATTCACTTAAGATTTTGTTCCTAGCATGTAAGGTGGAAAGCTCCGGCAATTCGTCTGTTAGAATTTAAAAGTTTGTCAAATGTTTGACATGCCTCCTTTGTCGGCTGAGCCACCAATTCAATTCCCTGAGATTTTAGAACGGTTTCCACTTCAGATGAAATCTTCACAATTCCATAATAGCCTGTGCCAACAACGAGCACTTCTGGTCTGGGTTCACGGTCAAGGATTTCTTTTAAATCCTCTACGTAAATTCTATGTCCTTCCTTTCTCCACCAGCCCTCTATAACTCGTTCCGGAAAAACTATAACGTCGCTTGTGTATCTTCTCCCCTTTATGACTATTAAGCCAAAATCATAAGACTCGATCAAGCTGAACGCCACCCAACTTTAAACTTTTTTGAGATTTAAATCTCACGATTCCAACATATTCACAAAGGGTATGGAAAATGGATACTTTACAGAGAAGTTTCTATGAGAGAGACCCAGCTTTAATTGCGGAAGAGCTTGAAACTCTTGGAAGATGGTGCGGCGTTGGCATAATATCAAAAGAGATGAGGCAGAAGCATTTTTATTTGAAACTTCCATAGGGATGTTGTAGAGGATTTTAAATGGCCAGCGAGCAATCCCAAGTTCTTTCCCAATTGCGTGAATATTCTCCAACAAAAACTGTTGGTTTAATATCTGATACACATATACCCGTAAGGGCTAGGGATATTCCGAAAAAAGTTTTCGAAGTTTTTGATAAAGTGGATTTCATAGTGCATGCGGGTGATTTAGTGGAAATGTCTGTTATTGATGAGTTAGAGCAACTTGCGCCCGTTTTGGCTGTTTACGGAAACATGGATGGACCAGAAATTCGCGGGAAACTGCCAAAACTGAATTCTGTTAAGGCTTTCGATTGGAAAATCGGGGTTATGCATGACCCTAGAGCACTTTTCGGGATAAGGAAAATGCGTGAAATTGCTAAGCAGAACGGCTTTAATGTGTTAGTTTATGGACATACGCATAACTCTAGCATAAAATGGGAAGAAAACACATTGTTCATAAATCCTGGAAGCCCGACTAATCCTCTGCCACCTTTTATAACCAAACCAACTGTGGCTTTGCTGAGAATAACAAAAGAAAAAATCACGCCTGCAATAATCCAAATTTAAGCAGGTTATCAGATGGTGAGAAACCATGTTTTTTCATGATTCTTCATTGCTGGCAAATAGGCGACGGTGCTGTTGCATCATACATTTGTCCATCACCACGGTTAAGCCTGCATTTTTAGCTGTTTCCGCTGCCTGGTCGTTTATTATTCCAAGCTGCATCCAAACCACATAGGGTACACCGAACAACTTCTTCAATTGAATTACCTGCTCAACTATGGGCAAGATCTCCGCAGAGGACCTAAAAATGTCAACAATTTCAAGGGTTTTCTGAACTTCGGCTGGCATGTCTAATAGGCTTTTGTAGCTTTTCTCGCCCAAAACTTCATCTGCGAAGGGATTGATTGGCACGATATGAAAACCGTGTCTCTTCAAATATTCAGCCACCCGATAGCTATCTTTGGAGGGGTCTCGTGACAACCCTACAACGGCGACGGTTTTATATCTCGTTAATATTTCCCTCAAATCATCGCGGTCCAACTTTTCAACCCTCAGGAGACAAAATGGAAACTTGAGATTGCTTAAATGGTTTAGTCCACTTTAACTTATCTCTCTCCACCGTGCGAGAATGTCGTTTCGCAGAGAGTTTTAAAAGCGAAAATGGCAGAGCGTTTTCACAATGGTTTGCCACTGGAGGTACGCATTAATGGAACATTGCAAAAACCCTTGGAATAGGGAATGCAAGAACAATGATATTGAAGTCTACATTCTTTTTAGAGGGGAAAGACTGCCTATTTGTAGGCGATGCTGGAGCAGAATGGCAGACAAGGATTTGGAGTGGTGAAAAATGGAAAAGTTCAGCATGAACACAGCGAAGTCTTTTCTGGGAAAGAACGTGAACCTTCACTTGAAAGACGGCTCAGTTATAATAAATGTTCAGTTATCAGAGCTTCAAAAAGACGAGTTCAGAAGAGAAACTTTTGTTAAATGCATTCCCTATGGAAAAGGAAACGAGTTTAGAATACCGCTGAAAAGCATAGCATGGGCAGAACAATTAAACCTAAACTTGATTCTGGTCAACGATGAAAATTAAGCAAGATTGATGTTGACTCCATAAAATAAATGGAAATGGAATTTAATAGTCAGAGACACGTTTTTTACATAAAACCAGCAAACAATCTTAAATAACCCAAAGCAAATTCTCTCAAACGGTGATAAAATGCCTTGCACAGTCATAACCGGAGCCTTCTGGGGAGATGAAGGCAAAGGAAAAATCGTTTCCTATCTAGCCTTAAAGGATAAGTTGGACGTTTGCCTAAGAACAGGCTCCATTAACGCCGCCCACACTGTTTGGCTTCAAGGCAACCGTTATGCGTTGCACATGGTTCCAGCAGCCTTTGTATATGAAAAATGTCGTTTATTAATTGGTGCTGGCTCAAATGTTCATGTTGCAAAGTTCCTTGAAGAAGTTGAAGCAACAAACGTTAAAAACCGCATAGGCATAGACCACCAAGCATCCATCATCGAAGAGAAACATTCAATTCAAGACAAAACAAGCGCACATCTAAAGGGTTTAGGCACAACCGGATGGGGCATAGGACCAGCAATCGAAGAACGCGTCCGCAGAACAGCAAAACTCGCAAAAGACATTCCGGAACTGCAGCCATACTTAACAGATGTAGCTACAGAAGTCAACAAAGCAATAGACGCTGGCAAAAAAGTTTTGTTGGAAGGAACTCAAGGCTTGATGCTTTCGCTTTTCCATGGAACATACCCATACGTAACCGGCAGAGACACAAGCGCCTCAGCGATATGTTCCGAAGCAGGCGTAGGACCAACAAAAGTTGACAATGTCTTAGTAGTGTTTAAAGCCTTCGTGACACGGGTTGGTACAGGCCCATTACCTGGAGAATTGACAAAAGAAGAGGCTTTGAAGCGTGGATGGTTTGAAACTGCTGCCGGAACTGGCCGCGATAGACGTTCTGCCCCCTTTAACTTTGAACTAGCGAGGAAAGCTGTAATGGTTAATGGTGCAACGCAAGCCGCCCTTACAAAACTTGATGTTTTACACCCAGAATGCAAAGGTGCAAGAACATACGATAAGCTTTCTACAGAAGCAAAGCAATTCATAAAAGAAATTGAAAAACAAACAGGAATTCCAATTGTGCTAATTGGCACAGGACCCGACGCCCTAGACATAATTGACAGAAGAAAATAATCCTAATACATTAACAAATTCAGCAATTTTAAAACTATATTTATCCGTAGAAGCAGAGAGATAGCGAAAAAACTACAAGGCGTTGGATGTGGCAAGAATCTTTAAGCTAGGCTTTCCCTTCGAAGTTTTGAACAGAGACTTAAAACTTGTTTTAGCATGCAACTTGGTCGGCTCTTTCGGAGATGGTCTCTACGCTTACCTTTTACCCGTTTACATCACTGGGACTTTAAAGGCCAATTCGGTGGAAGTTGGAATACTCTATGCCGTCATGAGTCTGTCAACAGCTTTGACATTGCTTTTGGCTGGAATGATTGCAGATAGATACGACCGCAAAAAGATTATGATTGCAGGCTGGATTGCATGGATTCCAGCTCCTTTGATTTTCTCTCTTGCCAACAACTGGCTTCAAATGCTGCCAGGAATGATTCTGTGGGGCGTTTGGCTTGGTGGACCGACAACCACAGCCTATATTGTAGGCGCAGCTGACAAAAGCAAGTTGACTTTGACTTTCACAGCCATTTCTTCTGGATGGTCTTTCGGCTATATTTTTTCTCCAGCATTAGGGGGTTACATAGCTGGAACAGTTGGTCCACGAGTCATTTTCTATCTAGGTTCAATTCTCTATGCTTCAGCATGCTTCATTCTCATGTTTATCAGCAAACAACAATTGATGGGCTATAAGCAAAGCCCTTCACAAGAGCACAATTCGTTTTTCGAACTCTTAAGAACAAGAAAACTGCTCACGTTGTCAATTTTCTTTACTTCCATCTGGTTCGTTTTAATGCTGTTTCGACCATCCATTCCCCAGTTTCTTAAAGACAAGTATGGTTATAGCGATTTCGAAATCGGTGTTTTAGCTTCGGTTTCATTCTTTGGATCAGCTGTTTTAGGGATTCTCTTAGGCAGGCTAGGAGACAAGTGGAAAAAATCGTATGCCTTAGCCACTTCTCTCGTTCTTTGTAGCATATCTCTAGTTCTTCTTCTACTGTTCAACAATTTTCCAATTCTAGCAATTGCATTCTTCATAGCAGGCGGTTCCTACATAACTTGGTCTCTAATGGGTGCCATTATTGGTCCAATTGCGCCAGAATCTATTAGGGCGCGTTGGGTCTCTATACCTCAAGCAATAACTGTGTTCAGCTCATTCATAGCAGCTTACGTGGGAGGCGTATTATACAGCATCTCACCGTCTTATCCATTCATCATAGGAATTGCGCTAACACTCTTCATAGCATTACTAGCAACTACAAAACTCTTTGAAGAATAGCTTTTTGAGAGAATCTAAGAAACTAATTTCAAGGTCTTGCGCCGAGTGTCAGCTGTTTGTCTAAAACTGTGCCACCTCGAAGAACCTTCAAGGATATTACTTTGTTTGGACTCTCGTATCTTTCTATATAAATGATGAGGTCCTCAGCTCGGGTCACCGTTTGGTTATCCACTTCCGTAATTACATCATTAGCCTGCAAACCTGCTGCGGCAGCTGGGCCTCCTGACACAACTGAGCTGATTAGTAATCCGCCAACATAGTCTGCGGAGTATTCAATGCCTAGCCAAGGATGAGCATAAGTCCCATTTTCAATAATTGCGTTGGCGACACGTTTTACAAGGACTGATGGTATAGCGTATCCTACACCTACGAAGGCTCTAACTTCTCCGCCTGTTTCTATGGCAAACGTCACACCCACCACAAAGCCTAAACTGTCAAGTAATGGACCGCCAGAATTGCCCGGATTGATAGCAGCATCAATTTGGATAACATCTGCTATTGCATAATTTCCCTCTGGAGGAGGCACTCCAAAATCAGACAGCCGTAGGACTCTGCTTACTTGGCTTACAATTCCAGACGTCATTGAACCTCTTAAGCCGAAAGGATTCCCGATGGCGTAGACAGGTTCGCCAACCAACAGCTGCGTGGAGTTTCCAAGGATTAAGGCATGGGACTGTTTCGGAATTGAATCTGCCTTTATTACTGCCAAGTCGCTGTAAAGGTCGCGTCCTGTAAGCTGTGCTTGGACTGGTGTTCCATTGAAGAAGGCTACGGTGATGCTGGCGGCTCCTTCTATAACATGATTGTTGGTGACAATGTGGCCTCCGTCATCATAGATGAAACCAGAACCTTCAACAACAGAACCGTTCGCAAGTGTACACGCAATTAGTACTACGGAATACTTCGTTTGGTTGTAGATTTGAACTGCAGTTAGGTTTGCGACTTGAGCATGATGTAAAGATTCAATTAGACTTTGAAGTTGCTGCATTTGGTCTGAAAGCGTTGCATAATTATCTCTTAAAGCTTTAAAATCGGCTTTCAAGTCCAAGTATACAAAGGCAAAACTTCCACCCAATGCCAAACAGATGAAAATCATTCCTATTAGAAACTTTTTGTCAACAGTTATTCCGGGCGTCTTTTCCATAGTCGCTACCTCTTTTATTTTTGTCATTTTACTCTATCAAACACTCACTTAAATGCTTAGCAAGTCGCATGGTGGGGCTGCCCGGATTTGAACCGGGGTCCTTCCCGCGCAAAGCGCAAGGCATTGCACTTAGAGAGCCCAAGTCTCCAAGCCTAGACCAAGCTAGCCGACAGCCCCATAGGTTCTTACATGCAAATAGAAAGTTTAAAAGATAAATTTAAAACATTCTCTCAAAAAGAGCATAAGCAATCGTTTTGCTATTGCCGCTTGATGTTACATTGCAGCACTTTTGGACAGACTAGGCATTCATCTGGGATTGGCGCATCCTTAGGAATCGCATTGAGGAACCCGAAGTAATGGGCACATTTTGCTGGTGAGTCAAAAACTTTTGGATATTCAGTTGATTTGACGCTGACTATTTTCATTTTTTCAACCATTATGTCCAGTTTTGACATGCAATAGGGACACGCATAATATGTTTGCCTCGGTATTGAGGATGAATCAGTTAACACCGTTGGCTTATCAAACGATTTTTCACACCCTTTGTATGGGCATTTCAGTTTTTCGCAGTGGATGTGGAAACGAGGCATAATTCATCCTTCTAGAATGTGTAGTTCTGATAGATATCGTTAATATTAATATTTAATAAACATTTCTGTTCACACGCACAACAAAAATACACATTATCTTCCAGAATAAAAAAACAAAAAGCCTCGGCCGGGCTTTGAACCCGGGACCTGCGGTTTACGAGACCGCCGCTCTACCAAGCTGAGCTACCGAGGCATCATATCAACTTTTCATAAATCACCTATTTAAGCAGGCATAAATGTACTCTAATCTGTTATGTTAAGAAATTGTCTTCTTATATGGAACAAAAGGATCAGTATGTTAACAAATGTCACTTGTGTGTAGAAATCAGAAAAACCTTCAACGCCTCTTAAATTTTCCATTGCTGATTTCTTTGACAATTGTTAATTGAGTGGCAGTTGATACACTATGTTTTTTCTCATACTTTTGAACCCTAGTTTTTCGTAGAGTTTAATGGCGTTTGTTGGGTTCATGTCATCCACGTAAAGGAGCGCATCTTCCATTTCCTGAGTCTTCAAAAGGCGCATTGCTTCAAGCATTAGGGTTGTTCCTATTCCTTTTTGCCTATTGGGCTTTAGAACGCCAATATCCAATATCCATCCATACTTAACGTTCTTTTCGCTGTTTAGTCCTTCATCAATTCCTACGGCAACAAAGCCAACTGGCTGATTCTCTAGAACCGCGAAAAAAGCTGTTTGCTTGTTAAACCATGGTATTTCTAAGAGTACATACCTAGTTTCTTCAATGGGTTTTGGTCTATAGTTGAAATGTTCTTTGAAAACTTCATTATCTAGCCAGTTTATTAATGCAATTTCGCTGTCGTCTCTTAATCGCGCCTCTCTTATGCTGATTTCTTTGTTTTCTCCAATGTTTGATGGAATGAAATCTAGGTTACTCTTCATCATGCTTGTAACCCGCTCTTGTTTAAATCCGAAGCTTTCGAAAATGTGTACGCATCCTTCTCTGTCTGTCTGTGCCCATGTCTCGGCAACCTTCATTCCCCTCTGTTTCAGGCTTTCTAGAGCTTTTTCTACGAGTTTTTTGGCTATTCCTTTTCCTCTAAACTTTGGAAGAACCCCAAGCCATTGAATGAACCCTTTCTCTTCCTCTCTTAGTTTGTCTATGTAAGCGTTTATCATTCCAGCCGTTTCGCCGTTCCATTCGGCAATGAACATTCCATCCGAGTTGAAGCTCGGAGCCTCTTCCGTCTTCTTCATTTCTTCAAGCGTCATGCTTCTAATGTCATCATAATCTCCAAAAGCTGCATTGAAAATGCTAATAAAAACCTCTTCATCGAATCCTTTTTTGAAAGGTCTAATTTTGAGCACGGCTTTTACCTCAAAACTTCCATTTCAACCATACTCGTGAGATTTAAACATTACCATTCTTGGATGTTCGGAAATCAGTTGCATCGCTTAGTGGGATAGTTATTTTAAATGAGTTACACTGTAATAAAAATCTGGAGAGAAAATGGATACAAGTTTGCTTGCGCCGTGTAACGTTTATTGTGGCAACTGTGCTGTCTACAAAAAGGGTAAATGCCTTGGATGCGCAGAAGAAAGCAAAAAAACGGAAATTAAGACGAAAGTGTTCTGTGACATATATTCTTGTGCTAAAAACAAAAAACTGGCTACATGCTCTGATTGTGAAAGTTATCCATGCGAGAAATATGATAAAGGAATCTTCGCTGAAAGTTTCATCAAATGGATTAGAGAGAAACTGAAAGAACCGTGAAATGAGGAAAAATAGTTGAAGGTTGTAGGCATAATAGCTACTTCAAGAAGGAAATGCCATGAAACCAAATGAAAACTTAGGAGAAAGAAAAATAATTGAAATCATACAAAGTCATCTAGACTTATTGCCGAAAATGCCCATACCCTTCGGCGATGACGTTTCAGCATACCACATTGGAAACACCAACCTTGCGGTATTAAAAACAGATATGCTTGTTGACAAAACCGATGTTCCGCCAAAAATGAATCTTTGGCAAGCCTCTCGCAAAGCAATTATCATGAACATCAGTGACTTTGCGGCGAAAGGTGTTAAGCCCTTAGCAATACTCGTCTCACTCGGGTTGCCGAGAACACTAAAGGAAAAGGACATAGAACAAATCGGGAGAGGGCTGAATGCTGGGGCACGTGAATATGGCGCGTACATCATTGGCGGAGACACAAACGAAGCATCAGACCTTGTAATCAGCCTCTCACTTTTCGGAATGGCTAAAAAAGATGAACTTACTCTGCGAAGCGGAGCTAAACCAGGAAACCTCGTAGCAGTTACGGGTTCTTTCGGTAAAACTGCTGCAGGGTTAAAAATTCTCCTTGATAGCCTTGAAGTAGCGTCTAAAATTCGCAAAATTCTCGTTGAATCAGTTTTGATGCCGCATGCAAGATTAAAAGAAGGTTTAACCTTAAGCAAAACAAAAGCTGTTACAGCAGCCATTGATTCAAGCGATGGTCTGGCATGGAGTCTCCATGAAATTGCAAATGCAAGCAAGGTAGGCTTCTTAATAAACAAGCTTCCAATCGCTGAAGAGGTAGAGGAATTCGCGGAAATCAATGGGCTTGACCCATTAGAGTTGACGCTTTATGGTGGAGAAGAATATGAACTCGTATTGACAATAAAACCTAATCTTTGGAGAAAAGCGGAAAAAGCTGTTGAAAAGGTCGGTGGAAAACTTTTGTCAATAGGAAAGGTTACTGCTGAAAGGCAAGTTCTCATTGAAATTAATGGAAAGAGAAGGGTCATTGAGCCGCGAGGTTGGGAGCACTTCAAAAGGGGTAATGTTTAATTTCGAAGTAAACTGTAATTCTAATTGAATATTGATGTCTGATTTAACTAAATATCCCACAGTTCGAAAGGCAACATTTTATGAAAAACTCCAATAACAGAGTCAGATGCACCTTATGCGAAAGAAAATGTGAGATTCCGCCTGACTCTAAGGGATTTTGCAAAACCCGAATAAACATAGGTGGCGAGTTATACACGCTTGTTCATGGCGACATAAGCACAGTTGAAAGCCGCCCAATAGAAATTAAACCATTCTTCCATTACTGGCCAGGTTCAACAGCCCTCACGTTTTCAACATGGTCTTGCAACCTAAACTGCATTTGGTGTCAAAACTTTCATCTTTCAAAGTTTGAACCAAAACCAGCCAAAGCAGTTTACTATCCGCCCGAAAAAATTGTTGACATAGCTATTTATAATGGTGATTTAGGCTTGTGTGCAAGTTTTCAAGAACCCACACTTTTGTCCGAATGGACGATTCCCCTTTTCAAGTTAGGTAAAGAAAAAGGAATAAGATATTGTTGTTATGTTTCAAATGGTTACATGACTCTGGACGTTCTTAGGGCACTTTACGAGGCTGGAATGGATGGACTCAAAATCGACATAAAAGGCAATAATGAAACATATGAGAAATATTGTGGAGGGGCTGACGTAGAAAAGATTTGGAGGAACGCTCGGGAAGCAAAAAAACTCGGATTACACGTTGAAATCGTAAATTTGGTTGTTAGAGATGCTAATGATGACGAGGAAACTTTGCGGTGGGTTGTTGAAAAACATTTAAAAGAAGTTGGAGCTGAAACCCCGTTGCATTTTACACGTTATTTTCCAGCATACAAATTTAACAATCCCCCAACAAAAGTTGACACTTTAGAGAAAGCTTACGATATGGCGAAGAAGGCTGGCGTCCTTTACCCATACATCGGAAATGTTTCCGGACACAAATACGAGAACACTTATTGCCCCAATTGCGGAGAAAAACTAGTTCAAAGGTATGGGTACTACGTGCTTCAGTACAGAGTCACGAAGGAAAAGAAGTGTCCAAAATGCGCAACTTCTATTCCCATAGCTGGAGAATACGTTGGACGATTAGGGCATAACACGCTTATTGGGACTTTTTAAGTGTTTCCTTGAGTGTAAGATAGGTTGCAGCGCCTATTACTCTACCAACCGTCGAGATTATATAGACAATCTGCAACCCCACGATTAAACCGAATAGGCTTATCATATAGTCTGATAAGTATCCACCGACGAGCGAGCCAAAAAATGTAGTTACGCCTATCACCAAGTTGAACATTGCTACGAAACTTCCACGATATTCTTGGGGAGAGATGTCGAGAAGATAGGCTGTCATAGATGCTTGTCCCAATGCCGTAGAAAATCCCCAAAATGTGCTAATTGCTATCACGGTGCTTATGTTAGGGGAGAAATACATAAGCTATTGGAACGGTTATTAGACTGACTCTGTAAAAGACCAAAAGTGGTTTTCTTCCCACGCTATCTGCAAGTCTTCCTGCCCAACCTTGGAAAATTATAGTCACAAATGATTGAGCAACTGTGAGCAAGGCGATATCAAGCATAGAAGCGTTCAGAACTTCGATCTGTGTTACTGAGATAAGAGGCCAAGAAATAGACATGAAAAATTGGAATATTCCTTCTACATAGCAATATTTAACGAAGTTAGGTGTTTTCTTTGCATAACCTAACATACTAGAGAAATCGGACGTTAAATTCTTCACTAGATTCAGTTTTTCACCGTCTTTCTTTTCCCTTATGTAGAGCATAACTAAGGATGATATTACGCCGCAAACGATGGCTACTACAAACGGTACAAATAATATTTCTTGAGGCGTTCCACCGATGAGAATCATAATATCCCAGAAGCCAGCGTAGCTATTAAGCTCCCTATTGAAGCCCACAGGTTTACGGAGGCATTTACTCTTCCAAGCTTCAACGAAGGAACAAGGTCACCTATTAAAGCGGTCCAAGCTGGTGTAGCCATTGAACCCAAAAGTGCCTGAACTACGAGCAGTATGATTAGTTGGCTTGCGGTTGCTACAAACATCATCGGTATCCAGAGCCCTGCGACAATGAGCCCTCCAAAAATTATGAATGGTATTCTGCGCCTAAGTCTGTCGCTTAATCTTCCCCAAAACACTTGCATCACGTTGTTTGAAAGGTTTGAAGAAGATTGGAACCATCCCATCTCAGAAGGTGAAGCGCCAAGTTTTACTGCGTATGCTCCCATAAAAGGGTTAACCATTCCGGCGCTGAGCGAATTTACCACAGAGCGTACGTAAAGAGGATTTAAGTTTACTTCACTTTTATCTTTTGAAATTGTCTTATTTGTCACTGTCGTTTCACACTTACAGATTTATTCTAGATTTTTCACTAAGAAGTATGTGGTGCTTAAAAACCAATCGTACAATTTTAAACTGTAAATGCCCGCCTTGCATGTTGATTTTTATATGTTTAAGGAGAAAACTTATATCAAAGCAAGTTTGCTTCTATTTCAATCTCGTATCGGAATTCAAAATTTTGGGCGAAATTTTAAGATTCTATTCTTTTTTTATGTTGGGTCTTCTTTTACGTTTTTTGACTATTGTTACCGACTGTGTTTGGTTTAGTTGTCGTATTTGGGCGTTTGGGAATATTCGTTCAATTTCTTTTCGTAACTTTGCGATGTCTACTTCTCCGTAAGTTTTTACGTCAATTATTGGCTTCTCATTCTCATCATAGCTTACGGAAACAGTGTATCCTGAACCGACTTCGACTTGTGTCGGCTCTAGAACAAAACCTAACTCTTCAGAGTCTAATTCAATAAGGCTTTCTGATTCGCGTTTGTGTTTCTTTTCCGCCATTTTAATCACAACTTTTTAGAAAAGGATTGGGGAAGATTAAAGGCTTGTTATGTTTGAATATTAATTAGTAGTTCCTAGTGTGTTATCGATTTTTCTTCATATTTCCTTAAGCGTTTTGTCCAGCAAATAGTTTAAAACTGTTATGCATGAAGCTGCTAGGTAAGGCTGTTTTCCAAGCGAGATTTTTTCGCCGTATCGTAAAGCGAAGCCTTCTGCCTTTTTTGGTAAGCCTACGTGGTCGCCTAGGACGAAGAGGGGTTTGTCGCTGATGGCTATTTTGGATATGGGTTTTCCGCCTTCTTCGAGAACGTAAATTTTGGCTTCGTTTGCTTTTGTTTTTATTAATGCTTCGAAGCTGGTTTTGTGTGTGGTTATGCCTGGATGCGGTTTTCCTGATAGGACTTTTTTTAGGATTTGTTTCCATGTTTCTTGGTCTGTGCGTACGTCGTGGAGGGTTTCGCCGTCTATTTTTAGGTGTAGGGGTGGGTTTGGTGGACCGTTTAGTATGGTGTGGAATGTGACGTTTTTGCGGATGGCGTGAGAGAGGAAGAGGCTGGAAACTGCGCATTCATAGACTATGTCTAGTCGTCCGGCGTCGTGTAGGTTTGTCCAGTTTGAGTCGGTTCTGCTTAAACGAGAGTACAAAATGAATTCGCGCATTAGCGTTCCTCATAACATGATTTGAGTTTGTGGGAATTATTGTTTGCTTATCTTAATTTGCTTCGTATTGTTTTTAATCGTTTATCGATACGTCTATATCACAATATTTGCTTTGTATGTCATTGTTGCGATTGTAGTGGTTGTTGATGGTATGAAAGAAAAGAAGTCGAAGTTGTTGAATGAGGCTTGCAGACCCATGCCCGGAGCCGAAGAGGCGGTTGAGGAGTTACATCGAGAGAGAAAATCAGATGAAAAAAGGCTTGAACGAAAAATGCCCAAAAATAAGAAAATCACGTAGTTTCTTCTTATTGTTTATTTTGCTTCTGAAGTGATTTCTTGCTCTTTCTCCCAATGTGCTTTCAAACGCTCTAATGTGCGAATATAACTGGGAGAGAGGTTTTTCTCTTTAGCGCGCGCATGTGTGTTCCTAAATTCCTTTTTGCAAACATTGTTGAGTTGCGCCTTATGATTGCCGGTTCTCGCGTTGCGGGAGCATCGTTGTTCAAGGACGATGTTTTGGCTGAGCCTTCTGCTTGTGTGCTCACAGCCTACCCCCTCGGTCTGGTATATGATCCAAATATGACCTGGAAAACAGAACCAGCACCGTAGCCCACTGAAAATCTAATTCAGGAACAGGCATGCGCGCTAAAACAGCTCTGAGCAAGACTCTAAAAACCCTTACAATAAAAGTTAAGAACCAGCAAAACAAACATAAACAAAAGGATAAAGTGCTGAACATTGCAAGAAACAAAAGTAAAACACCCATACGTTGAAATTAACCTAAAAATCTGCAGCGGTTCCACAGTCATAAAAGGAACAAGAATAAGAATAGTAGACATA
>Ga0209725_1001119_pt1 | contig 15601 bp, 12 predicted proteins | sample I18A1metaG_FD_184145 | JGI IMG/M metagenome (GOLD analysis project Ga0209725, IMG submission 184145) | Lake sediment bacterial and archeal communities from Gulf of Boni, Indonesia to study Microbial Dark Matter (Phase II) - ​I18A1 metaG... | ecosystem: Environmental > Aquatic > Freshwater > Lake... | reverse complement strand
GTTTCCGTTAGCTTGCAGGTAAGTACTATCATGCTCAATAGGAGTCTAATGCTATCTCTGGCGTACGTTCCTGACAGAGATATTCTCTGTCTTATGCTGATGGATTCCCCGGGCCTGATCTCATGGAAAGGGATCTCATGTTCCTCCAATGAGGACGCGTTTAGCTTTACAACTCCTAGGATGATTGTTCCCTTCTCGATGGGTGCGTCCATCATATTCTTGACTACTCCAATAATGTCTACTTCGCGTATTTTCCCAGTGTTAGTGTCATACTGATATAGGTACTCTGCATTGAATTCCAAGTATGGCTCGCGCGATTCCCACTGTGTAAGTTTTGCTGTCGTGGTTTCAGACAATCTTGCGAACAGTTTCGTTATTACAAGCCAGTACCTGTATGAGGTTGAGGTCACAGTTGAGGTCGTCGAGTAGGTCGTAGTTCGAAAAAGCCCAAACCTGTCTCGGGCTGTTAGTCCCTGCCTCAGGCCCAAAAAGATGACCCCAAGGAGAAGTAGTGACACTAGCAATCTAGAAAGATTCAATCACTTCTCCTCTATGCGAAAACCAGTGACAGAACTCTCTACTTAAGGGTTCGGCTGAGGTATGCTGGCCTAGGTCTATGGCGCAAACAAGCCAAAGACAAGACAGGAGCATCAACTAGTTCATGACTTTGAGGGGCTTTGTCAGAGGGAGGACGGTGCCGGAACGATGACACTTACACAACACGGTTTGCCCCTCACAGCATAGTGACAGTCAGTCAACGAAATGGATCGCACTTAGGGAAAAGCAGAAGAAGGTTCTACGAATTAGTATTCGCAGCAGTCTGATCCATGATGAAATATGTGTATCTACTTATTTTGATATCATCCTTGGTCGTTTCCCCAATGGCCTCCGATACCCTTGATCAGGGATCACTCGCAGAGGGTTGTACAACGATTTTGGCGGCGGGCAATGCCACACGAGACGGTTCGGTCATCCTCGCAAAGAACAGGGACCTCTCAGAGTATGAGATTCAATGGTTATATCGTGCTCCTAGACAGCGCCATACGTCAGGGGCTACTGTCAGACTTCAGTACATTGAGATTCCACAGGTTTCGGAGACTTGGGCGTGGGTAGGATCCAAATCCTATACGAAGAAGTGGGGAGTGGGCATGGGTATGAACATGTGGGGTGTAGCAGTCGCCGATAATGATGCGCCGACACGGGAGCCCCTTGAAGGTGAGAGAGGGCTCCATGACAACGACGTCTGCCGCCTTATCCTTGAACGTTCAAAAACAGCCAATGAGGGCATGCTGCTTGCAGGTATCCTCCTAGAGCAGTATGGCCATTCATCTGTCGGTGAAATATACTGGATTGCAGATTCAAAGGAATGTTGGATCGTTGAAGGCGCTGGTCATCATTGGGCCGCGCTGAGAATCACGAACGGTGTAGCGGTCAGGGCCAATCAGTTTCAGATAGCCAAGCACTGGGACGCAGGTAGCAAAGACCTCATTGAATATGCCATCAAGATGGGATGGTGCAATTCTCAGGAAGACTTCAACTTCGCCAGATGCTACTCCTCAGGCGGATACCCGTATGCGACCTCGCAAACGAGACTGGAGCGAGGGTTGGAGCTCCTCGAAGGAAAGGTCGGCAACTTGACCCGTGAAGACCTGATGAAGATTCTCGCTGACCACTACGAGAAGACAACCATGTACGATACCGCCCACAACAACGCGAAGTTCAGAACCATCTGCAGCAAGAGAACAGTTTCAGCGATGGTGGCACATATCAAAGCTGTTCTCCCTTCAGAGATGCAATTGATGTGGCATTGCATGAGTACTCCTTGTACCAGTGTATTCTTACCCTTATACGCAAACGTTTCGTCAATCCCTAATCCATATTCGACGGGAGGCGGACCAGAAGACATATCATCCTATGACCCAAATTCCGCTTGGTGGGTCTTCAAGAAGCTTCAGCTACTAGTTGACGAGCGTTATGATGAGGTCCAGCCGAAGGTCCGGGACAGATGGGATGGCTTCTACAGAGACACGGCTGCGAGGACGAATCAACTCGAGAAGGAACTGCTGCAGCAGCTCCAAGAGAAACGGATTCGCGACGCTGGCCAGTTAATGGATAAACTGGTCGAAGAAAAATTGACGGAAGCCTATCGCTTAGCAATAGAGTGTGTAAAGGAGTTGTCAAGCCCTAAAGCAGAAACCAAGAGTGTTGAAGAGACTAGGGTTGTTGCGCCTGATCTTTCTGTTGTATTTATGATATTGGTCGCCTGCATGGTAACACTCTATCTTTTGAAAACCAAGAAATTCATAAGGTTCATGGGTTCGGGAAATTCGTGACAACGGTAGGAACGGAAGGCAGGACAGCAAAAAGCCGTTTCCAGTGTGTGATCTTTGCCTAAGCAGAGACATCAGGACATCTGAACAAGAGCTAAGAGGGCAAACCCGCTACAAGTAGGCGTCTGAAGGTGAAGCCATGGCAAGTAGTGAAGATGTTTTTCGGAAATATCAGGAATACGTTGCTACAAGCTTCGTGAAGAAGGTTGAACCCATCGCCATCGCAGAGGGAAGAGGCGCGTATGTTAGGGACCTTGACGGGAAAGAGTATCTTGACTGCTTTTCTGGCATAAGTGTCGCGAATACAGGTCATTGCCAGGAGAAGGTTGTGAAGGCGATACAAGATCAGGCCGGTAGGTTGCTGCATTGCTGCACATACATGTACCATGTGGCGCCGGCCGCAGAGTTGGCTGAAAGGCTGGCGAAGATCGCTCCGGATGGCCTGCGCAAGACATTCTTCTCGAATAGCGGAGCTGAGGCGATTGAATGTGCCCTCAAGATGGGAAAGAAGTTCACAAGGAAGCATGAGGTCATCGCCTTGATGTGCTCTTTCCACGGCAGGACCTTGGGCACTCTGAGCGTCACCGGTCAGTGGGGCAGGCGCCGCTACGACATGGGACCCTACCTTGGTGGTGTTTCATTTGCGCCAGCGCCATACTGCTATCGATGCAGCCTCGGGCAAACCTATCCTGAATGTGGGATTCAATGTGCCCATATGATCGAAGACATAATCGAATACTCCTCATCCAACAATGTAGCCGAGTTCATCGCAGAGCCCATACTTGGTGAGGGCGGGATCATCGTACCTCCACCAGAATACTTCAAGACTGTGAAAAAGATCATAGATCAACACGGAATCATATTCATCGATGACGAGGTCCAGACTGGATTCGGTAGAACGGGCAGAATGTTCGGGATCGAACATTATCAGGTGACACCGGATATCATGTGTCTGGCAAAGGGGATAGCCAGCGGCATGCCCTTAGGCGCCTGCATGGCAAAAGCTGAGATCGCCGACTCCTACGAGCCGGGCGACCACTTGTCCACTTTTGGGGGAAACCCGGTGTCGTGCGCTGCTGGTGTTGCCAGCTTGGACGTCATGTTGGAACAAGATCTACCGAAACAGTCGCAGACGAAGGGCGAGTATCTTCTCAAGCGGATCCGCGAGCTTCAGTCAACTGAATCGATCATCGGCGAGGTCAGGGGAAGGGGCCTGATGGTAGGTGTGGAGCTCGTCGAGGAACACAAGCACAAGACACCGGCAGAAGGAAAGGCAGCAAAGATCAAAGAGCTTCTACGCATGAAGGGTATTCTTGTCGGAGTCGGCGGAGTCAAGGGAAACGTGGTAAGAATCCAACCTCCGCTCGTGATCACAGAACAGCAGTTGGACACATTGATAGATCACCTAGCCGGGTCCATGCGAGAGGCTAGGTAGAGACATGAATTCGCGCTACGGAATCATGGGCAAGTCGTGCGAGAAGACCGTTGAACAGGTGGCGTGGAATTATGCAGTTGCTTTCTGAAGTTGAGAAGAACTACAGGAGATTGAAGTTCTTCATAGACAAGAGCCAGGTGGATTCTAACTCGACTCAGGTGCAAGAAATCAACAGAACCGGCAAACGAAATCGTTAAATGCCGTTGATAGTGTGCGTTCGTTACGGTCGAGTTGCATTGTCAATTCTCGAAGAGCCGATCAAAGAGCCGCTGACCGTGCGCAACTACGTGGGTGGAGAATGGGTCGAGTCAAAACGTGAGCTCGTCGATGTCGTAAACCCGGCAACCTGCAAGGTCATAGCGAAAGTTCCCATCTCGACAAGGGACGAAGTAGACGCGGCTGTTGAAGCAGCTAGACGGGCCTTTCCAGATTGGAGGAGGACTCCGGCTTTGGCTAGGGCCAGATGCCTGTTCAGGATGAAAGAGTTGATGGAGGAGCACTTCGAAGAGCTGAGCAGGATTCAGACAATGGAGCATGGCAAGACCATTGACGAGTCCAGAGGCGAAACCAGGCGAGGCATCGAGAACGTCGAAGTCGCAGCTGGGATTCCATCCTTGATGATGGGATACAACGTGGAGGACATCGCATCCGGCATTGACGAATACCTTATTCGGCAACCGTTGGGAGTTTTCGGAATCATAGGCCCCTTCAACTTCCCATTCATGGTACCACTTTGGTTTGCGCCGTATGCCGTTGCCACCGGGAACTGCGTCATCATAAAACCCTCAAGTGAGGACCCCATCAGCCAAATGAGAATAGCAGAGATGGCTGAAGAAGCAGGCTTTCCTCCAGGCGTTTGGAACATCGTCAATGGCGGAAGAACCGTCGTTTCAGGTATGCTGGATCACCCAGACGTCGTGGGAATCTGCTTTGTGGGATCAACACCGGTGGGATACGAGGTTATCTACAGAAAATGTGGCGAAACGGGAAAGAGGGTCATTGCGCAATGCGGTGCAAAGAACTTCCTCCTAGTAATGCCCGACGCCGATTTAGAAGCAACTATCGCGACCTGTATGACATCTTTCTACGGTAACACAGGTCAACGATGCTTGTCTGGGGCAAACCTTGTTGTTGCAGGCGAAGGCCTTGATGAAAGTGAACACAATACATTCTACAAGAAAGTTGCAGACTCATTCGTTGAGGCAGCTGCGAAGATAAGGGTTGGCTACGGATTAGATCAATCAGTTCAAATGGGTCCGCTGCGCGACAAGAGCAAGAAGGAAAAGGTGACAGGGTTCATAGAGAACGGAGTGAAGGAAAGAGCGAAGCTGAGACTTGATGGCAGAAACGTGAAGCTTGTCGGCGATTGGCCCCACACATGTTTCCTCAACCCAACGGTCTTTGAGGACGTCACACCCGACATGACGATTGGCAAAGAGGAGATCTTTGGGCCTGTTGCATGCCTCATGAGCGCCAAAAGCCTACAGGAAGCGATAGAAATGATCCACAGCAACCCTTACGGCAACGCGGCATCCATATTCACCTCAAGCGGGAAGTGGGCGCGAGAATTCCAGTACAACGTACAATGCGGAAACATAGGAATCAACATTGGCATAGTTGCTCCCATGGCCTTCTTCCCATTTAGCGGAATGAAGAAGTCATTCTTTGGAGATCTGCACGGACAAGGTCAGGAGGCCATCCGCTTCTTCACTGAGAGCAAAGTCGTCATCCAAAGATGGTTCTAGCCATGGAAACACCTGAAGCCACGGCTTCTGCCATTATTGATTTTGTTGAGAGGCTTGAGGACGACTCCCTAGCATTCTATGAGAAGCTTGCTGAGAGATTTCCCATGCATAAGGCAGTATTCCTTTCTTTTGTTGGAGATGTCAAGAAGAACAAGGCTTCGGTGATCAGGACCTACAGAGAAACGATAACCGACGCGCTCGAAGCCTGCTTCTCCTTTAAGGGGCTGAACCTGAACGACTACATGATCAAGACGAATATCGCTGAGAATTCGAGTTTCTCGAACGCTTTGAAGGTAGCTGTGCGACTTGAAGAAGAAGCCTCCGAGTTCTATACGGATGTTGCAGAGCAGTGCAAGTCGTTGCTTGCTACAATTCCCAGAGCATTCAAGGTCGTGGCGGACGAGAGAAACAGACGCAAGCAGAAGCTCGAATCACTACTTCATAACGTTAAGTGAAAGTGCAATTTCTATCTCGTTGCCGACAACAGTGCCGCAGTATTCTCAATCTCAGAGTTCAGCTCCCCCTTGTCATAACGGAAGCTCAGATAGATGTTTCGGTCTCAGCAATCGAGGCCAACCTGAAGGAACTCTGAGTATGTTTGCCTTTGCTCCGTGGCCGATAAGCGCTTTGCGCTTGCGGAGGAACCTCTGATTCTTGCGGCTTCATCAAGGGCGGGCGTCTTCGTCTTTTAATCTCTGACGAGTTCCACTCCATTCATTGGCGCTTTTTTGCAGACCTCCCGGATCAATTCGAACTTCTTGAGTTCAAGTTCGCCGTGGACTCCCTCCACAAGCTGTGGGTTGAAGGCATGAGCAGATACGAGAGGGAAGTTGTAGGCGTGGAGATGAAGCAGCCCCTGTGCACCCTCGTCAACTCTGTGAAGAATCACCTGGAGGATGGTGGCGTGATACAACGGCAGGTTACGTTCATCTAATCGAGTCTGGATGCCACTTCTTCTGAATCCTAAGTGCCTCGGCTTCCCCTTTCTCTTCTAGCTTTCTAACGATCTCCTCAGCTGGGGTGCGTTTGGCCACAGGCTTGTCTTCGGTTGCGATTCTGAGCAGAAACTGAGCGAGAACCATCGACGCTTCCTTCAACCCTCTCGGATCCACCTTATCGACCGTATCTGCCGACGTGTGCCCGAACCCTCTTCCCAGTGCAGCCGTGACCGCCCCTGCCAGTGGATCAGGAGGTCCAGCTGCGAAACCTATGGCCGGTATGCCCGCCATGAAGAAAGGCCAGTGATCAGAAGCTGCTCCAAGAGGACTGGGTATGTTCATCGGGTAGTTGATCTCTCTCGAGATCGCGTCTAGGAAGGGTATCAGGTCCATGGGACCATAGACTGCAAACCTGTGCCTGCCAGCTCTGCCCGCGCCGTCGCAGTTTATCATGAGCGTCATCTTCTCTATCTCGTCGATATGCTGGTCCAAGTAGCATGTCGAACCGGTTACGCCGAGCTCCTCCGCACCGAACAGCAGAAACCTTATCGTTCTCTTGAAGAACTGTTTGAATGGAGCCATTGCCCTCCCAACATCCATAACTACGACCGCCCCGGCACAGTCATCTGCCGCTCCCTGAGCAATATCGTGGCCATCGAAATGAGCTCCAACAAGAATCAACTCATCTGGATACTTTGAGCCTCGAATCTCGCCAGCGACATTATACGCAGTCCAGTTAGGCTTGATCTCGTTCTGAACATTCATACGGACTCTGACCTTACTACGTTTCAGCTGCCTCAAAATGAGTGACCCCGTTTCCAACGAGACGCCGACACCCGGTATCTCGCCAATCATACGATAACCTGGTCGCAACGAACCAGTCTGGGGCAACTGGCCAGGTAGATGCTGCATGAATACAAAACCCGCAGCACCGTGGAGAACCGCGAACCCGTACCTAGTTCTCCTGTGACCCCAGTTTCCTTCACCATCAAAGGGCTCGGTAGAACACATGGCGATCTTTCCAGTAAGCTGATCTTTGACCTTATCATACTCCTGCTTCCTTCCCGCACCAATACTGATCACTTCGCTTTCCAATCCTTCACTCGGCGTGGAAGGTGACAGAGCCAAAGATATGCAGGGCAAGTCACATTGGAGCGGTTCCAGCATCTCCATCTCGGCCGTTCTCCGAAACCACCCAGTGTACTTGAACGGTTCCACAGCCACATTAGCCAAGCCATATGCCTTCAACCTACCCGCCATGAATTCGACAGCCTTCTTCTCACTCTCAGTCCCAGCGAATCTACTGCCGAATTCATCACACATCTTCAGAAGGTTCAGGAATTGTTCATTCGATGTCCAGATGTCTCCTGCAATAGCTCTTTCAACTCTCTTCAGTTCCTCATCCAATTCTCAACACCAGTCAACGTTCAGAATCGCAATGGGCACATTGTTCTCTCACGTTATTTAAGTTCGGTTCCTGAACCCTGTTCTTCTCCATAATGCTTCGCGGCGAGCATTTCACGGCTGCTTCTCAATCGAGTAGGTGTCTAGCGAGCGGTCCCGCGAAGTGACCTGAGGATTTGCAAGAGGTACTTCGGCACCACTGACTTGGCAGACATGATTCATGCGGCTGCATGTCTAAAGATAGAATCGATTCTGATAACAAAGGATCGTCATTTCAACAGAACACGCAATGAAGGCATAATCAAAGTGTGGAGCACTGCCGAGGCTATCAAGCAGTTACTTGGCCAGTGCAGCTCCAACTACGAGCAAATTCTGGGAATGACTTCTGAGGCGAATACATTGAGGTTTCGAAGGTCGCGGTCGAAGTAGAGTGTGAAGTGTCGAACCCCGGCTTCGGCATACTCGTTCATGCGTGCCGCCATCTGGCCGGGCGAACCGACGAGATGCCTCTCCATGAAGGATTCTATCGTCGCGTTGAGATCTCTAGCCTTAGCTTTCACAAGTTTTCGGGACTCATCTTCTCTATGGGACAAGACTACCATGCACGAGTGAGAGATCTTGATCGTGTCAGGGTTCCTTGAGACCTTGTCGCAGTACTCCTTTAGGCCTTGAATTTTGGCTTTCACTGCTTGAGGTGACCCTGCCAAGCCGACATCCCATCCGCCTGCCTCCTCTGCCACGATGCGCATGATGTTTTCTGAGGCGCCTCCAAGCCAGATTGGGGGATGAGGCTTCGTGATAGGCTTTGGCTCCAGTATCGCCTCCTCAAGCCTGTAGTACTTGCCGGAAAAGTTAGCCTTCTCCTCGGTCCAGAGGGCCTTCATCACCTGTATGCTCTCTCTAAGCCTCTCGATCCTCTCCTTGTATGGGAACCAGTCGAGGCCGTATCTGCGGCATTCCTCCCTAAGCCAACCAGCTCCTATGCTCATAACGAATCTCCCGCCTGAGACTGCGTCTAGTGTCGAGGCCATCTTTGCGAGAAGCGACGGAGCTCTGAAGAGGTTGCAGAGAACGATGTTACTGAGTTTGACCTTGCTGGTCATTGCGGCTAACGCGGACATGACTGTCCAAGACTCATACGTTTCCAACGACAGGTATTGATCGAGAGCGGCCTTCTTCGGCGTTGACCCTATCCAGTTTAGTAGGTGGTCCGCAGCGAGAATGAAGTCGAAACCTAACCTCTCGGCTGTCTGTGCGAGACGGAGGAAATAGTCAAAGTTTGGATGATGGGACGATATCGGAACCCAGCCTTCAACTGGGATCCTAACGCCAAATGTGATCCTCTTTGATCGTTTCACTGAGCAGTCCTCCCGCTATCTATTGGAGATTCTCTTCGATAAGTCTTCAACTGAACCGTGACATAAGTACGCCTGCAGGAACAGTTTCAATTCTCTCTTCGGTCTTTTGGGCAGGCTATTGGGCGAACAAATCCAGTCTAACCGGGTGCTATCGACGACAGGATTTGTGAAAAATGCGTTATCTCGCCGATGAGCCGTTTTGGCGTGTACTCTTTCAGTAGTTCAGTTAGTCCTTGGTCTTGCAATTTCGAGATCTCGATCGGGATTGATACACCGTCCACTGTTTCATAGCTGGACATGTGAAGAGATCCGAGTGGGGATCGGGCGAGCTTTCCTGAAGGGGTCTGCGAAGGATCAATTGTGATGACTCCTGGCTTCTTCTCATGCCCTGCGATCAAATTGACCCGTGTCTTTCCTCTCACATGTCGAAGCCATTTTGCAGTGAATCCTTTCTCGGAGGTTTTCTCCGTGTACTGGATTTCCTCCACGTAGAAACTGTGCTTCTGCCTTTGCTTCAGGAACAGGTAGACATGGAAGGATGATCCGGTCCACGCTGTGAGGATCGTATCGCGAATGAATTTATGGATTTGGTCGTCGTTCAAAATGGCTTCTAGAAATAGTTGGGTGACCTCTCTTGCTTTTTGGTGAGGCACGTCTTTCGGGCGGTCAATGTCGTAGAATATTCTGTCAATCTCTTTGCCTTGACCTTCGTGGTTGGTTGCGTAGAAATAGTCGCAGAGTTTCCTTGGGGGAAAATACCGCCAGATCTTCTCTTCCACGGCGCTTAAGCTTCCTCTGGCTTCCGCTAGGCCCATCTTGGCTCTGAGCTGCAGCAGGTCCGGAGTAACTTTCTTGGCGATCTCGTCTACGTGGAGAGGTGGCAGCTGTGAGCCTCGGTTCAATAGGGTTCGCTGCTTCAGCCATACTCTTGAAGCGATCTCTCTGTCCTGAAGAAAGGCTCCAAGCTCTGATGAGGCTATTGCATATAGGGGGAGAACATCCAGCTCACCGAATGGTTTCAGGACATCTCTTTCCTTGACCAAGCCAGTCAGTTCCCCCATGCTCGGCAAACCTGCCTTTTTCACTATTGTGCATACTCTAATATTCCTAGCGTGTAATCTTGGCGCAGCTAGGTTGACAAGGCTGTGGTCATCAATATGAGCGATTCGTCAAGGGACTGGTTGTCGATTAGGGCGAAGTCGCTAGAGCCATCCGGCATCATGGCTGTCTTTGAAAAGGCTCACGGGATGAAGGATGTCATCAGACTGGAGGTTGGCGAGCCCGACTTTGACACGCCAAAACATATCAAGGACGCTGCAAAGAAAGCTTTGGACGAGGGGTTCACACACTACACCTCAAGCTCCGGAATTCTTCCGCTTCGTGAAGCCATAGCGGAGAAAACCAAGAAGGAAACTGGGGCTGATGTGGATCCCAGGAAGGAAGTTGTGGTCACAGACGGAGGTAGCTGTGCAATCACGCTTGCCATGATGGCTGTCTTGGACCCAGGAGACGAAGTCTTGATCTCCGATCCATCTTGGCCCTATGGTCCGAGCATAGAGTTGGCTGAAGGTGTCCCTGTCCGCTACGGACTCTTGGAGGAGGAGGACTTCAGGATCGATTTTGATGACCTGAGGTCCAAGATCTCTAGCAAGTCGAAGATGATCGTGATTAACTCTCCTAACAATCCTACCGGGTCCGTTATTGGCCGACGCGAGCTTGAAACTTTGGTCGAGACTGCCATCGCGGAAAACCTGCTTGTGTTGTCTGATGAAGTGTATGAGAAGCTGATCTACAACGCTCAGCACACGTCGATATTGTCTATGCCTAAGGTCAAGGATAGAGCCATCGTGGTGAATTCGTTCTCGAAGACTTACGCGATGACAGGTTGGCGTGTTGGTTACGCTGTCGTGAATGAAGCGATCGCAAAAGAGATGGCCAAACTGAACCTGTATCTGAACACCTGTTCAACCTCTTTCGCTCAAGTTGCTGCTCTGGAAGCGTTGAGAGGCCCCCAAGACTGTGTCAAGGCTATGGTTGACCAGTACAGGAAACGGGTCGACGTGATGTTCCGTGGACTTGAGAGTATGAAAGTCCCATGTGTCAAACCGAAAGGTGCGTTCTACCTCTTTCCAGATTTCTCCGAGTTCACTCACTCATCGCAAGGGATGGGAACGCTGCTCTTGGAAAAGGCACATGTATCCACGGCACCTGGTGTGGCCTTTGGGCAACGTGGAGAGGGGCATCTCCGCTTATCGTGCGCGAATTCAATAGAGAATCTTAACGAAGCTCTCAGAAGGATCGAGAAGGCATTGAGCCACTTACGGAAAGGATGAGAGGATCTTACGGAACCGTTCTGTGTTGAATCAATTGCCGCTCTGGCGTAAGATCGGCTAAGCTGCGACGGCTTCGGTCTCGACTTGTCCTTCAACGTCTCTAGCTTCTACCCCATCTACTATCTGATGGGTGTCGCGTCCGTTCAAGTAAAAGCCACTTCTGTTCAAGAAGAAAGTCCCACTTCTACAAAAGTACTTCAAGAAGTACCCCCTTCAAACCCACTTTCATCCCTTTTCCTGTCGAATCGTCTAGCAATAGATCTCTCTAAAGCTATTCCCCTACAGGTAGGTTCTGGAACCCCACAAAGTACTTCTTCCTCTCAAGAGAAACCACTTTCTACTGAGCAAAGTCCCCCTTCTGAAAGTACTTTACAATCAAAGGGGGGTCAGTGGAATCGAAAGGGGGGTCGGAGGACTCTAAAGGGGTAGAGCAGCAAAAAAAGACTGATGAAAGTACCCCTAAAGTACCCTCCATTGTTCCAAAAGTACCCTCTACGCTATCTCCTCAAGTGTATATACTGCCTATTCCAGAGACACTTTTGCGGTCAGGGCATAGGGATTAGTCTAAGCCAGAAAGTACTTTTTCAGAGGAAAAGGGGGAGTCTAAAGGGAGCTGTTTCAGGGTTAGGATAGAACCAGAGGAACGGGCGCTTCAAGACGTCTTCAGGGAACAGCGACAGTCAATAGTACATAAGTTGGATATGCTTTAGGCACAGAGGATGATAGCGGAACGGATGAAGGACCTAGCGGAACTTAAAGGCGGGGCAACTCCTACGAGAGCCTGTTGTTTCTCCAGCCTCACAGGACAAGATTAAGGCTGACATGATACAAGGCATAATGACGGCTCTAGCTGCGCAAGGCAAGGATCCTAAGAGCCTATCCGAAAAGCTCGGCTGCGCGGAATCTGATCCATGCGCATGCGATGTGTAGCATGGCGAGATAGTTCTCTGCTTTCTTCTCCCAGCGGATCAACAGTCGCCTATCATCGGCAGGCGAATGGGCTTATATACTTTAGAGACGGGCAGTTCTGTTAACTTCTCGTCGGACCTTTGATGGTGTTAACTGTCGTCGGATGGAGGTGATTGAGGGTTTGGAAGTTCTGTTAACTTCTCGTCGGACCTTTGATGGTGTTAACTGTCGTCGGATGGAGGTGATTGAGGGTTTGGAAAAGACCTATATTCTATACAACAGAATCTGTGTTGGGGATGACCCTGTGGATTGTATATACTTTTTCTCTGATGATTGTCGAGCGCAACCATTTACGTTTGCGGGAGGCGGTGGATGCTACAAGCCAAGTGAAGAAGATAAGAAGAGGTATTGCCAAGTGGCAAACAACTTTAAGGAATGTCCAAGGTTTCTCGCATATCAAGAGCATCTACGAGCAATCGGCTTGAAGAAGTAGGGGAACTGAAATCACTGCTGACTAGCGTTCTGTATTAGCGTTAGCCACTTGTTCTCTCCTTTGACCTGTATCCCACAAGCCTCGGCTGGCGTCCTTCCCTCAAGGGCTTCGTGCGGTCGTAGGTAGTTGTGATATATCTGATAGCCCGACAGGATTGGCGTATCAGGCTTCTTTAGGCCCCGCATGACTTTCTCTCGATCTCGGATTTCTCCGTTAAGGCGCTCCATCTTTCGATTGTCGTTCGCCTGCCCTCTCCAAGTGGCATGTTCAATGTGTTTTGCTTGCGGCCTTCGGAACGTGTGCAACTCTCGTTTCCATGCCAGATGGTAGGCGTGTAAGCCATCGGTGATGAGTGTCATGGGAATCTTTCCTGCTATGCATTTGCCTTGCGAGAATAGCTTGCTTGCGTAGTCTGTGGCTTCTTTGCTGAACTTGTCTCCTGCAACCTCTTTTGCAATCCAAAACCTAGTCTCATCGTCCATGAGGGCGTACAGATACTTTGGGTTGCCCTTGATTCTTAGCCACATTTCATCGGCTCGCCAAGTGTCCGAGACCTTTGGCGTGATCTGGCCAAGGTACCTCTGCATCAAAGCCGTGTACTTGGCAATCCATTTGTAGATGGCGACATGGCTGACTTTCACGCCTTGAAGCTTGAGAAACTTCTGCACGTTTCTGAGAGATTCGCCCGTGAAGTATAGTTGCATGGCTGACGTGATCGCCTGAGGGGAGACCTTCATGCGCTCAAAGCCCAAGTTGATCGTGAAGTGATGGCCGCAATCCTTACAGTAGAACTTCTGAATATCTCCATGCTTGTTATGTCTCAAGCCATCTCTGACGATTCTATCTGACTTGCAGAATAGGCAAGTGCCAATGTCGGTTATCGGTTCGATTACTCTAGCTCCGACTTGTTCTCTCAGGTTGAAGCTGATCTCGCAACTCCAAATATGCTTACACTTCAGGCCTCGATGCTGATGATCTGGGCAAGTGCAGTGCCATTCTTGGCAGTCTTTGCGAACAAGATACCAACCGTTGCCATTCTGCGATCTGACTCGGTAGGTGCATTCGTCTATTCTTTGAATCTGATTGCCCAATGCCGCTATTGCGAAACCCCTTAGCTCACGTGGGTTGTCATTCATCATCCATCATTACCGCTATACTCCTATACCGTATCAGAGATATAACCTTTACCGTTATACCGCAAACCCTAAATACCGCAAGAATGACTCATACCTTGGGTCAACATTGGCAAACAAGAAAACCTCAATTACGGTCGATCCACAACTTTGGCTAGAATGGAACCGCTTCGTACTGGACAAGACCGGCTCGACACGCAAAGCAAGCGAAGAACTACAAAACGCCATGCGGGAATACGTGGCCAGACATCGACGCGGTAAGACTGAGGACTAGACTGTGCGTTGTGAGAACCGGCTGTGATGACAAGTCTTATATGCGATTCTCCCGCATAACCACATCCCCATGGGCTACGGGTTGGCCGTTACGGACCACGCCCAATTCCTATTCTCCTTGGCCTTGTCCGTAACTCTGATCAAGCAACGTTTTAATAACGCGAGGAACTCGTTCTGCCACGGAAGCAAGGAGGTGGAAAGTCAGCCATGAACGGTGTCGGACTTATAGGAGCTGCGCTGCTGTCGATTGGAGTGCCCCTTCTACGTCTATCGGTCAGCAAGGCAGACTGGCTCCTTACTGCGGCTGCACTTCCCTTTGCGATAGTCGGAGCCTTGGGCTTGATTGATGATCTTCTGCTCCATGAGAAAATCATAAAAGCAATTCTAGGCATCAAATAGCCACGAGTTCACGTACTCGGGGGACCGTTTGATGCATGGAAGAAGTCGAGTTAATCATTAACATATTTGCCAAAAGTTTTCCCGTGTTAGTGTCACTCGTTCTTTCATTCGCAGGACATACTAAGTCAGTGATCGTTGATGGATTTGAAGCCTATCCAAAACGATGCCCGGACTTCAACAAGCAGAAGGAGATAAAGTTCCCATGTGTCGATGCTGGAGCGGGGGCACATGGCGTAAGCCACTCAGTAGTTACGTTGGCAGTAAGCCTTACGATCGCCGCATTGCTTCCAGCGAACGTGACGTTGAGAGGTTCTCTGTTGGCTATGTTAGTGATACTGCTCTTGGTTCTATATGTGTACTCAATAAGTTGGAAGGGAGAACTTATCCACCTTGAAGAGAATCTAAGGGAGAAACTCTTGGCTAAGAAACATGAATGGTGGGCTAGACATGTTGTGTTTGGCATAACCTTGGTTCTTCTTCTTGGGTCTCTATTGGTGTCCTTTGCGTCCACAATATACCGCTGATGCCCTTTCTTGCCTTTCTCCGTGCTAACCATGCGCCATTGGCTATCCGACGACAGTTAACACCATCAAAGGTCCGACGAGAAGTTAACAGAACTGAGACGGGCTGAACTGATCAGTTGACGGAATTGTCGAGACCCGTTGAATTAAGAGATCTGACGCGTTTTGTTTCAGTTATTGATCCACAGCTGTCACCGGACTCGGCTAAGATAGCGTTCGTCGTCATCAAGCCAGATGAGAAGCGAGACAACTATGACTCAACGATATGGGTGGTTGACAGGATTTCAGGAGAACCTCAAATGTATTTTGGCGGAGGAAGCGACCTTTGGC
>Ga0209725_1001118_pt1 | contig 15606 bp, 12 predicted proteins | sample I18A1metaG_FD_184145 | JGI IMG/M metagenome (GOLD analysis project Ga0209725, IMG submission 184145) | Lake sediment bacterial and archeal communities from Gulf of Boni, Indonesia to study Microbial Dark Matter (Phase II) - ​I18A1 metaG... | ecosystem: Environmental > Aquatic > Freshwater > Lake... | reverse complement strand
CGGTGTTGAGTGGTTTAGAGGGTGGGAAGAAGATTATGGGGCGAGCACTCGCGAAGCTGTAGAGAAGCTGACTGGGGCAGATGTACTCGTCCTCGGCTCACCTGTCTACGATGGGCTTCTAAGCTCCCCTCTGAAGAACCTGTTTGAGCATGTGGAGTACAAGTCGCTTGAAGGCAAAGTTGCTGGCTTCATCATCAAGAGCGGGAGTACGATCAGCTCGCTCCAAGTGCAGGGACAGCTAGTCGCTCTGATGAACTACTTCAGAGTGATCTCAAACCCCAGAGCCGTCTATGCCTTCGACGAACATTTCGATGCCCAAGGCAGGCTGAAGGACCGCGAGATCAAGTCTCGGGTAGAAAGGTTAGTAGACGAGACGATCGAAATGTCGGGGCTAAGGAAAAAGTGACCTTCCGGTCAACCTAAATACTCCTGTAGCTTGGCTTCAATCACACCTCTAGGCACCGCACCGATGATTCTATCGACTTCACTACCGTTCTTTATTATCAGAAGTGTTGGTATGCTCATGATTCCGAATCTTCCGCTGGTCTGCGGGTTCTCATCGACATTCAGTTTTCCGAAGGAGACCTTGCCTGCGTAGTCCCTTGCTAACTCTTCTATGATCGGAGCGACCATTCGGCACGGTCCGCACCAAGGGGCCCAGCAGTCTATCACCATCAATGGATGGCTACGGACAAGCTCATTGAAGTTCGAGTCGTCAACCGCGATTGGAGCTTTCAAAGCTGTCTCTGCGTCCCCTTGCCCACTTGTTCTTCTCTGCATCTCCTGCAACTTCTTCCTTCGGATATTCTGCAGTTCCGGATCAGATTCTTCTGTCATGGCTTTGTGCTCGATCATCACGCATTTATTCGTTGCGACAGTGGATCTCTCTGTCTTTGACCGTACGCCCGCAACCCCCAAAGGGTTCGGTTGAGTAAGAAGGTTTGACAAAAAAGTGTAATCATCTGTGATGCATGAGGCTTGATCTTGAGAAATACTGAACTGCCATCGAGTTCGTCGAAGAAAATCCACTTACGATATATCCGACTACCTAATCAAGTGATGGATCTCTATGATGAGTTGATTTACAGGTCAAGAAGAACTATCGTCGGTAGGTCCCAGATTACGTCTACGCACTCGGTGACATTCGATGGCGAAGTCGTCTTGGCGCCCGGTTTTCAAATCGTGTACTTCGAAATGATGGGAAAGTGGTTCACTATTGGCAAGATAAGGAACCTGCAGGGAAGGCATACCGGGTACTATTGTGACATCGTTTCTCCGCCTCGTCTGATGAAGAATGGGGGAGTTGAACTTACAGATCTGTTCCTAGATCTATGGGTTTCAACAGATCTTAGATACATAGTTCTAGATGAAGACGAATTGGAGAATGCATTTGCGAAGAAGTGGATTACGAAGCAGCTCTACGACAAGGCAAAGGAGCAGTTAAGAGAACTCATCGACACTCTGAAACGACGAAGATTTCCACCACGCCATGTCAAATACTTGGAGCGGAAACTGGGTCTTTAGCTGGCTTTCTTCTTTGATCTGACCTTGAAGATTAGCCAGTTCTTCTCCTTGAAGTTCACTAGTCGATAGTCGCCTTGCAGCTTCTTGCCATGAAGAACCATTGATATGGTCTTGTCGGTTCGCTCTTTCAACTCGAACGTACCTTTGTCCCAGATCTCAACGGTTCCGGCACCATATTCACCCTTGGGGATCGTTCCCTCGAAGCTGATATAGTCAACGGGATGATCCTCGACCGCCACGGCGAGCCGTCTGACGTTAGGCTCTGTCGGCGGTCCCTTTGGGATGGCCCAACTCTTCAAAACTCCATCCAGCTCTAAACGAAAATCATAGTGGAGGTGGGTCGCTTGATGCCTCTGAACGACGAACCGGGCATCTCGGTCTTGCTTGAGTTCTCCCTGCGGTTCTGGAGTGATCTCGAAGTCTCTCTTCTTCTTGTAGAGGTCTAGGCTCAAGTATTCTCCTGAGATCGTTGTTCGGCGAAGCTAAATGGCTTTCTTTCGACGAGGTATTCTCGAATGCTTCAATGTGCGCTGCTATCTTGGCGAGTCACCTGACGGCGAGAATCTCAATCGGGCAAGGACTCAGCTGGAATCTGCGAAAAGAAGCCTTGACGAAGGTGATATGGAAACTGCTTGCAGCAGAGCCTTGCTCGGTACGGAGAATGCGGCGGCCGCGCCACTCTAGCGATTACCACTGCGGACTCGGGAAATTAGGAATTGTAAGTAGTCGCCTCTTTGCGACTCCTACAGCATCTCGTTTCACGGGTGTGACCTGCCATTGAGGCGCGTCAGAAATCGCTCAATGTGAATTGTCTCTCTATCTGCCTCTTCAGGACTACTGTGCGTTAGGCCTACCGGGCACGCAACTGTGCCAGACACTTGCCTGATCCTCAGTCAGCTTTTGGTTTTCTGCACATCAGGCATCACATCCAGAAGTGAGCACGATAGGCTCTTAAGCAAGAACACAGTCACATCACAGCCGAGGTCAAGTTTCTTGGTCGATAGTCTACGACGACCTTGGTTCAGCGCCTATCTCGTTCTCACACTCCTCTTGACATGTCAGATGTTGAGCCAATCGGTTCTTGCACCAGCCGCCACCTACCAAGGGCCGCTGATAGATGCTCACGACCACATAGTGCCAGGGCTTGGCGCCGACACCATTGTATCGCTCATGGCCAAGGGAGTTCGGAAGACTGTCTTGATGGCGAATCAAATTCCTGCTTCTCAGCCGATGGGGTGGGAAGACAGTCTGGTGCTTGAAGCACATGAGAAATATCCTCAGCAAATAGTCCCATTTCTGTCAACCCCGCGATGGGGATGGCAAATTCGCGATCAAGCTTTCATGGTATATGCTGAGAACCAGTTGAAGACTGGAAAATTCAAGGGGATCGGAGAATTCATGATCAGACATTATGCTTCCGGCGGTCTTGCGCCGGCCCCTGACATCAACGTTCCAGCCGACTCGCAGTGGATGCAGGACATGATGCGTCTGGGAGCGAAATACAATGTACCGTTGAACATACACATGGAGACTGAACCAGACACAGTGGCTGCACTAGACCGCGCACTCACGGCCAATCCTAACACGACAGTGATATGGGCTCACCAGAATCCTGTAAAGACATCGGGTGGCGCAGAGGCACAATATGCTAGGAAAGCGGACCCGAATCAGATAGCAGCTCTTCTCGACAAGTATTCCAACCTTTATGCGGATATTTCGGTCGGGAAAGAGTCAGACTTCTTTGACCCAGAAAAGGACTTGACATTGCCAGATAGTTGGAAGAGCCTTTACGAGAAGTATAATGACCGGTTCATGGTCGGATTCGATAATGCCGCTAAGGAAATGTGGGAGAAATACTATCCGAGTAGAGTGACTGTGCATCGCACATGGCTCTCTCAGCTTACCAGCGCCACGGCAAGGAAGCTTGCGTACGAAAACATAGAGCGAATACTTGGGCTCCCTCCAACTACATCGGCAAGTGCTAACCCGACCGCTGCAGCTGGCTCATGTGATAACAATCGATTGAATCCTGTACTATTTGTCGTTCCAGTCGCTAGTTTTCCTCTGTTCATGCATGGAATAGGGAAGACGACATCGACGTACAACTGATAGAACGAGAGGTTGTTGGAGGATTCAGCCCCCAACGACCGATCTTTCGAATCTGCTCCATTCTCAGATATTCTTGAGCAGACTCATCAGAAGCATCCTGATCCTTTATCATGCAAATCGGAGAGTCTTCAGAGATGGGCACCAACCGAATTCGCATCAACCACCTTGTAGAGGTTAGAAGAGCTGCACCCACTTGGGGGAAACGGCTTTGCCCTTAGCCATAGTGATGCCAATACGTGCAACAACGGCGAGGGTCGTTAGAGATCGTGGCAAGCTTGCTCCATTTCTATGCAAGGCAACTGTTTTCAAGAGAAAAAGAGGGGAAAAGAGAAGCTTGGGAGTTCAAATGACGTTTCTTATCATCGCGATAAGCGATGCTATGGTCCTAGATGTCGTTAGGCCTGAGATGCACATGGCGCTGAGAACAAGAGAGACAGTCCCCATCGTCATCAGGTAGGGCAGATACAGAATTTCTGCGGCCGCAATGAAGCCAAGACTTAGCAGCAAGAGAAGGGCTAGCGTCAGGAAGATCCTCTTGCTTCGAAGGCCTCTGATTCTCGCAGTTAGTGCGAAAATGGGCGACAAATAGATCGCGCCAATCAACATGCTGGCAACGAGCCCAGCGCCTACTGCAGCCACCTCCATGTTGAAGGCAAGGCACGCGTATGCTTGGGAAGCCATTTCGAGAGAGCCGATCAATGGATAGAGCAGCACCTTCGATGCCGTCTTGACCGCTGGGCTACACTGTATCCATATGGCCACGGTCGGGCTGAAAGAGTAGTAGAACGCGTTGAATGCGCTCATGAATTGAGTTCCAGCATAGGTTCTGAGGATCTGTGTATCTCTGAAGTTTCTGAGAAACTGAACTTCCGGTGCCAGTTCTGACCCGTAGGTTGCGGTGGCGATGGGACATCTGCCTATGATAGTTGTCGGCGTCGTTGTGGTGGTGGGTGTGGTTGTAGTGGGAGTCACCGTGGTCGTAGGCGTCGTTGTGGCGGGCGTTGTCATGGTAGTTGTTGTTGTGGGAGTGGTTACGGTTGTAATGGTCAACGTGGCTGGAGAGACAAGCTCCAAAGTCAGGACTTGTTGGTGCGTGACACTTCCGCCAGTGGCCGATACGATGAGGCTGTAGCTGCCTAGGGGAGAAGCTGGCGAGGTCGCTATCGACAGCGTGGTGGTGTAAGTTGGCGTTGCTGACTGGGTTGTGAAAGAGGCTGTGGCTCCTGTAGGTAAGCCGCTTGCGGAGAGAGACACGACCTGTGTTGTTCCTGAGACCAAGTTGACCTGCAGCTCGTACGTCGCCGTTCCTCCGGGGGCTATACTGACGCTGCCTGAGCCCACCACTGCCAAGGTGAAGTCGAATGTTTCAGGTGGAGGTGGAGGCGAACTAATGACCAGATCAAAGGTGTCGGAGCGGGAAATCGCTCCACTGGTTCCTTGGACAGTTATCGTGTAGGTTCCCGTGGCGGCACCACTAGCCACGTTGAGGCTGAGAGTAGATGTGACCGTTCCGCCTGATGGAGGGGTCGCAGGATTCAGTGAGAATGCTGCCGTAACGCCAGAGGGCAGTCCGAGAGCGGTGAGGGTGACTGCTGAACTGAAGCCAAGTAAAGATGAGACCGTGACGGTCGCGCTTCCCGAGGCCCCTGTATTGATTTCTAGGCTAGGCGGAGTCACCTGCAAGTTGAAGTCTGGAGCCGCTGTGACGGTTAGTGTCACCGTGACCGTTCTTGTCAGGGCTCCTGAGACGCCGTGTACGGTGACTGTGAATGATCCTGTCGGTGTGACTGCCGTAGTGGTCAAAGACATCGTGGATGTATAGTCGGGGTTGACGTTGTTCGTGCTGAAGGAGACTGATGTCCCTGTTGGCAGTCCCGTTGTGCTTAGCAGGACAAGTTTAGGTGCACCTGCCACTCTGTTGACATAGATGGTGAAAGTTGTGCTGGCTCCTTTTGCGACGGTTCGAGTTGGCGGGGTTCTGGTCAGGCTGAAGTCGAAAGGTGCGTATCTGTCAATTGTTCCAAGTTGGCCAACTGCCCATGCGTGCTCTGAATCTGCTGCATCAACATCGTAGAAGTTACGGGTTGTTCCACTCGTCTGTGCAACCCACACTGTTCCCCCGTTGGTCGTATGGAGGATTAGTCCTCCGTCCCCGACGACCCAGCCGACATTGGTGTTGAGGAAGCGCACGGCGTTAAGTGTCTTTGTCGTACCGCTGTTCTGCTTTGTCCAGTGAGCGCCTCCATCGCTTGTACGAAGGATCACTCCAGAATAGCCAACGGCCCAACCGTTGCTGCTGTCTACGAAATCGACGTAATTCAGGGTTACTCTGCCGTCAGCTGGGACGTTCATGCCTTGGTATTGCCAGTTAGAGCCGCTGTCCGTTGTGCGAATGATCATGGCGTACTTGTCTGATCCTATCACCCATGTTGAGCCAACAGCCCATCCGAGATCGTTTGTGACGAAGTCTAGGCCACGTAGAGGCTCCGTGACAGTGCGCGTCGTCCAAAGGAATGGGTACTTGACTGTGATCTTTGTCCAAGATGTCCCTCCATTGGTGGTTCTTAGGAAGGTTCCTGTATCTCCGACGATCCAGCCATGTTGCAGGTCAGCTGCGAATCTGACGGCATATAGGTTCGCCGTTGTTCCGCTTGTCTGAGCTGTCCAAGATGAGCCTGTTGGAGAATGCCTGATGACTCCTCCTGTGCCAACAACCCATCCATTGGTAGTGGAGCCAATCGATCTCATGTCAAGGGAGTAGAGGTAGCTGGTGGTTCCGCTAGATTGGGCGTACCATGTCTTGCCGCCATTGTATGTCCGCCTTATCGTACCTGATGCTCCCACGACCCAGCCGAGGTCCCCTAGAAAGTCGACTCCGCTGAATTGGGAGGTTGTTCCGCTGGTTTCGAGGTACCATGTGGGTTGAGCCTGTACGGGCTGAATTGCCAGAGGTAGCCATAATGAGAATAACAGGACTATCGCGAAGATTTCTCTTTTCATGGAACTAACCTCAAAGATTTTCTGCACTGCATAGCTCTTTTCCTGTGAATATAGAACTTACTGAAACACAGTTTCCGAGTGTCAATGTTCTTCTGCCGCAATTGCTGTTTCAATCCGTCCATGGTAGAATTGAAAGTCCTAGCAGGTCTAGTGGCTGGAATCACTATTCGCGTCGCCTTCAGGGTTCTGTTCCTGCTGGAGACTCTGGCGGCCTGCTTTTGGCTTGCGCAGTGACTCGTGAACTTCTTTGCCTAGTAAAGGAAACCCAAAGGTCGGAGTTCGTCTTGGCAAGACCATACCTGATGTCGCCATACATCGTTGCAGGACGGAAGAACAAGGCGAAGTGCGCGATCATACGTGAGGCAATTCGGGAATATCTTGCGAAAAATACCTAGGGGGGGCTGGGGGTCACCCTAGCGTGCTTTTGTACATAAACTGGCAGAGGCCAACCGGCTCATCGTCAAGCTTTGCGCTCAGACCGGTCCCTTGATTCATGTGGTGAATCTTAGTGCTTGAGTAGTGCATGAGTCAATACATCTTCCACATTTGATGCAGTCGCTCGACTTTCCGATCTCATCTAGACGGCTGATTCCCATCGGGCAGTTCTCAAGGCATTTCTTGCACTCCGTGCATTCTTCGGTTCTCGCTATCTTCAGAATGGAGAATCTGTTGAATATTCCGTTGATTGCACCCATAGGACACAGATATCTGCACCAGAATCTGCTCACCAAGACGGCTAGAAGTAATGTTGCTGCGAGAGTAAGCATGTGCACGATAAAGTAGAATGGTATTCCCGATACGGAATTGAGAGCGAAGTAGGGAATGCTGGCGACTAGGCTTGCAGACGGACAGAACTTGCAGAAGAATGTGTCTACAGTGTACCATGCGAGGCCTAGCACTGCGAATAGCATCAGAAACTTGGTGGCTGGGTACGGATTCAGTCTCCTCGATCTGGTTCTTCCAAGTTTTGACTTGACAGAGTCTATAGCGTCGTGTAACGCACCGAATGGACACAGGCATCCACAGAAGCTGCGGCCTCCCACTGTAAGCCATAGGCCGATGCTTCCAATGACATATAGGGGCAGTGTGCGCATGGCGCAGAAGTGTTGTAAGGTCCCAACTGGGCATGCGAAAGATGCCAGTGGGCAGGCGTAACAGTACAGCGCCGGAGTGACTATTCCAGTCTTCAGAGAGAAGGTGAAGCCTACGTTGTGGAGGATCAGCCCTAGGATCTGGAGGGAGGTTCTTATCGGTTTGATCTTCATGGCTAACTGTCCAGCCCGATGCATGCACGACAGAGGAACTGTACGAACGATTGGACAACTCCATATTCCCTCTCCAGCCCCGCTAACACCAGAAGCATAAAGAAGACCATCGGCAGCAGCTTGGCAAACCGGCGGAGAAAACATGCGCGAGAGGTCAAGTTCCGTCACCGATGACCGCTAGGCTTAGACACGGAGGAATCAGCTTGTTATGGTTGAGGGGCGCGTTCTCTTTGCCAACAGAATGACCACCAGAACAACCGCCGCTCCTACCAGAGCGATTATCACCATAAGAGTTGGAGTCCAAGGCGTTGCTTTGGCTTTGACCTCGAAATTCACGGTTGGCGACGCTGTGCTTCCCGCGGTTGCGGAAGCACTCCAGACGCCTACGCGATCAGGGCTGAATCTGTGACTGTATGAACCGTCTACCCCGGTTACAAGATTCACCGTGTACCAAGTGCCGTCAGGTCTCACCATCTTCAACGTGACCAATATCGAACGGCTCGGTGTTATCGTTCCAGACAGAAGCATAGTTTCCCCCTCTGTGATAGTGGAAGAAGAGGCAATGCAGGTTATGCTTTCGGGTTTCTCCTTGAGCAGTTCGTGGATCTTTTGGTTTAGCTCACTCTTCAACTCCGGAAAGAACCCTACATGTGCATACCTCACTGTTCCTCTTAGATCCACCACGAAGAGCGTCGGGATCGCGGTAACGTCGTACTTCTTCGCGACACCTCCGTCACGATCTATTACAACGACCCAGGTCATCTGATTGCTTTGAGCGAATTTCTTGACAGTGTCCTCGTCCTCCCTCAAATCAATTGAGATGGCCACGAAATCCTGATCCTTATAGACGCGGTTGACCTCCGCGATATGAGGTATTGCTTCTTTGCAGGGGCCACACCAAGTAGCCCAAAAATCTAGTACAACCACCTTCCCTCTCAAGGCCTCAAGCGAAACGGTATCGCCAGTTATGATGTTCTTGAGGGAGAATTGTGGAGCAGTCTTTCCGACAAAGTCCTCTGGTTTGGCGCCAGCAGAAGGAACGCATAGTGCCAGCAAGAGAATAGATGTCCAAAAGAACTTGATGTGATCCATGATCTCCTCTAACGGAGGAACAACTAATAAGATTTCCACGGTCGGCCCTTGCACTAGAAGACTTGAATCTTCTGACCGCGAGGAGTATACTCTTCTCCGGCACCCCATCAGATCTTCCTGATGTTCCGTCTTATCCGTATTGACTGCGGCGACTTAATACAACTGGTCAATCTCTATTAGTCTAGGCTCGTATCATGTCATCACTTTGAGTTAGGAGCCTTGGCGCCGGGCAATGTCTGTTCAGATTCTCCATTGCAGCGATACGCACCTGGACAAGAGCTTCAACATAGGTAACTTGGCAAGAGCCCAGGAGAGGAAGGAGGATCTGAACAGGAACTTCTCAGCCGCTGTCGACTATGCGCTCAGGAACAAGCCCGACATTTTTCTCATTACTGGAGACATCTTCGATCGCGTGTCTCCTGGCAACGCAGCGAGGATCCTTGTCACCGAAAGGATCAGGCAGTTGAAGGAGGCAGGCATATCAGTCTTCTTGATAGGAGGTAATCATGATGTCCCAAAGCTGGGCAGTCAGCACCTTGCCATAGATGTCCTCAGTTCGGCCGGCCTTGCAACCGTGTTCTCTAGATCTGACGAGTTTGAAGGGCAATTCCTTCAGGTCGATGGAAAGAGCGTCCGCATTGTGGGGAAATCATACTTTTCACAAGTTGAGAGTCAGAACCCGCTTCACGGACTCAAGGTACCAACTGAGGGGGATTACAATCTGCTCATGATTCATGGCTCACTGCAGGGTCTGAACGTGTTTTCTTCTGTTCCGGAGATGGTGTCCCAGAATCCTTTCCGACCTGAGGACATTAAGTCAGGTCTGAACTATCTGGCGCTTGGGCATTTTCACAACTACTACGAGAGGGATCATGAAGGATGCAAGATTGTGAACCCAGGATCCATGGAGAAGCTCTCTTGGGCAGAGATGAATGATGAGAAGGGTTTCGTATGGGCAGAGCTTCACGGCTCGAATGTTTCGACTGAGTTCGTTGAGCTAGATACAAGACCTATGGAGAAGTACACTCTTTCTCTCTCGAAGGATGAACATTATTCCCCGAACCTCAAGGAATGTGTGATCGATTACATTAGGAGCAAGAGCGATTCCACGAGAATCGCTAGACTCTTTCTCCAAGGACTGATAACGCAGGAGCAGTACAATGAACTCAAGATTAACGAGATAGTTCAGGCAACCAGAGAGGCGTTCTTCCACTTAGGATTTGATCGGACAGAGTTGGAGGTCGAAGGGTTCGGCAGAGTCTTCGTTGAAAGAGTTGAGAACCCAGTCGAGGCGTTCGTCAAAAGGCTCGACCAATTGATCACTGTGGCGGGCTTGGACGACGAGAGGAGGCGCATACTGACGCAGGTCAGGGAGCTGGGCAGAAAGTACCTGGAGGAAGCGAAGGCTTGATCGTACACCGTTTCAAAGCGTCAGCGTTCAAGAGTATAGGCGACCCGATAAGCCTTGAGCTTCCTGAAGAGGGAAGGATTGGAATATTAGGACCAAATGAAAGCGGAAAAACCACTCTGCTCGAAGCAATAGAGTACTCGCTTTACGGTTTGAGGAGAGGCAGGGCGGCTGAAGAGAGCAGGGAGAACATCGTGACATGGGGAAAGGAGGAGGCTAGGCTTGAGACTGAGTTCACCTCTGGTCAGGAAAGATACCTGCTGCGCCGAGCCTTCGACATTCATGGCGGACACAAAGCGAGACTGACGCCGATAGTTGACGGCAAGGAAGATAGTGCAAACGCGCTCAGCAGTCTGACGGAGATAGAAGCCAGAATCGAACAGATCACAGGCATGGATAGAGACTCGTTCACGAAACTTGTGTATGTCAAGCAGAAAGACCTTGATGCGCTTAAGGAGCTTGCCAAGGCCCGAAGAGAGCAACTGGTCAACAAGGTGATGGGCATCGAGGTCTTCGACGACGCCGTCGCCAAAGCCAAACTCGGTGTCATAGCTGTCGAGAAGGATCTTGAGAAAAGGCAACTTGAGCTTGAGTCTGTGCGAAGAAACGCTCAGGCCTATGAAGAGAAGCTAGCTCAAAAGGACAAGTTGCAGACCGAGATCGTGGAGTTGAGGAAAAGTCTTCAGGAGAAAGACGCCGAACTTGGTGCCGCGGAGAACCTTCTCAAAGGCTACGATTGGCTCTCCGCCTACACATCTAGTAAGGGGCTGGTTGACTCTACCGAAGGACAGCGATCACGGATCCAGCAGGACATAGAGGCAGCAGCAGATCTGAGGAGACAGATGGAAACATACCGGAATCTATTGGCTAAGCTTGGACCCGAAGTCGAAAAGCTTGAACGTCTGCGAACCGCCTTCTTGGCTCTTCAAAGCCGGCTGGAGCAATCTCAAAGCGCAGTCTCTTCTCTAAGGGCTAGAGAGAATGAGGTCGTCATCGGAGCGGGCTTGAGCGGCAAGGAACGCGAACTTCTCATTCAAGACCCGCAGGCCAGAAAGCAGCGTCAACTGGTGCAGTTTACTTTGGCACTAGTCCTCTGCGTAGCTCTGATAGCAATAGCCGCGTTTTCTAGGCAATTCATAGTCGGTCTACTCGCCTTGTTGTGCGGTGTGTCGGCCGTCAAGTTCTACCGAACCTATCAGAGGATTGACAGGATTCTTGGTTCGAGTGCTGAGATCTTGGCTGTCAAAACGCAGCTTGCAGACGAGACCAGAAGACTCCACGAAGTGCAAAGAGAAATCGATTCGCTTACTGCAGAAACTGGCATTAAAGGCCTTGCTGATGCTAACCTGGTTCTTTCGGGCATCAGTAATGAGATCAAACAGGTAACAGGGCAGACTTCGATACAAGCGGTCGATGCTCTTAGGCAAAATGTTCACCAACGGTTAAAGGAACTCAACGAGTCGGACCCCGCTGCAAAGCTGCAACAGCTAGATCGTCAACTGGCAGAGAAGACCATGGAAATTGAACGACTCGAACAAGCGAAGCCTCCGTCTGCAGACAAACTCCAATATGACAAGGATCAACATGAGACGGCTAAGCAGACTGTCGAGGCGCTACGAAAGGGATACGGTGATCTCGACGGAGAACTGCGTGAAAGAATTGGAACGGTCAGCCTACTTGAGGCTGATCTTCAACGTCTGATGGGAGACTTCAATCGTCGTCCGAGCTTGGAGGCGGATTACACGGCTCTTGACGACAGGAAGAAAGTGCTTGAGCTTGTCGTTCATGAGCTTGGGGAGACTAGTAGGGAGTTGAGGGGCAGAGTGATCCCGCATGCCAGCTTCATCATAAACCAGATTCTCCCCACTCTAACGGATGGAAGATACTCCCAGTTCGAGATCACCGAGGACCTGAAGTTCAAAGCCTATTCCGGTGAAGCGCGTGGCTACAAGGAGAGGGAGGTCTTTAGCGGTGGAACCCAAGACCAATTTCTTATCGCGTTGAGGCTGGCTTTCACTCAAAGTATTCTGGACTCACGAGTGATGGCGGACAAGTACTCGCTGCTTATGGACGAATGTATCTCAAGCAGCGATGACCAAAGAAAACAAGGAATCTTCGAGGTTTTGCAGGCGATGAAGAAGACGTTCGCGCAGATCTTCATTATTGCCCACGAAGACATCTCGAACTTCGTTGACCACTACATAGTCCTCAGCAGAAGCCAGCAAGGCTACACTCAGATCCGATCAAAGAGTTGGTGAATCTTGGAGACACGCGATGGGTTGAAAACCTTGTATTTCAGAGCGAACTCGATACAGATCTACAACGACGACATTTTGAAAGTGAATTCCATTGCAGACGAGAGCATTGATCTCATCGTCACGTCACCGCCGTACGATGTGGGCATCAAATATGTGAACTATGACGACAGCATACCGTACGCTGAGTACTTGCAGTTTACTCGGAAATGGCTGGAGAGGTGCTACGGCTTCACTAAACCTGATGGAAGGCTCTGTCTAAACGTTCCATTGGACAAGAATAAGGGCGGTCAGCAAAGCGTTTGTGCTGACATCACCACAATCGCGAAGGACATCGGATGGCAGTATCACTCCACGATTGTTTGGAATGAGCAGAATATTTCGAGGCGTACTGCTTGGGGCTCGTGGATGAGTGCTTCGGCGCCATACGTCATAGCCCCTGTTGAAGTGATAATTGTCCTATGCAAGAAGATCTGGGAGAAGATTCGCAAAGGGACATCCAACATAACGAGGGACGAGTTCATTCAATGGACAAATGGGGTATGGACCTTTAGCGGAGAAAGCAGAACCAGAATCGGCCATCCCGCCCCCTTTCCCATCGAGCTTCCCAAGAGATGCATCAAACTCTTCAGTTACGTTGAAGACTTGGTGCTAGATCCATTTCTCGGTAGCGGCACGACCCTTCTCGCTTGCTTGGAAACAGATAGAGCCGGAATCGGAGTAGAAATCAACAGGAACTACTGCGAGCTCGCAGTGAAAAGACTGAAAGAGCATGGCATAAGTCAGAGAAAATTGGTATTGCATTCCTAAGCTTCCGACCCAAAGAATGAGAAATCCTAGCAGTTCGATTGCTCCTTTGTAGTATGTTAAACAACGGTAGTGACGCAGAATGGTTCACGAAGGCAATCTCTTGGGGCAAAATGGAGTGAGGATCACACGCAATCGATATGGGGGAAGCCTTCCATGAAAGTCGGCAAAGCAATGGTTGAACATCTGGAGCAGCAGAAGTATTCGCTCAGATTTTCAATTGTGGCTTACTGAAAGGTCGCCACTGCTGTTGCTTCCTATCAAGGAATCGTGCAGCGATTAGCGTATACATTCTCGATAAGAGCGGAAGCCAGTCTAGGGAGGCATACTCGTTTGGCTTGTGAGGGTCGCCGCGCTTTGGGCCTAGGTGAAGGCATGGTATTCCTGCTTCGCCTGTGAAGATGTTGGCGTCAGTTACGCCTGAAGCGTATCCGTAAACAGGGTCGGTTCCACATACCTCTCTGTATACTTCATGAAAGATCGTCATGATGGGTTCATCCCCCTTCAGCATGAAGAGTTCGTATCGAGGGGATTTCGTTCCAACTTCGACCTGCGATTTCAGATCTAGAGACGCTACGAGTGATCTGAGGTCTTCTAGGGCACTTTGAACTGATTCGCCAGGCACAAGTAGTCGGTTCACTTCGAATCTGCAGTGGTCAGGAACGACGACTGAGTAGGTCCTGTATCCTCCGTCTATCTTTAGAGTGCAGAAATTGCCCTGCCCGAATTTCGGGTGTCTCGGCATTCTCAGTTTCTGCAAAGATGTTATTATGCGCGCAGCATCGTCTATGGCGTTTACGCCTAGATGCGGGCTAAAACCATGAGCGGCACGGCCTTTCACAGTGACCTCATACAAAACCTTGCCCGTGATGCCTAAAGGGATCGGCTTGCTCTGGTCGCCGGAATAGGGCTCACAGAGCACAATGGCGTCACATTTTCCGTATTCTGAATCGAGCATTGCTCTCGCTCCCTTAGAGTAGGCCTCTTCGTCGATCACTCCTGAGAACAGCAGTTCTCCTTTGAACCTGAAGCTAGAATCTACAAGCGCCTTCAGCGCCGTCAAGGCACAGGCAAAGCCGCCTTTCATGTCGCAAGATCCGAGGCCGTACATTCGTCCGTTCTTGGCAACAGGTTTGAATGGATCCGAACTCCATCCTTCGCAGACCGGGACAGTATCTGTGTGACCATTGAACATCAGTCGCGGGCCCCGGCGTTCACCCGCCATCTGACCGTAGACATTGGGCCTGCCAGGCTCAACTTCAACCATCTCAGACCTGAAACCAAGTGCGTCCAACTCGCTGCGCAAATATTCTGCCAGCGCCTTTTCTTCGCCTACCACCGATCTGATGCCAATCATCTCTTCCAGTCGCCTGATGGTGTAGGCATTGTCAATCTTGGAGACAATCTCTTCCAGCATCTCTCGACCCTACCTGAATCCTCTGATGGAACCAGTATTGCTTGTCCACATGGCTTAGAATTTACTCGTGTGCACTGGCTGGCTCATCGTCAATTGTGAAGCCCGCTCGCAAACTATTTTAGCGATACGACCCGAGGTAACGGCGTGATCATAATGGGCAGAAATAAGAGATATTCCGGCTACAAGGCGTACCAATATCTTGAGCCGAAGGTAGACTACGCTGAAGTCAAGCTGAGAGATGAGATCAGGAAGGATTGGTCTTACATCTTTCCTTTGTCGAAGGCCGAGGAGGAGCGCTTCGAGAGTATCGTTGAGAAGTATGTCTTGGTGGACCTGCACGAGCATCCTGTAGTTTATCCTGAAGACATCCATGCCAAGAGAAGAAATGAGGGAAGGCAGTTCATGGCCTACGAGGCTTTGAGCAAGTCTGGACTTGACTGTGTCTTCGACAATATGATGGATGGTAGCAGCGACATCACTTCGAAGAGCGGCTGGAAGTGGACCGACGTAGTACATGACTTGGGTATGAGGCTCTGCGACATCGCCCATCAGGATTTCGTCGTTCACTGCAAGGGCGTTGACGATGTAACCCACGCGCACGGGACAGGTAGATTGGCGTGGGTTGCAGTTCTGGAGAGCCTCAGCTGCATCGAGAACGAGGTTGACAGGATAGATATTCTCTACGGGCTCGGAGTCAGATCGGCAGGAATCACTTACAGTGAATCGAAC
>Ga0209725_1001117_pt1 | contig 15622 bp, 19 predicted proteins | sample I18A1metaG_FD_184145 | JGI IMG/M metagenome (GOLD analysis project Ga0209725, IMG submission 184145) | Lake sediment bacterial and archeal communities from Gulf of Boni, Indonesia to study Microbial Dark Matter (Phase II) - ​I18A1 metaG... | ecosystem: Environmental > Aquatic > Freshwater > Lake... | reverse complement strand
TTCAACTAGTACCTAAGGAGCTTCTTGACTCTGCTCAAGTGGATGGAGCGAGCGCTTGGCAACGGTTCAGACACGTAATATTTCCATTCATAAGAATAGCAGTTGTGATCTTAGCAGCGTTTCAAGCAATGTTAGCAATAACTGTGTACGATGTTGTCTACGTCTTTTCCGGAGGCCTATGGGGGATGATCTCATACTACGCCTTCTCAGAGTCTTTCCTCTTGGGCGACTTCGGCCGCGGCGCCGCCCTATCCATAACAATCGGAATTACAATTTTGATTGTCATCGTGGTAATTCTGAGAGTGCTTCCAGGCAAGAAAATCTACAGATACAGTTTCGTGGAGGCGTGAGTTTGAAAACCAGAAAAAAAGCCCTGCTCTACGCAATCTCCTTGATACTGGTGTTCTTCGCTCTCTTCCCGATAGTTACAACCTTCATCGGCAGCATCCTCTCAGAAACTGAGCTTAGAACTCTTCCGCAGGAGACAAAGTGGTTTTCGCATGGAATCACATTCTACTATTATTACTACACATTCTTCGACGGCGAATTCACGTCGGATCCAGATATAAGATACACGCTACGTTCACTAGTCATTCTCAACATACTTTACTTGCCTAGAATTATGCTGAACAGCTTCGTAGTTGCGTTGGCGGTATCTCTTGTAAACATCAGCATAGGTACTATGGCGGCGTACTCGTTTGCGAGAATGACATTTCGGGGAAGTACACCAGTTTTTGTCTTCGTTCTTTTGAGCAGACTAATTCCACCAGTTGCTCTCGCTATTCCGTACTACGTGATCTGCTTCAAATTAGGAATATCGAACACACTGCTCTCGGCGATTCTCATCCATAGTGTTCTTACTCTTCCGTTCAGTATTTGGTATTTGACGCTGTACTTCCGAACTATTCCTGTCGATCTGGAGGAGTCAGCCATGGTGGACGGTTGCTCTATGTTTCAAGCAATGCGAAGGATTTCACTTCCAGTCGCGCTATCGGGTTTGGTGGCAGTCTCGCTATTCTCCTTTGTGCTATCCTACAATGAGTTCATGTTCGCCCAATTCGTCTTGGAAAAGATAGAGGTTCAAACAATACCCGTGTTCCTCGCAAGTCTTTCGACGTCTACCGACGTATATTGGGCGACGCAGTATACGGTCTTGACTCTTTCCATCATTCCAGCTGTCATATTCATCGGGATCATTTGGAGATATATCAAGATCTCAGAGCTAGCGGGTGCTCTGAAGTACTAGTCTGTAGTACGGCACACCATTTCGAATCCAAAGCAGTTTTTCAAACTCTCATGGATTAAGCGACCGTCAAAGATATCACATAGTTCCCTCCTTTCTCTCTGAGGAGAGATTCACTATGAAGCTTGAGCTGAAGGTTCAACAGGTCATAGGGCTTCCAAACGGGATGGTTCGACTCATACTCTTGAGACGCGGGCTCAAAGCGAGGATAGAGCCTATACCCCAAACAGAGGAGCAGAGGATCGCACAGAATGTGATCGGCCAGATACAGCAAGCACTCGGCACAACATTCCCAGGAGCCGTCATCGTCGGAGGGCACGGTTCTACACCAAGCCATTGGGATGCAAGGATCGATATAGAGATTACTCAAGAGGAATATGAGGAGCTGGGAAAGCCCAGCATAAATGATATTATTCTAATAGACCTCTCCAAATCAAACGTCGCACATCCACCATAAATAGAAGCTCGTAAGAGATGGTGTAAACCTTCTCGTGATATTTTTAAGCGCATTCACAGAAGACCCCATAATAGCCAACCCGACCGAAAGGAACATACGGCGATAAACTTCCTCCTAGGCAATGTGGACTGTGGATACGCTCTCCCTAAGGCTTCTGTTGAAGAAGTTATAGGAGGAACATAAACTGTGATAGATAAAACCGGCTATAGTGGAGGACTAATAATGGGCTCGAGCAACTCAATTCATGACGGGGTCAAGCTCGAGAACTTTCATGCAATGATTGAAGCCACAAAGAGATATGGCAAGTATAAGAGTTGAACTGTCACTTCGCTCTGGCTTGCATCCATTTCTTACATATGTTGTTGCCTTCGACAGCATCTCGACCGTAAGCGTCGGCTCCTATCCTCTTCGAGAACTCGTCTGTTACAGCGGCTCCTCCAACGATGACTTTCACCTTGTCTCTGATCTTCGCTCTTGTCAAGTCTTGGATCACGTTGCCCATCTCAGGCATCGTTGTAGTCAAGAGTGCTGACATAGCAACAATGTGCGCCTTCATCTCAGCCGCTGTGCTAGTGAACTTCTCAGGTGGGCTGTCTACGCCGAGGTCATATATCTCGAATCCAGATCCTTCTAACAATGTGGCAACAATATTCTTTCCAATATCGTGGAGGTCACCTCTAACTGTGCCGACAACGACTCTTCCTAGAGGTTCTCTCTTAGCGTCCTTGAGATAGGGTTCGAGAACTTTCATCCCTTCTTTCATCGTCTCGCCAGCCATAAGAAGCTCAGCTAAAAAGTATTCACCAGCTTCATACTTCTGGCCGACTTCGTCCATCCCCTTCGCTAGCCCTTCCATAACGACCGTATAAGCTTGGATTCCAGTTTGAACAGCCTTCTCTGCCAACGGCTTAATTCTATCTATATCGAGGGAGACTATGCTCTCAACGATCTCTTTCAGGATCTGTTCCTTGCTCAATGATATCGTCCTTTCATGTTGAATGATGCTCCGATAATATGTTTAATCCGCATAAAAGCCATTCTCTTCTCCTAGACTAAGATAGCTGTCATTTTGAGTAGTTCGCAAAATTCTAGTGTCTTCTCCTTGACCTCTGCACAAGCCATATGTACATGGTCTAAATGGACAACTGGTGTGAGAAAGGAGCTAAAGATAGTTGATTAGAGTTGAATATGTATCGAAATCTCACCAACCTGAACCCCTTGACAACGATGTGTCGAAGGCGATAGAAGAATAGGTTCGATCTAAATTCAAGGGGCTCATGAAGTAGCGGCGTCAGATCTTAACAAAGATCAACCGAAAAACTCATTGGATTAAGGATTGACGAAAATTGTCCCTTAAGTGTGTTCTATTTGATCTGGGCGAGACTCTCGTCACTCGAGAGGTGGAAGACAGAGCCATCGACATGGTCGCTTTGGATAGACTGGCAGCGTTCGCAGATCGGAGCGGCTACAGAATAGACAGAGAATCTTTGATTTCTCTCTTCCTCGAAAACTATAGAAGACTCGACGAGCTTAGAGACACTTTCTACGTTGAAATTCCAATGAGATGCTGGCTGGGCAATCTTCTATCTCAGGTTTCTTCCCGTAGAGTCAACGGAAGGCTGCTCAGGCGTGCCATGGAAATATTTGTCGAAGCGAGATCCTCTGGCGTTGTATATTTTCCGGAAGTTCCGAACGTTCTGAGGCGTCTGCAACCGAAATATCGGCTCGGCATCGTGACTAATACTTCATCCAGCGAGGTTCCAAGCCGCGTCTTGTCTGAGCTGAAATTGCGAGGCTACTTCAGCGTTCTCGCTACATCGGCTGAATTGGGCGTCAGAAAGCCATATCCGGGGATCTTCTATTACGCATTGAGGGAGTTGGGTGCAAGGGCTGAAGATACTGCGTTTGTTGGAGACTCTGTCAAACATGATATAATCGGCGCGAAATTCCTTGGAATGAAGACTGTCCTTATTGATAGAAGAAGACGATACAAGAGGAAGACTTCGAAGGCCGATGTAACGCTGTGGAGCTTGAGCAGACTGCCGAAAGCCCTAGCTAGTCTATGAGCACAGTAACTGGCCGAAAAAATGTTTTAAACACAAGTCGTAAGAGACTAGCTAACGCTCTCGTAGGAGACTGGAATTGCGCCCAGTGATCGTTATTCACGGAGGAGCTGGTTTTTGGCCGTCGAGTAAGCATAGGCTGGCGTTGGAGGGAGTTGAGGAAGCTACGATGAGAGGCTATTCTCTCTTGAAGCAGGGTGGAACCGCGTTGAAAGCTGTTGAGGAAGCAACGATTACGATGGAGGACAACCCAGTATTCAATGCTGGAGTCGGATCAAACTTGAATTTGAAGGGTGAAGCGGAAATGGATGCATCCATAATGGACGGAAGAACATTGCGCGCAGGTGCAGTAGCCCTCGTTAAGTCCTTCAAGAATCCAGTGAGTCTAGCGAGGCTCGTAATGGAAGAGACGGACCACGTCTTCTTGGCTGGTTCAGGAGCTGAGAAGCTAGGTGAACTCTACGTTTTGCAAAATGCGAAACCTATAAACAGAGCTAGACTTGAAGAGTGGAAGAAGCTCAGGGGTAGGCTGCTTTCCGGAAAGATCAAGAACATGCCAAGGACGCTGAAACTTCTTCGAAAATACCCAGAGTTCGGAGTTGGAACAGTAGGAGCGATCGCGATAGACAAGAATGGAGATGTTGCCGCAGCCACTTCAACCGGTGGAACCGCACTGAAATTTCCTGGGAGAATAGGCGATACTCCCTTAATCGGATGTGGAATGTACGCTGACAATGAATGTGGCGGTGCTTCAGCAACAGGAGTTGGTGAAGGAGCGATAAGACTGGTCCTCGCAAAGACTGCTTGCGACCTTATGTCGAAAGGAGCTGATGCTCAGAAAGCAGCGGAACAAGCAGTTCAACTAGAGAATAGGAGAATCGGCTTGCCGATTGGAATAATAACCCTAGACGGTGTGGGAAATGTTGGAGCAGCTCATAGCACTCCGAATATGTGTTGGGCCTTCATGACAAAGGGTCTGAGGAAGCCCGATGCCAGAATGAGGGCTGGATACTTCCACATTCAAGAGAAAGTCTCTTTAGGCTGAGAATTTTAACCAAAAGCTTTAAAAACGCGGCATGACACGCAACAATTAGCTCCGTGGCTTGCGGAGGAAAAAATGATGAAAGTCACGAAGGGAGAAGAGAACTGGGGCGAGGAAGAGGAGTGGGGCGAAGAGGAAGAATGGGGCGAGGAAGAGGGCTGGGAAGAAGAAGAATGGTAACCCCCACTTGAACTTCTCTCTTTTTACGATCGATCTATGTTTTGTTTTCTATAACGCGACGTTGTAACTGCTGATTTGGTTGAAACACTATGGTTAGGGTCGCGGTTCTCGACAGGGAAAGATGCAAGCCAAAAGACTGTCAGCATGAATGCAGAAACTTCTGCCCAGAAGTTAGAAACAGAATTGATGTGGTAGTCTTCTCTGATGGCGAGGATAAACCGCCTATTATAGTTGAATCTCTTTGCACTGGCTGCGGGATATGCGTCAAGAAATGTCCTTACAAAGTCATAACGATAATAAACTTGCCTGAAGAACTCAAAGAAGAGTGCAGCCATAGATACGGTCCAAATATGTTCAAGCTCTTCCGGCTGCCAATTCCAAAAGAAGGAGTCATCACAGGGCTTATCGGCAGAAATGGAACAGGAAAGACAACTGCCCTAAGAATACTCTCTGGAGAGATAAGACCTAACCTTGGAGAATACGATTCTCCTCCCGCCTGGGAAAAAGTGATAAGACGTTACAGAGGTTCAATCCTTCAAAACTATTTTGAGAGACTCTCAAAGAATAAGCTTAAGGTCGTTTACAAACAGCAGCACGTTGACATGATTCCAAGATACGTCAAAGGCAGAGTCTCCACCCTCTTGCATAAAGCCGACCGAACAGGAAAATTGTCGAGGCTTGTGGCGGATCTTCAAATAAAGAGTATCTTGAACCGATCTATAGACGTATTGAGCGGCGGGGAGCTTCAACGAGTAGCGATTGCTGCAGCGATCTGCCGTGAAGCGGATGTATACATTTTTGATGAGCCGTCGAGCCATCTCGATGTCAGTCAGAGATTGAGAGCTGCGAAAGCTATAAGAAGCCTTGTTGACAGCGGGAAGACAGTCCTGATAGCTGAACACGATCTAGCTATGCTTGATTATCTATCGGATCAAATCTGTGTGCACTATGGTGAGCCTGGGGCGTACGGAATTATCTCCCATGTTCATGGAGTTAGAGTTGGAATAAACATCTACCTAGACGGGTTCATTCCAGACGAAAATATGAGGTTCAGATCACAGCCGATAAAGTTCCATGTAAAACCCCCGAGAGAATTGAAGCTTGCAGAAGGTTGGAAATTGAATTGGTCTTCTATGGAGAAGTCCTTTGGAAGCTTCAAATTGAGAGTTGAGGCTGGTGAGGTTAGACAAGGTGAGACTATAGGGATCCTCGGGCCGAACGGTATAGGGAAGACGACTTTCATAAAGCTACTAGCAAAGATAGAGAAACCCGACAGAGGAGAGTCGCCTCCACTGGAAGGATTGACAGTCAGCTACAAACCCCAGTACATCTCCGCAGAATACGAGGGTTCCGTCGATTCACTTCTCAGAGGTGTAGGCGGAGAAAGATATGGAACTGATTTCTTCGAAGACGAGTTGGTTAGACCACTGGCTTTGAAGAAGTTTCTCGATAGAGATGTTAGGGACCTAAGTGGAGGAGAACTACAACGCGTAGCGATAGCAGCTTGCCTCATTAAGGAAGCCCACGTATACTTGATAGACGAACCAAGCGCATATCTGGACGTTGAAGAGAGACTTACAGCCGCGCGAGCTATCAGAAAAGCTGTGGAAGGACGCGAAGCATTCGGCTTTGTCGTGGAACATGACATCGCGGCTCAAGACTTCATCGCAGATAGGCTTATGATCTTCACTGGGAAACCTGGAGCGGAAGGGCACGCGGAAAGTCCCGTTTCTCTCAGAGACGGGATGAACTCTTTTCTAACCGATATGAAGATCACTTTCAGAAGAGACCCGGTGACAGGGAGACCTAGAGTCAACAAGCCTGAGAGCAAGATAGATAGAATGCAGAAAGGGATGGGCGAGTACTATTACGTTCCTGAAAAAGAGTTGAGTGAATCCTAGGCATAAGCGTTGTTATATACCAGCATCATTTCAAAGGAACGCTATGCATTCTCATCCACTGAACTGGCGGAAACGGACATGGAAAACGAGCCGCGATCAAGTATTCTCAGGCGATTCCTCTGAATTTCTTGCCAGTATACCATCTTCAGAACAAATACGGTAGTCCATGTTTTCTTAAATAGTCTATCACAAGCTCCAGATCATGTTTCGAGAGCCTTCTCCTACCTTCAAGAAGATCCTCGATCAAGGCTGTATTAGGACTTTGACCCATATGGAAGAGGCATTCACGCCAGAAAGCTCTCTTGGATCCGGCAAGCTCAAATGCTTTCCTGATCAGATTCAGCTCCTCCATCTTGGACTATTTTCCTCCTCTATTCAACTCCGTCGTCTTCGTCAACAATCTCTTCTAGCTTCTCCACGATACATAGCGCAAAGAGAAGAGCTGTTCGATAGTTCCTTTCAACCTGCAGTTGTCGACGTATCGTCTCAACAGTCTCCAGTATATGATCCTCGACTGTGAGATCGCTCTGATCGAGCGTTTCCGCAACATATGTTTGTCGTTTATGTTTTCTACTCGTTTCAAAAACCTCCTGGAAGCAGAACAACGAGCTAGAGTGTTCTTCTTCCAGCTCATAGGTGTCTAAAGCCCATGCTGAGCTTAGTGACCTTAAGAATGATCTTCAGCATGGAACACCTACGCACCTGGAAGCTTCCCCTAACCCAGTGTTTACCAGACTTGATGCGTCAAATCTATATATAAAATTTGGTCTAACGCTTTCTGCAGCCTGTCTTCGGTATGGCGACTTCCGAATGGCTCAAGATTTTTGAAGACCAAGATTTAACTAACAGAATGGTTCTTCTAGCATAGCGAGGAGGATCAAACTCTAGATGCCGTATTACTGCTTGGAATGCGGTGGAAATCTCTCATACGATTCTACATTGAAGCAATACGTATGCAAGAGCTGCGGCCTCACATTTACATTCCAGCAATTGATGGTAGGAAAAGACGAAATGTATGGAGACAGAGAAACCAGTGAAGAAAAGCGGAAGAGGAAACAGAAAGAGTACTTGAAATGGTGGCTCTCGAAGAAGGAGTAGATTGAAGATGCCTACGATCCTCGGGGAAATCAGAATTGGCTTGCTCAGTAGAGATAGTCTGCGTCGGGAATGAACTTCTAATCGGAAAGACGTTGAATACTAATGCTCAATGGCTTGCAGAGCAGATAACCCGAATCGGCGGCAAAGTCACTCGAGTAACCGAAGTCGGGGACGACGTTCAAGAAATTGCCTCCGCAGTAATAGAAGCTTTGAAGAGAAAAGCTGACTTCGTAATAACATCCGGTGGCTTAGGGCCTACTTTTGACGATAAGACTCTGCAAGGCATTTCAAGAGCAACAGGTAGGAAGTTGAAGTTGAATCAAGAAGCCTTGAGACTCGTAAGAGACAGGTACAAAGAGATGAGCGTTCCGAAGAGATTGCGGCTAACGAAACCGAGGGTCAAAATGGCTATTCTTCCGGAAGGGTCTAGTCCTATACGGAATCCTGTTGGAACAGCCCCTGGAGTTCTTGTCGAATTTGGAAACGCTAAGTTGATCTCCCTACCTGGCGTTCCGAAGGAATTGAAAGCTATCTTTGAGAAGAGCGTCGCTGAAAAGATTAGGGAAAAGTCGGGAAATCTCGCGTTCTATGAGTCCAGCATGATCGTCAGGGGTATCGTTGAGTCAGCGCTCGCTCCACTGATCGATAGAGTGATGCGGGGTAACCCAAGGGTATATGTCAAATCTCATCCGAAAGGGGGAGAGGGAAGAACAGGTGCGCTTATTGAGCTCCACTTCTCATCGACAGAGAAGAACCGTGGAAAAGCGAGAGAACAAGTGATCAAAGCTATAATAGATATGGTTAGAATGCTCGGAAAGAGAAGGTGAAGGCTGCCTCAGAACCCAGGTTGTCCATCACCCTTCAGTTTCTAGCCTGCTCCTCATCGCAGCCTAAGGGAAGCTTACGCTGTTTTTTGATATAAGCTGTTCTAGGCTCAGAAAGCGTTCTTATTTGTTCTATGCGAACGATACGCTGCTTAAATGAGTGGCAGATGCCAGTTACTCTTCGCGAATCCCATGTACCGATAAGACTTAATTCAAACTCGCAGGTTTCTCTTTTCAGCAAGGAGGGCTCTATTTTGTACGCGGTCTTCGTTGTAGGGATGGCTGGTTCAGGGAAGTCTGTCTTCACCGCGAATTTTCTCGATTGGCTTAGGATTAGTGATCAGAATGTCGTCACCTTGAACCTTGACCCGGGAGCTGTGGCTCTGCCCTACAACCCGGATGTTGATGTTAGAGAGTACGTCGATATTAATGCGATAATGGAGGAATACCAGCTTGGGCCTAATGGCGCGCTGTTGATGGCTGCTGACCTGGTGGGCGATCACATCGAAGAGATAAAGGAGAGTGTTGAGGACTCTGGACCGGACATTGTTTTGGTCGACACACCTGGACAGATAGAGCTCTTCGCCTTTAGAGAGAGCGGCCCCTACATCTCGCATGCGTTAACAGACGACTCGAATGCGGTTCTCTATCTATTTGATGCACCTTTCTGCAGAAGCCCATTGAACTATGTTTCTAACATGTTTATGGCCGCCGCTGTCTACAACAGGCTTCTACACCCTCAAATCTACGTTTTGACGAAGACGGATCTCGTTACATCTGAAGAGCTTGATCAAATGGTGAGTTGGTCTGAGGAAATCGAGCGGCTTGAACATGCTCTAGAGGTTCGCCTAGGGAAAACCGCTTCGCTTATCAGTAGAGATCTGGCTCAAGCAATCACTCGAACAGGCCTGAATTTCGAACCGATACCCGTCTCTGCGAAGGAGAAGACCGGGTTCGTAGAGGTCAACGCTGAGTTGACTCGAATACTGACTGGCGGCGAAGAATTGAAGCCTTAAGCTGAATTCATCGATAATGTTAAGTAGGTTAATTAGCCCAGTGTAGGCTAGGTCAATTAACCTAGAAGGCAACCCGCATATCCAACTGGCTCGAAGCGCTCCTCTCCCAAAACCTTGCAGGAATCCCTTTAGTGGGCTTACTTGTAGCCGCAGTTTGGATAGTCATTCTGGGATTGTTCATTATTAGAAGGAAGCTGGGAATAATTGATATCTGCGTCATCGCTTCGCTAGTCGCCTTATCCCTGGCTACAAACTACTTGCTGATTTGGCTACCCAATGTGAAGATTATGGATTTGATCGTCTTCTCAAGCGGCTTCTGCTTCGGAAGCTTCGTCGGCATATGCACTGGGGCCTTGATCTGGGCTGTCTACGGCAGCTTGAACCCGTACGGATTCGACTTCTTGATATGGATAGCTGCGATGATCTGCGAATCTATTTACGGTGTAGTCGGCAGCTGGTTGAGAAGGTTCAACCCGAGTATCTTCGAGAGGTCTTCGGGAAAAAGACGGCTGTTATTCAACTATGAGGTCGCTTTAGCGGGGCTTCTCGCCACATTTGCATACGATCTCTTAACGAACATTGTTAGCGGGATCTCTTTCTCATGGCTATACTTCGGTTCCGTCAAGTGGCCTATTGTAGCTGGCATAATTGTTTCAGGAGTGCCTTTCGCTCTTATTCATGAGTTTAGTAATGCGGTGTTGTTCTTCTTCGGAGCTGTTCCATTATTATTAGCTGTTAAGGAGTTGAGAGAACATGGCTATGCAAAACTCAGGTAGAGAAGTTAAAGTATGGAGGTTGGCAGCTGTCAGTTTCTTATGTTGGGCTATAGTTACAACATCGCTGGCAGCTTTCTACTATGGGCAGTACAACATGCTTGCAGAGAGAGTTGGCAAATCTGTTCTAACCCTCGAGCTCGTAGTAGACTATGGGAACGGCACCTCGTATAGAACTTGGCATCACGATGTCGCTGCCGTATCTGGCGAATCTCTATTGAGCGTGAGCAGCAGACTTGCTGAATTGAATTATACTATGGGAGGCTACGGCGCATTCGTAGTGTCGATTAACGAGGTCGAAGGCAATAGTACTCACGGTTGGCTATGGTATAAATGGGACGCAACTGAGAAGAGATGGATCCTTGGAAAGACCGGCTGCGACAAGTATCTCGTTGCCGATGAAGACCTATTGATTTGGTCTTTCACAGCTTATTCCAGCTGGCCGCCTCCTCCACCAGAACCACCATAAGAGAGTCTAAGGAAAATACTTGATGGGTAGAACATTTGTCAAAGAGGCTCTCTGAGCTCGACGAGTTGTTCTTTCTCCTCACCATCCGGAAGGAGGCGACTGTAGGACGCTACCGCCTCAGCGCTATGCTCGAGACGCCTGAAGGGATCGTTCGCGGGATAATGAGAGCCTACGAGAGAGAAGGATACATAGACAGCAGGCCGAAGACTGGAACCTTCTTGACGAAGGCTGGGGAGACTCGAATAAACGCGATATTCAAGAGTGCCGATATCAAAGACATGAAGATATACAATTTCGATGTTTTCGGTGTTGGCCCGATCAATGTCGTGCTTCAAGTTCAAAGTGGAGCGGACAAGGTTAGATCTGGGGTTGATCAGAGAGATGCTGCTGTGAAGGCTGGTGCGAAAGGAACGGTAATTTTGACGTATAAGGAAGGCACTCTGAGGATCCCAGGTACTGCTGAAGACATGTGCACTTTGAGTCCGGAAGACTCCAGAAGGCTTCTGAGAGAATTCTCATTATCAGAGGGAGATGTACTCCTAGTCAGTTTTGCTGAAGAATGGTGGCAAGCACTTAAGGGGGCGCTGTCTGCTGCATTCACTTTCAGGCAGAGCATTCGAAACGTTGGATCGACCATTTGAGCGAAACACTATAGTAAGGCTCGGAAGTCTTGACCGTGGAAAGCTCCTTCGCCAGATCGTTAAGATGCCCTAAGCCCACAACAGCAACAATCGTTCCCGCCGTTGAAGCTAGAAGCGAAGCCAGCCTTTGAACTATGTATCTATTCCTTTCTTCAACCAAGCATCTATGCAGGCTCGAGTAGCGATTCTTGAATTTCAACACGAGCTCATCCGGCGACTCAGGGATGTTCTTTTCGACCTTGACGCCGACGAGGATCGTTGCAAGCGCGAGGATGCTATCCAAAACCAGTCGAGATTTCTCTCGGAAAGGTATGGTTTGAATTCTCTGGATGATCTGTTGGATGGGCATGTCTATGAACTCGATCTTCGCGCCAAGCCTCACACCAGCAGCTGCCGCCTCTACCATCTCAGCGCCAGGAAAGACTCCCGTCTTCTCTCCAGCAGTCCTCTCGAGGACGGCAAGTAGCCAAGGAATGACTCCAAACCTGAGCGTAGGGATCGAAGACGTCTCAACACGAGTCTTCAGGAGGTAGTATCTGTCTTCACAAAGTTCCACCGCAACGATGGAAGGCTTCGTTTCAAAGATTATCCTCTTCACATTCTCTACACTAGATTTCTGCACGTGAACTGTTCCGACCATGATCAAGCGGCCGATCGAGACGACTGACATTGGCTCAACACTTAATATACGATACGAACAATTACGGTAGTCAGAGTTAAATGTTATAAATTGCGAAGAGCTTTCGGAGTGAATTGCCGATGAACCGAAGGTCTAGAGAAGTTATCAAGAGAGCTCTTGAAGAAGGGAGGAATAATCTTCTTGAACCTGAAGCCAAGACCATATGCCTTGAATATGGAATACCTACACCTGAGTTCGCTCTCGCTCTCAATGTGGATGAAGCTGTGGGCTATGCGGAGAAGTTCGGCTACCCGATCGTTTTGAAGATAGTCTCTCCTGATATTCTCCACAAGACTGAGGCCGGCGGAGTTCTCGTCGGATTGAAGAACCGTGTAGAAGTTGAGGATGGCTACAGAAAGATATTGGAAAGCGCGAAGAGTCATAAACCGTCCGCGAGGCTGGTCGGCGTATTGGTGCAGAAGATGGCCCCGGCCTCCACAGAAGTCATAGTGGGCGGGTTGAAGGACCCTCAATTTGGGCAGACCTTGATGTTCGGTCTCGGAGGAATATTCGTTGAGGTTCTGAAGGACGTTACATTCCGAATAGCTCCTATAGAGGAGGATGAGGCTAGGGAGATGATAAAGGAGATCAAGGCCTACCCAATCCTAAAGGGCTATAGGAACCAGCCTGCTGTCGACGAGGAGGCTATCATAAAGATACTTCTCCGAGCATCGGACTTGATTATGGAGAACCCTGAGATCAACCAGATGGACTTGAACCCTATCATGGTTTATGAGAAAGGAGCGAGCGTAGTGGACGCTCGGATAATCCTAGAAGATTCAAGCGGCCGGAAGAATGAGACCTAGAAGAGCCTCCTTAAAATTGAAACGTTTCTCGATCTGTAAGCTCCGAAAATCCAATCAATGCGTCTTGACGATGCTCTCATGATGAAGAAATGGCCTCAACCAAGCTTGAAGAAAACGAAGTATATTCCAACCTTCGAATCCCGCGGAACAATGAATTCTTCGTCCGCCTAGACGGCAGGAGATTCAATAGGCTATGCAAATTGTTGGATGCGGAAAAGCCGTTTGATATGAGAATCGCTAAATGCTTCGTCCAAGCAGCCAGAGCGGTCTACTCTTCAGGCTTCACCCCCTCTTTATGCTACCTTTGTAGCGACGAAGTAAACCTACTGTTCCTACCTCCTCCACCATTTAATGGTCGCGTAGAGAAATTGGACTCCGTTCTAGCAAGCATCGTCTCAAGCGGATTCACCTTGGCGGTGGACGAGATCTTCGGAAAGAAGATGGTCGCCCCATTTGATTCGAGAGTCATTCTCATACCGGCTGAATCAATCTTCGAGTATCTAGCATGGAGGCAAAGAGAGTTGAACGGTAACTACCTTAACGCGTATGGATACTGGACCCTAATCGGGGAAGGATTGAATCCGAGAACCGCTGCCAAGCAACTCGAAGGATTGGATTCAGCTCATATAGCGAAACTGATCATCAAGCATGGAGTAGATCTATCCAAGAAGCCGATATGGCAGAGAAAGGGCATACTACTCTACAGGAAAACTGCTGTGAAATACCGGGCTGGCGTTGGTGAGATCACGAGAACCCGTCTCGAAGAAGATTGGACTTCACCTGACTTCGCGAGTAGAGGTGGGAGAGCAGTAGTTCGCCGGATTCTTTCACCGAACAGAACTGAAAAGAGATGAGCAGAAGAAGAAAGCTCATTGGTTCAGCTGCTAAACCTGATATATGTCGTACCTCCTCCTAATCTTACTATCTACTAAAAGAAGGAGATTCTGGGTCGGGTAGGAAGAATGGCTAGGATTCAGTCGGCTGTTGACAAGGCTAGGAGGCTGCAAGGAACAACAGTAGACATACAAGAGACGCCTGAGACGAAGAAGGATGAATACGGCAATATATGGAAGAAGTGCATCTTTACGGTTAGACTTGTGGGTTTCTCGAAGAGGACGCCGGAGGAACGGCTGCCTGAAAGCCTTAAAGATAAAGATGTGAAGCTGATCCGATGGTGCTGCTTCGATTGGCACTACACCAAAGGGGCAAGAAAGACTCTGAACCCTGAAGAGACAGAGGCGGTTCTGAAAGGAACCTCTACAAGTACTGTATACTGGTAGACTGGAGTGGAACATTAGATCGTACTCGTGTTGCAGGCATCCTCTTGACCGCCGAGAGGGCCATCGTTGCAATCGGGGTTGCGATGAGGAAAACCCTTTTCGCCAGATTGAATTCGGGCGCAGCCAAATAGCCTTTCTCGATAGCCGTCAGCCAGAGTGATACTACAGCCCTCACAGCCGCATTCAAGCATATAGAAGTTATTCTATAGGTTTCCCCACTCCACCTGTGAGGTTCATTTGCGATTGGGGCGAAACTCTCAATCAAACTCGAGTAGTAAGTCTGCGAGGTGTAGGCTAAGGCTATCATGTAAGCAGTAACATTCTTGACGTTATCTGGTCCTGAGATCGTGATTTGAAAGTAGGGTAGATCGCGTTCAACATATGACTTGTATCCCGTGTGGATACTTTCTTCAGCAGAGGACTGGTTGGTGTTCAACGGATTTGCTATATCGATTATGTAGTGAGCCATTACTCCTGCGCTGAAGACCGCTTCACGCATGTTCCCGGCGGTGTGATTGTTCACGAAGTACCTGTACCATCTCAACGTCTCATTTAGGGCCCCGCCCCAATCCGTGTGCGGATGATAGAAATGCAATGTGGAATTCCACGAATGCTTGAGTGGATACGCTACTCCCTCAGCCAATTCGATCGGATAGTACTGCCATACGTCTTGAATCTCCTTGGGCAAGTAGCGATAGGCTGTATTCAAAATCCAGAGTTGAGCCTTGAAATGCCAAGACTCGACGACACTCGGGCGGATACGATTGTTAGAGAAACCTTTCGTCGACTGCTGGAGGTTCCAGTCGGAGTCTTGATCGAACTCCCGTCCATTGGGCACGCGAGCCCATGCCCTAGCGTCATCGCTGGTGTCAGTCATATTCCGTGTTCTATCGATTTCGATGCCTAGAGGATTTGCGAGAACCACAACCTCATATTCGTTGTCTAGCCATTGGCCCGTACTGTTTATGATGAGATAACCGCCAGCGGCGATTGACTGATTCGCAGTGAGACTTATGGTTCTCAGCGTTCCATGAGTTGCTGTGACATTCCAACCGCTCAGATTGACTGATCCAGTTAGGGGGTTAAAGAGTTCGATCCATTCTGCTCCAGGTGCGTTGTCGTCTCCAGCCGGGTTTTGTTCAACCTCATT
>Ga0209725_1001113_pt1 | contig 15630 bp, 16 predicted proteins | sample I18A1metaG_FD_184145 | JGI IMG/M metagenome (GOLD analysis project Ga0209725, IMG submission 184145) | Lake sediment bacterial and archeal communities from Gulf of Boni, Indonesia to study Microbial Dark Matter (Phase II) - ​I18A1 metaG... | ecosystem: Environmental > Aquatic > Freshwater > Lake... | reverse complement strand
TCTGCGTCAGAACCCGATAAGCTTCTTCAGGCGTTGCTGCTCTCTCAAGTATGTCTTGGAGATGTGTTGGACAGTACCATCCCGAAGAATTGAAAGAAACCGCGCGCGTAGCAACGCTGGTCATTACAACCGCAAGCCCCTTTTCATTTAACCCATGTTTGGGATAACCATCCGGATATCCCAACGCGCGCACTCGCTTGTCCAACACGTATACAGCCGCGAAACTGTAGCGACCCTGGTTTGTCATGGTGCGAACCTCTGCGCTTAATCCGATTTCGACATCAGTGTTCTCGACTACTACAGGTTGCCCTTTCGACGTGAATGAGCCTATGGCAGCAAAAGTTGTGCACGCTTCGACCTTGTCAGTCGGGGCCAGCAATATCAGTTGATCGAAGGCGAACAATGTGGAAACGATTGTTAGAACGAGAAACACAGCGGTCTGGGAGTGGCTACGCCAGTAGCCCATAATCATCCACCGAAAATTCTGCGCCCAGATTTATTAAGTTTGGCGCACGCGGAATCTGTTACGTCGCCCCGCCTGCAGATGTCAATCTACATGTATGGACCGCAAAGAGGAGCTCACTCATGGATACTGTCAAGTTGGCAGTTGACAATTGCGCTCTCAGGAATCGGTTGATTTCAGCTAAGAACTGATAAATGTCAGTGGATGGCAATGTGTGCTCACTATGTCGACTGAACTTAACAAGGCGATGGTTCGCCGCTATCTTGAGGCGTATCATACGGGAGACATGGATGCTGTAATGGAGTTTCTAGACCCCAACCATGTTCTTCACCCTGGAGGCGGCGAAAAGCCGATGAATCTCGGCGAAAGAAGAAGCGATGAGCTAAGATTTTTTTCGGCTTTCTCTGATATCCAAGCCATTGTGGAAGATCAGATCGCCGAAGGCGACAAGGTCGTGAGTCGCATAACAATGTGGTGTACTCACACGGGAGAGTTTCACGGCATTCCGGCAACCGGGAAGCGAATTGTGATCCCTTACGTTGACATTGCTCTCATTAGAGCTGGAAAGATCCTTGAAGAATGGATCGAGTTTGACATGATGAGCATTCTCCGGAAAATCGGCGCTCGCAGCCATCAACAGTAACTGGAGCAACTCATCTCACTCGAAGCCGAGTATCATCACAATGAGTCAAGATGGAGATGTAGTGTAACTGTTCAGAACCCGAGATGTCAATCGTAGAACTTAGAACACACTCATGTGTTCAGTCAGAACTCGACGTTTTCCCGAGTCAAGCGTCTAATCTGTCGCTTGCTAGGTGACTATGGCTTCAAGAGGCGTCGAATCTACTTTCGAACACTTCTCATAAACGCGCTGATTGTAGCCTTTCTGCAGTCGGGGCATATCCGGAGATGGTACTTCACCGTTGGAAGGCTCTGGCCACACCACTCACAGGGTTTTGTAGGCACATGAGAATTGTTATTCTTGCTGTTTCCCCTTTTTCCACGGTTGTTTTTCGAGGCCAATTTCTAAAGCCCTGCAGACCGGATCTGCACTAACGATATAATGATATACCATCTCTTAAGGATTAGCAAGCTTTTTATAGTCAATCTTGATATACATGTATAGCGCACTAACTGCGATTCACGACCTAACCAAGAGGAAGGATGTAGAAGTTGGCAAGCGGCTCTAACACTGTCTTGATCCGTGGCCTCGATAAACAGGTCTACAGCAAGCTGATTGGAAGGGCAAAGGAACAGGGCAAAAATGTAGCAGATCTCGTAAATGACGCCATGCGAGGCTACGTGCACGAGCTAAGTAGCCCCTCCGATAAGCCAATAGATCCGAAAAAGATCGTGATCTCAGGAGGATCAGTAATCCTATCCAAGTCAGACATTATGGGCATCTACAACGAAGTCGGATCGTTCCGGGTCGAGAACAATGGCGAGCTGATCTTTGACGCGGACGTGGATAAAGAGGCGTTCCGCAGAATCGAAAGAATACATAATACTGGGAAATTGAGAGTACCCAAGCACGTTCACTACCTCGCCCTGCTCAAGACGGGGCACATAAGCGGAGCGATCGAGAAATACTAGGCTCAGAGAGAGCATTTTGCACTGGCTTGTGTAGCGTTTCTATTCGAATCTTGCCTCAGCCAGTGCTGACATAAGGGTTCTAAGGTCCACTTCAGCTCTGGTTCTCCAGTCCAAGTAGAGCATGCCTGATTCGTCCTCGCCAAAGTATCCTACTCTTAAGAAAGCGTCTGTCATGGCCATGGACCTCCATTTGCCGAATTTCCTCGCGAGGATCTTCTCAATTTCCTTCCTCGGGGCCTTTCCCTGTTTTGAGACGACGTAAGCCACGGCGATGGCTAGCCCGGCGAGGCTGTCGATCCTCCAGCCGCACATCCTTGCCTCCCTCAGGCTTATTGTGCCCTTCAGTGTTGCTACGTAACGCGACTCAGGCGTAAGCGTCTCTCCAAAGGACGCGACGCCAGCTGTTGGCCCTATTGTCTTCACTTCTAGGTCGACACCGTCGAGGAGTTCGTTGAGCTGTTTGAGAACCTCCTCATAGTCTTCTCCCAGCCTTGCCCTCAGCTCCCAGCCCTTCGCCCCAGGCAGCTTTCCTCTGCGGAAGAGGAGAAGGTGCGTAGCCCTCTTCACTTTGTCGCCGAAGAAGCGTTTGGCTTTCGCTTTTCTCTCCATTTCGACCAGACCTCATGCGTTAGGGATACGGGAAAGCTCACAGGGTGGCGTTCAAGCTTTCGTTCTTCATTGGGCAGCAGTTGTACGGCCCCGCCTGACTCAACCATCCTGGCGTAACCATACGTAACTAGGAAGCTCACCTGGACTGCCCTTTCAACAGTTTCGAGAAAGTCTTCTCTGCATATGAAATCTTGATAATTGACAGCGCCGGTGCTGGACTCCTCCTTGAGCTGCATCCAGAGTTTCGATAAAGTCTTCTCAAACGTTTCTTTGGCTTGGACCCCGATCTTGTCTAGGTCCTCTGTTCCAAGGAACCCGGGAGGAGCAGAACTTCCCACCTCAAACCTCCTCCACCGCTCCTCAACCGGAGCGAGAATATTCCAATATGCAATTGCTTCCCTCATTGACGGTTCAGTGATTTGCTCTAGTTCTGCGATCGGATGCCAGCTTCCCACAAACGTCTCGGCGAGACGTTTCACTGACAGAGCTGTCAGCTTCTCTTCGAGGAAGGCAGGATCTGCATACAGGGAGCTGGACTGGAATCTGAGCTGACTGCCTTGAAGCCTCAGAACTCTTGATAGACGGTTAAGGGCATGAGCATCGAGGCAATGATCATCAAGCTCTTTCCAGTGGGGGAAGTATTTCCTTAGGGTGTTGAGCGCATATTTGACGTCGAGCAGGAACGGGTTGAACTTTCGATCTTCGATGGCCTCGCATGTCTTCACTATGTCGAGAACGTCTCTTCTTGCGATGGCTGTGTGAGGCTTCCCTTTCTCTAGCTTCTTTGCCACGGCTACTTCACTTCCGAGATTTCGGATAGCCCCGAAACGTTCTGCACTACTATGACGTGTACATTGTCTTTGACCGCTTCTATCTGTCTAGGTGTGATTGCCAAGTACTGCTCGTCCTTGGTCTCTTTGAAGCTTGAAACGATTAGGTCTGAAACCATCTCCCGGTTTCGGGGATCTAAGTGAACGTCGAACTCGTCGATCGCACGGAAAGGCGACCTAATGTGCTGCTGCAGAGCCAAAAGGAAGGCCATGAGGGCCACGCTTCGCTCTCCTCCACTCTGCGTGAGCCCGTCTAGCGGGGTCGGCTTGCCGCCTTTGAAGGAAACTAGCAACGCCAGCCCGGCCTTCTCTATGTCCCTGGCCTCGACTAGGCGAGCGGTTCCTGAGGCGCCGATACTGTTAAGGATGGCGCTGTATCTGTCGCTCAGCTGAGTGAGAAAGTTCTCCACTACGCTCTTCCACATGTCAAACCGTTTTGCCAACTCGCGGAGAACCTCCTCTCTGTTCTTGGCTACAAGCTCAGCCTTCTCCCTGAGATCTTTCACGAGGCCAACATACGAGCTGTACATCTTCTCAACCTCTTCGGAAATGTGTGCGAGCGGCCTGAGCTGTTCCTCCACGGCAGCAATCGCCATTTCAAGATTGCCTATGTTCTTTATCTTGGCTGGTCTGGATCCCAGCCTCTCAGCTCTCTTGATTAGTGGGGTTAGCTCCTGCTTTGCGATTCTTCTCTGCGTTTGGAGGCCCCGCAGCTCATCTGAAAGAAGCTTCTTTCGGAACTGAAGAACCTCGAACTGGACTCTCGCATCTATGACGCGTTCGATCGCCGCATCCACCGTTTGACGCGCTTTCTCAAGCTCTTCAGCAAGTGAGGCTAGGTCTGCTTGGAAATCTTTGAGTGAGGAAGAAGCTGAAACTGTCTCGAGTTCCTTCTTCCTAGATTCGAAACGCTCTCTGAGTTTGACGAGTGGTTCGATTATCGTCGGCGTGGTACTTTGGTCTGAGCTAGGATTCTTCAGTCCTGCAAGGATGTGAGACAGCGTTTCAAGCTCCTCAATTGTGTTCCGGGTTTGGAGTTTGGCCCATCTAAGGTCAGTTTCGGTTCGAGTGATTTCTCGCTCCAGCTCCACCCTCTTCTCTTCGAGTTGTTGACGCTTGCTGAGAGCACTGTCCAGTGCTCGGCGCCTTGTGCCTAGGGATTCTTTGGCTTCGTCTATCTTGGCTTCTGTCTGTTCTATTGCTCTTCTTCTGGACTCTACCTTGTCGTCGAGTTTGGCGAGCGCTACCTCTCTACGCTCAACTCTTCCCCAGAGCAACTCGCTCTGGAGCTCTCGCAGCTTTTCCTCAAGCTCTCTCTTCTTCTGGTACTTTTCGTACTCCTTCTTCCAGTACTGGTAGGTTTCTTGAGTTGATTCCAGAACCGCCGCAAGAGACTCCTCCTCGCTGAGAGCTTTCCTGAGGCGGGTATCGGCGTCGATGACATCTGACCGATAGGATTCGAAGCCGACGGCTTCTTCGAGCATGTGCAGCTTCTCTTGTGGAGAGATTGAGGCGAACCTTCCTACCATCAATTGGTGCATGATGATTAGCATGTTGTCTGGGTTGACCCCGATGCGAGTGAAGACTTCGACCACTCTTTCTTTTGATGTTGGCCTTCCTTGGAGGAGATATGCGTAGTCTCCTCCCTTTCTCAATATTCTGGTTACGTCAACTGTGTCCATGTGGTATTGGGGGAATGGCCTCTTTCCCTCCTTCTGGGAGTTATCTAGGAGTAGGCTTATGCGGGCTTGGTCTTCGCCCCAGCGAATGAGGTCGCTTAACCTCTTTGACCTCTCCGTGTATGCTTGACCCAAGACGAGCGATATCGCAAGAAGAATTGACGACTTTCCGGCTCCGTTGGGGCCGGCTATCAAATTCAATCCGGGATAGAGTGGAACTGAAGCGTTGGAGTAGGACATGAAGTTGCGGAGGACCACTCCTTTGATCATGTTCCCGGATCACCCTGCGGTGCGCGTGATACGTTATTTGAAGCGAGTAAAAAACTAGGTGGAGTCAAACTCAATCCCAGAACGGTCTGGTTTGAATGTACTTCAGCTTCGCCTGCAATAGATCCGTGAAGAAATCTTCGTCACGCTTGTGCATCTTTGCCAGGACTTGTGCAGCTGTCTGTGGTCCCACACCCCAAGTGAGGAGCGCCATAATCCCTCTCTTGCCATATGAGAGAACTAGGTCAGCTGTCCTTCTCGTGCGAGTGAGTATCTTCTGTTCCTCTTCGGTTAACGGCTGATCTCCAAACCACTTCTTTGTGACTGAAAGGGAGGCTATCCGGTGTTTGTTTATGACGGCTAGTAAACCGGATCCGCAGTCGGAGCACTTGGGTTGGCTGTTCAGGGCTTGAACTCGAAGCTGAGGCTGCTCCTTTCCACATGCCATGCACATGAGCTGTGCGTATTCTGATTGAAGGGCTGCCTTCATCCTCTCAATGTTTTGCTTTCTTATGCTCTCGGGCGCAGCCATCTCAGGGGTCTCGGAAAACTTGTTCAATATATGATAGGCTAGTGGAGTAGGATTCTCCTGCATGAGTTTGGTGCATAGGTCTATTTCTCCGAGGGCAATCTTGGAGAAGATGAGGCGGGTTGTCTCGATGTCAACTTTCTCCTGAAGAGCTTCGCGAATAGTTTCCTCGTAGATGGGTGTGGTCCTAAACCTGGTCGCTAGATCTTGAAGCCTTCCTTCCTCGCCGAGGATAATCCCTCTCGGTATGGCGCCGAACCTTTCAGCAATGAATTTCATGTAGTATGAGAAGGGCTTTCTGGCCTCAATGTATTTCCTGAAGGCTGTCTCTGCTTCCTGCGGCGATATTCGAAGGATAGATGATACCAAGCCTTCTATCTCGTCAGCTTCGACCTCTATTGCAAGTTCAATCAATATTCGGTAGCCATCTGCCCAAACGTTTCGAAGGATCCGCCTCTCCGCGAGCATGCTCTCGAATATGTAGCTTAGAGTTCTGTTTACGGCCTCACCGAAGCATGCGTGAACGATCATGTACCTATCGAAAACCTCGATGAGGATCCTGTTGTTGTCAGGAACCGGGACCTTGTCTCGAATGAGTTCGTTGAGTTCCTCTACAGCTCGCCTCGCCCCGTATCTTTCAATTCCATACTTCTCTGCGAGCTGATCGATTACGGTTTCAGGATCACTGGTGGTTAGGGCGTCGGCTATTTGGTGCCTAAGCTGCCCTACCTCTTGGGCAATCTCGAACGGAACGGGAAGGATCTCTCCGTCCCAGCCCGGTATGGCCGCGGTAGGGTCCTCGATCGGCAGGACGTAGACGCGGCCGTCTTCGGAGATCTTCATGATCTCCCAGACTCGTCCTCGGCATATGAAGTGTAAGCCGACTCGGGCTCTTAGGGTCATGAATTCTTCTCCAAGAACGCCGACATTTCGCTGCGTCGTGACGTCAACTATAGGGTATCTCTTCTCGTCTGGTATCATGGATAGGTTCTCGTAGTAGTAGAGCCTCGTTCGGCTGGATTTGCTGAGTGTGCCCTTGTCTTTCTTCAGGAGCCTCAAGTCTGCTAGGTAATCGATGACTTGGTGATAGGCTTCTTGGGACAGCGACCTGTATGGATACGTTCTTCTAATGATTGAAAACGCTAGGTCTGCGCTCACAGTTTCCTTGTCCATCACCAAACCTGCAACCTGATGCGCTAGCACGTCAAGAGCGCCCTCATGAACTCTCAGAGACTCAAGCTTTCCCTGTTGAGCCCTTCCAATCGTCGCGACAGATTCTAGGAGATCGTCACTGTGAGCTGAAATGATCATTCCTTTAGGGGTTGCTTCGACCTTGTGGCCTGACCTACCAACTCTTTGGACAAGAGTTGAGACTTGGCGCGGAGAGAGGTACTGTAGCACGAGGTCCACTGTACCTATGTCTATTCCAAGTTCAAGCGTGGAAGTGCAGACGATTGCTTTGAGCTTTCTCTCCTTGAACTCGTTCTCTATTCGGACCCTCTCTTCTCTTGACAGAGAACCATGATGAACCGCAGTCGCTTTGTCGAGCATTCCAAGCCTGAGGCCGAGCATTTCCGCGTTTTGCCTGCTGTTGACAAAGATCAATGTAGAAGTATGATTGTCTGCAAGTTCCCTCATCCGATTGATCCTCGCGGCGGCCTCAGGGGTAGTGAAGAGAGTCTGAGCTAGGTCGTGGTCCTCCTCTGAGGGAAAGGGAAACTCCACCCGGAACTCAGTTATCTTGGGTGCCCGAACTGTGACGAGTTCTATTTGCCGGTCAGATCCTACGAGAAAACTGCCAATCTTGTCGGGCTCTCCTATTGTGGCCGAGATTCCTATTCTCTGGAAGTCTTTCGCTGTGATTTCTCGAAGCCTTTCCAAGCCGACCGTAAGCTGGGCTCCTCTCTTGTCTTGGGCGAGTTCGTGCACCTCGTCGACCACAACCCATTGCACGTTTTTCAGGTGTTGCCTCATCCTTCTGGCTGGAAGTATGGCTTGAAGTGTCTCTGGTGTTGTGACTAGGATTGTGGGCGGCCGCCTGGTTTGACGTTCTCTTTGGGTTCTAGGGGTGTCTCCGTGCCTTACGTCGCATGTGAGGTTGAGCTTGGTGCTCCAGAACGTGAGCCTCTTCATGAGGTCCCTGTTCAGTGCTCTTAGTGGGGTGACGTATAGAACGCTGATGCCTTTTCGGTCAGGAGTGGAGAGAAGTTTGGAGAAGATTGGGAGGAGCGCTGCCTCAGTCTTACCGGTTCCGGTGGGCGCTACGATGAGAACGCTCTTGCCTTTGAGTATAGGGTTCAGCGCTGCTTGTTGTATGTCCGTTGGGATCTTGATGCCCGATTCTTCCATGGCAGAGAGGATTGGCTCCGCAAGTCTGCTGAAAGCGTTCCCAGGATTATGTGGGCTATTCACTTCCGAGCTCTCGTCCATACGCGCTTGCCTTGGGCTATGCCTTGGTTCTATTGGGCAAACAGTAGCTTTTCTTGCACTTGAGGGTTAGAGATGGTTGAAAGTAAGGGTTGCGGAATTCAGCGCAGGTCAAGCGTAAAAATGTGCGGTTTCAAGCTTTTTCTGGATGCTTCTATTGGGGCGCTGGGATAGTCTTGGGAAACTCTTGGTTGGGAAGTACGCGCGATAGAAAGCGGATCAGGTCGAACGAAGACGAAACGGTATTCCTAGACTGCGAAACGCGATACCCGTCCAAGCCAAAGTGAGCGCGAGAGACAGGGCGCCGGCGAGAGGATAGGCTGCCCATAGCCCAGTTGAGCCAAATGTGCTGGGCATGATCAAGAGACATGGTATCAAGAAGATGATATGACGAGAAGACGCCACAATCAGAGATGGAACCGACCGGCCGATTCCTTGGAAGAAGGAGCTCAAGTTGTGTTGGAGACCTAGGGTGAAGAAGCCCCAAGCGAATATTTGGAGAGCTGGCGGTCCTCCGGCCAAGAATACGGGGTTCGTGTCAAACACGGACATAACTTGAGTTGAAAATAGCGTAGCCACTACCCACCACATTGCTCCCCACACGGTACTAGTCAGCCCAGCCTTGACGACAAGTTCACCGACACGCTCTTTCTTCTGCGCGGCGAAGTTGTATGCAACCAGTGGCAGCATCCCTTGACCAATACCAATGCAGAACGAAAAGACTATGCTATTCACCTTCAAAATGACGCCCAGTACAGCCAGCGGGACGACCCCGAAAGATGCTGCGGCTCTACTGGCCAGTATTTGTGACACAGATACGCCGCCTGCTCGCACCGTCTGAGATATTCCTACGCTGTAAATCTCAGTCACTGTCTTGAGATTTGGCAGGAAATAGCTTGGTTTGAATCGGTATATTGACTTGCCTGAGGCTAAATAGATAAGGAGAATTGATACGCCGATACCTCGGCCTATTGTGGTTCCAAGCGCGGCTCCAGCTATGCCTAGGGCTGGAAACGGCCAGAGACCAAATACCAGGATTGGGCTCCAGATAATGTCCGCTATGGAGGCAACGACCATACTGGCGTTGGCAAGCGTTGGCCTTCCCTCAACTCTGACAAGGTCCACAAGAACAACCAAGAAGAAGTCCAAGGCAAGCCAATATGTTTCAATAGTCATGTAGCTCTCGGCGAAAGGCAGAACTGAGTCACCAGCGCCAAATAGCCGCAGCAAAGTCTGCAGATTCATTAGACAGATAATAGTCACCAAGCCGCTCAGTATGAAGAAGAAAGAGATGCTGCAGCCGGCAGCCCTGTTCGCTTCCTCCTTCTTTCCAGCCCCAAGACACCTGCCGATTAGAGACGCAGCTCCAACCGCAATTCCCGAACCGATCGCCCTGTATATCGCCATTAGCGGGCCGGCAACAGTCAAAGCAGCGAGCGCTTCAGTACTAAGACGACCACACCAAATAGCATCAAATAAGTTATAGCCGGCGGCTGTCTCCGCAGCGATTATGGCGGGCACCGAGAAACGGAGCAGCAGTTTCGAAATGGCCTCTTGCCCCATCGCTTCGCTTCTCTCGTAACCGGTACGCTTGACATTCCCTGCCCTCACGCAAACCTCCTCTTAGCCCGCATCCAAAACCTTTCTACTACTTCAGGTTAACCCTTGCAGGACTCAAGCTCCTGACTATCTGAATCGCAGTAGGAGCGCAAGTGGTCTTGCTGCGAAGCGATAAGTATTATCATTCAGAATCTGAGCTAGAGAGAGCGGGATTCACATGAAGAAAGAGCATGAGTACATCTCCTGCTGTGGCAGATACTATTGCCCCATGTGCGACTATTTCCGAGGTGGAAAGGTTCAGATGGCCAAGAATCTCTTGTACTACGTTGAGAGATCCGGTTCCTTGAGGCTGATAGCTGAGAGCCAGAAAGTGTGCGATTACAACGAGTTTGTCAAAGGACTGAAATGGTTAGCTTCCCAAGATAAACCCTGCAAGGGATGCCGTTTTGGAGGGGGCTGGTCATGGTGGCCGGACTGCCCTGTTCGAGACTGTGTTATCCAAAAGAAGTTAGACTTCTGCTATCAATGCCCTGACTTTCCATGCAAGAAGTTGAGCGAGGAGCCATTGCTCACTCATAAGAAGAGCATAGTTGAAACCAACAAACAGATGGAAAACATGGGCATCGAAGAATACGCAAAGCAACTAATAGAAAGATTCCGGCGAGCTGCAGCCTCCCAACCTTTCAAAGCGAAAATGGAGACTTAAGATGCTAAACGTATCACGGGGCACTAGATCTGCTGCGTACTTGTGGTGCGGAGCTAGGATTCGCTCACCAATCTACCAGTAAAAGCCACGCATACTTGGCTGCTTAGACCTCCCTCTGCATGGCACTGGACGCCGGGTTCAAGTGGGAGAAGGCGGTTGAAGAGTGGAGAGAGTGTCGAGCGCCAGAGCCGTGAGGAAGACAGAATTGAGTAAGAAACGTGAGTCATTGGAACAGATTCCCCCTGATCAGTTGGATATGGTAATAAGACTCTAGCAGAAGCGCTCGAAGGTTCCTGAAAGATGCTGAGTTGTTGTTTTCCTGCAGAAGCTACGGTCACGCACTGGGTCTGTCAGTTCTTGCCTTAGAGGAGCAAGGAAGGAAGGCAATGTTACTAGCTGTCAAGAAAGGAGCGACCGAACTCAACAGAGAATTGTGGAGAATGATGTTTAGGGATCACGGGCAGAAATTAGCGATGTCATTCAATATCTTCACTCAGACGCTGAAAGTGAAGCCGCCACGAGAGGAGTTGGAAAGGATCTACAGAAGCATACCTGATGCCGTGGCTATGAAGAATAGGGGGCTGTACGTGGATTTCTTCAAGAACTCATGGCATTCTCCATTAGACGCAGACGTGAAAAGAGCTGCCCGGAAGCTAATACCGTGGGTCAAGGGCGTGATTCAGAAGACGGATCGGTGGTTGAGGTTCTCCGATTCGCCAAAAGATACAATCAAGCTTGTCAAGGGCTTCATAGAGTAAGCTTATTGTGAAAGATGCCGATATCATACTCAGATTCCCATGTCTATGTCTAAGGATCTCTCAAAACAGCTTCTTGAGAGGCAAATACGTGCGATACAGGATTTCAAAGCCAAGAAGCGCTTTGCTCCAGAATTCGAACCTTGGCGTCAACAGACCCTGCGCTTCATCAAGAAGATCTTTGGTGAGAAATCGGACCACGTAAAGCAGTTTGATTCAATATCCTATGATCTGGATGTCATGGGAATGGAAGAGTCAGAGTACGAGGAGGCTTACCGAGAGGGATTGCAGACGGCGGAAGTCACGCTCAAATCTTTCGTCGAAGAACTCGACTTGTTTCCTGACACATCAGTTCGAACTTGTCCAAAGTGTCATGTTTCCGATGTGAGGTTCTTGGAAATAGATGAAGTGGGAAGCAAGAAGTATAAGCTCGCATTCCCCCAAGTCGCCGGGGTTGAGTGGCAAACGGGAAAGAAGGTCGCTTACTACAGCTGCAATAACTGCAAGACAATCTTCTACGTTGAGCCATTCAAAGCTTGACTAGCTTCCAACATCTTTTGCGAATGTGAGATTATCAGCCTATGAGCCAGCTATCTTAAGAACTAGAATGCGATTATCAAGCCTCGTGGCACAGGTCAGAAGGGGGATGCACCTCAAGACCCACAGCTTCAGATTCGCAGAAGAGATCTTCAATTCGAAGCTTCAACTCAAAAACGAAATCTTCTCGGTTCTCGGCTCGATCCAGCAGATTTCCGCAAAAGATGATCGGAAGGGATTGCATAAGCTGATCCTTCGGGAATTCAAGAACAAGGGATAGGGACGAGAAGAGCTGATCACAGACGCCGTAATCACGTCCAAAGAGGCATCGGCTGCAACTTCCCCGAAAACACGAATGAAATTCGACCTCTACAAGGAGCGAGTCGCGATGGAAGTTGAGACAAGTCATATCATCCATTGCTACAAGGACCTCCTGAAGTTCCTTGTCGGATTCAACGATCAACGGATCGATGTTGGTGCCATAGTTGTGTACGCAGATGATTACGCCAAATCTCTCGGCGGAGGGAGTCTGCCAAGTTTCGGAAAAGTCTGCCGAGAGCTTGAAACCCTATTTCGTTCAGTCATACCTGTTCCCATATTCGTCGTCGGGCTGAAGCCCTAGAGCGAGGTGACTAAGATGCCTTACATCAGGTTTGGATCAGAGGAACAACTTCTAAGATCGATTCGATCCTCTTTGGGCTTTGACAGCTATCCCAGGGTCACTGCCATAGCAGGCAGCAAGATCTACCCTGATATCGACATATTGCAGATCTCCAGAGTCTCTGGAGATCAGTCTCGATTAACAGGTTACGAACTAAAACTGATGAGATTCGACAAGAGAAGCGGAGGCTTAGGTCTAGATTCTCTATACAAGGGAATTGGACAAGCATTCTGGTACTTGAGAAACGGTGTTCATCGCGCGGTTCTGGCTCTGGGATTTCATCAGAACATTCCCAACGATGACATGATTGAGAGCTTTCAAAAGGGTCTGTGGGAGAGCAGAGAACAACTGGGCAGAATTCTCGGTGGTTACGTTTCCATAGGAGTCTTCCTATACGAGGGGAGTTCGCTTCAATTGGAAGTGGAGGCGAAATCTGATTTCTACTCCTCAGATGACAAGACTAGGTTTCTTTCGCAAGCGTTGTTCCAGAGGAAATTCACTTGGGACAAGAGACTGAAGAACGATTAGCTGGCTCGGGTGATCAAGTGTGCACTGATTGTGAGAGTCGAGCCCGTCGGAATCTTCTGAAGGTGAAGGAGGGTAATGCCTTAATCAGAAAGGCACGCGACGACGCGCTGAAATTCATTCTAGCCATTGGTCCAATGCTCGACGCCGTAATAGCTGAATATTTCGTCGAGAACGATGCAAAGAAATCTCTTCTTCAATCAATTCTACCTAGCCTAAACACTTACCAGAAGATCCAGATTTTCGCCAATATGGAGACTGACCGAGGAGTCCAGTTCAGGGTACAATACAGAAGACTTGTCAAACAACTTGAGGAACTGAACACCTATCGGAACACTCTTGCTCATGGCTTTCCTCTCTCCCTTCCCAAAGGAGTCACCCTATGGAAAGTAAACCGCCAGGGCAGAACGAGACCCATTCAGATGAACAAAAGATTCGTTCAACAGATGGAGAACAAATTCGACAAATCCCTAGACGGTCTCTCTAGGATCTACGAGAGATTGCTGGCTCATGCACGCAAGGTGAGGATGTCTAAAACTGACTAGGTAGCACTAGGCTTATTGGATAACGTGCCGGAACAATAGGTGGATTTGGATGTCAATCTCCAAGGAGAAATCAAGACAAGGGGACTACCATCTGGGAACACTGGCTGCTTCCACTCACTGTTCTCAAGAGTGAATCAGCAGATGCCTACTACAGAAATTCCGTTAGACTCCTCGGTCAGAGAGGAGGATGTGACTGTTCTGCATGGCAGGAACCTGTTGCTGAAGATCATTGAAGACCAAGAAGCCAGACATTTTCTAGCAGGCGAAGACGTAAGACAATTTCTCGAAACTGAAGACCTGTGCCTCAAAGATCTCGGACACGCAATGAACCGTATGCTTGAGCTAGAGGATCAAAATGATCGTCGTCTTGCGGAAGGGAGCCTTTCTCTTGTGTATGACGTTCCACTTCGTATGCGCTACAGAGATCTCAAGAGCAGAAGGGCGTTCGTGAGAGATTGGACAGCTTTCGTGCCAATATCCATCTCGAAACATGCAGAACTCCCAGCAGAACACATTGCTATGTTGAAGAAACGGAACGAGGCATCCATGAGAAGATTGCGGAAAGTTGACCAAGAACTTGTGAGGCTAGAGAAGGAGGTCAAGAGATTCAATAGAGATTTGGATATCCTGTACCCGAGCGTTCTTCTGAGATGCTCCAGATGTGGTTCACCCGTCTACAAGCGGGGGCGCCACACAAGACGATCAAGCGCTCTAGGTCTTCAACCGGTGAAAGGAGAGATCAAGGGATTGATAAAGTGTTTGGTCTGTGGATATGAAATCTCAAGAGAAAAGGCGCATCGAACATACTTGCATGTCGTGAAGGAACCCATTCGACGTCTATGGGAAAGCAATCTCTGGCTCGAAGATCATATCTCTCGCCTTCTGACATCGATGCAATGGCGCACATGGTCCCATGTCAACGTTCTTGGATCCTCCGGGGTGAGACACGAGATTGATGTTCTGGCGGTAAAGCAAAGCTTTGTCTTGGTGTGCGAATGCAAGTCTGGATCAGTTTCTAGGCAGGACGTTTTCAATTTCTGGGCAAAGGTCTACGACATAAGATCCCACATGAGTATGCTCGCACTCATAGAAAATCTACCGGAACCTGAGACGAGGGAGTTTCTTCGCAAGAACCCATCGGTTCTTTTGTTGGAGAATTTGGGAGAAAAGATGAGAAACCAGATACTTCAGGAATTGAGCCAAAGCATACTTGGAAAGATCTAGCTAGCCGCCCCCTCAATGGCACATTTTGAGGATACGCGCGGAATCTCGTGCAAGCCCATTGAAGAACTACAAGACCTACCAGAGGCACTTACCTGAACTGTCTCTCGTACTATTCTAGGGCTTGCTTTGGAGAAGGGAAAGGAGCAGGGTTTCGCCGGGTTCTTTCTGGGCATACTGTCTGATCTATCATGGAAGGCATACTAGAATGGCGCAGTCTTCTGGCTAAATCTGTTTCCCTCCAATTTCGAAATCACATGAATGCACCATGATAGATCACTTTGATTCATGAAGAAACAGTTTCTGTTCCATCTTCCCCGCACAACTACCCATATCCTCCCCACGGATACCCTTGTGCCCAAATGTCCACCTCTGAAGTATCGAACGGGAAGCGTAACGTTGTCCTCTACCTCGACCAGCACCTAGTCCAAGAAGCCAAGGATCGGGGAATCAACCTCTCCCGTTTCCTAGAATACGATCTCAGACTATTTCTCAAGCGAATGAATCAATCGAATTCGGAATCCACCGATGAAATCAAGGGAGAAGCAGAATCAGCTCAGGCTCCGATTGATCCTCAAAGAAACAATGGCGCCGGATGGTGCGGAGGGTTAGCTAACCATTCACGATTTGAACCAACGGAATCCCGAGAGGAGGATTTGTACGCAATAGATCCGCAGAATATCCGCTTAGAATCTTCGTAGAATCCTGAGAGAGACTCTGATT
>Ga0209725_1001112_pt1 | contig 15652 bp, 13 predicted proteins | sample I18A1metaG_FD_184145 | JGI IMG/M metagenome (GOLD analysis project Ga0209725, IMG submission 184145) | Lake sediment bacterial and archeal communities from Gulf of Boni, Indonesia to study Microbial Dark Matter (Phase II) - ​I18A1 metaG... | ecosystem: Environmental > Aquatic > Freshwater > Lake... | reverse complement strand
TGGACTGGAGCAGCCCGGACTGGGTTGTAATCCCAATCGGAGGGGGAGGACTGCTAGGCGCAAACTGGAGAGGGTTCGTTGAGTTTGAGACTCTGGGCCTGGTGAATGGGAAGCCCAAGGTCGCAGGGATACAACCAGAGGGATGCGCGCCTGTTGTCCGAGCCTTCAGAGAAGGCCAGGACCCGCTCAGCGTAGAACCATGGGTGAACCCGAAGACCATAGCTGGCGGATTGAGGGATCCAATCCCATGGGACGGAGATGCCGCCCTCAAATCCATAAGGGACTCGGGAGGAACAGCGGAGACAATCTCAGACGAAGAGATCCTCGAAGCACAGAAACTCCTCGCTAGAACCGAAGGAATATTCGCTGAGCCGTCAGGCGCCGCCTCAGTCGCCGGCGCAATCAAACTCTCAAAGGTAGGCGTCATCAGGCCCGATGAACTCGTCGTCATCGAAGTCACAGGCTCTGGCCTTAAAGACCCAGCGACTGTAGCCCAAATGTTTCAAGAGCCGAAACTGATCAATCCTACGATCAAGGAATTCGAAGACCTCTTGGGCGAAGGGTCTGGTCAGTAGACCGTCGGGCCTTTTTCGATCCTGCACTGGTTTCGGCATGTTGACGAGGCGGTTAGTACAGTTCTCGTTCCTTGAGCTTCTGCGCAAGCTTTGCCGGAGCTTTGATTGGCTGGATCGTCTTGTCAGGTTGAACTTCGAACGATGTTCTAGGCTTTATCTCCAATGCGCATATGCTGTTCGGCAAGAGCCTGTCCTTCACGCATTGGGCATACTTGCATGTGCGGACCTCGCATGCGTCGTCGGCGAATTTGCACCATGCAGTCTGGCTCTTGTAGAAGAGGCTGTGTTGGCCGCATCTGAAGAATTCACACGAAGGAGTACAAGCTCTAGGCTTCTGGGACAATTCCAACACCCCGAAGTCTCAAAACTAATTTCTCATGGTCCAAGCCACAAATGGTTGTTCGTTCATCGTCTCTCTCGATCTCTACGTTGACTTGGCAATGAATACTCGGAACGTCGAGGTTTTAAAGTCTTTCGTCGAGCGCCGCTATATGAGGAATCACGGATTTCGAGAACTCATTGCAGGTTCCACTATTGGGTATGAATCATTCACCTTTTATATGATGATCAGGCCTAAAGCTCGCTGTGAAACATCTTGTCGAAGTTCATCAAGGAAGCTCAACCAAAAGTGGCGAAGCATCGCCACTGCTCGGTATGTCACACGCCAATTCTTGAGATGGAGAGAGAGTTCTGCAGTCAGAAGTGCGAGGAGCAATTCAGGAAGTCGGAGAGGAGCCGGAAGTACATGATGTTCATAATGATTCTACTATTCCCGGTGATCCTCCTAGTCATGACCCTCCTGAGACCGGGCTAGATCCAACCGACGCCAGAATTCAGCTTCGTGGACTAGGCAGGGATTCTGTGATCAGGCTACTCGGATAGTGAGATCTCGACTCTTTCTTTTCCCTTGCCAGGCTTCTTGCCTCTCTCAACGCGTATCCTGCCGATTTCACGGGAGTTTCTCACGTGGGTTCCTGCGCACGCCATGACGGGAAACGGATCCATCTTCCAGAATCGACTCTCACCATTATTCTCAGTCCAGGTGGTTATCGTCCTTCCTTCGGATATGATCCTGTTCGCTTCCTCTTCGACCTTCTTGAGCTTCTCTCTGTCAAGCTTCTCTGAGAACAGGTAGTCTGCTCTCTCCTTCTGATCGTCAAGCAGCCCTGACGAAGCAGGCTTGCAGCCCTCCCCGAAAACCTGGGGCATAACGTAATACACGATGTGAGCGGCGGAGTGGAGGCGCATGATTCGATACCTTCTAGTCCAGTCTATCCTTCCGTGAACCACATCTCCTGTCTTGATTGGAACATCTCTCTCAAAGACGTGAATAATGTCTGACGCGTCATCCTTATCCACGTCCACAACTCTGAGCCCTTCGATCTCACCAATGTCCGCCGCTTGACCACCGCCCCTCGGGTAGAAACACGTCTGATCCAGAACAATCTTGTTCGACTCAACCCTCAAGACGGCCGCATCAAATTCCTGCCTATACGGATCGTCCCAAAACAGCTTCTTCGTCGGAACCGCTCATCACCATCCGAATACGTTTTCAAATGATGCGCCTTCATTAATCTGCCGAAACCATGAACGGGATGTCAGCATGGAGCTTCCTGAACTAACAGTACTTAGGAGACAGATGACGAAAGAGATAGTTGGAAAGCGCATCAGGAAAGTCGAAGTAGTGAACCCCAAATGCCTGAACATGCCTCTCAACCGGTTTAGAAGAATCGTGATTGGAAGAAATGTCGAGTCTGTGGATGCCAGAGGCAAGTGGCTCTTCATCAAGCTCGACTCGGGCTATGTTCTTCTGTTCAACCCCGGTATGGGCGCTGACATCATAAGGTTCAAACCAGGAGACAGACTGCCAGAGAAATATCAGATAGGATTCACGCTGGACGACGGCGCAGGCTTCACCATTCGGGTGTGGTGGTTCTGCTATCTGCATCTCATGCAAGCGAAAAAGCTTGGTGAGCATAAGCTCACGGGGAAGCTAGGTCCCACGCCGTTAGACGAGAGGTTTACCTTGGAATATTTCAGAGAGTTGCTCAGAAGGGGCCGGGGCAGTATCAAGACATTTCTGCTTGACCAGAAGAACGTTGCCGGCATAGGCAATGTCTACATTCAAGACATGCTCTTCAAGGCTGAACTGCACCCGAAGAGGACCTTGCGGTCGCTTACTGACATAGAAATCGAAAAGCTCTACAGGTCTATGAGGTCTATCCTAGAGAGAAGCGTTGAACTTGGCGGCTTAACCTATGAGAGAGACTTCTACGGCCGCAGGGGCAGGTTCGGCGCGAGGCAGTTCAAAGTAGCCTACAAGCCAGGCAAGCCTTGCCCGGTATGCCGAACAACCATACGGAAAATCAAGACGGGTTCAACGAGTAGCTACATCTGCCCGACCTGCCAACCTCTGACTGCCTAGTGAAACCCGGTATCGCTCTCAAGAGATGACAGTGTAGTCCGGTCTTCTTCAGCAAGACGCCTTCCTGGCGTTGTTCACGTAGTCTACAATCGTCCAGTCTTGGTGGTCCTCAAAACTCACGCCCAGTCTATCATAGAGATCTCTAACGATCAGTTTTTCGATGACCTTCGCTCCGGAACCGAAGGTGCCCTCTAGAGTCTCATGGAAGACTTCAAGACGCTCAGGAATCTTCTCTCGCGTGAGCTGGCTATCTCTCTCCACATAATGGTAGACGACTTGTCTCACGCTTTCGCCTAGGAGTTGCAACCCATTATCTATGGCGCCAATGAGGTGCTCGTTGAACTTCTTCTTGTCCAATGTTCCCCCCTCACTAGACTATCGGTGTCAGCTTAGGCATCAGATATCCCTTCGAGGTGTCCGCCTCAACTGCTAGCAGAGATGTCCTAGGCTTGACGCCATGGAGCAACAGAGAGCCATGTTCCCTCTCAAGCTTCAAATGAACCTCCGCCATTGCGCCCAGCTTCCTCACGAGCATTTCGTTGCCAGGCTTCGCGATTAGGATGGCTATCGCGCCACGATTTCTGATCCTCGCTATGTCGGCGCTCAGAACGCGTTCACAAGCCTCACGCCCGTATAGGCTTACCAGCGTGTCTAGTCCAGTCACGCACAGGACTGGGCAGCCAGTTTGGCGGATGAGCTCTTGTTCAACTCGCAGCCATTGTTCATAGTCCTTCTGCAGATCTTTTCCTTCGAAGACGACTACAGACGGCCTGGGCTTACCCACCACGATGGGCGCGGGCACGCATACCCTCGCTTGGCGGGTCATCTCCTCTTCAGTCGCTCCATATTCAGGAGCTCTGATTCTGAGGAACTCCGGATCTACGCCTATTGTCGGAACTAGAATGACGCCTCTTCCCTGAGCTAGAGAGTTCATTACGACTGGGCCTGCCAACATGTGATATTCGGTTGTGGAAATCTTCTCCGCAACCTCGAATAGCACGCCTGATCCCTTGGGATATCCTCCCCCGAGCACTTGGTCGAGTTCTCCTATTCCAGTTGAGAACTTGTCATGCGTGTCTTGAATTGGCTCAAAAGGTCTGGGCTTCTCGATCGGCTTGGGTTTCGCTGGGGGAAATGCTCTCAGACCGCCCTTGAGCGTGAAGACAAGTCTAGATTCCTCGAATGCTACGCCGCGCATCTTCACGATTTCCAGCTCTCTCAAGAAACGTTCTTCAAACCATTTTCTCCTCAGGACGATGATTCCGTCCGAGACGAACTCTTCCGGGCCGAGGCCTCCGATCGGCTCGGTTGTGGGCACCTCTTCGATGACGATCGTGGTGCAACCCATCCTGCGGGGAAGCCTCCCTAGAACGGTGCGGGCCATGGCTCTGACGTCGAGCGGCTCTTTGAAGCTCTCTGTCATAGCTGAGAAAGAATCTATTACGAGCCTCTTGGCTTGAAGGGATTCGACCTCGTCAAGGATCAACTCAACATTCGCTGACACTCCTTCGCCTTTCACTGACGACAAGTCTAGGATGCTGATCTTCCTCTGATCTTCCAGTCCCTTCAGGTCGCGGCCCAAATGCCTAGACATATTCCTAATGAACCGATCCCTATCTTCAGTGAATGAGACATAGATGCCCGGTTCCCCTACGTCCGCTCCTCTCACTATGAACTGGGCCGAGAGAACAGTTTTACCCGTGCCAGGGCTTCCTGCTACAAGGATGACGCTGCCCCTGGGAAAGCCTCCTTCAAGCAGAGGATCAAGCCCATCAACTCCAGTGGAAACCTTCTCGTCCACAGCTCTTTCCTCCGCTTGGACACGTGAGAATGACGACGACATTCAGCAACGACGAGAGAGTACGCCCTGCTACAACTTATCACAGATCTGAACGCTCAAGAATACATAAGGAGCTTGCACGGTCGCCTCGTTGCACACCTCCGCGCATTGTCACGTTCATGCAAAAGGCTTCAGAGGCATGGCCTTTAACGTGACCGAGACCCACAGATGAGGAACAACTTGAAGCAGGCCGAGGCCTGAAACATGGAAGTCTCAATCAGAAGACTGCGTCTCAATGAAGTAGAGAAGCTGGAGGAACTCTACCAGGAATACATGAGAATAGACGAATCAAGACACGCGACGATACGTGAAAGTCTCGGGGATGAAGACTCAGAGATCATGGTTGCAGAAGCTGATGGAAAGCTGGTCGGCGTGTCTCATCAGGTCTTCTACGAAGATCCATTGCATGCGGGAAAATGCTCGAACATTCTCTTTCTATATGTCACAGAGTCTTTCAGACGCCAAGGAATAGGTAGGTCTCTACTGGCGACGGCCGTTAAGAGCGCCCGTGAGAGAGGAGTCTTAGAGGTTCACGTCTCCACCAGAGCAGACAACAAGACCGCAATAAAGATGTACGAGGAATTCGGTTTCGAGTGTGCCGGGCCACTATTCGAATGCACTCCGAGTGGACTGGAAGACACAATCCACGGGGAGGCGGGAGCCTAGAATCCTGCCGAGGCCCCGTCCCTTCGCGGGTCAGCAGCTCCACAGAGCCCCGCTCCAAATGGCGCCCGACTGACTGCGTGAACGCCACCGAAATAGATGTCGAAGTCGCCTCTTAGGTTGACCTTGCGACCTGTCGCGCTCAGGGCCATTTCAGCCTCTCTTGGGATTCGCCCCTCAACATGGACCGTCCCTCCCTCGTAGTGGATCCTGGGAGCAGAGAGTGCCTGAGAGACATCGAGCCCATGGTCAAGAAAGTTGGATACTGCTTGAACCGTGGCGCTGATGATTCTCGTCCCGCCCGCTGATCCCAGCCCTAGAACAAGGCCCTTCCTGTCGGACACAATCGTGGGAGTCTGATTGCTCAGGGGCTGTTTGCCGCCTCTCACACTGTTCGCACGGCGAGGCCTAGGGTCGAAGTCATGCATCTCGTCGTTGAGCAATATTCCTGTATTAGGCACTGTGACGCCTGATCCGAAGTAGCACTCGATCGTCTCAGTCATAGCAACAACGTTCCCCTCAGCGTCCACCGCAGTCAAGTGAGTCGTGCTATCTCCGTGGATAGGGTCGGTGGAAAGCCCTTCCATCACCCCGGAGCAGATCTTCTCCGATAGAAGTCTAGTATGCTTCATGGAGAGGAGCCTTCTCAGAGGAACCTTGGTGAAGCGAGGATCGCCGAGGTACCTCACCTTGTCCTCGTACGCGAGCCTCATCGCCTCAGAAAGGAGTTTCAGGCTCTCAGCCGTGTTGTGTCCCATCTCTGAGACATCGAACATCTCAAGGATGTGCAAGACCTCTAGGAGGGCGAGTCCACCGAAAGGAGGCGGAGCCGTTGCTACATCAAAGCCTCGATACTTGGAGTAGAGAGGCGCTATCACTCTTGGCTCGTAGGCGCTCAGGTCCCTCTTGGTGAGGATGCCGCCATTCCTCTGCACATCTTCAACTATGGCGTCGCCAATCTCTCCCTTGTAGAAGACATCGATTCCATCGTCCGAGATGTGCTTCAGAGTTTCAGCGAGATCTTTGAGGACTATCCGTTCTCCAATCACGTAGGGCGCTGAGTCCCGAAGGAAGATCTCAGCACTCGAAGCGAAACGCTTCAGCTTCTCGTTGGCTCTAGTCATGACATCGTTAAGGGCTCTACTCACCCCGAAGCCGCCCTCCGCGTAACGTATCGCTGGCAGCATTAGCTCCTTCAGGCTCATCGTTCCAAACCTAGACTGGAGAAGAGACTCTCCAGCAAGCGCGCCCGGTACAGCAACAGCCCTACATCCAATACTATTCGACTTGTCAGGAACGGTTCCATCAGGCAGCGCTCCATACATATTGGAAGTCGCCCTCATAGGCGCAACCTCACGGTAATTCACAAAGAATGACTTCCGCTGCTTCTGTGACCATAGCAGTGCCGATCCTCCGCCACCGATCCCAGAGAAGGCCGGCAATAGAACCTGGAGAGTGAATGCCGTCGCAAGAGCTGCGTCGACAGCGTTGCCTCCACGCCTGAGACAGTTCACGCCAACCTCAACGGCCAAAGGATGAGCAGCCGATACGCAACCGTTGGGATAAGACTTCAACATCCCGCTCAGTGCGACTCACACTCCTGACGCCGCCATGTGGATTAGCGATGTGCGAAGTTGTACATACAAGTTTCCTTGTCGAGAAAGTGAGATACACGAACGATGCGCTAAGTCATCTTCCAACGCCAGAAGATAGAAGGCTCACGCTGAAACCGAACAGAGCCCTTCCTAGCATGCCTTATAACAGAATCTCGTCGAGAAGAATCGTCTGAGTCAAGTGCCTGGCGGGTGTCTCCTTCGGAGACTGTGCGAGAGAGTTCCGGGAAGGGATCGGAGAAGCAACGGACGGTTGCGGTGGGCCTCGTTCTCGTAGCCCTCGGCGCTGCAGTGGAGCTTGTGGATGAGGTCCTTCTTCAGGGCGCCTTTCAACCTCGAGTCGATCCTTTCCCGCTGAGTATCTCAAACTGGGATGCGCAAGTGTTCTTGGCAATCAATGGAGGCCTCGCGAACTTGTACTTGGGCTGGTTCTTCAACATCGTGACCAGACTTGGTTCAACCCTTTTCATGTTTGTACTCTCCATTGTACTGTACATGGGTGGGCGGAGGAGAGAAGGCATGTTGATGTTGGCGTCGATAATGTTTGGGACGCTGATCGTGCTACCGCTGAAGCTGGCTGTTCCGAGGCCGAGACCCTATGTGAGTATTCCATCGGCAATCGTGTTTGGCAGGGAGGCGGGATCTAGCTTCCCCAGTGGGCACACTGTGAGGATATTCGCATTCGCCCTCGTCGCCTCGAAGCTTCGGCCTAGGTTGAGCCTGCCTTTCTATTCGCTCGCATGTTTGGTCGCGTTCAGCAGGATCTACACTGGTCAACATTATCCGTTGGACATTCTTGCTGGAATCGTGATAGGCCTGCTTGCGGGATACTTGACAGTCCGGTACGAGGATGGAATATTGAAAGCAGCCTCGGAGCTCAGGTTGCCCGTTCACAGTCGAGCTCCAGAGCCATTGTCAGCTCGGCCCAACGAAAGCTCCATTGCATAGTTAATGTGAGTCGCAACACCTGCTATAGGCAGCGTCCCGGAGTCCAGATATTGAGAAGAGAGTATCCATCCCAACCTCTGCCCGGCGTCGGAGCCGTCATAGTGAGAGGCTCGCAGGTTCTTTTAGTGAAGAGAGAAGAGGAACCGTCGAAAGGGCTTTGGTCAATCCCTGGAGGTCTCGTGGAGCTCGGTGAAACCGTGGAAGACGCCTGCAAAAGAGAAGTGAAAGAAGAGACAGGGATCGACATTCAGATAAAGAAGCTTCTGGATGTGGCCAGCACCATCATCCGGGACGATCAGGGAAGAATCCGCTTCCACTATCTCCTAACGTTCTTCCTTGCACGCCCCCTCACAACCGCGGCTGCGCCACACTCCGATGTCTCCGAAGTCAGATGGGTACGCTTCGACGAGCTCCAATCCTATCAGATGGCGAAAGCTGCAAGAGATCTCCTGCTCAGGGTCGGAGCTGCGAAGCAGTAGTAGAGCAGGCGATCCTTTTTCGCTAGGATTGCGAATTTCCCAGCTTCAGTTCTGCGCTATTGTTTTCTCGATTTCGCTGAGTGTTGGCTTGATGGTCGGGGGCTCCGGGAACGCCTTCAGATAGATCTCCGTGGTCTTCAGGCCGCTTCCTGTCAGAACACATACAACTCTCTCGTCGCGGCCGATCTTCCCCAACCCGAGAAGTCTGATCAGCCCTGCTATTGCAGCTGCAGATGACGGCTCGACAAAGATGCCCTCAGACTTCGCAAGCATCTTGGCTGCATTCATGATCTCTTCATCAGAGACCGTTTCGGCAAGGCCCTTCGACTCTTTCAACGCTTCGAGGACATGCTTCCCCTTCATCGGTTGCGAAATCATCAGACCCTCAGCTATCGTTTCTGGTTTGGCTACGGGAGTGATCTCTCTGCCATGTTTGAAGGCTGCGGCGATCGGCGAGCAGCCCTCAGGCTGAACGCAGACCATCGACGGAACTTTCTCAACAAGGCCCAGATCTCTCGCCTCTTTCAATCCTCTCCAGCAGCCTATCAGACCGCTGCCTGTTCCTACGGGAAACACTGCGCGGTCCGGTGGTTCCCACAGGCTCTGTTCGCAGATCTCGTAGCCTATCGTCTTGGAGCCTTCAGAGGCGAAGGGGTTCACCTGAAACCCACAGTAGTACCATCCATGCTCTGCGATAGCCATCTTCGCGGCTTCAGACGTATCCTTCCGCGTGCCCTCAACCTTGATCACGAAGGCACCGTTGGCCGTCGCCTGGATGAGCTTTCCAACGCTGGCATATGCAGGCGCGAAGACGTAGCAAGGTATTCCTGCCTTGGCGGAGTAAGCGGCAAGGGACGCGGCTGCGTTTCCTGAGGAGTCTATCGCGACTGTGGTCGCCTTGACTTCTCTGGCTTTGCTCAGTAGGAGCGAGGATCCCCTATCCTTGAACGATCCTGTAGGACAGGTGTAATCAAGCTTGAGAAGCAGGTCCTTCATTCCCAGTTCCTGTCCAAGCCTCTCCGCCGGGACCAGAGGCGTGAATCCTTCGCCCAAGGAGACGACGCTGTCAGAAGCCACGGGAAGTACCTCTCGGTATCTCCAGATGTTGAACACTGTTCGGATCTGGAACAGCTTGCGACTCACTATCTCGCGGGTTCTCAGGTGATCGTACCCAATCTGAAGGAGTCCAGAACAGTCTGGGCACATGTACAGTCTGCTGTCGATGGGAAGTTCCTTCCCGCATTTCTCGCAGAACAGCCATACATCCTTCCGTGATGACATTCGTTGGCCTATCTCCTGCAAGTTTAGAAGAGGGCAAGTTTTATCACCTTTTCCATGAAGCCTTGAGTTAGCTGCAAGACGCAAATCATGGCGGGAAACGCATAGTAGATGATCACGCCTATCTGGAAGATACTGGTGCTCATGTCTGTGCTAGGACTGACGCTGTCCTATCAGGCAACAGTGAAGCTGGATCAGACAACATACATGGTGAGCTACACACTCAGGAACGGTCATCTCACAACGGTCCGCATCTCCTCAGGCTACATGGAGATAATTGACCCCAACGGGCTTCGCATCGGAAACGCGAATATCGTGGAGCCCGTTGACATAGCCCCCGGAGGACAAGCGACATTGAAGATACACGTCGTCCTAACAGAGCCTCTCAGCGTCTTGACCAAGCGGTACCCGGCCGAGGAACGAGTAACATTCCGAGGCCACATCATGTATGATACGGGCTGGCTGAGTTGGCTAGTGGGATCTGGAAAACTCGAATTCGATGAAAAGGTGCCGATAGGCATGATACTCGAATATCTCGGACTTTACGGTGTAGAGTAGGACGCCAGACGGAAGAAACCTCGCCTTGACAGTAAGCCGCCGGATGATCCTCCTCACACGTGGCTGCTAGCGGTTCATGCCGCCCTATTAGTCCACATAGAATCTTGAGCTCTACGTCGCCAAGCTCATCCCTCTGGCTTTACTCCAAAGTTCGTCCCTGAAGTCTGGATGAGCGATTTCGATCAGTGCCTTCGCTCTTTCACCAGTTGTTTTGTCTCTCAGCGAAGCTATCCCGTATTCTGTCACAACGAAGTCAGCGAAGGACCTTGCCACTGTTGCGATCATAGGCGCCCTGTCGTTTCCACTCAGGGCGGGGTGAAGAACAATTCTTGAAGCCTTCCCGTCCCCTGCAGTCGAGGGGAGAACGATGATAGATTTTCCGCTTGGGCAAAGATGGGCCCCAATAACGAAGTCAGGCTGGCCTCCAACACCAGAGTACTGGTCGAAGCCAAGCATGTCAGAGTATATGCTCCCATACAGGTCGACCTGCAACGCTGCGTTTATCGAGGTCATCTTGTGATTCCTTGCTATGATTCTGCTGTCATTCGAGTAGTCCACTGGCTTCATCTCGATCATCTTGTTTCTGTCCAACCATTCGTAGAGCCTCCTTGTTCCCGCGTTGAACGTGCAGACGATTCGCCCCTTGTGTATGCTCTTCTTCTTGCAGGTCATTGCGCCCTCCTCCACAAGCCTCATCACGCCTTCCGGAACCATCTCCGTATGCATCCCCAGATCCTTCTTGTCTTCAAGGAAGGGAGTCATCGCTTCGGCGATTCCGCCGTAACCTATCTGGATTGTGGCTTCGTCTTCTACAAGCGTCGCCACGTTTTCGCCAATGGTCCTCTCAACTTTCGTGATCTTCGCTGGCGGTATCTCGTAGATAGGTTCAGACTCTTCAACCAGCCAATCCAGCCGTGAGACATGGACCATGGAATCGCCGCACGTTCTTGGCATGTTCTCGTTCACTTCAGCTATCACGATACGAGCAGTCTCCAGCGCTGCCCAAGCCCAGTCCACAGATACGCCAAAGCTGCAGTAGCCATTCCTATCGGGCGGAGAAACCGTCGTGATGAATACGTCAGGTCTGTAGGGACCTTCCCTGAAGAGCCAGGGGATCCTACTCAACGTGACCGGGTAGAAGTCCGCTCTCCACTCTTTCATGAGTTGGACTACTTGCGGTATGCCTCCGGCAAATGTGGTGGCGCATCTAACATGTCTCTCCATTCCAGGCTCCAGGTACTTGTCTATGAACTTCCCGAAAGGTCTCGCATGGAACAGCCTGACCTTCTCCAGCTCCTGAGCTCTATCGAACAACAGGTTGGGTAACAGATGGGGCTCTGCACAGAGGTTTGCCAACACAACTTTGGCCCCTGACTCGACGGTCTTGATTGCCTTCTCAGGAGCTACGAGCTTCTCATCGTACTTCTTTTTCCATGAGGTCGAAGCCATCAAAGCTGAACCGATCCTTGAAGTACGAGATGAGGCCGTATAAAAGAAGGGAGCGCTGAGGAACCTTGAGACCGCGACAGGTCGCGATCCTATCGCTGCTCGCCGTCTCATTTCTCAGCATGATCGCAATCCACCCGACATCTGCCAGCTCGAGCTTTGAAGGTCAGGTCGCGAAAGCCGTCGACTATCTAGTCAAACGCTTCAATCCCAACCTTGGCCTCATCTATGAGAGCGACGATCCCGGCAAACACTGGTTGGCAAACGAGTTCAACGATTTCAAGTGGCGATACAACCAGACATATTGGCTCTACTCAGACAACCTGTTCGCTGGCTATGCACTGGAACCGTTCAGGCGGGACATTGCGGATCGAATCAAACAGTCGCTGCAAGGTCATCGAATGCCTCCGTCCCGGCTCTTCGAGGCTGTGATTGGTGAACAGATACCGACGATAAGAAACGCAGCTGATTACATTGTTGAGAGTTCTTCGGGCCACGTCGTAGTGGCGCGAAGGCACGATTCTCTAATGGTTTCCTACGGCGTTTACGCAGACTTGATCTGCTATCGAAGCCTTCAGCTATTTCTTCAGGGAAGGATCCGGGAGGCACACCGTTCACTTCGTCAAGCGATTTCTCTGTGGAACGGGAAAGGGTTAGATGACTGGTCCTACAGGGCGGTTGATGGCTTCTACAGCAATCAGAAGCTGGCCTTACTGCTCTACACCTCGAAGGTTCTCGGATTGAGATATGTGGTTTACGAGGAGATGGAACGTCATCTTTGGAGCATGCAGAAAGGAGACGGAGGACTAGCCTCCCTTTCGGATGGTGAAGGGAAGCCTATGGGCAGCTCCAACACGGAGACGACGGCCCTGGCCCTGCTAATCTACAATGACAGTCTCATCCGATCGATTCAACCCAAAGGTCGACTTTCAGAAGTATCTTGGATCGGCTTCTATGTCGTTTCAATCCTTTTCACATTTGTAGCTGCAAGTGCGCTTTGGGAAGTGTGCCACTGCAAGATTGCGATGTTACGCCGCTTCTTCAGTTAGCATCCGAATTCTCTGTAGACTTCTCTCTGGATTAGGTATCGCATGATCTCCGAGGTTCCGGCGCCTATCGTCATCAGCCTCGTATCCCTGAGGTACCTCTCCACGCGATACTCCTTCGTGTAGCCTATCCCTCCAAGAGTCTGAAGCGCCTCATTCGAGATCTCCACCGCCGTCTCCGTTGAGTAGAGCTTCGCCATTGCAGCCTGCTTCGTAGCCCTCATCCCCCTATCGATCATTCTTGCAGCCTGAAGGACCAATAGCCTAGAAGCCTCAAGCTTCAGCGCCATGTCGGCTATCTTGAAGCTGACCCCTTCGAACTTACGGATCGGCTGGTCGAACTGAACTCTCTCTGTGGAATATTTCACGGCTGTCTCGTAGGCGGATCTGGCGGTTCCTATCATCCCTGCGGCGACCACTACTCTCTCGCTGTCCAGCTCATCCATCAGAACCCTGAAGCCCTCATTCTCCTTTCCAAGAAGATTCTCTGCTGGCACCTTCATTTCCCTGAAGCTCAGATGAGCAACTCTGGCTCCCCTCATCCCAAGTAGGTCGTGGTCCTTGAGGACTTCAAAGCCAGGCGTGGAAGTTTCCGCTATGAAGGCGCTCATTCCCTTATGTGGGTGCACGGAAGCGTCGGTGATCGCGAACACGACCAGGAAATCTGCCACGCTCCCATTCGTTATGAAGCGTTTCTCACCATTGAGCAGATAGCCCTCACCCTTTCGAGTTGCCGTTGTCTTCATGCCCGCTGTGTCTGAGCCCACTGTCGGCTCGGTTATGCAGAGCGCACCGATCTTCTCTCCCTTCACGATCGGCGCAAGATACTTCTGCTTCTGGTCGCCGGTTCCGAACCGGTTTATCGGCATAGCGTAGAGGCTTGCAGATGCGAGCCGACTCATCTCCGCCGCCGCGCTCACTGCCGAGAGTTCTTCGGCAACTATTATTTCGAATGAGACGCCCTTCCCGGACCCGCCGTACTCGGGCGGGTGCAGGAGGCCCAGGTAGCCTCGCCGCCCCATCTCTGCAATCAGCTCCTTGGGATGGAGTAGGTCCGCCTCGATTTTGTCGCCGATTGGGGCCACGTGCTCTTTTGTGAATGTCTTCACTTGTTCTCTGAACAGTCTCTCTTCCTCTGTGAAGAAGATCTCGCTCAATCTCTATCCTTCCAGAACGATCTACAGCCTGCACTGATCTGAGCGGCGGATCGTTGATAAGAGTTGTTCAGTGCTGAGGCTAGTCGAATCGCGCAGTCCTGTCGCGGAACATCGGCCTGTACGCGGGCCCGTAGATGATGAGCCCCTCCTTCCCTTCGTAGTCCAGCCTCTTTATCGCAGCTTCAAGCCGCATGCCGAGTCGCAGGTCACTCATCGCGCAGTCCACGAGGACAACTTGACCTTCCTTGATTATGTCGAAGTTCGTGATCCATCTCTCCCTGAGCGAGAGTTGCCTGAATGATTTCAATCTGGCGTGCCTTGGCATCTCCCTGGTCTCAGGGTTCCCCTTGCAGTCGTAGGAGAGGCACCTAGTTCGAACGGGATAATAGACTCTCTTGCATCCGTCACAGAGAAGGACCTTCAACGTCCCCGATCCGAGCGGCTCTATCTCGCCCACCAGCCTGTAAGATTCAATGTACTTCCTCATTCTTCTCAGCCTTTCAAGCAGGTGGTCCTGATATGTCTGGAGCCGCATCTCCGTCCTCCTGTTCACGTAATCCTCGACGGTTGGAACCGCGCCTGCCTTCTTCTCGATCGCTTCTTGGACCTTCAGCCATGTCGCGTTCGCGTATGCGCCTGAGCCGTATGAGACCGCGAGAATATTGTCGCCCGGTTTGGATTTATCCAATATCGATGCGGTCGCTATCGGAGTTGAGGCGGCATAGGTGTTCCCCGTATCCAAGACGCGCAGCCAAGGCTTCACCTTCCGCTCAATATCCTCCTCCGTCAGCCTCAGCCTCTCCATGATGTCGCCGCTCAGGGGGTTCGAGGAGGGCTGAAGCAGGCTCTTGCAGGCCTTCAAGGGCATGTAGCCTGACGGCTGATGGAAAGTGAGATGGTCAAAGTCTCTGATGCGGAGGTCCTTGTGTCTCCTCAGCAGGTGAGCCATCGCCCCTGTCACGTGATCAATGTATGCCTCAACGGTGGTTCTGCCAAGGTGAGATGGGACAGGAACCTCCTCCCTCCTCCAGAAGTCCATCGTCAAGCTTGAGTATGGGGCTATGTCCTCGATCGTTGCGACGGGATCCCCTTCCTTTCCAAGGACAAACGCGCCCGCCCCTGCACCCGAAGCGTACTCTAACGGATCTCCTCTAGGCGCCTGAGCGATATCGGATCCGATAGCTAGCCCGTACTCGATCTTTCCTGCCCTTATGTCGGATTCAACAAAGCTGACCGCCTGCATGCCCGCGTTGCATGCACCCTCAACGTCAGCAGTGAAAACATCTTCTCCCACGCCCACGAATGAGGCTACGTGCCTCGCCACTTGGCCGACTGCGTAAGGCTTCGACTCGGACCCAGCGACGACCGTCCCTATCTTGGCGGGGTCGATCCCAGACATCTTGACGGCGTTCTCAGCCGCCTCCGTCGCCATGGTGATCGTGTCCTCGAAGTGGCTGGCGATCGACTTGTACCGGAGAAGCAGGCCGTTCCTGACCTTGTCCAAAAATTCTACTAGGTCCTTTCTCCTTCTCTCCCTGGCCCTCACTATGGCTTCCGTCTGTATCCTCTGCCAAGGGATGTAGACGCCGTACCCTAGTATCCCAACTTTGGCGTTCGCCACGCA
>Ga0209725_1001110_pt1 | contig 15665 bp, 15 predicted proteins | sample I18A1metaG_FD_184145 | JGI IMG/M metagenome (GOLD analysis project Ga0209725, IMG submission 184145) | Lake sediment bacterial and archeal communities from Gulf of Boni, Indonesia to study Microbial Dark Matter (Phase II) - ​I18A1 metaG... | ecosystem: Environmental > Aquatic > Freshwater > Lake... | reverse complement strand
AGTCTATCGTGAAGCAGCTATATTTCAAGCTCGGATTGGAGTACGTGGAGAAAACCGAATACAGCTTTGAGGATTATGTGAAAGAAGCAAAGGCGAAGCGTCGGAAGAAGGCCTAGAAACACTCTCTTTGAGCTAGAAGTCAGCCTCTATCGTCATCTCGGCATCTTATCAAAGAGATTGGAGTTATCCTGCTTGACGGATTCTAGTGCCCGCTCTATTCTCTTCAGGGCCTCAGCTAGTATTTCCTTGCTGGTTCCTATGTTGATCCTAATGTGACCATCGCCTGAAGGCCCAAATCTCGAGCCCGATTCGACGGCCACTCTCGCTCTTCTGAGGAGGTACTCAGTCATATTCTCACTCGACATTCCAAAGCCACGCACATTCGGGAAGATCAAGTAAGTGCCCTCGAGCGGTATGAGGCGTATCCCACTGATGCTCCCTAGTTGCTCGTAGGCTAAGTCTCTGACCTCCTGCAGGTATGCCACAAGCGCCCTCACGTAGTAGTTCACGTCTGCGCTCAGAATCGCTTTTGCCGCAGCCAAGCCTAGTGACCCTGTCCCTCTGAGAGAAGGCTCATCTGGATTGCCTGTGTCCCTGAGCCCGATGCTCTTGAGCCTGCGCATCATTTGCTTGTTCGTCGCCACGGCGTATCCAACTTGTAGCCCAGCAACCCCAAACGTCTTCGAGAATCCGAACGACGTGACAGTCCTATCGGCTATTTCAGGATTCAATGATGCAAGGCTGATATGCCGCCGGCCGTCGAACACTACGCCCTCCCAGAGCTCATCAGACATAGCAGTGAGGTTGTGATCGACTACCACATCGGCAATGCATCCAAGCTCCTCTCTCGTCATGACTCTCCCAGTCGGGTTATGAGGGTTGCAGACGAAGATCAACTTCGTTCTGGAGGTGATTGCGCCCTTGAGCGGCTCCTCGTCAAACCTGTACCCCTCATCCGGTTCCAGCCGCACATAGTTCACCCTAACCTCAGCCGCCCGAGCAGCCTCAAAGAAGGGATAATACATAGGATCGGTCACAACAACCTCGTCGCCAGGCTTGCAGGAGGCCTTGCAGGCAACCCACATCATGGGCAGCACGCCTTGAGTTACGTAAATGTCGTTGGGAGCAACAGCTATCCCATTCACCTTGGCAACCTTCTCAGCCATGAGTTGAATAACTTCCGAATCGTCAGTGTAACCTGTGTCACCTATGTCAAGGGATTCAACTATCGCTTGTTTGACTTCGACGGGTGGGGGAAAGTCGTGGTCGGCTATCCACATGGGAATAACGTCTCGATCATATCTACGCCACTTCCTTGCAGGCATCCTCCGTCTCATAGCGTCGCTGAGGGAAACGTCGAAAATGCTTGACAATGACTTAACCACCTAGTAGCCGACTAATGGAATTGCTCTGATACAAAAAGCATGGTACGATCATCGATTCTCTGCATAAGTCTTATAGCGTCATTCGGCACGTATTCATTTCTAAGGGATCACAGAGCTTGCCAAACCTCGGTGTAACTAGTTCAGGCCGGAGTTCAGAGGAGATTCTGTTGGTCCTTATCCGCATCATTATCGGCTAGCCCGACACTTGCAAGTTGTCCGGGCTGGCTGGAGGAGGTTTTGTTTGAGTTGGAACAATGCAAGATTCGCTTCGTTTCCGCCGTGTCTCTGGCAGATGAGATGCCATGACTGTGCAAGCGGACTACGTGTGGATGGATGGAAGGTTCGTGAAGTGGCCAGAGGCCAAGATCCACGTGATGACACACGCATTGCACTATGGAACAGGGGTCTTCGAAGGAATCCGAGCCTACCCCTCGGACGGAGACCTGCTAGTGTTTCGACTGCGGGACCATATGGCTAGGCTCTTCAACTCCGCAACAATATATCAGCTGAGCTGTGACTTCACTGCCGGCGAACTCTGCGACGCAACCCTAGAATTGTTGAGAAGGAACAAGATCCAAGCGACAGCGTATATCCGGCCGATAATCTACTCATCGCACCTTGATGTACGTCTGGACATACCAAAGGGATCTTCATCTGTCGCGATCTGCGCGTTCCCCATGAAGAAACTCTTTGAAAGAGCAGGACTAAACGCATGCATCTCTTCTTGGAGGCGGATTGACGACTCCTCAACCCCGCCATTGGCTAAGGCATGTGGAAACTACATCAACTCAATCTTGGCTAAGAGCGAAGCGTCTAGCAACGGCTTCGACGATGCCATCCTTCTAGACCGGAATGGCCTGGTCAGCGAGGGTAGCGGGGAGAACATATTCATAGTCAGATCAGGAAAGCTGGTGACTCCCCCCTTAACATGCTCAATCCTGCCTGGGATAACAAGAGAGACCGTTATGACCGTGGCTCAAGATTCGGGAATCAGGGTTGAGGAGAGAGCTGTAAGCCGGGCTGAACTTTACGCCAGTGACGAAGTGTTCTTCACCGGCACCGCAGCGGAAATAGAGCCAATCCTGACGATAGACAGAAGAATGATTTCAGACGGCAAGGCCGGCCCGGTAACAAGAAAACTCATCGATCTCTATGGAAAGATCGTTCGGGGAAAGGAGCCAAGATACACTCATTGGGTCACTAGCGTATGCAACAACGCGTCACTTGCGAGGCCTCTCGAGACTAAAGACACGGGACGAGGAAAAGATCACACAAGTTTCATATCAAATGCCAGTTGGAGCAATTTCGAGTCGGATCTCCTTCGAGAAACGAGACCGCAATCATGAGCCCTTAAAGCCGAAGCAATCCCGAATCAAGCGAAGTGCGCCTGGCCAAGCGCATCTTTGAGCTTATCGCTCACCACAGCCGACACGGCTCAAATGATAAATCATGAATCAAAGTCACGGATAGGCTGAAGCGCAGGAAACAGACTTGGATAACATCCGGTGACTGATGTTCTTGCGCAACGCACCATCGGTGATTAACATGAAAGTTCAGATGGAAGAAATGAACTGGCCCTCGATTAAGAAGGCGGTTAACTCGGGTTTCAGGACCGTGCTCATACCAGTGGGCTCGATAGAGCAGCATGGACCTCATCTTCCAATGTTCACGGATTCCCTTCTCGCATACGATCTCTGCGAAAGGCTGGCCAAGAAGCTGGGTAGAACATTAGTCGCACCCGTCATCAGGCCTGGCTGTTCTGAGCACCATTTGGCATTCCCCGGAACTATCTCAGTTTCCCCGAGCACGCTTCGAGCACTCGTCGACGCCTACGTTGGATCTTTGGTGAAAGCAGGGTTCAAGAACTTCGTCTTGATTCCGACCCATGGAGGAAATTTCGAACCTTTGAGAAAAGGATTCCGAGCTCTCAAGAAGAAGTATCCGAAGGCGAAGGTCTATGGATACTTCGACCTGCAACGTTTTGTGGTAGCGATGAACGAGGTGGCGGCTCGGTACCGAGTGTCCGCGGAAGCAGCAGGCGCGCATTCTGGCTTCGCTGAAACATCATGCGTCCTAGCTGTGAGAAACGAGCTTGTCGATATGTCGTCAGCAGCGCCGGGCTATGTTGGGCCCTTCAACAAGGAGATAAGCCAACAGATCATCAAGCGAGGCATGACGGCTTTCACGAAGAACGGCGTCTTGGGTGACCCAAGAGAATCGTCAAGAGAGGCCGGAGAGAAGATCATCCAGAACTTGGTTGACCATATAGGGGCCGCCTTGAGCGAGATGAACCTGAAAACATAGCAGGATGACGTCGAGGCTGTAGTACCCTAACCACCAGTTCGTTGTGGTGGATGCCATCAATTTGGTCATGGAAGACCGTGATAGAGTTTCAAGAGTAAGTGGAAGTAGCTGAACCTCAAATGCAGCTATCGAGGTTAGCCGAGACATGACGCTTCAGATATTCAACACATTGACTCTTAGGAAGGAAGCTTTCCACGCCAAGAGAAGAGCTGTCAAGATATTTCTATGCGGCCCTACAGTATACGATCATTGCCATTTAGGGCACGCTCGAATGTTTGTAGCTTTTGACATCATCGCGAGATACTTGAGGTATCGAGGCTGCGAGACCAAAGTTGTCATGAATGTGACTGACATCTCCAAAGAGATCTTTATGAACGCGGAGAGAAATGGCCAAGATCCAGCTGAATACTCGACAAGGTACTTTCGATCATTGCTCGAAGACTTGAAGGCTCTTGGAATCAACACAATTGATGTTTTTGTTCGTGCATCGCATCACGTGCCTATGATGATAGGCTGGATTGAAAAGCTCCTGGAGAAAGGGGCAGCGTACGTTGCCGATGAAGGAGTGTTTCTGGATACAAGCAGAGTGAGAGGATACGGATCGCTCTCGCATCAGTCAAGGGGAGAAATTGCGCTGAGGAGGCTTGATCTCAGTCCAACCAAGAGAAATCCAGGAGACTTCTTGCTTTGGAGCAATGTGCAAACCGAGAGAAACGCTTGGGATTCTCCGTGGGGCAGAGGTCGTCCGGGACAACATATTGAAGATGCAGCGGCCTGTGCCGAGTATCTTGACACTTCGTACGACATCAACGGGGGCGGCGACGAGCTGGCCTTTCCGCACCACGAAGCGACCAAGGCTCAGGTTGAAGCCGTAACTGGAACGACAATGTGCAGATATTGGTTGCATAGTGGCCTTCTGCGAATCAGAAAAAGAAAGATGAGCAAATCGCTGGGGAACTTCATGACTATTCGTGACGCTCTAGCCAGGTATGACGCACAGACCATCAGATTCTACTTCTTGTTGACGCACTATAGAAAACCACTCGACTTCAGTAACACGGGCTTGGAGAGAGCATTCAGAACGTCCCGTTCGATCCGGAATTCAGTTGAGAGGATGAAAGGAGCCATGGCCTTGCTTCACGGAGACGAAGCAGACACCAATCTTGACCGAATGGTTTCACGATTCGAGACCAAATTCACTAAAGCGATGGATAATGACTTCGACACAGAGAAAGCAGTGAAGGAGCTTGTCAATTTTGCTCACTGTCTGGCAAGAGAGTTTCGCCTTAAGAGAAACAGCCCTCGAAGCTTTTCGATGGCTTTAGAGTCACTAACGAGGCTATCTGACATCTTGGGCATATGGTGAACTGAACCAGTAACAAGTATCGGGGTTGAGGGTGTCAGTAGACCCACGCTTGAACGGGCCGTCTTATCATTGGCCTCACGAAACTCCAAACCTCCACAAAGGAATCGAACTGATGATACATCCCTCCCTTGCCGGCCGAGTATCCCCGTTTCTTCCTGTCCTTAATCCTATCGCAGACATTGACGCGATACTTTCCTTGGTGAACGCCTACGAATAAGAATCCTCCACCCTTGATTCCTTTTGCCCTTCCTACGATGCGCAATCCTTCGTCCTCTTCTAGGTCTCGCATCCATCTTCTTAGACTTTGCATGTCGCGAATAGGATCTTCAATTGTCGAATACATTCGATCAGCTCTATTGAGCTTGTCATACTCGAAGTATTGGTGCGGTCATGCAGTGAGGACCGCCGCCGCCTCGTAGAAGCTCGGTTCCCTCGATCTCTAGGACATCGACATCATACGCCCTTAGCTTCTTGGATGTTCGATCAATCCACTTGTACATAACGCACTTGCGTGGAGCGAGACACACGACATTGGTTCCTCTCATGAACCTCTCGTGAGCATCGACATCTATGACCTTGATCTCTCTTTTCTTTAGCCACGACAAGAGGCTGATCCTCTCTGGAGGCTGTCCCTTTTGGAACATTATGGCTGGTTTTCGGAGAGAGTTGAGATGGCCTAAAGCCAGATCTTCATCGATTATCATCAAAGCTCCGTCCAAATGCACGTTCCATGGAAAGAGGGGCACCATAACTACCCGAGTCAGACTCTTTTCCAAGGCTGCACCAGCAAGCTGGACTACTCCTCGCATGTTTGACCTCCTCCCCACTCCGACCATTAGCGTCTCCTCGTCGAGACAAACGAAGTCTCCTCCCTCCAGCAGTGCCCCCTCTCCTACTCGAAGCAAGCATGGGATTCCCAGCTTCTGCACCGCCTGCTCGGATATTGGAGGCTCCGGCTTTCTGACTTTCGCCGCCATATTCATCCTAACGTATCCGTCCTTCATTATGGATATTGTGTCTCTCAAGTATGCGAGATTCGGTTGACCTCGAATCTGAGTTAAGGCGGCCTTGTGCTCTCTAAGCAGATCCTCAACCAGAAAGACATCCACTCCTTCTGATCTTAGAAGATCGATAAACGCCTCATGCTCTTCAATGAATCTCCCTCTGAAAATGGGAGTCATGAACAGGTATCGGTCATAATTGCTCTCGTTGATAAGCTCAATCGATTCTCGTGGAGTATGCATCAGAACTTTTCTTAGCGTCTCATATTCGGACTGAGCCCCATACATCTAGATCCGTCCACCAGCAGTTGATCCATCAGGATGTGCAACTTGTCTCTAGGCATTCCTCGACCGCATCAAGACCGACGAGATACGTTTCAGAGAGGTGATCTCGCCGCGGTCGGCTGGGCCAAACTATGCGACCAAAACAGGGCTATAGCTCTATAATCTCCACGTTCGCTCTAGGAACCACGACCTTCCTCCCGTCTTCCAACTGTACCTCCAATATCCTAACTGCTGACTCCGACTCGACATCTTGGAGTTCAATGGGCAGTGAGAGGATATTGCCTATTGCGCCGAAGAAAGGCTCAGCTATGACTCTGACCATCATGCCTGGCTGCATCCCCTTACTGAAAGTTACACGGTCTTCCCTTGATTCGCCAGCAGAAACCCTATCTCTCGGAACAATGATCTCAGGTCTTATCACGCCTGCGCGGATCTGGGTTGCTCCATTCAACGCGGCCTCCATCCCCTCACATGACCTTAAGAGCTCAAACGTCTTGTTTGACATACGCATCTTTCCAAACCCTTCTGTGATGATTAGGGTCACCATGGACTCCTCATGCCCAGTGATCGCAACGCCAATCTCATATCCCAAGAGGTCCCTGAGGTCTCGGTCCTCGACTCCCCCTGAAACAACGCCTCTGATTCCTATATCAACCGCTTTCTTCAAAGCTTCTCCTGTGACCATCGCTCCTCCAATCAGAACCTTGCCTTTGTCGTCTGACTCCAATAGGTCTGCTGTCAAAGAGTCCTCGGGCGACTTGACAGCCATTCTAATTTCCCCATGTGTCTCCCCGCCTATGCCGAAAATCCCTTGTATGAAGGCCGCTGTTGTCTCTACAACCACGCCATCGCTCCGAATCACGTCCACGATCCTCCCTGGAATGTATGCCTTGACCTCAACAGGGACAGGGTCTTCCCGAATCGTCACCTGACCTGTTACGTCAGAAACATGCTCTATGGTTCCTTCCACCGGAGACTCAACAGAAGCCTTAGACAATCCGAAGAATGATAGTCTCCTGGCAATGATCTCGCCCTTGCTAACTTGGTCTCCCACCTTCTTCAGCATGTACTGTCCCAGCTCTTCGATTTCGTCGGCCTCTATCCCAAGCATCTGCGAGGCTCTGATTGTTTCGACATCGCCCGGCACCTTAGTTCTGGCGACGATTGTGTCAAAGTGAACCCTATCTCCCTTAGCGACAAGCACCTCGCCAGGAATCGCAAGCCTGCGTGTCCTCTGAAGGACGACCTCTTTCTTCACTTTGAGCCCAGGGGTATACGCCAATGCCAAAGCTCTTTCACCTAATTGAGCGCCGCCTCGTATCTTTGAAGCGCCGCCTGTGGATAAGCGTCAACGGCTTTAAACCACTTGATGAGCTCCCTGCGTCTCGCCGCGGAGTTGTCCGGCAAGGCGAGGGGTCTTCCTCGACCATCCAGTATTATACCGACCACGCCTCCCTCAATCTTGGTCTTGACGGGACGCCCGGTTCCGGCTCCAACATCCAAGTTCGATCTTGGAGCGATTTCTGCATCTGCAAACTCGCCTTCTCTCAGAGGGATCAACTTCAACTCCCCTTGTGTGATCTCTGCACTAAGGTTGCTGCCGTCAGGTAGGTTGAGGCTGACTGTTGCCGCTATGCTTCCTGATGTCTCCATTGACCCGCTTGGCGCTATGCATGTTCCCATTCGGACGAGGCAGTCCTTCTCAAATATCTCAAGAGCAGCAGGTGCGTGAACAGTCGACAGAACACCAAGGTGAGGCATCATGAATACGCTGTCTTGGGCTAGTTTTGTCACGCCTTCGGGTTGAAATGCATCGATCAGCATCAAGACTGTTTGCGCCCTTCTCGGCGCATGGGATAGAAGGCCTCCAGTCCCCGCGATTATGTTGATTCTCATCATGTCAATGTACGTTTCTTCCTCCAAGGATTGTTCGAAAAGGTCGCTTACGGTTCGTTGCCTTTGGATCCCTCGAAGCCCTCTCGCCAAAGACTTGTGGTGAGCGAAGCCTAGTCGAAGCGCTTCTCTGGCGGCACCATGCTCCAAAACAAGTGCATCGATCAACTGAGGGATGATCGTCGGCCTAATCATCTTATTCCTCAGGCGATTCCTCACCGCGACTTCATCCATCTCAAACGGTAACCATCTCATAATGTTCTGAATACCAGCCTCCTTCAGAACGTTGCATATACTGTAACTCATGCCCAGATTAGCGCTCACAGTTCTCACAAACTTTCCATCATAGACGGAGTAGACGTTCGTGGTTGCTCCACCGAGACCAACCCCTATCACGTTCACGCCTCTCATCTCGGCCAGAGTGCGGAACATCTTTCCCTCTCCTGCAGGAGTAGGCATGATTGGGACAGAGGTCCATCTCATCAACTTGTCATATCCAGGTGCATGAGACATGACATGTTCCATAAACAGCTCGTGGACCGCTTCACGAGCAGGTTCCGGGTTCTCTTGAGATAATACAGGACGAATGTTATCTACAACTTTCAACGCAAACTTCTTGCCGAGAATCTTGTTGATCTGTTGCCGCGCGTCCTTGTTCCCTGCGTAGACAATGGGCAGTTCGTAACCTGCCCCCAGTCTAGCTTTGGGCTCAGCGGTGGAGATGAGTTCAGCAATCCCTAAGACATGTCTTACAGTTCCTCCGTCTGTACCTCCGGAGAACAGAATCATGTCGGGCCTAAGGTGGCGGATCCTGTCAATCTTCTGAAAGGTGCGTCTACCGTCGTCAACGGATATGACATCCATCACGATGGCGCCCGCTCCAAGAGCTGCCCTCTCCGCGCTTTCAGCAGTCATAGTCTTGATGACCCCAGTCACCATCATCTGCAAGCCTCCCCCAGCGCTACTTGTCGTGACATAAAGATCCGTGCCAACATCGCCTTTCGAGGGCAAGATTATGCCATCGTCGCTGAGAAGTGTGTGCCCCGTCAATTCCTCGACTTCTCTAATAGCGTTGCGTACCCCAAGAGTTACATCTTCGTAGGGGGCTTCAACGGTTGTTGGTGCTTCTCCGCTAGCTACAAACCTATACTCGTTGCCTAGCTTCTTGAAGAACCTCGCCTTGCTAGTTGTGCTTCCGCAATCTGTTGCCAAGATCACGTTGATCTTCTCAAGATCGAAAGATGCTTGCGAATCTGACGTGTTTGCTCACCTTGCCGATTTGGCGAAACATGATATATGGTTGCCGTGCATAGGTTCAAGGCGAGGATTTAAGATTTGCAGGGTGACCGCCCAAGTTTCGGTCTATACTTTGCAGCCGCTGCGCTCGCCAATATTCCATTCTGGATCTTCACCGGCCTACTAGCCATGTTACAGTTGGAGGGATCCATGTATGTCATTATTCTCTTTGTCTTAGTCTTGCTCGGAGGGATGGCTGGAGGACAATTCTTGACAAGCCGATTAGATGGCGTTGTGTGGCACATTGGTTTGAAAGCTGCTTTGGCTGCCTCTCTTGTCAACGTTTTCTTCGGCATAGGAACATTCTCAATCGACTATGCGCATATCTTGACTTTGATTTTGGTCGGGTTCTTTCTAGGCGGACCAATAGGCGCCCTTATCGGCATGAAACGCCGAAGCCCTAAGAAAGCTGGCATTCAACAGCCTGCTTAGAATTTACCTCGCGCATGTTCATCTCAGACCTTGAATACCTAGCTCCTGAGCTTGCGCCTTCATCTTCTCTTTGTGAGCAGCTATTGTCTCTATGTACGACTCGACATTGGCGACATTCGCCTTCAGACATTCACCGTAGTATTCGCCGAGTCTGCTGTCAAATCGATCGAACTCCTCGAAAAATCTCTGGCCAACTGCAATAGCACTCCTACATGTGGGTACACAGGGAATAAAGTCTCTTACAAAGTAAGCACAAGGTTCCGGCTCAGAGCCTTGTGCTCTTCCAGTCCTGATTTGTCTTGACGCCCTTTCCTCAGCAGGAACATTGCCCTTTGTTCTTCCTTCAATGTAAGCTTCGGTGCAGCATTTCGGATAGCCTAATAGTTCTCCGATTCCTAAGACGTATTCGGGAAAGTACTCCTCCGGATAGGTCAAGACTGAACGTGAAAGTGGTCGGTGTGCGGTCCGAAGGAACCGTTCGCGAAAAGAGGCTCTGCTTGCTGACAATGCTTCAAGTCTGCTTTTCACATCCTTGTCCATGTAGATGTAGAGTTCTCTTACAGTGGGTCTAACCTCAACTTCGAAGGTCTGAAGATCTAGGTGACCTGTCCACATGACATGACTTCTGTAGGAGGAAGAGTCCCTAGTCTTTTCTTGGTAGACCTCGCGGAGTTTCCGCTTGAACCTTTCGATCAATTTCGCTCTCTTCTTCATGTCCGGCTCTAGAACGAGCTTGCGGTAGTCAGAGATGCAGGCCAGATCGATAGCCCTAGCTATGGCTTCAGCATCCGGAAACTCGGCGGGGACCGTCATTAGAGAGCATTTGCGGAGATCCACTGCCACACTCAGATAGTCCTCGAGGAGCGTTTGAGGCTTGAGGTTCCTTTCATTGATCAAGTCAGAAACGGTTTGCTGCCTGTCCATTATCATCAGTGAAGCCCAATGTAATGTCCGTAGCCGGCGCTAATATTGCTGCCGTAAGGCCGGTGAGCTGCGATGCTGTTCGCTTGGCGAAAGAAGTGAGAAAAAAGATAGGGGGTTTCCTAGGGCCAGGGGATTATTTTGAAGACTTTCAGTATCTCTTCGACTCTGCCCGAAAGCATCGCCATTCTGAAGAGTATAGTATTGCCGAAGTATGATCCCAGCGCCAGCATTATCATGTAGCGTCCGATTTTCGTCGGAATCTTGAGTAAGCCCACATGCTCTCGTGTGAAGATGAAGTAGCTCGTCGATGTTAGAAACGCGATGAGAGAGAAGAAGAAGTTGAACCAGTCGATTGGCTGAGGTGCCTTGGGAAGCGTTATCGCCGCCAGAACTTGGGCCACCATCTGAGCGTGCACTGCACCCCTCATGGCGAGACCTGTTCCAACGCCTACCACGAATGCCAGCGGGTACCTGCTTACCCATCGTACCTGTCTGAACGGCAGAGTGTACAACAGTACTCCTAGGATTACCGGAATCAAATAGGATAGATCTCCCTTAGAGAGTGGTATGAGCGCGTTCTTTTCCAGAGTTCCATACGAGACTATGACCGATATTGCCAGAGATGCTGAGATGTACGTGTGCTCCGCGAATCTGAAAAGGGGCGTCTCCTTGAACAGGACGTAGCTGTAGACCATGAGCGTCAGTATCACAGAAGCCCAAGCACCAGACAGTAGTAAGGGGTCGGTGGGGTATGGCATTACTTCTTCATCCTCCTTACCATGACATAGCCAATGTTCGCCAGTGCTATCGCTATGATGAAAAGTATGTGTGAGACGTTGATTGCGTCCATCCTGACTGTTCCTTCTGCAAGTCGTCCTATCAGCTTCTCGTACTCTGCTCCTCCGCGAACGCCAATCATCACGCCAACAAGGTTCACAGGATAATACACAATCATGTCAGCTTGCATTGCGATTCCGATCTCCGCGACAGCGACTCCCTTCCCCACGTTCCAGTGCCTTATGTAGTATAGTATGTAGCTACCTGTATCCACGGTCAACACAAGGTCTATGTCCTTCGCGGTTTTCACCCTCTGCATCAACGGCAGCTTTTCGATGGGTGTGCCATATTTGTCTGCCTTGAAGACTGCATGAACGTCAGACGCCAGTTGTGCCACCGCGGTCTCTGCTCCGGCAATGTAGCCCATGTACACCCAGTCCTCACCGTACTTGTACTTGGTCTTGAGCTCTGGAACATTTGAGATGATCATATCCATCGTTATGTCTTGATCAACGAAGAAGCCCCAGGCAACTATCTTTACTTCACGCTTCACGAGGTGTCTCATGATCGCTACCATGCTCGGCGCGATTTCCGGCCATGCGCTTACTCCTCCTGCAATGGAAAAGAGCGCTATGTTCTTTGGACCCAACGTATCAATCTTGTCGTACACGGCCTTGGTGGTTTCTGTGACCGGTACTGGTAGTCCAATCGGACTTATGAACGGGATTGCCAGCGCTATGAACATGACCCAGTACAGGACTCTCCTGTCGACCTCTGCCATCTTCGACCAGATGTTCTTGCTCATCTCATTCTCCTCCGTAGTAGCCTCTCTCCATTCCAAGTAGGGTTCGTATGCCAAACGCGACCAGACCTACTGCTGCCACAAATGTTAGTGTCCTCATTCCTCCGACCTGCCCCTTCATCAGTACCCACTCGCCGAGAACAGGAAAGCCCTTCCAGATCGCTTCACCGATAGGGGCGTTTCTCAGTAAGATGAGGACCCCCGAGATTATGAGAATGGCCGCTTCGATGTTTCTGGCTCTGAACGCCCTGTACGCGGCCGAGAAGATGTAGAATCCTGTGATTGCGTAGAGTGTTGTTGACAGCGCAACATAGACGTTCTTGAAAGTCCAATCATAGACGATGAATTTTGTGTCCCATAGGCCGATGAGCGTTAGCAACACGAAGAATCCCATTAGCCAGATGCTGAAGGGCCACTGCCCTTTCGTTCTACGCTTCACATGAGAGATGTGGACTCTGAACGCTGTTATTATTCCAAGTCCAAGCGCGAACGCTGAGATGACGACTACCCATGTTCGAATCGTCGATGCCACTGCCGCAACTTCCTTGACGGCAAAGAAGTACTCGAATAGGTTAAGTCCTCCTACTATGCCGGTAAGGAAAAGTATGATCTCACGTCTTCTCAGAACATTGGACATGCTATCACCATCCCAACAGCTGCGTGATGACCTTGAGTCCGGCTAGCTCCAGTACGGCGCCGACCACTGTCACGACGATTAGAAGCATTTTCATCCAGTCTCCTCCTGCTATGCCACTCGTCACTAAGGGGTCTTTGGTCACGTACGCTGATCCCGCGAAGATCTCTTCTCCGATCATGCCGTAGTCACAGGTGGCTATGATGAAGGGCATCTGATGGGTGTTAGCAGATCCTCCGATCTGTGTAGCGCCGATCACGTTGGCCGCTTCCCCGATGACGACACACTCGTAGTACAGGCCGCCGATCATCATGTTGACCGCTGGTTTCTCTCGCTGGAAGGTTCCTAAGACCGCACTCACATACGTCGATTGGTCGGGTTGGTACCTTATGATCTTTGGATCGAAGGCTTCTGGCTTGCCCTCGTTCCTGTAAGCTGCTCGAAGCGTTTCCTCCACAAGAGGCAGCGAGTCTGCTATGCAAGTGTTGTATATTATCGGAACGTCGAACCTAGCGCACAGAGACGCCACGTAGCTTAGAATTCCGATCGAGGCAAGGGTTTGAGGGCCCTGCTCAGATGAGAGACTTGCATATGCGTAGCCTGGCGAGTAGTGCACAGGCTTTCCTTCTTCCGTGGCTCTTCCCACGGCCTCATCTATGGCATCCATCGCTACCATTCTGCGTATCTTCGGTGCCTTCCCTTTCTTCGCCAGCTGTATCGCTACGTAGAAGAAGACGAACGAAAGCACAAGAACGACAAAGGCAAACCCTCTTCCACTGATAATCAATAGTATCTCCTCCAAATTTTCAGCAAGAAAATCAGCTGCAACACTATAAGTAGCTTTCGTCGAGCTGTTTGAAGCTTTTTATAGGCCTCTGTTTCGCTCGTCCGTCGCGCATCTACTTCCAGCGCTGTCCACAAGTTGGCACAACAGGCATTCAGGGGAATCCAAACTTACGCTATTCTCAGTCTTTGAAGCTTGCGGAGGCTATTCTAGTCCAATTGTAGAAGGACTGAGCAATTGGAGAAAGCCACCTCTACCTCTTTCTTGTCCCATTTGCCAAAGACCTCAGAGGCTAGCCTCAGATATAACACTGAGTCAGGTTCGACTCCTATAAGGCCACATGTGACAGCGTCTAAGTCAACGAGGCTGTTGCCGAAGACAACCACTCCAAGGTTCTCCACCAGATCGTATCGGCCCCAAGGAGTCTCGTATCTTCCGTTTTGATGACTGTGAACCGCTGAACGGACTCCTTCATTAAGACCTACAACATTGAATAGAGCGCCATACACTTTGTTGATGTCAACTATGCTTTGCGATAACTTGCAATCTCTCCTTCCATGCCACCTGTCTCTTGCCGGGTCAGGAATCAAGCCGAACATGTTCTTCAGCGAAAGGCTAGGAAAGTTGCCCTTCACTCCTTTGATCCTAGCGAAGCTGATCAATGTGCTTCCTCTCATCTCGTAGAGGATAGATGGGACAGAGGAGTACAGCTCCTCTCGTCTTACAGCGGCATACTTTGCCTCAACTATTTTTCTAGTGTTCTCAGGTGACACGATCCTGCCTTGCCAGACCTCTTCTGTCACGTTTACGTAGGAAGTATCGGTTTCGCTGAGGACTGTATTGATGCCTGTTTTCTCAAGAAAGAGCTCATCCTGTTTTTTGATCCAGCTCCAATTGATGCGATCATTCTTCGGAGTTATGCTTTTTGTTCCGTCGTTCCTGTTGCAGCTATATCCTTCAATTACAACCTTCTCGCCGTCAAGGCTCCGTAGGAGCCAAGCGAGGATCTCCGCATCAGTGAAGTTGCCTGGGTGTGGGCTTATCCAGTTCGGTTTCACGACGAATCTCTTCGAGTGTAGTTGGGCCTCTCGAAGAAACTCTCTGAATTCATTCTCCTCTTTGATACGCCTCCAAAACGTCGTCTCTGGACCCAATCTGAACGTACCCTCGAGGGTCTAGGGATTCCCGTGAGTTATCTTCTTTGGCTTCTCAGATGTCGAGGGACTCTTCCCGGTTTGGCCCGAGTCGCCTGCCTTGCCTGAGAAATCATCTCTGTCATGCTTGAAAATGCCTTTCCCACATCTTCCATGCGCACGACGAGGATTGTATCGGTGAAGCAGCTCATGGTCTCCTCGATGTTTATGTGGCGCCTCGATACCGGGTTGTAAAAGGCTACAGCGCTTCCTGGCACACCTATTATGGCGCGGGGGCTGTGCACCATTATGGCTGCGAGATCTCTCTTTTCGTCCAGAATGTCGTCTCTTCGAAACATTGAGCAAACACTGTCAAAGAGTCTGTCATCGAAAATCAGCGTTATGGCTGAAACGCCTTCAAGAATCTGGAGAAACTCTCCCCTCAGATCAGCCATGGTTCGCCTTACTGTCTGAACCGTACGTTTCGTCTTCTCAACAGAAATCTTTGCTACATCCGTCCTGAGGTTTATGACACTTCTTGCGACTATGCTGATTATGTTCCCGCGGGCTATGCGATAGCTCCACCTAGCTCTCTTGACGGCGGTTATGACACTTTCAAGCCTAACGCCTCGCCCTAAGACCTCCTCCA
>Ga0209725_1001108_pt1 | contig 15677 bp, 13 predicted proteins | sample I18A1metaG_FD_184145 | JGI IMG/M metagenome (GOLD analysis project Ga0209725, IMG submission 184145) | Lake sediment bacterial and archeal communities from Gulf of Boni, Indonesia to study Microbial Dark Matter (Phase II) - ​I18A1 metaG... | ecosystem: Environmental > Aquatic > Freshwater > Lake... | reverse complement strand
GTTACATTCCAAGGGATTCCAGCAGTAAGAAATGCATTGATCTTCTCGTTATGTTCAGGATTTGCTTGTGCGATCTTGGGGGTCTTGGATGCTTACGTCATCTTTAGAAAGAGGATGCCGGGACGACAGATCCTTGATTTCATTTCCACTTTGCCCGCCGCAGTTCCAGGTTTCCTGCTTGGCATAGGATATATCCTGAGTTTCAATACGCCTCCTCTTGTGCTGACAGCGACGGCGTACATAATCATACTGAACAACATTGTTAGGGATTTGCCTACTGGCTATCAGGCTGGGATGGCTGGAATCCAACAGATAGATCAGTCGATTGAGGAGGCATCCACAAACCTTGGCGCAGGCACATTTCAAACCCTTCAGAACGTGGTTGTTCCGTTACTGAAGTCAGCGTTTGGAGCAGGCTTCATATACGCATTCATCAAGTGTATGACAACAGTAAGCGCCGTGATATTCTTGATAACTCCAGAATGGAACTTGCCTTCACCGATCATACTCGGACTTGCTGGCCACGGATACTGGGGACAGGCTGCGGCGCTATCAGCTATTCTACTAGTGATGGTTGTTGGCACACTATTGGCATGTCGGGTAGTTGCTGGAAGAAAGATCCAGCTCTTCGAAGTCTGAACGGTGAGAACATGAACGAGGCAGTGTACCTGAATAAAGCGACAAAGAGGTTTGGCTCAGTTGTAGCGGTAGACTGTGCGACATTTGCCGTCGAAGACAGATCCTTCACAGTGCTGCTGGGACCAAGCGGATGCGGAAAGACGACTGTACTGAGAAGCATAGCAGGATTCTACGACCTGGACGAAGGTGAAATCTACATCAAAGGCAAAGTCGTCACGAACGTTCCTCCTCACAAGCGGAATACAGGAATGGTCTTCCAGAACTATGCACTGTTCCCACACATGAAAGTGTTTGACAACATAGCATACGGACTGAAGTTCAGGCCATCTTCCAAAGCAGAAGCCGATCAGAGAGTCAGGAAAGTTGCAGGAATGCTTGGGATAGAGCATCTCTTGACGAGGTTCCCGGCACAGCTCAGTGGGGGGGAACAGCAGAGAGTAGCCGTTGCGAGGGCTCTTGTGATTGAACCTGAAGTTCTTCTTCTAGATGAGCCTTTGAGTAATCTGGATGCAAAGGTCAGAGTTCGCGTTCGCGTTGAATTGAAGAAACTCCAACGTGAACTCGGCATTACTGCAATACATGTCACTCATGATCAAGAAGAAGCGTTGGCAATTGGAGACAGAGTCGTAGTGATGAACAAGGGGAAAGTGACTCAGATCGGATCACCAGCAGAAGTGTATTTCAAGCCAAGAACGAGGTTTGTAGCGGACTTCATAGGAACGACCAACCTGCTGAAAGGAAAAGTCACTAGAACCGATGAGAAGGAAGTGGTTCTCTCTGTGGCTTCGGGGGTGTCTCTTTCTGCGTTGGCCAGTCCGGAGATAGCTCTGCGTGATGCGCAAGAGGTGACCTTGTCGGTTCGTCCAGAGAGCATCGAGGTCAATGCTGAGAGACCCTTGGGCAGAGCGAATATCCTGCAAGGAGAGGTGAAGGATGTCATATTCATGGGAGCGACAACAAGGTATTTTGTCCAGTCAGGCGGTCTTGAGTTGATCGCTGACGTTCAGGGATCTGAGACGCCTTTGAAAGGCGTAGTCTACATAAGCATGGATAGTACGAAGTTGCATATCCTTCCAGAGCTGGATTAGTCGCCGGCGAGCGGGCACATCCGTTTTACGGCGAATGAGAGGTTTGTGGAAGTTGTCAGCTGGGCCAGTCCGATCATTCTGGGAAGAGCTGAGCACAAACTTTAGGTCATTAGACCTGAAGATCATAGCCTTCTACGGCATAGCAGTTGCAGCTTCCACTGCACTCTCCATCATTCTTCCGTATGAGACTCAGGTTCAGTCCTCGATAGCGGCAGGAATCTTGGTAGCGTTTCTTCTTGTCGCGTCTCTGATTCTGTCTCAAGGCTTCTCATTGATAGATGTGGTCTTCATCGGCGGCATCGTTTTTCTACTCATGGCCCTTTTTAAGAGAAGCCTTCTCCCGCCGACGATACTCCAAGGCTTCGGACACTACGCGTTGATCGTGTCGTTGGTTCTCACAGGTTCATATGTCATTTTGCGAGTTCGTCATGGCAGTAGGACAGGATCCCATGCCACTTCTGTGAAGAGCTTTGGCGACTTCTTCTCCATATCTTGGACAACTCTATCCTCAGAGCTATGCTACTGTATGCATCCAATGCCGTTACTGGAGGCATTTGGAGTCATGGCTCTGATACCGGGCCAGGTGAGGCTTGGCTTCGTGATCATGGCCACAACACTTCTCCACCAGATTCGCTTGACATATGAGTCATATGGGTCAAGAAGAAAGCAGACAGAGACTCGTGTCTTCTCCTCATCTCCCGCTGCGAGACGAGGCAAGCAGATCGGCTAGCTTCTCCACTTCCTCGACTGAGGCTTGAAGTGGTCCAGGTCTCTCCATTTTCAGCGATGTGGCGGCTGCGGCAAATGTACATGCCTTTTCGGGAGAAGCTGTCAGGCGTCTGCCTAGGTATGTTGCAAAACACGTGTCTCCTCGTCCCGTTCGTCCCAAGATTTTCTTTGGCACGAACGGCGCCTCGAACAGTCTTCCGTCAGCGTACAGTGTGACTCCTTCTGCATGCGTCAGCATTATCTCTGAGGGCCCATATGTCGACAGTCTCTGCAGCGTCTTGGCGCGGTCCGTCTCGCCTGTCAGAACTTCGGCTTCAGCGTCATCAACCTTGAGAGTTCTCACCAGCGCCAGTCCCTCTTCTTTCTCGGGCCAATCCGCCAACACAAGATCATTGTCTCTCCGTATCCGGACAAATCCTTGAGCGTCAAGCGCAACGCTGCCCCTGGTGGAGAGTACTTTGATGAGTGATATGTCTACGATCCCCGCCATTATAGGTCCAATCAAGAAGGTGCGAGCCGAGATTCTTGTCATCTCCTCGATTCGGATCGGCCCTGCGAATCCTATGGGATGACAGATCCGTCGATCCATGTTCTCGGTCGTGTAGATGTTTTCGATTCCTGAGGTTTGAGGAGCAGGTTGAGCGTACACTGCTATGCCTTCCTGTGTGAGCTTTTGCAGCAAATCAAAATCCTCCTTAGCCAGCTTGGTGACGACCGCCGTAGGTATCCCCATACGCTGCAGAGCCAACGCTCCATAGTAAACCGAACCTCCGGGAGAGGATTCAGTTCGCCCTCGGAAGACTATCCTGTCCTTTGCAAAGTCGCCCACAACAGCAATATCGAATTGTTGCATCTTCGCATTTCTCTGTGAGTGACCAACTTTGTCCAATGCTTCACCCTCGACTGAGATACTTTCTATCAATCAGGTCTCTCACTTCACGGATATCTCTTCGGAAGGGGCCTTCACTTTCCAATTTTAGACTGGTGACTGCTGCCGCCCAGACAGTCGCCTCCTCGGGCGAAGCGGTAAGCCTCTTCCCCAGATAGGCGGCAATGCACGTGTCACCACGGCCACTTCTCCCCCTCAACTCATTGGGAACAAAAGCCATCTCATAGAACCTCTTTTCCGCGTACACTAGAACTCCTTCATTGTGTGTAAGAACAATCTCACTTGGACCCAGAGCCGCAAGGGCTTCCGCACCCTCATGTTTATCGTGTTTGTCGGTCAAGAGTGTGGCCTCGACAAGATCAGCCTTCACAACATCCGCTTGACCCAAGACTTCAACTTTTTCTCTCCAGCCATCAAACACTAACTTTCCACCGGAGTTGATTCGAATGAAGCCCTGCACATCCAGCGAGACCCGGCCTGACTTTCTCTTCAGTAATCGGATGAGTTCGACAGGTACCTCGCCTCGCACTGAAGCACCGATGTGGACAATTGAGGCCTCAACATCATCAACATCTTCATTCAAGAAAGGGCCCGCGAAACCTGTAAGATAGATGACGCGTTCGTCAAGGTTCCTGCTCGGGTAGACGAGCCTAAGCTGCGTGGACTCGGCTGCTGCCCGTCTGAAAAGCTGCACGCCCATTCGGCCCAAGTCATCCAGCACCTTGAAGTCCCCGCTCGCCATTCTTGTGATGACAGCTGTTCTAAGCCCCATTCTTGCAGTGACATTGGCTCCATAGTTGATCGCTCCTCCGTCCACAATCTTCTCCTTGCCATCAATGACAATAGTGTCTTTCGTGTAATGCCCCAAGAAGGCTACGTCAAATCTTGGCTGGGCAGTCATGGCTTTTCTCACATAGTCGATATGTCTGCGATGGTTGCCCCTGTGAGCCTAACAATGTCTTGTGTCTTCAATTCCAGCAGCTTCTCTCTGCTGCCTCCTCCACAATAGATGGTTTCATAGGCCAGAAGAGATCTGTCGAGGACGACTTTCATCGGCGTCCTGTGACCCACTGAAGGAGTTCCACCAGGAGGATAGCCACTTACCTCCTCAGACCTCTCAAAAGGAGCGAGCTGAATCTTCTTGACCCCTAGGACTTCTGCTGCCCTTCTCGAATCCACCCTCCTGTCACCAGGGATGATCAACAAAGCGAAGCGCGCATCATCGGTCATGAATATGAGATTCTTCGTTATTCTGTGAAGCTCTATTCCACTGACTCTTGCTGCGTCCACGGTGTGAATCGTCTCTGTTTTGGAAATGAAGCGATGCCAGACGCCTTGCGACGTGAGATACTCCTCGAGGCTCATCTACTACCTTCTCACATATCGCAGATTCTATTCGACATCAACCAAAAGCGTTGTGGAATCGACGAAAAGATGGGCGGGACTAGGACGTCTACGGACTTATATTGTGACGTGAATCTGTCTTCTATTTGAGGTTGACAGCTTGAGGATAAGTTGCGCTGTCACGACGATGGAAGAGCTGCCTGACATCAAGCGAAGGAGACGGATTCGTAGCCTCTTCAAGATGGCGGAAAGCATGAGTTATGAGGGCATAGAGCTACACATATCGAACCCACATACGATCGGGCTGTCATTCCTGAAGGAGCTCTCGGCGAGGCACGGTTTGCCTATTCCAGCTGTTGGCACGGGGCCTACATACGTGGTGCATGGGATCAGTTTCTTGGGAAGCCCTCACGTAAGGAGAAAGGCTGTTCGCCGCTTGCAGAAATACATTGAAGTTGCCCGAGATCTCGAATCAATCGTGATAATTGGATTGATTCGGGGGCGGCTCAACATAGGGTTCTCGCGCTCCAAAGCCTGGCAGATGATTCGAGAATGCCTCAAACACAGTGCCAAAGTCGCAGAGGACTTTGGGGTGGCTTTGGCAATCGAGCCTATCAACCGGTACGAGACAGAAATCATCAACACCTTGGCGGAGGCTGCGAGGATGGCTTCCGAGGTCAATTCGGAAAGCGTGAAGATCATGGCGGACACCTTCCACATGAATATCGAGGAGGTCTCCGTAACAGAAGCTCTGCAGCAATTCGGTAGAATGCTTGTCCATTTTCATGTCGCTGACAACAACAGGCTAGCACCCGGAAAAGGTCACCTTGATTTTGCGTCAATCATATCAGGGCTGAAGGAAATCGGTTATGATCGATACGTGTCAGCTGAGATTCTGCCAAAGCCAAGTGTCAGAGAAGCGTTCCGTGACACGGTGCGGTACCTTAAACCTATGCTGCTGACGAAGTGGTGAGTAAACCGTTGTCTTCATTCTTCCTCATCAAGCACAAGGACTAGAGAAGTCCTTCCAGCGACTGCCTAGCCTTTCTAGCGATGTACAGAGGATCCTGCTTCCAGTAATCCTCGCAGAAAAGCTCTACTGAAAGCGGGCCGGCATAGCTCCTTGCCTTCAATCGATCGGTCAAGAGCCGTGGATTCGTGACTCCTTCTCCCGGCAGCACCCTATCCCCGTCGAGCAGCTCCTCAGGAGGCTTCCGTTCAACATCATTGATGTGCACTATCGAAATCCTTTGAGTGGGTGTCTGTTCCAGTGCGCCTAGCGAGCTACCTCCGACATGGAAGTGGAAGGTATCTATGACCAGGTGAACTTCGGCCGAAGCGAGTCCTTTGACGACCTGCCAAGCTTCCTCAAGGGTTCTAATGCATCGGGATTTGAAGCCCAAGAACTCAAAGCAGACATTGATCCCGCGTTCTGAGCTTAGGTCAACCACCTTCTCTAGGGCGTCTCTTGTTCTCTCAATGGCTTCTTGCTCTTTGAGTCCAGAGAGCAATGGAGCCGATATTGCGATGATTGTCCTGCATCCTACTATCTCGCAGGCTTCGATCATTTCCTTCGCCTGGTCCATCATTTTCGGAAATTGCGGTCTGTCAATGGAGAAATTCTCAAGGGCGTTGAGGCTGACAACCTCAAGGCCTGAAGAACGGACTAGATCTGATGTTTCTGACCTTCCTTTCCTCCTAACGTTTTCTTGGACTTTATCGGTTCTTAGTTCGATGGCGTCAAATCTGGCTACTTTTGCAGCTTTGAGGAAGGTTTCCAGGTCTGCAGTGAGAAGAGTCGCTTGGTTCAGACACGATTTCATTGTGCGAGTTCTCCTCTGAAACTCTTCAGAGTGGTAGCTGGATGGATTTGCCTGAGCTGATGGATCGATAGCAGGCTTCCGCGATCTCCACGGCTCTGTAGCCCTCCATCTCGTCTACAGGAATCTTTGTTTCTTCAACGATTGAGTCGATGAAGTGTCTGTCCTCTTCCGCGAAGCCCCACGCCCAACCCATCGTTCCCCGCGAAAGCTGGCTGAAGTCATAGGTCACCATTTCAGCGTCCAGGCCTGGGGAATGAGCGAACTTCCACGGTTCCTCTATGACCACGCATGAGTGATCTCCATATATCTCCACTCTTTCCACGGGCGTGATCCAACTTGTGTGGCCTGAACAGGCCAAAGAAGCGAAAGCATCCTCCTTGAACTTCAGTACCATCGAGATATCATTGACCTGATTCTCGTAGACGCCAGCTCTGCCAAATGCATAGATCTCAGCGACATCACCCATCAACCATCGAAGAGCGTCCAGAACGTGAATTATGCTCTCATAGATGAAACCGCCCGAGACTCTTGGATCGCCGACCCAACTTGGTCGCTTCAGTTCCCCTCTGATGATTCTGGCCGAGGCCATGTGTGGTCTGAGTGTATGTGCCTCGATCATACTCTTGACTTTCTTGTACACCGGCCAGAAGCGTCTGTTGTGGCCTACCTGATACTTCATATGGTGTTTCTTGACGGCTTCGATGATCTTCTTCGCGTCTGCTACGCTTGTTGCCATGGGCTTCTCTGAAAAGACATGTTTTCCAGATTGAATGGCATAAAGCGCCTGTTCAGCGTGAAGCGTGTTTGGAGAAGTTATGAACAACGCGTCAACAGATCTCTCATCAACCAGCGCCTCGTGATCGTCATATGGCTTCGCGGCGTGTTTGGCTGCGAGGTTTTCCGCAGCGCTCCTATTCGTGTCAGCAACCCCGATCAGTTTGACTCGATCGTCTGTCGATAATACTTGAGCGTGAACGGAGCCCGCGTGGCCGGAACCTATTATGCCTACCCCTATCTTGGGCATACAACATCGCTCTCAATATCTGCTAGCAGTGTTCACTTAAGAGCTTGTTTCAGAATTGAGCCCAGTTGCTACGTTAAGGTTATAGGAAAACTCTTGGCATACAGTCGCAATCAGTGAGGGTACGATTTTGAAAGGAGCAGTTCTTCACGCTGAATGGCAGCCTAGGAAAGGCTACGTTCCAACCCAGTTCGAAACTCAAACACGCAAAGTGATACAGGGAAGTCGGGTTTGGAAGAATCCTAAGCTAGTGTTGGAGGAGGTTGCAACACCTGAACTTGGCCCGAAGGAATTGCTGATACAGGTAAAGGCATGTGGCGTCTGCGGATCAGATGTCCACATGTACGAGAAGGACCATGAAGGGTATGTGCTCTATCCTGGCCTCACACGCTTTCCGTCTATCTTGGGGCATGAGCTCTCCGGCGTAGTCAAGAAAGTTGGAAGGGAGGTTCAGGGATTCAAGGAAGGCGACATGGTAACAACAGAGGAGATGATATGGTGCGGGGAATGCACGCCGTGCAGAAACGGTATACCAAACCACTGCACGAATCTTGAAGAGATCGGCTTCACAATCAACGGCGGCTTCGCTGAACTCCTAACGGTCGGTGCCAAGTACTGCTGGAAGATAGACAGCATGCTTGGGGCTTATGGGTCAGAGGACAAGGTGTACGAGGCCGGTTCGCTTGTAGAGCCTACCTCGGTCTCCTATCACGCCATGTTCACCAGAGCTGAAGGCTTCAAGCCCGGAGCTTTCGTGGTTGTCTACGGAGCAGGCCCAATCGGGTTGGCCGCGATATCGCTGGCAAAGGCAGCAGGCGCCGGCAAGGTTGTCGCCTTCGAAACAGCACAGGGAAGACTTGACTTGGCCAGCAAGATCGGCGCGGACTACATATTCAACCCATCGGAGCTTGAGAAGAAAGGAATCCGCCCCCATCAGAAGGTGATGGAGGTGACTGGTGGGATCGGAGCTGATATGCAGATCGAGGCCGCAGGAGCTCCTGCGAAGACCTTGCCTGAGATGGAGAAGGCATTGGCGATTGGTGGAAAGATAACCTGGATAGGGAGGGCTGACGTGCAGGCACCAGTCTTTCTTGAGAACTTTCAGGTGAGAGCTGGTCAGGTGGTCGGGAGTCAGGGGCATTCTGGGCACGGGAATTTCATGAACGTCATTAGACTTATGGCGGCCGGTAAGATCGATATGACGAAGATAGTCACGGGAAGGTTCAGGTTGGACGAGGCTTTGAAGGCTATGGAGCAGGCCACGAAACGGGTCGACGCTAAGATCACGCTGAAACCTTAGTGTACACAGTTCAAGGATGGTGAATGGGATGGGTAAGTGGAATCTACCGCCTGAAGGCGGCCACATGGACAAGGCAAGCCACATCTACTTGCAGAACATGACAGGCAAAGAGGCTCAAGAGCGACTCAAGAAGAACGACCTAATCATAATTCCAATCGGAAGCACCGAGGCCCATGGACCACACGCATGCTATGGAGAGGACACCTTTCTTGTCACAAGGATGGCGGAGCTAGTCGCCGAGAAGACCGGATGCACCGTTGCCCAACCGATCTGGTATGGCTCACACCCCTACCACCACATCGGAATGCCAGGCACAGTCGTCGTTGATGATGATGACTTCAAGGCTCAGATTCGCGCCGTAATGGCTGGATTCTGGAATGCCGGTTTTCGAAAGCAGATTCTGCTCAATGGCCACGGCCAGGAATACGTGATTCCTTCCGCAATGCATCAGTTCGCAAAGAGGTTTCAAGTGCCCGGGATCTTCCTGAACCTGAACTGGTACCATGCGATCCCCGGTCTGGTGAAGGATAAGGAGCATGGAGGGCCATTCGAGACAGCTTTCATTCACGCGGACGAAGTCGAAACATCCTTCTCTCTTGCACTCTTCCCGGAGCTGATACATATGGAGGATGCCGCGGATACGACTCCTGTTGGATATCTGCCTGCGAAGCATATTGACAAGGCGGGCTGCATCTACCAGAGACCCATAGAATGGTACAGTCAGGTTGGTGCCGGCCCTATTGAGATCGTTGCCTACCCAGAAGGAGTGGTGGGCAAAGCTACTTTGGCGAAAGCCGAGAAGGCGAGGATGGGAGTCGAGGAGCTGCTTGACTACATGGTCGAACTGCACAATGACATTATGAAGAGATTTCCCGCAGGAGTTCTGCCTCCGATGAGTGAAGTCAGCCAAAGGCCAAAAGAACAACTCGAAGAACTGATCAGAGGCCCTCTGAGAGGCGGGAGACACATTTACACAGTGTCTTATCCTCCCTAGTCTACTCGTTTCTGATCTTCGCTAGCTCGCGCGGGAAACGCGTAACTGTCTGTCAAAATTAGACAACCAATAGTCAATCAGCTACCTGGCCTCTCACGAAATTCCGTAGGCCGGATTCAAGGAGAGCCTACCGAGAGAGGCCAACAATGGTTAAGCTACAAGTTGATCTAGAGCGAATCTCCCGCATAGCTCTCCCTACCATCCTTGCAATTCCTTTGATCGTATCAGCCTTCTTCTCAGCAGCTTCCCAGACACAATCAATCTCCTTCACCTCCAATGTGGAGGCGGCGACTACAAGCGGTAGTGGTCTCGCATGCTACAACACATCATTCGCCGGCATGGTTTACATACTTCCTTCCAGCGCCTCCACGCCGTACTGGTACCAGAAATATGGTGACCGACTCTACTTCTACGTCTACGCCAATCTCGAAGACTACCGCACCGCCATTACAAACGACTTCAACATCATAGCCAAGCGTTACAGGCTCGTCATCATAGTCGTGCCTGCAGATGACCTGCCCCGCTACTACCAGAACCTCAGAATCATGGACGAGCTGGCGGCAAAGAGCAACTTAAGAATACTCTACGGCATCTTCCCAAGGGAAAAATACGGAGCGGAGACAGACTACCTAACTCCCAAAACAGCAATGCACACGCTTGTTCTGGACAACATGCGTTTCATGTCCCAACTCAGGACCACGTTTGGCGTTGGAATATGGTACGGTTGGAGAGGGCGACTGATCCCAGAGGACATCCGCAGCTTTCATGCAAGCCTACCCCAAGACATCAAGAGATTCTATCTGACATGGATAGACAGTCAATTCGTGGCGAGAATGGTTGAAAGAGGGTTACCCGGAATCGCGAAGGAACTGGACATTCACGTAGTCACCGAGCTCTACAGCGATAGGCAGATCAGCAGATACGCAGACAGCTTCCATAGGCAAATCATCATCACAGGATTAGAAGACTGTGTGAGCGCCAGTGACTGGAGAAGCGCGATTAGGGCCCTTCTTTCGAAGACGAGCTGCAAACTCGTCGAGCCGAGAGTGTTCGCAGCATGGATTTTCTGGGACCGGGACGACGGATGCGGCCAAAACCTGACAGCGTACATAAACGGAGAGCTACAGAGCCCGTTCTAGACATATTTGCCTGAGTCAGCTCAGCGCTGACGAAGCCAGCGTACAGCATCACCTGCGGCCTTGACTCTCAGCATCCTGCTCCCGCAGTACATCAGAATCAACGGGGCCCACCGCGACCGATCTTTTTCTGTTCTCTTGCCACAGTCGCGCACCGAGACGCGAAGCGTTCGTAGGCAGCCCTGAATTCCCCCATGGTCTTAAGCACCGGCCCAAAGCTTGGCCATTGCTCCTCTCTGATTCCACCAAGGCCATACGCGGCCGCAGTCGGAATCGCTCCCATGACTACTAACAGCTTCGCAAGATCTGAAGTGATTTCATAGCTGCGGACAAAGTCTTCCATCTTGGACAGGCGCTCAACTAACCCAGCCTCGGCCGAGTCATCTATGGCCTTCATGAAGCGCCGCAAGTCGAATCCTTTACTCTCAGCGAATATCTGTACGGCGCGGGCATGATTTGGGAATTCGGTGTTGCACATGTTCGGATAGCCCAGTGTATCGTAAGTATCCTCTGGAATTCTCTTGGATGCCGGCAATACATCCACAGATTCCAAGATCGATTTCGCCTGAGCCTGGGTCAGACTGTATTGGCGTCGAAGATAGCCAATCCATCTAGCCCCATTCTCCTGCCCGAAGAATGTCTGATACACGCGCCTAGCAACAAGGGTTCCAGCTTTCCGAAGATCGCTCTCAAGCTGCTCAATCTCGCCACGGCTGAGATCTGCCATTTCAAGAATTCCCAGGAAGGCCGGATGCATCAGAGACTTTAGGTTGCTGAAGGAACAGACCTTCTCAGCCTTCATCTCGACCGATCCAGGCTCATCCAAGGACGCAGCTGACTCAACACCGATGCCAAGATCCTTGGCAAGCCTCCTCAAGAGATCGAGTGCTCGTACCTCTCCATGCGCGGTTTGGATCTTCTTGAAGATCCTGGCGGCTTCAACTTCGCGCAGATGACTGACAAGCCGGCCGCCCATGTTCGTCTCATAGGTTCGAGTGATCGGTCTTCCCGATCTGATTGCTCTGGCTTTTCCCTCAAATGAGTCAAGAATCAGCTGAACCTCCTGACCGACTGTGTACACCACGGTATTGTTTGTGCCAATGCCTGCCGCATTCAATTCAAATGTGATCCTCCTGGCTGCCGCGGAACTGCCAGCAACCTTCAAGACAATGTTTGGCGGAACCTCGCCCGGATTCGTCAATCCCAGTCGCTGATCATATTCGGTCAAGTGCTCAGCAGCAAGATTGTAGGCTCGCTTCGCATCTTCAATGCTCGCGTCAGCATCGTTCGCTATATTCGGGTTAAGCTGAAAACTTATCATGTAGTCGAAATTCCGTGCTCGCACGGCCAGAGGCCGGAAAACTTCAAGGTTTGGCCACAGAGCCATAAGGGTGGCAGAGAGAGCCATCTCGTCTCGATGACCCTCAGGGTCTCTCATCCAATCCTCATGCTTCTCGATCTCATCAGCCAGTTGCCTCCTTAGAGACGGATCCTCGTCGAAGGCTCTTGCTGCCAGCACGGGATTTGTTGAGACCTGACAGAAGCCGAGATGCCGCAGGACCTCCAAGCCTCTAGCGTAATCATTGCCGAACTTGCAGTATCGCTCCTCAACCATCCTCCAATAGACAATCTTGCGAGCAACATCTTCGAAGGCTCGAATGAAACCGGAGGGACTCATAGCTCCAGCAAGCTGATCACGAATCTTCTCCGCCAGATAACCCGGAAGACTGTCCCCTCCATTAACACTCTCCATCCCATTCAGGAAGGATTCGACCACCGGCCCAGCACAAGAGGCGTATCTTTCCTCAAGTGCGCCCAGGCCCCGCATCAAAGCTTCCAGCGCACAATCTCCAATCTCGGAAGAAATTCCAGATGTTCGCGCACTAAGGCCCACAAGATTCAAACCCATTCGAATAGATGCAGTGAAAATCTCCTCTGCCAGCTCTCCCACACGAATCCTACTCTGGGTTCCGCGAAAGAATTCTTCGATAACTGAAGGCAAGCCGTCCGGGTCACGTACCAAGAGGTGATCAGCAGCTGCGAGCGTGAACCCCTCCTTGACCTGGCGAAACATGTGATCAGCAGACTGCGTCACAGTGAACTGGCTGAGCATCTTGCATACCCCGGCGAACTCAACGGGTCTGTTGCAGCGAGCCTACATATATTAAAGCTCCATAAATACGCTCAATGAATAGATCCTGCGAGCCGCAGAAGCTTGCTCAGCATGTGGTTGTATGAAGAGCCTTAAGCATTCTGACCGCTTTCCAAGCGCACTGAAACAATTGGCCAAGCTCCTAGAGAACAGAGGGTTCCTCGCTGCTGACGGACCAACAGAGCCAGGCAGGATTCTTGACGCGCTCAAGAAGAGCAGACTCAGCTCAAAGGATTTTGTCTCTGATTCTGTCCGATGCAAGTCAGGCAGGACGTACCTCGTAGCTAGGATGGGCTTAAAGGAACTGCTAGTTTGCCTAGAGCCTTCCACATGCACGGACCCCATCCCAGTTCTCTTCGAGAATGCACGAAGATACGTGCTTCGTGACGGACAGGAATCAACAACCGTATATGTTCTGCCCTTCACGAGCGACAACCTGCGAAGGCTCTTGGATGAGGTGCTTCCGGAAGCTGGACCGAGAAATCTTGGATCTACACCTCGGCTCGGATTAGGCGTAAGGATGTTATTCACACTTCCAGTTCTCTTGAAGGCTCTGCGCCAAATCAGGGCCATCTCGGATTTCCAGTTATCCGCTGGACGTGAGTTCTCATTGAGTGAAGTCGTAACATCTCCACCGGGAAGGTACCCTGAATGGCTGGGTCACACTGGCTTGGACGCCGCGACAATATATGGAACGATAGCCAAAGAATGCTTCAAGTCAGGCCTCCCAGTCTACGGAACAGAAATCGACCACCTCATAGTCACCGGTAGACCTGAGGAGGCAATATCGAGAATCCGCGACCATTCATCCCACCCCCTCGCAATCTCCAGTCCCACTTCAGAGACCTGTCTACAGGAGTCAATCAAGTACAATCGGAAAGTGATAGATGAGGCGACAGGAACCGGATTCGTAAGAGGAATGACGGTTGACACATCTTCGTTGCTTGCGCAGGAATTGGATGATGCAACGAAGTGGACCGGATCACCGCTGAGAGATGAGTTTGAGAGACAGTTTCCAGAAGAAGAACGAAACGCGCTGCTAGGCAGATACCGCCCTGGAGAGCCATTCAAGTTCCAGGCACGAGACTGCGACGAAGCGGTTCAGTTGGCCTTCTCAGACGAGGATGTGATGCGCCTTGCTCTCAAGTTCAAACCAAGCCTAGCCATCAACAAGGAACTCTTCGACTATATGTCCAAGGCCATGAAAGGGAAAACGTTCGTCTTCGAACCTTCCCTAGATGAGGCGCCCAAGCTCACAACATCCAAAGAGCTTCTTTTCTACCTCGCTGAGTCTAAGGAAATGGGTATGCCTGCGAGTCTTGTCGCGCCAAACGTCGGATTCAGAAAACGTGAGGACTATGACGGTGACCTGAACGAGCTTCGAAACCGGGTTCGGGAGTTATCGATAATTGCTTCCAGCTTTGGTGCGATCCTAGACTTCCATTCAGGAAGTGACAAGAGCCCTCAGGTTTACCGAACAGTGTCCGCAGCATGTCATGGGAAGCTGAAGCTCAAAATGTCTGGTGTCTATCAGCTCCTGTACTTCGACACGCTGGCCAGCTTTCCACGGAGATCCAAGGAGAGACAGCTGTTTGAGCGAATATGGCATTACACCTTGAGCTATGCCGTGCAGAAAGCTGGTGAAGGAGATACCACAGCTAGACGCCAAGTTGAACAGATTCAAAGAAAAATAAGGGAAGCCGGAGAGAGACGAAGGGGATACCATCCGAACCCGAAAGACGACTTCTTCAGATACTATTCCTTCATAGCGGTCGCCGCAAAAAGAAAGAATGGCACATATCTCTTCAGGGGCTCTCTCTACAAGCTTGCACAGAAAAGGCATGTCTTGAAGAGATACTCTCAAAAAGTGATCCACCAGACAAAGGCTGTTGCCGAAGCTCTGGGCCTCAGCGGCGGCCGGACGCTGCTTGAAGCAGTGACGAGCCAATGAGAGTCTTCAGTCAATCTCAGGGCGTAATCAAGACCTTGATGCTCTGACCCGCCTTGTGAACTTGAATCGCCTTCTCGATCTCTCTGATCCCGAAGTGATGAGTGAACAGAACATCAGAACGCACCTTTCTCCTGTACATGGCGTCAATCGCAGGCTTGAAGGTGTAGTTCGCTATGAAAGATCCAACGATCTCCTTCTCATGCCGCATCAAGTCATACGGATTCACCATGACCTGAGCTTCCTCAGCACAAGTTCCGAACAATACTGCCCTCCCACCGAAATCGAGCATCTGAATTGCCTGCTGAACAGTTGAAGGGTTTCCAACAACTTCCACAGCCACATCTACACCGTCCTCTGTCTCCGCTTTGACCTCTCTCACGACATCAGTCCTCTTGGGATCGATTATTATGTCGGCGCCCAGTTCCTTTGCGGCTTTTTGACGTGCAGGCACAGTTTCGCTCACAAAGATCTTGGAGGCTCCTGCGTTCTTGGCGAGAGCTATCCAGATCAAACCTACAGGCCCGGCGCCAATAACTGCAACAGTACTTCCAAGTCCAATCCCAGATCTTCGTATGCCATTCATGACACATGAGACGGGTTCAACCAATGCC
>Ga0209725_1001107_pt1 | contig 15692 bp, 13 predicted proteins | sample I18A1metaG_FD_184145 | JGI IMG/M metagenome (GOLD analysis project Ga0209725, IMG submission 184145) | Lake sediment bacterial and archeal communities from Gulf of Boni, Indonesia to study Microbial Dark Matter (Phase II) - ​I18A1 metaG... | ecosystem: Environmental > Aquatic > Freshwater > Lake... | reverse complement strand
ACGCCCGGCCCACCCCCCCTAGGGGGGGTGGGCCGGGCGTTCTAGCACGTCTAAGCCCGCTCTGAGTTCTGTTCCCACGATTCCAGCTCGCATCGAGCTGCAAATCTGTTTGAGAATTGCTTGGTTGAGAGTCCCAAACGCGAGTCTAAATCTATCCCGGCCCACGGGCTTTCCGGTTTAGGTTTCTGAGCTCGTCTCAGTCAGGTCGAACATCAGGCGGAGAAAGCGTTCGCTGAAAAGATGGTCGCGTGTCGACTGGGGTTCATTTCTTCATCCTTGTCATGTGACACGTTGACGAACAGAGCGAAATCATCACTGGATCTGCAGACAAAGAAGAGCTTGCAGCTTGCCTCCAAGGGATTCGGGGGTCTCATGTATTTATGCCCGGTATGTGTTGACATGGAGTCCATGACTTTTCCTGACGGGTTCGTGTGGGGGGTTTCATCCTGCGGCTTCCAGTTCGAGATGGGCGACCCTTCGAAGAAGGGCCTTGATGAGAATACGGATTGGTATTCCTGGGTTCACGACAAGAAGAACATCCGGAAGAAGGTTGTCAGCGGTGATTTTCCGGAGGATGGGCCCAGCTATTGGACTCTGTACAGACAAGACCACGAGCTCGCCTCTGCTCTAGGCTTGAACTGCAACAGGCTCGGGATCGAGTGGAGTAGGATATTTCCAGAGAACACTAGAGACGTAGAGGTTGACGTGAAAAGAGCGGACGATGGAAGGATTGCGGGAATTGCTGGTAACCAGCGCACGATGGAAAAGCTCGACGGGCTAGCTAACGCAAATGCAGTAGACCATTATCGCGCCATAATCTCTGACCTCAGGCAGAGGCGGATGAGGCCTGTCGTCTCTCTGAATCATTTCACCCTGCCGATCTGGGTTCATGACCCTATGGCGCTGACGGATCCGAGGCACAGAGGGGGACCAAGAGGCTGGTATGATGAGGAAACTGTTGTGGAGTTCTGGAAGTTTGCCGCCTACGTTGCTTGGAAGCTAGGTGATCTTGTCGATTCTTGGGTAAGCCTCAATGAGCCTATGGTTGTGGCTGAAGGCTATCTTTTCCCCGACCGTGGTTTCCCGCCGGCCGCGAGAGACATCGCTGCTTTCAGGAAGGTGCTGTGCAATATGGTGGTTGCTCACGCGCGAGCCTACGAAGGCATAAAGCAGTGGGATTCCGTCAAGGCTGATCCTGACAGTTCTTCTCCAGCCGAGGTTGGGTTGATCCAGCACATCTCGCCCATGCATCCATACAGGCCCGGAAAGGATGATGTAGTATCGAATTTCGCCAGCCACGTGCACAACTCATACTACCTAGATGCGATCTCGAACGGATGGCTCGACGAAAACCTCAACGGCGTGAAGGAAGAGGAAGAGATGAAGAGGTATCTTGCAGATCGCGTCGATTGGATTGGAATCAACTACTACAGCAGGACCGTCATCAAAGGCGGGTCCGCGATACTCGCTAGGCTTTTTGCAGGGCTTCCCTACATGCCCGAGATCGTCAAAGGCTATGGCAACGATTGCGAGCCTAACAGGTTTTCCGCAGACAACAGGCCCACTTCTGACTTCGGCTGGGAAATCTATCCTGAAGGCCTAGTCGACGCTCTGAAGCTGGTCTCAAAGTACGGCAAGCCCATGTACGTTACAGAGAACGGAATCGCTGACCTGCAAGACAAGCTCAGGCCTCAGTTCATCACTGCCCACCTAAGAGAACTGGACAGGGCCATAAACCACGAGAAGCTGGACGTGAAAGGATACTTCCATTGGGCTTTGATCGACAATTATGAGTGGGCGAATGGCTTCAGAATGAAGTTTGGCCTGTACGCCGTGGATTTTCGAACGAAGGCTAGGACACCCAGGCAAAGTGCCGCACTATACAAGCGCATCATAGAGACGAAGGATGTTGTTTGAGCTTCTCTGCTCTCTCACTCATTTTCCTCCTCAAGTCGAGAATGTCTCTTGGTATCACAAAGGCTAGTATCGTGAACAGGATGCCGCACACCATCCAAGTTGTGAAGGATACATAGAGTATCCCCATCCCTAGTCCGAATGCGTCTGCTAAGTAGCCAGATATCAGGGGCGCGGTGGATGAGCCACCGTACTCGAATACCCTGAGCAAAGCGTCACCAGAACTCCTGGCTTCCGGTTCAACAACGTCAGTTACAGCCGCTGAGACGTTGGGGCCTGCCATAGGCAGAATGAATGCTGTTATCGTGCCGACTATCGTGAATCCGATCACGTCCTGCCTTGGCCACATGACTGTCAGGTATATCGTGGCGGCTGACAGAAACACCGTGACCGCGCCGACTATGGCTCTTCCTCTTGGGTCCCTCCGGAAAAATGCGTCACCAAGTAGCCCGCCGGCAACATTTCCTGCGACCATTGTGACTAGCAGGACTAGCATTACAAGCATCGCGGTTCCCTCGTCGAATCCTCTTTCTCTAATCATGTATGTGAAGAACCAAGCCTGCAGAACCTGCCATGGAAAGACCCCGAAGAAACCCTGAAGGTTCAGGAAGAGCAGTGACTTCCTCTTGACTAGTGAAAGGTACTCCTTGAGATCTATCTTGTAGGCGCCTTCCTTGAGTTCTAACCCGGAGAGTTCAGGCTCGGAGCTTCCACGTGTGATGTCCCTCACAGTGAGGTACACGAGCAGTGCTCCAATGATGCCTATTCCTCCGGTTATGTAGAACAGGACTCGCCAGCCCGTTGCGTACCCTATGACCACGCCCAGAATCGTTCCGATTAACGCTCCGAACGCGCCTGAAGCGTTGATCAATCCAAGAGCTTTGCCTCTGCTCTTAGGAGGGAAATAGTCGCTGACCAGGCTGTTCATGCCAGATGGAGGGGCATCGTCCATGCCGGTGAGAGTCCTTGTGGCAAAGAAACCTAAGAAGGTCCTAGGCACAGTGTTCAACCAAGTCGTGAGACCCCATATTATGCCTGACACGCTGATCAGCGCCCTTCTCGAATATCTATCAAAAAGGTAGCCCCAGACGGGGTAAAGTGCAAATGCCATGAAGAATGTGGCCGTGAAAATTAGACCAGCGCTTGTGTAGCTGATCCGGAATTCATCTAGGATTTGCGGAAGTACGACGGAGATCACGAACTGGTCTCCTGTGTGAAAGGACCTGAAAAGGAAGAGCACTGTTGCCACAAACCACCCGTACCGCAGGCTCTTCGTGGCGTTCATCGTCTTTCACAAGCTGTAGTGCTTCGTTGTTGTATTTGGAGCGCATGGTGCGGCACATATTCACAGAACCGAGGTGAGGAAACTAGGGGACTTCAGAAGAAGCGCGCGCCTCGCCAACGTACGGGCAGGCACGTCAGCATGCAAACGTCATATGCTTCTCGATATGATGAACGCTGGAAGGTCCGTCGGGGGGTCCAGTTAGAATATGAAAGCAGCTGTCTGGCATGGCGGACGAGACATCAGAATCGAAGACCTGCCGAGACCAAGGGCTGGCCTGGATGAAGTCGTAATTAGTGTTAGAGCCGTCGGCATCTGTGGGTCCGAGCTCCATGCCTACGAGGGTCTGTCGAAACGAAGGACCCCGCCTCTGGTGATGGGGCATGAATTTGCCGGAATTGTTGTAGAGGCTGGCGGTCCATCACGCGGGATCAGCGTCGGAGATCGCGTAACGGTGGATCCTGCGGTCCCCTGTGGCATTTGTGAACAGTGTCTGCAGGGCAGGACAAACATCTGTCGAGCGCGGAGACACGTCGGACTCGATTTCCCTGGCGCGTTCGCGGAATATGTGAAGATGCCCGGTCGTGCCTGTTACAGGATACCCGACTCGATGCCTTTCGATATCGCAACACTCGCGGAACCCATGTCTGTGGGAGTTCACGCAGTCAGAGTGGGAAGCATGAGTGAACAAGATGTTGTGTTGGTCATAGGGTCCGGGGTCATTGGCCTGAGCTGTCTGATAGCTGGCCGGGAGAAGGCAAAGAGGATGATTGTCAGCGACATCTTGGATTCGAGGTTGGCCCTCGCCAGATCATTTGGATCCGACGCGACGATTGACGCAAGCAAAGTCGACGCAGTACAGGAGCTTCGACACTTGACGGATGAAAGGTGCGCGGACGCAGTCTTGGAGGCCGTTGGAGTGGAAAAGACAGTCGCCCAAGCGATCTCATCAGTTAGAGAAGCTGGCCGAGTGGTCCTTGTGGGTCTACTCGACGAGACAGCCAGACTGAACATTCTCGAGATCACCTTGAGGGAGATCCAGGTGAAAGGCTCGTACGGTCGCACTAGCGACGATTTCAGAAAGAGTCTGGAGATTCTTGAAGCGAACCTGTCTATGATTCGAGGATTGATCACACATACATTCATGCTAGACGAAATTAGCCACGCCTTCGAGACAATGTCAAAGGAAAAACAAACGGCCGTGAAGGTTCTAATCACTCCTTGAAAAACTCGGATTCTGAACCCTAATGAGTTGAAAAACCTCCCGGCCCACCACATTCTGTTGCAAGGCAAGGAGCGCTTTGAACAGAATCTCGAGTCACTTCTGCCTCCTCTGAACGCCTTGTGCGACAACCTTGCCCCCACGACACGTTAGGGTCAAAATGGTCAGCGCGACACGACATTCTCAACGCTAGTGTTCGAGAGGAATCGGTAGCTGTATGTTGGTTTCTTTCTCAAACGCGGTGTGAGGAATCAAATGTTCTTCGGTTTCGTGGCTGTGACAGTGATGCTGGCTATCCCTTGACTACAACAGGACTGCGTCTTGCGTCCGACCTCAACATCCACGAAGCCAGCCTCCTGGATCAGGGCGAGGTACTCGTCTTCAGGAAGCGCCCCGGCCACGCATTCAGTCCACGCGTTCAGGTTCTTGGGATCGACCTTGACAGTACACTCAGCCACCTCATCTGAAACAGCCAGTCGTCCGCCGGGTTTCAGAATCCGGTAAATCTCACGAAAGACAACCCCCTTGTCCGGAGCCAAGTTGATGACGCAATTGCTGATGGCAACGTCAACCGAGTTCGAATCGACAGGCATATGCTCGATCTCACCGAGCCTGAAGTCTACATTCGAGAACTCATACTTCTTCGCTGTCTCTCTGGAACGCCAGATCATCTCTGGCGTTGCGTCAACGCCGATGACCCTTCCAGATTCTCCAGCAAGCTTGGAGGCTTTGAACGCGTCAAGGCCGCCTCCGCTGCCAAGGTCGACCACTATCTCGCCTTCCTTGATTCCAGCCGCCTCGACAGGTGACCCGCATCCAGCGTAGACTTGACTGGCCTCTGACGGCCCGCCAACTGACTCGACGCTGCTCAGATCGCAGCAGGAGTCTTGTTTTCTTGGCGTTTGAGCGAGTTGTCCGTACCGATCTCGGACCGCTCTGCGGATTCTTGTTTCATCAACTGTCATTGGTGGTCTACCTTCTGAGACAGTATTGCCTCGGTGTCGAGACAAATGACGGGCTCCCGAAAGCGCCTTGCATGATCACTTGAGGGCTCGTTTCCAGCTTGCACAACCCTTCAAGCTCCCAATATCGGTCGTAGCCGCGAGTTCTGGATGTCGCTGCCTTGACAGCCTCACATATTCGTTCTACCAACCTCATTTCAATCAGCTACCAACCCAAGTAGGTAGAAAACTATATAAACAATTTCTTCGATCTACTACTAGGAAGGGGTAGACAAAATGCATGCAACTGCCGCCACGAAGCGCGAGAATGAGACCGTCACGGCAAACCTCGCAGTGAAGTTGAGGGAACTGGGGCTCTCCAGCTTCGCGGCCAGGGCACTCGTATCGCTTCTACGCAACTCTCCTCAATCTGCCGGGAGCATATGCAAAGCTACGGGCATTCCAGACTCCAAGGTCTACTATGCTTTGGAGGAACTGGACAGGGCGAAGCTGGTGGAGTCGCAGCATGGAACGCCAACTCTCTACAAAGCCGTTGGCTTCGATCAGATGATCTCTAACTTGATTCGGGCGGAGAAGGAGGAGCATCAACGGCGACTCCAACTTGTCGAGTCCTTCAGGAAGCAGGCTGAGCCTCTGGCGAGGGCGCAATCCGAGCCAGTCGAGGTTGAGCTTGCGTACGTGGTAAAAGGGAAACGGAACATCGCGGAGAGAATGGTCGTCGCAATCGAGCAGTCACGAAGGGAACTCGTACTGCTGGTCTCAGACAGTCACCTCTTGAAAGCAATTTCCAATGCGCTAGTACAGGCGAAGAAACGGAGAATCAAGGTCGGTATTGCACTTGCGCCCGAACTCAAGAAGACTGAAAACCTGAATCTGCTAGGAGACGTAAGAACGTTGAACTGTGAATGCGACATGCTTATTGTCGATTCAGAGAAGCTTGTAACAGCCTCGCACATGGATCGGGAAGACGCGTACGCGATAGTCACTTCCGACAAGAGCATGATCCGCATGAGCCGCGAGTACTTCGACAATCCTAACTGCTGCGTGAGGTCTTAAGGCGGGTCAAGTGGCCTCACGCGTCTGGATCTCGTACTGGTCCTGAACTGCCAGTCTGGTTTCTTGATCGAACTGAGTCCAATGGCATTTCATTAGATGGCTCGAATCTCGCAAGCCGTGGTCTACTCAAGCACGCGGATATTCTTCTTGACGCAGATCTCTTTGAGGATCTTCGGCCAGACTGTAACGCTGACCTCACCCAGGTGCGCTTTCCTGAGCAGCAGCATGTAAGTACGTGACTGTCCAATGCCTCCGCCAATACTGAGCGGAAGCTCGTTGTTGATGATTGCCCTGTGATAGGGCAGCTCAACGAGGTCGAGCTGGCCAGTAATCTCTAGTTGCTTCTTCAGCGTTTCAGCATTGACGCGGATGCCCATGGAAGTCAGTTCGTGGCGGCGTTTCGTCACAGGATTCCAGACGAGGATGTCGCCGTTCAGACCATGCATTGGTCGGCCGTCTTCAGACCTAGTCTCGGTGATCCAGTCATCGTAGTCGGCGGCCCGCATTTCATGCGGGTAGCCGTCTGTCAGGGTCCAGCCGACTCCGATGATAAAAATCGCCGGGTACTTCTGAAGTACGGCCGTCTCGCGCTGCTTGCGCGTCAGATCCGGATACATGTCTAAGATGTCTTCGGCGTGTACGAACTTGATGTCCTCGGGTAGGTTCGGGTACTTGTTCGTCTTTAACTGAGGGAAGAGGTGCTGGATATGGGTTTCCGCGCCTTTCAGGACTTTCCAAATTCTCCTGACGGTGTCTTTCAGGTAGTTTAGGTTGCGCTGGTCCGCGGTGATCACCTTTTCCCAGTCCCACTGGTCCACGTAGGCGCTGTGGTCGTGGTCGAGGAAGTAGTCCTTGCGCACGGCGCGCATGTCGGTGCATATGCCCTCGCCTACTTTCATGCCGAACTGTTTCAATGCGACTCGCTTCCACTTGGTTGCGGCCTGCACGACTTGGGCATCGATCGGATGCTTGTTGTAATCGTTGGAGATGTGGAACTGAACTGGAGTCCGCGAACCGTCACGATCGAGCAGGTCGTTCACTCCACTCTCAACATCTACGATCAGCGGCACCTGAACCATCATCAGATCAAGTTCCTTGCACAGATGTTCTTCGATGTAATTCTTCGCAGCGAAGATCGCCTTCTGCGTATCCTTCGGGTTCACTAGCGAGTTGTAATCTTGAGGCAGAATCTTTTCCAGCTCTTCATAGTTGCCGATGCCGGGGCCAGCTAGGTCCGCCTTCTTGTCCGCCATCATGATTTCGCCTCTTCCGAGAGGACAGGGTCTTCCCCCAAATATCTATGCGTCCGGAGGTTTCGATGACTGTCTACACACGTCACGGCCAACGTTAGGCCATCGCACGAATTCAGTCTCTATCTTTGTTCGAGCGCTGCCATGGCATGAAAATGAAGGGGTTCGTGGCTACAACTGTAGCCACTGGCCGATTCCTAGTTTCCTTGCTTTCTCGTAGAGTCGCGCAGCGACCGCCATGTCTTCGATAGCCAGGCCCAAGTTCATTGACATTATCCTCTCCTGTTGGTCTTCTCTTCCGACCTTTCGACCGATAACGATCTGGTCTAGGTCTGCGTACACTTCCGGGATGTCTTGGAAGTATCCTATTGACCTGTAGTAACGCAGTTGCTCTGTGTCGTCGGTGCAGAATTTGTTCATGGAACGCATCGCGTCAGGCTTCCAGTACGAGTCGAAGTCGATGGGACAGGCGAAGATTCCGTCACTGATCCAGGAACGCTCAATGATCGGGCTCGGCCTCTTCAATATGGGTCCCGACGTGACAATGACTTCCGAGCCTTGAACTGCATCACGAGGGCTGTTGACAGGTCTTATCGTGAGCCCAAATCTCGCGGTCATCTCGTCCACATATGCTTGAAGTTTTGTCTTTGAAATATCGTAGGCTCTGACTTCGTCGAGGTTCTTGAGCACATTGTGGAGCGCTTCGAGGTTGCTGCGTCCTTGCACTCCGCATCCCAATATTCCGAAGACTTTCGACTCCTTTCTTGCTAGGTACTTGGCGGCTACAGCCGTAGCGGCTCCTGTTCGTTTTGCAGTTATCCAAGCAGCATCCATTACTGCGACTGGTAATCCTGTGTCGAGGTCATTCAGAATCAGAAGGCCTGAGATGTATGGTAGACCTCGCTTCACATTCTCGGGAAACCCGCCTACCCATTTCATTCCCGCAGTGCGCAGCTTTGGAAGATACGCTGGCATTGCGTGGATGAAAGCATCAGGAGCAGGGTGAATCCCAGGCTTAGGCGGCATCTCAAAATCGCGCATTCCCTTGTGTCTGAACGCCTCCTCCACACAATCGATGATGTCATTCACTGGGAGATTGATCGATTCAATATCTGCGCGTGACAGGAAGAGAAGTTCGTGCGGTCGGTCAGACATGGTCGAGCTAGTTACCATCCCTCTTAGTAACGCTTTCCGCGGGCGCTCGTTCGAACCTTCTGCGTAACCTGTGCAGTGCTGACAGGGCATTGAAAGACTATCGCATTCGAAATGGAGTGCTGCGGGAGAAGCCGGAAAAGGTGTTGACAGTTGTCTACAAGCGCACCTCTACTGCTGCGTCGAGTTTGGAGTAGTACTTCTTCACTTCTTCTGCTCCGTATTTTGACCTGAGTTTCTCAACCACTTGATTGACTTTGGCTGGGTCAGGTATTGGGCTGGCATTGACGGTTATCCTCTTTTCTTTGGCGGAGAGCTGTATGGTGGGGTTGGCGAGCACGTTCTTGTACCAGTTAGAGTCGGTTCCGTGCACCGGGACCAAGTAGAGCTTCTCTCCCTCATGAACAAACCATACGGGCGTCGATATGCTTCGCCCCGTTTTCCTTCCAGTGACCGTTATCTCTACCTCTCCAGTCAACGCAAGATTCCTTACGAATTCAGAATCACCCACGCTGCATCCCGAAATGCAGGTTAGCAGCTTGTCTCTTTTGTGTTTGTCTCAAACATCTTGACTTTGTCACGCTTGAGAGAAATCGTGGCGATGTTTGTATGGCCCCTGATTTATTACTGGGAAGCCGTGCCGATCAAGCCGAGGATAGAATCATGAATTACCGTCGTCTGGGGAGCGCTGGTCTCAAAGTCAGCGAACTCTCTCTAGGTGCGTGGGTCACCTATGGCGGGCAAGTCGGCGAAGATGTCGCGCTGAAGTGCATGTCAGCAGCCCGCGAGGCTGGCGTGAACTTCTTCGACAATGCAGAAGTTTACGCGGGCGGAAACGCGGAAATCGTGATGGGCAACGTGATCAAGAAGATGGGCTGGCGTCGCGAAGACCTCGTGATCTCCAGCAAGGTCTTCTGGGGCGGCGAGGGTCCAAACGACGAGGGTCTCTCCCGCAAGCACATCTTCGAGGCGTGCAAGAACTCCCTGAAGCGTCTTCAACTGGACTATCTTGACCTATATTTCTGTCATCGTCCCGATCCAAACACGTCGATCGAAGAGACAGTCCGTGCAATGAACGACTTGATCCATCAGGGCAAGATTCTGTACTGGGGTACCTCCGAGTGGAGCGCCGCCGATATCATGCGCGCGCACGCCCTGGCCCGGGAACACCACCTCACCCCGCCTCAGATGGAACAGCCACAATACAACATGTTCCACCGCGACCGGGTTGAGAAGGAGTATGGCCCGCTGTACCGCGAGATTGGCTTGGGAACGACGGTCTGGAGCCCCCTCGCCTCAGGGCTGCTGAGTGGCAAGTACAACGAGGGTGTCCCGCCGGGCAGCCGTCTGACGCTCAAAGGCTACGAATGGTTAAGGGATTCCGTCATAACGCCGCAACGCATTGAAAAAGTGAAGCAGCTTCAGTCGGTGGCCGTTGACCTACGCTGCTCGATGGCACAGCTGGCTCTGGCTTGGTGCCTGAGGAATCCGAACGTGAGCACGGTAATTACAGGTGCAAGCCGACCTGAGCAAGTGGCTGAAAACATGAAGGCACCTGATGTCGTGCCCAAACTCACGCCTAGTGTCATGCAGCGAATCGAAGAGATCCTAGGTAACAAGCCAAGGGCGGACGAAGACTAGGCTTCAATTCCTCCAAGACTTTTCTTGCAAGTTCGCATAGTGTAAGTCGTGAACTGCTGATGAAAGATACATTAGAGGAGTTTAGAGAATACCGTGAGAAGATGAATGAGAAGATCCTCGCATCGGGCAACGTGCATATTCAACGCTTCTTCAACCTCGACAGTCGCGCCTACGAGTCGGGAGCTCTCTCAGTCAAGACAAAGGAACTGCTGGGCCTGGTCGCGTCAATTGTGCTTAGATGCGACGAGTGCGTGACATACCATATTATTCGCTGTGTGGAAGAAGGGGTGACTGATCCGGAGTTTCTTGAGACCTTCAACGTGGCCTTGGTCGTCGGAGGTTCCATAACGATACCGCACTTGAGGCGCGCAGTTGAGCGTATTGAGCAATGCCGTCAAGCTCCGAAGTCCGGCCAGAACTAGGCGGAACCAAGATCGTTGATAGATACTCATGCGCACCTGCAGTGGCCTGATTTCGACAAGGATCGGGAAGATGTTATCGAGAGAGCGTTCACTACAGGCCTCAGCGCGATTGTTAGTATGGGATACGACCTCGATGCGTGTCGAGAAGCAGTCCGGATCGCGAAGGATCATGACGGCGTATACGCAGCCGTGGGGATACATCCTCACAATGCACGATCGGTTGATGCCAAGGTGCTGGATTCCCTCCGTGAGCTTGCTCATGACCGAAAGGTCGTGGCGATCGGTGAGATCGGATTAGATTACTATAGGAATCTCTCGCCTCGCCAGAGACAGAGGGAAGCGTTTGAGAAGCAGGTCGGTCTCGCGCAAGAGTTGGGACTCCCAATAGTTGTCCACGACCGTGAGGCGCATACGGATGTTCTGCAAGTTCTGCGCAATTCTGCGCTCAATGCCACCGGGGTCATGCACTGCTTTTCAGGCAGCTCGGAGATGGCAAGAGAAGTCATTAACCTTGGCTACTTGATTTCTATTGCAGGGCCGGTCACATTTCCGAACGCAAGAAAACTGCACGACCTAGTTAGGTGGCTGCCAGAGGAATCTCTCGTCTTTGAGACAGACTGTCCGTGGCTTGCGCCACAGCCCCTGCGGGGAAAGCGGAACGAACCATCATTCATCTCAGAAATAGCCCGGAAGGCTGCAGAACTCAAGGGAACGCCGTTCGACAAGTTGGTCGAAGAAACTTCGCGGAATGCGAAAAGATTGTTCAGCATTCAGTGAGCCTTTGGATTCCGGGCGCTTCCTCAGCGCTTCGATTGGAAGTAGGGGTCTCTGATAAACCATGTCGAACTGCGACCAAGGTGGTCTAGGGCTGAGAACCGGTCAGCAGCGGGATTCTCTTCTTCAGATCTTCGATGTTTTTTTGCATCTGGGCTGCGCCTCTTTCTGAGCTGTGGCCTCTTGGCGGCGCACTGCGCAGCGCGTCGGGCGGAGTTAGGCCTGTGCTTCGTCTAAGCTCACTCTTCCATTTATCCGGTACGTCATCCTTGAGGGTAGCTTCGCCGAGCGCGGCCGCGATCAGAGTCCAGCATCTTGCAACGTTCGCCGGATTGTATCCGCCTCCGCCGAGCGCAACTATCCTGCCAGAAGACACCTCGTGAGCAAGCTTGTGTAGTGTAGTGATGATCTCTTCGTACGTACGTGTCGTCAACTCAAGGTGAGCCAGCATGTCGTCCAAATGCGAGTCAGCGCCACATTGAACTAGTATAAATTCCGGCTTGTATGCGCGCACCAGTGTAGGGACGACCTCTCTGAACCCTGTGAGATAGGGCTCGTCTCCCGTACCGGGGGCGACGGGAAGATTGGCTTTGAAGCCTTCTCCTTCCTTCTCTCCGGTTTCATACGTGAATCCTGTACCTGGGAACAAGTAGTGGCCGTCCTCGTGAAAGTCCACGTCAAGGACGCCCGGGTCAGCGTAGAACCCATACATTACTCCGTCCCCGTGATGCGCATCCATGTCGAAGTACATGACTCGCTTGAGATGATACTTCCTCTTCAGGTAGACCAGCGCCACAGCGGGGTCGTTGAACACGCAGAATCCAGACGCTCTATTCTCGTGTGCGTGATGGAGTCCGCCAGAGATATTCATTCCATGATCCGCTTGTCCACCCATGACGGCGTCGACTGCGTCTAGGGTGGCGCCGACAGTCATCGCGGACGCCTCGTAGACTCCCTTGAACGCAGGTGTATCGCCGAGGTCCAGGAGGCCATGTCCCACCTTGCTCATCTTCTTCACCAAGTTGACGTACTCTTCCGAATGGAAGAGTCTCACCTCTTCCTCGGTTGCGACCCGTGGCGGCACGATCACAATATTCTGACTATCGAGCAGGCCCTTTGCACGCGAAAGCTCGTACGTCAACTTCAATCTGGTCGGCGTTAGAGGATGGCCGGGGCCGAAATCGTATTTCAGGAATTCATCGCTGTAAACGTATGCAAGCGTTCGGCGCACTTGTCTCACATCTTAGGATTCGCCAGTATCTTGTACCAGATAGGTGTAATAGCGCTGTGGTCTACTGTGTAGAGGTTACCGAACCTGTGGATAACCGAGCGTCCGATCAAACAGTAGCATTGTGGCCGCATTTATCGCGTAGTACGTCGTCAGGTACGGGTAGCCGTACCTCTTGATTCTTCTCAAAGAGGTGTATGCAATCATCTGAGGGTTATAGACAATTTCCCCTTGGTGCCTCATCCTCAAGCTGAGCATCACATCCTCCGAGAGCACTCGATACTCATCGAATCCTCCAGCCTTCCACAATGCATCCTTTCGGTAGGCACAGTTGAATCCGGCCACGTGAGGTCGTCCCAGCCGGAACGACAAACGTTGCGCCCAACCGGTCGCAACATGATAAGCGAGCTTGTCCAACTGCGTTCCCTCGTAGGGAAGTGTCGGGCCTGTTACCCCCACACCGCCCGGGTTCTCACCGAACGTTCGAGCGATCTCTTCGACCCACCTTTCGCTTGCAATGGTGTCAGCGTCTATGAATGCCAGAGTCTCTTCCTTTGCCTGCCTCGCTCCAGCATTCCTTGCAGCTCCGACCGGTCGGTTTGGTTCCAGCAATACGTTATCAGTGAATTCCCTGGCCACTTCCGCGGTTTGGTCCTTGCTTCCGCCATCTACAACGATGATCTCGGCCGGCTTTACACGCGACTGGCGGACAAGAGACTCCAAGCACTTCGGCAGATACTTCTCCTCGTTCAAAGTAGGGATGATGACCGAGACATCGCAAACAGCAGCCGCAAGAATGCTCTTGATTCTCATGCCGAATGGTAAGGGGCGCGACCCAAGATCGAGAGATGCCAAGTCCCCTTTCAGGAGGACCTGAGTTGCGAGACTCTGACAAATCTCCACTTGGGATCGAAGAACCAGAATACTGTGCAAGTGTGAGTTCATGTCAAAATACTGTAGGGACTTGACTAGCTCTGTAACGACGATCGGCCAGAAATCAGAGGCCTTCAGTATCAGGACCATTGACACAAACAAAGTGACGAGCGCGAGCGTCGTCGGCATATGGCCGCCAAATTGCGACGCTTGTGTGAGTGTAGTGGGCCGTTTGAGCATGTTGCACATGCATCCTGGCTGAGTTCTCGCCCGCCGCAATTCGTGATGGACTAGGCTCGATCTAGAGTGGAATGTAAAAGGATTTACGAGCGCACGATCTTCGGCAACCCAGCAAGTCGACCAGCCCTGCCGGCTGCGCAGTGTGTGCGAGCTCGCGCTCTAGACCCTGAAATTCCTCCTGCTCGAGCAAAGCAGTGTCTAGTAGTTTGTCAGCGTGTTCATTAATCGTCCGTCAGGGCCGCAAATGTCCAGCCTCATCGCGACCTTGCCTTGCAGTGTGTGAGTGCCGCAGCTGAAGCAGGGGTCGTATGGTCTGATGACCATCTCGATTTGGTTGAGGATCCCTTGATCATACTTGCCACCTTTGATCAGGTCTCTGGCCGTCTTCTTGACAGCGATATTCATTGCCGCATTGTTCTGCACAGTCGCCACCAAGAGGTTTAGGTCCTTCACGATGCCCTTCTCGTCAGTCTCGTAGTCATGGATCAGAGTACCCCTCGAAGCCTCCACTGAGCCGATTCCTCGTGCTGCTCTCGGGGTCACCTTTGCTCGTATGTCTGTGCTCGTGACGTCGGGATCGTTGAGGAGTTCGAGCAACCTCTCGGTACAGTACACGAGTTCTATCAGCCGCGCCCAGTGGAAGAGCAGAGTTGCTTGGGCAGGGCGACCGAACTGGCTCCTGAACTCCTCGAGCTCTTTCTGCGCCAAGGGCGTTGGGATCTTGTCGACGACGTTGATACGTGCGAGAGCGTTGACTCTGTAGACGCCTGCAGGGTTCTCCAGGTCCATCGTCATCTTGCCAGCCTTCTTGTAGTACGGAAACTTCAGGTAACTCCAAGGCTCCACGAGTTCAGCGATATAGTCTAGGTAGTTCTCAACGGCGAAGTCCTCATGTGATCCGTCTGGTTGCATCATTCTGAGCTTGCCGTCGTAGAGGCTTAGGCCTCCGTCATCCATCACCGTGCCGAGGAATCCCGTGTTGAATACAGCGAGGCTCTTGACTAGGTCGATGTACTTAGGGAAGATATTCTCCTTGGCGAACTTCATCGAGAAGAGCGCGAAGTCATGCATCTCCTTAGCCATGCCCGTTACTTCTTCAATCTCTTCCTTCTTCAGCGGTCTGCTCCAGCCTCCTGGGACCGCCGCTGCTGGATGTATTGCCTTTCCGGAAAGTAGCTGAGCTATTCGCGTCCCAAGGTGTCTGACGTGAACGACTCTCTTTGCCACCTCTGGGTTTGCTTTGATGACTCCGAAGACGTTCCTATCCTTGTAGTCAGCTGTTGGACCGAGAACAAAGTCCGGGCCTGAGAGAATCCAGAAGTGAAGGATTCTGTCCGATGCCATCTCTGCCATGTAGACGAGTTCCCTTATCTTTCGTGCCGCGTCGGGGATCTTGACGCCGAAGACTGCGTCAGTTGCCTTCGCTGAGGCAAGATGGTGAGCCCACGGACAGACGCCGCATATCCGAGGCGTTATACGGGGTAGTTCTTCCACCATTCGTCCGACGCAGAACTTCTCGAATCCTCTTAGTTCTACAACATGCATCTTAGCGTCTGCGACGTTTCCTTGGTCGTCTAGCTGTATCGCTACCTTTGCGTGTCCCTCGATTCGAGTTACAGGTTCTATTACGATCTCTCTTGCCATCTTCATCACCTCGGTCTCAATCTCGCTTTGGC